>Ga0209272_10000238_pt1 | contig 55614 bp, 49 predicted proteins | sample tdDd002_FD_187125 | JGI IMG/M metagenome (GOLD analysis project Ga0209272, IMG submission 187125) | Marine sediment microbial communities from the Atlantic coast under amendment with organic carbon and nitrate - tdDd00.2 (SPAdes)... | ecosystem: Environmental > Aquatic > Marine > Coastal >...
ACAAATGTTGATAAACTGTCTGAAAACTCTTCGAAGATCTCTGAGATAACAAATACAATTCAAACAATTGCTGAACAGACAAACTTATTGGCATTAAACGCTGCTATTGAGGCTGCAAGAGCTGGAGAAGCAGGTAGAGGTTTTGCTGTAGTTGCAGAGGAAATCAGAAAGTTAGCAGAACAAACATCTGCTTCAACTGCTGAGATTGAAAATATTGTTGGTGAGATTACGTCAGAAATCGATGTAACGATGAATAACATGGAATTATCTAAGACTGCAGTTGAGTCTTCTAGTGGTGTTGTGAGTGAAGTACAAGCATCATTTAATGGTATTCAAACAGCTGTTGATGCAACTTTTGATGATCTACAGAGTTTGATCAAGAATATTCAAAATGTTGATCGTGATAAAGGTGATGCATTAAATGCTATTCAAGGTATTTCTGCTATTACAGAAGAAAATGCTGCAAGCAGTGAAGAAATATCAGCTACTATGGAATCGCAAAATGATATGATGACAAGTATTGCAGATCAATCAGACAAAGTACAGGATGTTAGTAAAAAATTACATGACATTGTAAATCAATTTAATGTATAAATATAGTAATAAAAAGTCTTCCATATATTTGGAAGACTTTTTTTAGTATATGATGAAATCAAAACTATTAGAATAAATCGTTGAATCTTCTCGAAGTATGAATATTAAGAACTGTCTATGTATTCCAAAAATTAGGAAAATATATTACAATAGAGATAGATATTAGATGAGAAAGGGTGGATTCGCATGTTTATTGAATGGAAAAAGGATTTAGAGATTGGTGTAGAAGAGATCGATGTTGAACATCGTACGATCATAGAAACATTTCAGAAGTTATATGAAAAGATGCGCATTGGAGAAGGTCATGAATTATATGATGAAATCATCAGTTTTTTAGATGGTTATGTAGACAACCATTTGGTTAACGAGGAAAATTACCAAGAGAAAATAGGATATGATGATAGAGCATCTCATAAAGCAAAACATGATGAGTTCAGACACATTTTAAAAGAACTAAAAGAAGATAAATTAGAGAGTGTTTCTAATCAGGAGTTAATAAAAATAAATCAGGTTATGAAAGATTGGTTGCTACATCATATACTCGAAGTTGATATGAAAATTGGAGAATTTGTAAGAAAGAGAGAGGCTTAATGAAAAGATTATCTGAAGTATTAAAGCAAAAAACGGCACCAAGAATCTTAGACATTGGTACGGGTTCTGGACAATTCATTCATTTGATTCAAGAGTCTTGTAATCATTATTCTGCAATTGTAGGAGTTGATACTCATGAAAAAGCGATTGAACGAGCTATAGAATCACAAAAAGATCCTAGAGTCAGTTTTGAATTAATGAATGTGTATGATTATGATAAAGAACCATTTGATGTTGTTTGTTTGTCTAATTCATTACATCATTTTGAAGAACCTGATAAGATTCTCGAGTTAATGGTGACACTAACTAAAGATGAGGGATACATCATTTTTAATGAAATGTATCAAGACTCTCAAAATGATAAACAAATGACTCATGTTGGATTACATCATTTCTGGGCTAGTATTGATAGACTACATGATGTGGTTCATAAGGAAACGTACAAGAAAAAAGAGATAATTGATCTATTAACAGCTGCACCTAAAACAGAGTTATTGGATTCTTGGAATCTTGATTTTGAAGAAGAACAAACTCTTAAACCTGAAGATTATACGATGTTAAAGAATTCAGTTACGAACTCATTAAAGCGGATTGAGCAGTATGACGGTTATGAACAATATGAAAAAACGGGCAATATATTAATAAATAGAATTGATGAGATTGGCTTTGAATCTGCAACACAACTAATGGTTGTTTTAAAAAAGTCTTGACCTTAACCTATGTCATAGCTTAGGACTAAAGAAAAATTTAAAGATACTATGATTTTAATAGATCCAAAAAGTAGTTTGGCAAAAGAAGCTTGCAGCATGCATGTAAAGTTTATCAAACAGTATTGGAATTTTTATTCGAAGGAAGCACATCTAGGATTGGTTTCAATGTACGTTGAAGATGAACGATTCAGATTTTATTATGATGACATCAAAAATAACTTAGCATACTTTATAAAAGATGCAATGACCGAATACTTAAAATAAGCTCATTACGAGCTTATTTTTTTGATACAAGAAATATCTTGATTTCGTATGTTGTTTACTTGTTTAGAAACTTCATGGGTCATTAAATAGTCTTTATGGATAGGAATCATCATCGATTGAAGATCCTCTAATTTTGTTTGTGTATCCAACCATTTCTTAGAATCTTCAGGTCTGATAATCACTGGCATCCTATGATGAATTGGTGCCATTATTTCGTTGGCATCTGTTGTGAGCAAGCTGACACCGTATTCTTTTGTTCCATCATCTAAATGTTGAGGTGTCCATATACCTGCGATGGTTATGACTTTCTCATCATTCTTCTGAAATAAGTACGGTCTTTTTTCTTGGTTGTCTCTTTGCCATTCATAAAAACCATTACAAATAACCAAACAACGTCTGTTTCTAAAAGCGTCTTGATAAGTCACCTTTTCATGAACAGTCTCTGATCGGGCATTTATATATTTGTAACCATCATTTTGGGCCTTAGCCCATTTAGGTATGAATCGCCACTTCAAATAACCAGAACGAAACTCAGTATTATGAGAAATAATACTGAGTAGTTCTTGTCCAGGACCGACATTGTATCTCGGTACAAAGTCATCAATGTTTAGTTCGTTAATGTCATATTCTTCAGCAAGAATCTGTTTAATCATTTTAGCACTTAAAGTTAAGATAACTCTGCCACACATTTATTCATTTCCTTTTAATAATGTATTGAGTTGATTTAGAACACTTTCAATCTCTTCCATATTGTCTTTCGAATTGTTAAAGAGAACAGTTAATTCTTCTATCAATCTCTTGATTTCTGGTGATAAACCTTCTATATCAATATCGATTGATATGGATGTTTGATCAAAGATTTTTCTAAGGGCCAAATCTAAATTTTCTTCCATAACAATTGTTTCTTGATAAGCTACTATTACACGTTTCATTTCAGGTAAACTATTGGGATTATCTGCTTGGAGATAAATTGGTTCTACATATAAAATGGAATCCCCAACAGGTACAACTATAAGATTACCTCTAAGGACTGCCGATCCTTCTTGCCCCCATAATGTAAATTGAGGAGAAATAGTAGAATCTTGATCAATTCTAGATTCTATCATCATAGGACCTTGAATAGTCTTATCTTTAGGAAACTTATATATATACAGTTTACCATAATTGTCACCATCGTTTCTAGCGACAAAAAGTGATGTCATATTTGCTTTTTCCTTTGGTGTATAAGGAACGATCAAAGCAAATTCTTCAACTTCTGAGTCTGGTAGTTTAAACATAACATAGTTAGACTCAATCGGTTGTACACCATCCATATATTTTTCATTTGCAATATCCCACATGTCTTCACCATTATAGAACACTTCAGGATTAATCACATGATAACTTCTATAAACTTGTGTTTGTAAATTAAAGTAATCTTGTGGGTATTTAATATGTGCTCTTAAACCTGATGGTAAATCTGAAATATCTTTGAATAAATCAGTAAAGATTTCATCGTATGCTGTGATGATTGGATCTTCATTATCGATGATGTAATAATTAGTGGTACCATTATATGCATCTACAACAACTTTAACTGAGTTTCTAATATAATTGACCGGTTTGTTTTTGAAAGCAAATATTTGTGAATAAGGGTAATACTGACTTGTTGTATAGGCATCAATAATCCAATACAGTTTACCATCATCTTGATTTAAGACAAGATAAGGGTTCATATCATATTCTAAGAATGGTGCAATTGTATGAATTCTATCTTGGATATTTCGATATAAAATAATCTTGCTATCAGACTCAACTACTGAAGAAACAAATAGCTTCATACTACTTTCTCTGATAGAAAATAGTAATCGATTAATACCACTAAGAGATAGACCAGCTTCACCATCATAACGTGTGGTTTTATTATCCGATCCAGAAGGGTAGTCAAACTCATCTTCTTTGGTATTAACAACAACATAACGATCTGATAATTCACCAAAATATATTTCCGGTTGATTGATAATTAAACTTGTATCACTAATCGGAGGAATATTTTTAAAGAGTAGTTTAGGTTGACCTTCTTCGGTAACTTCATTAACTGGAGACATAACCATACCATAACCATGAGTATACTTTAAGTGTTGATTAATCCAAGTTTTGGCTTGATCACTTAGTTTATCTTGATTGAGTTCTCTAGCAGAAATAAAAACTTGTTTGTACTCTTCATCGATAATATAACGATCTAAATCAATATCGGTAAAAGTGTAATACAATCTGATACCTTGTATTTGATTGTATGTTTGTTGTAGAGGTCTAGCATCGTTGATTCTAATATTACGGATCGTATTTTCATTTTCGAGAATATCTGACCATTCCAGGTTTTGTTCTACAAGATATTGCTCTTCCTTTACATCAACAAGCGAAAAGGCTTCTAGAGTATGGTGTATATTATATTCTAGATACTCTCTTTCTTTACTGATTTCATCTGGTTCTACAATGAGTTGCTGTACTAAGACACCTGATATACCACCCAAAAATGCGATGGCAATAATGGTGATTGGGACTGCTATAGCTAATTTAGTTTTGTTTTTCAATAATGCATAACAAAAGATGAATGCTGAAATGAAAGTAACCGCACATAATATACGATAGACAATCAAAGTCACATGTATATCGGTATAACTGGCTCCATAAGCAACGCCTCTGGTAGAGTACATCAACTCATAACCTTTTAGGAAGTACCTAAAACTGGTGAGTAATAGAACAATCAAACCCATATAAGCAATACGTCTCATCGCTGTTCTAGCAATATCGTTTTTAAGTAATTCATTTAATCGCTGTTGAGGATTGATGTAGTGAATGTCCTGTACTTTGTTTTCTGCTGTATGTCTTATACTCATCAAAACAAGGAAAAATACGATTGTGATGAAAGCTAACAACAAAGTCATAACAATTAAACTCACCAAAATTTGTTCATAAAATGGTAGTTTGAAAATATAGAAACTAATATCTTTATCAAATATAGGATCTTTTATATTGAATGTTTGTTGACTCAAGAATAATCGGAGTTTCAGCCATATACTATTACTGATGATTAGACTTGTAAAGAAGCCAGTAAATATTGAAAATCCCATCATAAAACGATGTATGACTTTATCTGCTGTTGCATTATAGAAAATATGTGCAACGTGATAGTATTTTTGCTTTAATCTTTTAAGGTAAATATATAACCCGGTAGTAATTAGGATTGTCAGAGGTAATATGATAAAAATCTCTGTTTTTACCTTAACTAAAAATGTGTCTAAATAGGTATTAAAATTAAACCATTGATAGTTTGTTATGAATTCTACTATAGAGCGTGTTCCTGCTAATAAGATAGCAATGGCTATAAAAATAGTGAATCCAATGACGCTGTATTTGTTTGCTTTTTGTTGATCCATGAAAACACCTCCGTTTCTATTATTAAAAATACCCAGAGAATGATACAATAAACTAGAAGAGGAGAGGTTTTATGTATGATATTGTAATTATCGGTGCAGGAGTTGTTGGTTGTGGTATTGCTAGAGCGTTATCAAGGTATGATGTAAGAGTAGCACTCATTGAAAAAGAGGCAGATGTTTCTTTGGGTGCATCTAAGGCTAACAGCGGTATCGTGCATGGTGGCTATGCTGGAAAAGCAGGTACACTAAAAGGAAAACTCTGTATTGAAGGTAATAAACTCTTTGAATCCTTGAATAAAGAACTTCAATTTGGATATAAAAAAATCGGTGGATTAATCATTGGATTTACTGAAAATGATCGACTTAATTTAATGAATCAATATGAAAATGGCATAAAAATTGGACAAACAGATTTTAAGTGGTTGAATAGAGATGAAATATTAGAGATAGAACCTAATATCAATCCCGATGTGTTATGTGCACTTTATACACCTTCAATTGGAATAACATCACCTTATGAAATGACGATTGCTCTTGCTGAAAATGCCATTGAAAATGGTGTGGAGTTACTATTAGAACATGAAGTAACTCATATTCAATTAGAGGAATGTTATCATATAGAAACATCAGAAGGTATGATTAAAAGTAAGTGGCTTATAAATGCTGCTGGTTTAAACGCTGGTGAGATCAATAGAATGCTAGGTAATAAGAAACTTTCAATTCGTCCAAGACGCGGTCAATATATTCTTTTGGGAAAAGACCAAAACAAACTTAACCATGTGATTTTTCAAACACCAACTGAAAAAGGAAAAGGTATTTTAGTGACACCGACGTTACATGGTAATCTGATGATTGGACCTGATGCGGAAGATTTATTTGAAGATCCCATAACAGAGACTTCAATAATTAGGTTAGAAAAGGTAGTTAGACAAGCAAAACATTCTGTGGAGTCATTTGATATAAAAAGATCACTAACAACCTTTTCAGGTATTAGAGCAATATCTTCTAATCAAGACTTCTTCATTCAATATGTCTCTGATTATGGTATTACAGTAGGGGGAATAGATTCGCCAGGATTAACATCTTCTCCAGCGATTGCAAAATATGTTGTTGATCTTATAAAACAGAAGTATGAGTTAATTGAAAAGAAAGATTATAATCTTTACAGGAAAAGTTATTTTGAAACGGAAAATGATACGATTATTTGTCAGTGTGAGGAACAAGGGAAGAACAGAATAATAAATGCATTAGATGGACCTATTAAACTGACGAGTACAGATGCAATAAAAAGAAGAGTAAGGGCTGGTATGGGAAATTGTCAAGGGTTGAGATGCCAACCACTTGTAAAAGAAATCATCAGTGATTACCATCATATTAAAAAGGATTCTGTTAAAGTAAGAACTGAATCGTATAAACCTACTAGAGTTTCTATTAAAGAGATACGTTCGTTAAAGATTTGACAGAATAATAATACTTATTTATACTGTTATTAACATTATGTTAATAAGAAGAGGTGCCACATGATTGATATAAATGAACAAGGTTTAAATGAAAAAGAATTCTTGGAGAGTTATGATTCGACTAAATATGAAAAGCCATCTGTAACAGCGGATGTGTTATTATTTACAATGGATTCCATTCAGTCTGATAATTATAAAAAAAATGATAAGAAGGTATTAAAGGTTCTTTTGATTAAAAGACGAAATCATCCATATATAAATAGTTGGGCTATACCTGGTGGATTTGTAGATTGTGATGAGTCTATTAGAGAAGCTGCTTTAAGAGAATTAAAAGAAGAAACCAATATTGATCATGTATATTTGGAACAATTATATACTTATGGTCAAATTGATAGAGATCCTAGAATGAGAGTTATCAGTACCTCTTATATGGCACTAGTTGATAAAACCAACTTAAAACCAAAAGCTGGTGATGATGTTAAAGATGTAGCTTGGTTTGAAATCTTAAAAGAAACAATTGTTGAACCTAAAATTATTGAAACAGAAAACGAAGTTGTTCGAACGGAAACGTTGAAAATAACTTTAAGTCATGAAGAAATTGATGTGGATATTTCAGCAACACTTCTGATTACAGAAACGCTAATCGGTAAGAATATTCACCGGGTTGTTGAAGTTTTAGAGCAGATCAATCTGGCCTTTGATCATGGGAAGATCATTGATATGGCTTTAGATAGATTAAAAAACAAATTGGAATATACCCAAATAGCATTTAATTTAGTCCCAGAGTATTTTACATTAACAGAACTTCAGAATGTCTATCAGGTTATTTTGGGCAAAGAAGAGAAACCAGCTGGTTTTAGAAGAAAGATTAAAGAAATGGTGATAGAAACAGATAAGATGCAAAGTTCAAAAGGACATCGTCCTGCTAAACTTTACACCTACAATAAGTTTTGGCACCTAACCTAAATTTTATCAAGTTCTGATTGAGCATAATTGCGATTACCTTCATCTTCAATTTTAGGTAAAGCATCGTATGCTCTTTTTTTGTAATGTTCTAGTTGCTCATTATCTCCAAGAAGATTATATGCATTTGCCATGGCTTCATAAGCAAAAACAATATCAAAATCCTCTATATGATGTTCCTCACATATTTTCAGACAAGCACTTGCATGATATAAAGCTTGCTGTCCTTTGTTTAAAGTAGCATAAACTTTAGATAGTTGCCATTCACCACGTTCGAAGTTAAGCGGTTCTCCAACTTGTCCCCATAAATAACGAGAGGTATGAGCACAGTGAATCATGTTGAGGTCGTCTTCATCAGTTCTATTGGCTTTGTCAATATAATCCCAAGTTTCATTAAAACAGTTAATTGCTTGTTCCTTTTGAAATTCTTTTAAAGTTTTTTCCATATCGTCCTCCTTAACAATATTATATTATATAGTTGGAATGTTTACTATACTAGTGTATAAAGTGTGTTAGATACTCAGAGATTAGTTGTAAATCATCTTGACTTATAAGCAAACAAGTTCTAGAATGATATTAGCAAGTTGATATTAACAAAATATTAATAAGAGGTATTTATGGATAAAGACAAGCTTTATAAAGAGAGTAAACATATTATAGATTCCTTTCTAGAAACACCTTCACAAATGATTGATGTAAACAAATGGAAAGGTTCTAATATAGTCATTATTGATATGATTAATGGCTTTGCTAAAAAAGGCAATTTGTATTCCGAAAGAGTAGAAAAAATAATTGGAAATACTCTGAATGTATTAAATACATTCGATGACAGTGAACATCTATTTTTATGTGATTCACATTCAAATGAGTCCGTAGAATTTCAAACTTTTTTACCACATTGTGAAGTAGATAGTGAAGAAACTGAAATTGTCGATGAGTTAAAAGAATGGTCAGATAATGGTTTAATAATCAAGAAGAATTCTACAAACGGCTTTATAGAGCCTGAATTTCAGAAATGGTTATCGAGTAACAAGAATCCCCGTTATTTAATAGCAGGATGTTGTACGGACTTATGTATACTGCAGTTTGTATTAACTTTAAAAACACATTATAATCGAATCAATCAACCATGTGAAATCATGGTTATAGAAAATGCAACAGAGACATATCATGTAGATGAAATTAATCATCCAGGAGATTTCATGCATTTGATATCTTTGAAGATGTTAAAAGACAATGGCATATTATTAGGGAGAATTTAATGACTTGGTATAATAAAAAAAGATTGTCTGTTGAAACGTTTAAAATGACAGATGATATCGTACACAAATTAAGAACAGGTTGGTATTCTGACGAATACTTTAACAATACAATTAGGGTTTTAAAGACTAGAGCAGCACAATCGGTTACTTTTGGAAATAATAGTCATGATTTAGAAGAAATCGTAGAAGTAAAAGATGAAGTAAATGGTGATATCAATGTTGAGATGCAGTTCTTTACAAGAAGAAAACCTTTTTCAGTGGTCGCTGGCGTTGATGAAGCTTTAGCCATATTGAAGGTGGCTACTGGTTATTTTGAAGGTGATACATTTATCAATACTTATGATCAGTTAGAGGTTTTAGCTGTTCATGATGGGACGTTAGCCCATTATGACGGTGATCCTTTAAATGTGGATCCGGTACTGGTAGTAAGAGGTCGATATAGAGATTTTGGTCATTTGGAAACTCCTGTTTTAGGTGTGTTAAGTTTACCAACTCGTATTGCCACAAATACCTACAATGTATTGGAAGCCGCAAATGGCAAGTCGGTTTTATTCTTCCCAGCAAGGTTTGATCACTATAAGATTCAAGCTGTTGGCGGTTATGCATACCGTATTGCACTTGAACGTTTTAATGCAGAACATAGACATGCCTTGGCACCATTCTTTTCAACTGGAGAGCAGAATGATTGGTGGGGATTCGGTAGTGCGAAAGGCACAATTTCTCATGCCAGTATTGCATGTTTTTATGGTAATACAGCTGCAACAATGATGTCTTTTGCTGAAAGTATTGGTACAGAGACACCTAGAATTGCACTTGTCGATTTCCATAATGACTGTGTAAAAACAACTTACGAAGTAATTGATAAAATGTGGGAGAAATATTTCGAACACATGAAAGCTGGTGAAGAAGATGAAGCCAAGAAATATGTTTTATATGGTGTTCGTCCAGATAATAGTAGCAATTTGATGGATGTTGCTTTAGAACCTTTATTTGATAAGAAACAAGACAATGGTGTTAATCTTAGATTGGTAAGAACGTTAAGACGTGCTATGGATACTTATTATCATACGCTTGTAAGTCGTATGACACCAGTAGAACAAGCGAAATATGCTACGTTAGCTAAAGAATATTGCAGTAATATCAAAATCACGGTAACCGGTGGTTTTAATGTGAAAAAAATCAAGTATTTTGAAGAAGCTGGTGCACCGGTTGACTCATATGGTGTGGGTTCAAGTTTACTTTCTAATTCATCAAGTGAAGGGACAAATAATGACTTTACTGCTGATATTGTTAAAGTAAAAGTTGGTGACACCTATTATCCGCTATCAAAAGTTGGTAGAGCAGTGTGTGACAACAAACATTTAATGAAAGAATAGTATATCTATTCTTTTTTTTTTGAATAAATATTGTTTTAGAATAATTAATGAGATTATACTAAAAAGTATTAGCAAAATTAATGCGTTTATGTATAATAGACATAAGGGGGGAAGGTTATGTTTAATTTAAAGAAATATGATAAATTGTTTGAATTAATGACAGCGTATCAATTGGACGCGGTTATGATTGCACCGTCATCAGATATGGAGTACTTAATTGATTATCATGCACATGCTGATGAAAGATTAAATTGTATGGTGATCTTAAGTGATAAAAGGTATTTTCACATCTCACCACTGCTTAATTATGAAGAAGCAAAAAACAAATACCCAGAAGATGCAGTCTTTTATAGGTGGGCAGATGGAGATGGTTTCTTAGAGACGGTAAAAAAATCTTTTGAAGCTTACGGTCTTTCGGACAAAAGAATTGGTGTTAATGAAACGATCAGAGGTATTGATGTCATAGATTTTCAAAATATGATGGCATGTTCATTTGTTAATGCTCATCCGATGTTAGAACAATTCAGAATTGTTAAATCGGAAAATGAAATTGAGAATATGAAAAAAGCAGGAGCCATAGCAGATGAAGTAATGAAAGACATTAAATCATTCATCAAACCAGGACTTTATGAATATGAAGTAATAGATGAAATCAAAAGATTATATGCTGAAAAAGGTGCTGATGGTATTTCATTTGATCCTATAGTGGCAACGGGTAAAAACAGCTCTATGCCTCATTATAATGCCGGCACAAGTCAAATACAATTGGGTGATAATGTTGTAGTCGATTGTGGCTGTCGTGTTAATAATATGTGTTCAGATACATCGCGTACATTCTTTGTTGGAGAACCTTCGAAAGCACAACGTAAGATTTATGAGATTTGTTTAAGATCAACTATGACTGCACAAGCGTCTTCAAAATCGGGGGTTACAGCAGCTTCAATTGATAAGGTTGCTAGAGATATTATTGATGGAGAAGGTTATGCAGAGTATTTTCTAAATAGAACAGGACACGGTATCGGTTTTAGTGTACATGAAGCACCTTATATCAAAGCCAATAATGAATTGATTTTAGAAGATGGTATGGCTTTTAGTATTGAACCAGGTATTTATATTTCAGGTCAATTTGGTATGAGAGTTGAAAATATTATTGTTATGGAAAATGGTAAGGGTGTTTCAATGAATGAGTCACCAACTGCTATAGAAGAGGTTATAATAGATGTAAAATAGGCGTTCATTAGAACGCCTATTCTTTTATTTGATAAATAAGTATGGAAGCAGCAACACCAACATTTAAGGAATCACAACAACCCATCATGGGAATACTCATGGTTTGATGTTTCCTTTTGAACCATTCTTTAGAGAGCCCATAACGTTCATTACCGACTACAAGTGCTTCCTTTTTTACTTGTTCGGTTCTAATGGATTCTGTGCCAGGGTGCGCAAGTAATAATGAAAAATCGTGTTCCTTTAAAAATGACAAACAGGCTTCAATTGAATTAAAACATCTCCAAGGTATGTTGAAACATCCGCCCATACTGGCTTTAATCACTTTGTATTGATTGATTTTAGCTTTCTGATTGACAACAAATACCGCGTCAATACCAGCACCATCACAGGTTCTGAAGATGGTGCCAATATTACCTGGGTTTTCAAGTCCGTCTAAAATTATAACCTTCTCTAAATTATCAAATGTCTGTTCCCGGTAACAAATAGAGATCATACAACTCGGTTCACCTTTTGAGTTAAGTCTTTCCATTGTCTTTTCGCTTATTTCATAAAGTTTTTTTGCAGTTTTCTTCGTTTTTTCTAGAATATTTAGTTCTTTTTTATCTTTGGTCAATGAGTCGCAGTAATATAGAGCTTCGATTGTTGTAGTGGTTTGGATGATTTTTTCATGAGACCAAAGACCTTCTACTACGAAGTGGTTTGGATGATTTGAACATCCTTTTTTTATCGTCTTATAATACTGGATCATATCGTGTTGATAACCTATTTTTATACTTTTCATGTAAGCCTCCTTAAATTAGTTAGTTCAATTTAAGTTGCAAAGCTACACTTCAAGTTTTCGGCTATTTACGTCATACAAAAGTGCCGGCTTAAAGTCCTAACTTTGCATGACGTTTATCATTTAATTCATTTAATAGATATAATTTATAGTTCATAAAATCACTCCCTTTTTATTTTATTGTATCAATTGTTTAATCCTCATAATATGTATAAAACATTTTAGAAGTAATTATGATATAAATTATTTTTAAAGGTTTTGTTCAAGTCAGGAGAAGTAATGTTAACGGATATAATTGTTCGTTTGATTTATCCTTATTAGATGGATTGTAAATTTCGGACACTTTCTATTTTCTTAATCTTTTTTTCCATATAATTATGTTATAATTGAGAAGTTAGAGGTGAGATATGAAGAAATTAATTATACTATGTAGTTTACTTCTAGTTGGATGTGGCAGTAATAATATTGATGATATTGAGATCAGTTTGCCCGACTCAACTGTTGAAGTAAATTTATCACAACTTGAAGAAGTAACAACAGATGAAACGATTGAAGATCCTGTAGAAGAAACGGATGATGAGGTCATTGAAGTTGAGGAATCAACCACTAAGGATAAGGGGGTTGATGATTTGACTAGAGATGATGTTCTTTGGTTACAAGAAAGTTTGAAAATTGCAGGATTTTATACCGCACGGGATGGTGGTTTTGGTCCTAAAACTCAGGAGACATTGAGTCAATTTCAATTGTCTAGTGGCATAACAGAAACAGATTCTTATTCTGAAACAGCAAACCGATTACAGAAACATCGTGATGATAAACTGGCGCTGAACTTCGGATCCGATTTGGTTCTATTAAATAAGAAGTATTACCTACCAAGTAGTTTTATCCCAAGTGACCTAAGAGAAGTCTCTGTTAATAAGAATAAGTCAATTGAATTACCATCTCATGTAGCAGACAATGTTGAGGCAATGTTTGCTGACGCAATTGCTGATGGTGTTGTAATATATCTTGCTTCTGGTTATAGGAGTTATGATTATCAAGAAGGCATCTTCTCAAGACGGGTAGCGAACAAAGGATTTGAGGAAGCACAAACAGTTGTTGCAATTCCAGGACAGAGTGAACATCAAACGGGTTTGGCAATAGATGTGACATCTGAAAATATGGGTTTTGGACTAGATCAATCATTTGATCAAGATCCTGCATACGATTGGATGATAGCTAACAGTTATAAATATGGTTTCATTTTAAGATATCTTAAAGGACGTGAAGACGATACTGGATATATTTATGAACCATGGCATTATCGTTATGTTGGTGATGTGGAAATGGCAAAAAAAATCATGGAAAGTGGTATGATTTTAGAAGAATATTTTGAAGATTAGGATGGTACAATGAAGAAAACATTATTTTTTATTTTTACAGCAGCTCTGTTTATTATTGAGCAAGGTATTAAACTCATAATCAACCAAAATCACTTAGAAGCAAATGATGCTATTATTGATAACTTCTTATACTTCAATCCTATGTTTAATAGAGATTATTCGTGGATTAATTCCCTATTCCAATTAGGCGTATCAAAATGGCTGCATATTGCTATGGTTTTGGTAATTGTGGTATTTGTCTTTTTGGTTTATCTGTTTATTGATCATAAAGGTTACAATACAAAAACGGTATCTACAGCATTTGCATTTTTACTGGCAGGTGGTACTTGTTCTTTAGTAGATAAAATTTTCTGGGATGGTAGCTTGGACTACATCTATTTACAAGGTCACTTTACATTTGATTTAAAAGATGTTTATATCAATGTATTCATTGGATTAGTCGTACTAATGTTTATACTCGATCATCAAGGTATTAGAAAAAATGATGGTGACAATTTCTTGAAGGATTTTAAAAATTACTTATTAAGACGTGAATAACGTCTTTTTTCTTTACAATCATTCTATATATGTTATAATGTTATTCGTCTTTAAGAGTGTTTACTTGGTACCCACTATAAAAAACAAGGAGTTGATGCGTATGTCAATTGAACGGTATAGTGTTATCGACAAAAAGAATGCTCGTGAGATAGTGTTGTTAAAATCAACAGCATGTAAATGGGGAAATTGTTCTTTTTGTGATTACATTCATGATAATTCAGATGATGTGGAACAGATCATCGAGTTGAACAAAGAAATTCTGAGTTGTGTAACTGGGAATTATGGTCAATTAGAAATTATAAATTCAGGTAGTTGTTTCGAACTACCAACCGAGACTCTTAAAGACATTAGAGATATAGTTGAAGATAAAAATGTTGGAACGCTGTATTTTGAGAGTCACTTTATGTATCGTAATCGGTTGGATGAAATTCGGGACTTTTTTAATACAAAAATTGTCTTCAAATGTGGTATAGAAACCTTTGACCAAACGTTTAGAGAAGAGATTCTTAAGAAAGGTGCTAAGTTTCAAACACCAGAAGATGTTTCAAAACATTTTTCATCTATATGTTTGATGGTAGGCATAAAAGGACAAACCAAAGAAATGATTCAAAAGGATATTGAAATCCTTGAAACACACTTTGAAAAAGGGTGTATCAATGTATTTGTTGATAATACAACAGATATAAAAGGAGATCCAGAGTTAATTAAATGGTTTGAACAAAAATATGCATATCTTGAAGATGAACCTTCGATAGAGGTTCTTTGGCATAATACGGATTTTGGAGTAGGAGGAGACAATGAGTAACGAATTATTATGGGTCTTATTTATTGTAGTACAGTTTGGTTTATTGGTTGGAGCTTATAAACTATTTGGCTTAACTGGATTATATGTATGGATTGGTTTTGCAATTGTTGCAGCTAATATTCAAGTAGTAAAGATGGTTGATCTTTTTGGTATCAGTGGTACATTAGGAAATATTATGTATGGTAGTATCTTCTTAGCGACGGATTTAATTAATGAGAAGTATGGCAGAAAACAAGCTCAGAAGGCTGTTTATATTGGTTTTGTTATGTTGGTGTCATTTACTGTGATTACTCAAATCGCGTTGAAGTTCACACCAAATGAGTATGATTTTGCCCAATCGGCTTTGGAAACCGTGTTTACATTATTACCTAGAATCACAATGGGATCTTTAACAGCTTATATCATCAGTCAAACTTTAGACGTTTATCTATTCGATAAAATCAAATCAAAGTTTGGTTCAAAGAGTCAATTATGGATAAGAAACAATGGAAGTACACTAATCAGTCAAGCAATTGATACAGCAATATTTACATTTATTGCATTTACAGGTGTTTTGCCGTTTACCGTTGTACTTGAAATCTTCTGGTTCTCTTATGTGATTAAGATTATTACAAGTTTATTAGATACACCATTTGTTTATTGGATGAGAAGTATCAAACCATTAGAGGATTAATATAAAATAGTCAGCCTAACATATGTTAGGCTGTTTTTTGGAAAAAATATCATGTTTTCATAAGAAAAGTAGGGTATTATACAATTAAGATATCTTGCTGGAGGTTATTATGGAGATTGATAAAAGTACATCAAATCATATCAAACGGACGCTTGATTATATTGAAGAACATCTAGAAGATGTGATTACTCTGGAAATGCTGGAACATGTTTCGCTGATGTCAAAGACCAGTTTTTATATTCAGTTTTCTAGTATTATGGGTGTCACTGTCAAGGAATACATTACGAAAAGACGTCTCAATATATCCGCTTGTAAATTGGTTGAAACGGATAGAAAAGTAATCGATATTGCTTTTGAAGCGATGTATAATTCTTCGGAAGCTTATTCAAGACGATTTAAAAAAGAATATGGCGTCTCTCCAACTGAGTACAGAAAGATTGATGAGTTTTCAGAACACTTTCCAAAGGCTAGCTTGATTAAGGTGCAGACGGTTCAACACAATCAAGAAAAAGGAGATATTCTAATGAATGATAATATCAAAAACGAAATTGTATTGGATGTTGAAGTCAAAACTACTGATATAGACGAAACATATATTTTGGATGTGAAGTCTAATCAAGAGAATATGGATATACAAAATAGCGAAATTACAATAAAAAAAGTAGGCAATGATGAAATTGTAGCTGTAATAACTGTCTAAAGATTAAAATCACGCTTCAGAATAAACCTCTGTTTTAAAGAGTGTTGTTCTTGAAGCGTGATTTTTATATAACTAAGAATTGGCACTATACTGATTTTTACCTAAACTCTTTGCGTGATACATTCTTTGATCACAAATAGGTAATAAGGATTCTAAATCAATACCATCGTCTGGATAAAAACTGATTCCGATACTCACCGTAACAGAGATTTCATGTCCTTCCACCAATAATGGGGCAGCAATATGTTCAAGTACTCTTTGCGCAATGATTTTAGCTTCTTCTTTCTTGGTATTATGGAGCCACACAGTAAACTCATCTCCGCCAAAACGACTTGCAATGTCAGAATATCTTAAAGAACGAATGATTTTTTCTGCGATTGTGATGATCATCTCATCTCCAATATCATGTCCATAAGTATCGTTTATGTCTTTAAATTGGTCAACATCAATAAACATAAGAGCATGATGATCAGACATATTGTCTTCTTCCAAAATATCTGAAACCAATTTCCTGAAATGTTCTTTTTTATAGAGATTGGTCATATCGTCTCTAGTCGCAACATTATGCAATATCTTGTTTTGTTCAACTAAGAAGGTATACTTTTCAGCTGTTACAAGTGAATGGAAAATGATGAAAATAAAAATTCCCATAGATATAACATTGCTACCTGAAGGCAAGATGGCATCAAGAATAATCGTTCCCAAAATGAAAGCTAGACCGATAAATGAAAAAACGCTGCCTGTAACTCTTTGTTTTACTGAATAAATGAGTATAGAAATCATATAAGCAAAGAACAATGCTGAGACACCGAGAAATAAGATATCCATATATGCAAACCAGCCTGTTTGAGGGAATATAAATGCAGATAAACTTAAAATAATTGTGAACAGCAATGTTAATCGTACAACAATTATATGCATTTTACTTTTGAATAAACTGTACATAAACAATACAAAGAACCCCAGCATAGCACTTCCGATTACAAATTGAGATTTCATGAGAAATTCCCAGTTTGGTTGATCTATCCAAGAATTAATTAGTCTTTCACCAGTGATAATGATTCTAGCGGAGACGGTAAAATTGAATAGTGAAAAATAAAGTGCTGCTCTATCCTTTGTATTGAGAAGATACAGACTTAAATTATAGAAGGCCATAATAAGGATACCACCCAATAGAATCATTTGATTGCTGATATTTCTTGATTGAATAGCATGGACATGTTCAGGTGTCCCTATGGTAATATCTCGGATTAATCCACCTGGATACATATGAAAGTTAGAAACTTGAATAATGAGTTCTGCAGTACTACTATCTGAAGTAAAATTCTTGACTTGTGGCTCCCAGTGTAATTCTTCAGTTTCATAATTTGTACCGACGTGACCATTTGTTGCGATAAGTTTTGAGTTTATATATAGACTATAAGCAGATGTTGTGTCATAGATATACAAACTATAACAATTGTTTGGGATGAGTCCTTTTATAGTAAGGGCGTAAGTGCCAAAACCAGTCATATTCCAAGAATGAGGAACTGTTACTATTTCATAATCTAAACTGTCATTGGTTTTACTGATTAATTGCTGATCGTAATACTTCCATTCACCTTTTAGAGGGAATGTATATTCGAAATCGGATTTCGTCAACTCAAGTACACCTTCATCGGCATTAAAGATTTCACTATAGTCTTTGTTATTACTTAAAAGTACAACAGACAAGAACAATGCAACTACAATAAAAACCATTGTTACAAAGAATGTTCCATTTATTTTTATTTTCCAAGTCATTTGATACCCCCATGATACTTTTATTATAAGAGTTGTTTAGTTTTTTATACAATTTATTTACCCGTTGCATATCACACTACTCAATATAAATGGTGATAGGGAGAATAAATCAAATAATTAGTTATACATAAGAATCGAAATAAGGAAATCATCTACTGTTTAAAGGTTAAATAGGTATTGTTTTGTTTGTAAACCCCTGCTAGAGGGGGTATAATGTTGTTAAACCATTATTGCAGAGGAGGTTGTATGAAACTTTTAATGATTATAAAAGCGAAAAAGAGAATCAATAGTCTTAATCATATGCTTCACGAAATGAAATTGGACCAATTACCGATAGAAATCTTGAAACAAACAGAAACTGATGTTCAGTTTCGATATGAGAATATTGAAGGTAAAATTATTATCAGTGATTTAGGGTTGGAACTCTATACACTTTTTGATATTTATCACAAGGGTAAACTCATCAAAGGTGCATATCATTATAGTTTAAAATCAAAAAATACGAATCATGATGAAATGCTTGAATTTTCACGATCAGGGACAATTACTCCAGGACCATGTTGAGGTAGATAAGAGCTGGCGGAGCCAGCTTTTTTTGTGTTCTTAGATGGTAGTAATTCAATTATATGGGTATAAACCTATTGGTGATAACTATGGCAAATCAAAATAAATTTGTTGATGTTCTAAGAAAATTCATATTTAATTACACAATCAGTGCAATTGTTGTAGTATTTGGGATGGCATTAATTTTATATACCCTCCTTCATTTTGGTGTGTCAAAATTACTTATTGCAAAGTTTGAAGAGGAATTAATCAGTCGTGTTCAAGGTGAAGTTGTATATGAAGCAAATGAGATTAAAAACCATTTAGAGTCAGTAAAAGAACATACGGATTTATTACGTAATCAATACGAGAAGTTATTTAATTCATACGACAGCTATATGACAAATCACTTAAGTGTTGCATTTGATCACCATGAAAATGGTGCATATTATAAAACATTTGATAATGGTGGTTCAAGTTTATATTACAGTGGTCAAACACCATTAACAGATTATGCAAAGAATAAAGCAGCAAAAACGGAATGGATAGATCCAATTATGAAGTATATTGTCACAACGGATGACTTAGTTGTTCAATCCTATTTTAATAGCTTTGATGGGATGAATCGTATGTATCCATATCAGGAAAATATAGCTGAACTTTTTGGTTCGAACATTACTATTTCAGATTATAATTTTTATTTTCTAGCGGATGAGAATTACAATCCAAATCGTAATATAGTATGGACACCACCATATTATGATCCATCTGGACAAGGGTGGGTTATATCATGTGTTGCACCCGTTTATAGAGATGACTTTTTAGAAGGTGTTGTTGGTTTAGATATAACAATTAATCAAATAGAAAATTATTCGCTGAATCTTAACCATCGTACAAGCAATGAGCTTTTTTTAGTTGATGATCATGGTTTGATTATTGCAATGAACAAAGACGCTGAGGAATTCTTGAAATTAAATGATATAGATAATCAAATAATAGATGACTCTGATGAGAATATATTAAAACCAGATCAATATAATTTATACAATTTTTATGATAATGATCTAAAAGATTTAATGATCACTTTATTTACACAATCGGTTGAAAAAGTCGAATATAAGGTTGATTCATATTATGTTGAAAAGCAATTGATTCAAGAAACAAATTGGCAACTCATTTCATTGACAAATGAATCTTATATAGAAGAGAATATTGATAAGATCAATAAAAGTATATATGTAAATGCGATCATTATTTTCTTTACAGTGCTTGTAATAATAGTTATTATTATCTTAGTATATAAAAGAAAAATTGACGCAATGGCGAGTAAAATTTCTACCCCATTAGAGGAAATGGCTATGAATGCCAAATATTTTGGTGTAGATGGCAGAACAATAAAACGTATGCCAGTTACAGGTATTGAAGAAGTGGATATGCTTAATAGAGAATTGAATATTATGTCAAAAGAAATATTAAGTCGTTCACAAAAATTGGTTCAAGCTCAAATAGAAAATAGAAGAGCTGAACAGACGATAGAAGCCTATCATTTAGAAGCCAATACAGATAATCTAACGCAATTGTACAACAGAAGAAGGATCGATGATGCCATAAATTCTGAAGTAACAAGAAGTAGACGTTACAGAGGTGTATTTTCTGTGATATTATTAGATATTGATTACTTTAAAGAAATCAATGATCAATATGGTCATCAAACGGGTGACGAGATATTAAAAGGTGTTGCCAAGACTCTAAAAACATCAGTGAGAGATTCTGATATAGTTGCCAGGTGGGGTGGGGACGAATTTCTTATTGTTGCAGTTGAAACAATTGAAACAGATGCTTATCATTTAGCAGAAAAAATAAGACTTACCATCCAAAACACTGAGTATTACAAGCAGATTAAAGTAACTACAAGTATTGGTGTCGCTGAATTTAATCTTAATAAAGATGATGCACGAGATATTTTAAGAAAATCAGATGTAGCTCTATATGAAGCAAAAAGCGTAGGAAAAAATCATGTGTCAACATATAAAGAAATCGGAGATAGTTATGAGCATAAGTCAGATTGAAGAAGACAAAATTATTAAGTATATGGATGAACTAACAAGTAAAAGAGTAGATATAAATCCAATGAAAGAAGCACTTTTTATAACTTTTTTGTATACTGTTATAGGCTGTTTATGGATTTTGTTTTCAGACTCAATTGTTAATTTATTAGTAAAAGATACTGAATTGATAAAGAAAATCCAGTTTGTAAAAGGGTGGTTGTATGTCATTTTTACAGGTGTTTATATATTTATTCTAATACATTATAGAATGAAGTTATTAGGTGATGCTACAAAAGAAATACATGATGGTTATGCCAACTTAGCAGCTATGCAAGAAGAGTTGATAGAAAAGGAAGATGAGATATTTGAATTATCTCATTACGATAGAATGACAGGATTACTGAATTGGTTGGGCTTGTCGATTGCTTTTGAACATCTTGTTGAACCTAAGAAAGATGAACAGTTTGTCATGTTATATATAGATATAGATCATATCAAACATGTCAACGATACCTTAGGACATGATAAAGGGAATTTAGTATTAAAGAAAATTGGAGAAAAGTTATCTTCGGTTGCATCTGAGGATGATATTTTAGCCAGAATCAGTGGTGATGAATTTATATTGGTTATGTCATATGATGGTAATAAAGAAAATCTGCATAAGAAAGTAACGCAAATTACTAAGAGAATTCAAACTACATGGAAATTCGATAGATATGAATTCTTTGTAACGGCAAGTATTGGGGTTGCGATATATCCTAAAGATGGAAATTCTTTGGAGCTTATGATTAAAAACTCTGATTCTGCCATGTTTAAGGCAAAAAGTAATGGTAGAAATCAGCATTATATTTATGATGAAAAACTAAGCAAAAAAACAGAAAATTATATAGAAATGATCAGTGAAATTAGACATGGTATTACAAATGATGAGTTCATTCTCTACTATCAACCACTCGTTGACTTAAAAAATGGCGATTTATGTGGTGTAGAAGCTCTAATTAGATGGGAACATCCAATAAGAGGATTTTTAACACCATATCATTTTATTGATATTTCAGAAGAATCCGGTCAAATCAATGAAATTGGTAAATGGGTTTTTGATTCTGCCTGTGCACAATGTAAGAAGTGGCATGAGGATGGGAAAAATCATTTCAAGGTTTCGATAAACTTATCAGGCAAAAGATTATTTAATGAACATCTGATAGACGATATGAAAACATCCATTGCAAAATACAAAATTGATCCGAGTATGTTACAAATAGAAATAACAGAAACATCTGTTATGGAGAATCTAAAAAAAGCGATTGTTATATTAAATGATATTAGTGAGTTGGGTATCACTCTTGCACTAGACGATTTTGGAACCGGATATTCTTCTTTAACCTATTTACAGATGTTCCCTATTCAAGTTTTAAAGATAGACAAAGAATTTATAAAAAAAATATCAGTTAAAGAAATGGAAAAGGAAAATAGTATTATTAATTCAGTTATAAACCTTGCTCATAATTTAGAATTAGACGTGGTTGCAGAAGGTATTGAGACTATTGAACAATCTGAATATTTAAAGCAGAATAACTGTGACTATGGTCAAGGGTATTATTATGATAAACCAATGTCGGTAGAGACATTTAATAAAAAATATTTAAAATAGAAAATGAGGGGATAACCCCTCATTTTTAGTTGAATGGTTCATTGAGTTTTTCAGTGCCAGGTAAGACGAAGCGACCATCTTTTATGATAGATATGCGTTCCTTTGTTGATGTAATTGCATCAATAAAGGCCAATGAATCATACGGTAGAGTAATATCCGTATGGACATTTGTATAAGCCTCAGAAGAATTTTCTTTTCTTAAGATTGACTTTTCGTTATCCCTAGCTATGATACACTTGCCGTCAGGGTTAAATACATCAATATCCTCTGCATAGGTATAACATGTATCGCCTATGGCAAAATGCGGCCCCATCTTTTCGACAATTAGAATCGGTAATATATCAACAATATCATACTTTTCTGCTATAACATACGCTAAAGTATTGGTTCCAATTGCAAACTCACCCAAAGGTAAAGTTTTATGAGGGAATAAAAGGTTTTCTTCTATATACTTCCTATTGTCAGATTCATCTTTAAAGTTCTTACATGTATAGTCGCTGATATACCCATCTGTAAATGTTAATTCCAGATCAATGTATTTCAACTCATCTAGAAAAACAACATCCAAATGCAGTAATCCGTGGGTACCTTTTAAAACAGGAGAAGTAAAAACTTCACCGATAGGTATGTTTACATCAGCACCACAGTTATAATAGTTACTTTGGTTTTGAGGATCCTCTAAGTGACCTTGTTTGACCATGATGTCAGTTTTATTCTTATTACAGCCTTTTACGTGAACGTAGTCTGCTTTATCAAGTGAATCAATAATCGTTTGTTGTATCGGTAAATATTCTTCGCTCGATAGTTTATTGATTCTACAAGTCGCTGCATATATTTCTTCGAATTGATCACCGATTTCCGGTACTGGAAAAGCGATGATACAAAAACTTGTTTCTGATCCTTTGAAGTATTGTTCACGCATTGCTCTTGTTTTGTTTCTAAGTTCAGATGAAATTTTAGTTTGTTCATCTGATAAACTGATATTCTCATCTTTAGTTTGTGGTGTAAACGGCGCTTCTCCAAATTTATCAAAGTACATGATGCCTGAGTAATCTAAAGAAATCTCTGCTGTGTCTTCTAACACTTTTTCAAAGGTCTTTAAATCAAACTCTAAATAATCTTTATCTAAATAGATGCCGTTATCAAAACGATGATCGTAATCATATTGTTTACTGGCAGGTGTTGTAATCGGATTTCCGAAGAATCCATTCAGATTATGTTTTTTAAAAGCGTCTATTAAAACATGAATCATCTTTTCTTGTCCAGCATTGTATCTGATTTGAACATTATGTCTTAGACTGATATCTTTGCCATCGGTTTCAAAACCTTTAACATACGCTCTAGCAGTCATATCCATCAATTCTTTTAACTCAACTTCATCATATGAGTTTAAAAATTCAGCTGTTTTTATTTCATTATCAGTAATATAAATACCATACTTAAATAAAAATTTTGTGTTGGAAACATCTTCAGAACTCATTAATTGATGAGAGAAGGAATGTTTTGAACTTGATTGATTGTGGAGTCCTCTGATTAACTCAGCATATAGAGCATTCTCTTTAAAAGATTTATACGATTGAGTTAAGTCATTTGTTGGATCACTTTCTTGACTTAATATGGCCGCAAATTCTAAGAGTGCTTCACCATACAGAGTTAAAGCTTCTTTATTATGTCTATAGGCAAAAGTAATCATTTTTCTATAGTCTGTATATATTGCTGTTAATAATTGTCCTAATTCCTTTCCAAATTGTTTGACACAATATGAAGGATTTGCATAAGACGTCTCGTAGTTTGAACCGAGTAATTCATTATACAACTCTGTATTTTGAGTTCGGAGTTCATCAAAAGACTTTGAAGTAAAATACGTTTCGTTTAATTCTGTTTCAAGTTCAATTAACTGAATAACCAGCTCACCTAAAGATTTAACAAAATCATGAGTCGATAGTTCTGTATTGGTTGCATTAATAAGTGTTTTTATTTTAGTTATCATATCTAACGTACCTCCCATCTCATCATATCATTTAGAAAATATTATGAAAAGCATAGGAGTATATTAACTTAGACTTATCATTCATGATTCATCAAATATCCAGAGTGAGAAAGGTACATAGTTATTGACATATGCCACAAACAGCGTATACTGAGTATAATGGCATATGCCAAAAGGAGGCGTTATGGAGCAAGTCGTAAATTTTAATTTAAAAAAGAAAAACAAAATAAAGAAAATTATTGCAGTTATGAGTGGAAAGGGTGGCGTAGGAAAATCAACAGTAACAGGTTTGGTTGCAACAACACTGAGAAATGCTGGGTATTCTGTCGGTGTATTAGATGCAGATATTACAGGACCGTCTATTCCAAAATTATTTGGAGTGAATAAGAAAAAAGTTTTCCAAACTGAAGATGGATTAACAACTGCTGAAACTGGAACAGGTATTAAAGTGATGTCGTTAAATTTATTGTTGGAAAATGAAGATGATCCAGTGATTTGGCGAGGGCCTATGTTGGGCAGTACGGTACAACAGTTTCATGATGATGTTGTTTGGGGAGATCTTGATTATCTGGTAATTGATTTACCACCAGGAACATCAGATATTACTTTGACAGTGATGCAACAAATTAAAGTGGATGGTATCGTTGTTGTTTCTACACCACAGGATTTGGTTCAGCTAATTGTTAACAAATCAATTATTATGGCCAATAGACTAGAAACGCCAATTATTGGACTAGTTGAAAATATGAGTTATTTTATGTGTGATAAATGTGATGAGAAACATTTCCTGTTTGGTGAAAGTAATGTTAAAAGGGTACTTGACGAGTATAAGTTACCACTAATCGCAGAGTTACCAATTGATAAAACACTGGTTAATTTAGCAGATGAAGGTCGTATAGAATTGTATCCAAGTACCAACCTGAAGTTTAATGACGAGTTCGGGAGGAATCTTTTGACTGAGATTGCAAAGATCTAGTGTGATTTTATAAGTATTATAAATTTAGAGAAAAGAGGGATATGCTATCCTTTTTTAGACGATATGTTTAGGCATATCGTTTTTTGTTTTTGTATATAATAGTAGTGAAGATTAAATTCTTCTGATATGATTAGAGTATAGAAATAGTTTTAAAGTATTTCAAATCTTAATATTAAAAAATATTAGTACAGAAAAAGAGTATGTATTATCTAAAGAATTAAAATAATAGATTGGGGGGAAATATGAGAATTGTAAGTTGTAATGAAGTATCAATGGAAGATGTTTATAATGCGTTTAAGGTTGGTTTTTCAGATTATTCCATTAAATTTGAAATGACTATGGAACAGTTTGAATCACACTTTTTGGGTCCCGAAGGTAATAGGTTACTGTTCTCATTTATTGCCTATGAAGACGAACTACCAATTGGACTGGTTTTAGGTGGTTGTAATACTTATGAAGGTATTTTAACCCTTCGTTGTGGTACGATGTGTGTTCACCCTGACTACAGAAGACAAGGGATAGCGAGAAAACTGATGGCAGCTCATGAAAAAATGGCCAAAGATTTAGGCTGTAAACAATTATTTTTAGAATGTTTGAGTCATAATGATAAAGCGATAGTATTTTATTTAGCTTTTGATTATCAAGTGGTATATCAATTAAAGTATTATACCCATCAAAAACACAAACATATAGTACATGAGGCTATACAAACCGCTTCAATTGAAGATTATAAGATTTATAGAAGTGAAGTAGAAGGTCATGTAAATTGGCAAAATGAATTATGGTATTTGGAGTATACCAAACCTGAGTTCAAAGCAGTAGTCTTCCATGATGAAATTGTAGGGATGATTGCTTATAAAAATAATAGAGTTTGTTATTTACATGTTAAAAAGAAACATCGATTAAATGGATACGGAAAAATGTTATTGGATTCGGTTGAAACGAATGGCATGACAAAAATTAGTTTTACCAGTCAGGGTGGTTTACAAGGATTTATGAAATCAACTGGATTTGCTGAAGATGAAATCAGTCAAATTGAAATGTATAAAATCCTGTAAACTTATTAGAAAACAAATAGGAATACGTTTTCTTGTGCTTTATTTACAAAAGATTCAGAAAATTTGCATAAATTTAGCAAATTCATTCAAAAACAGTGTTAAACTAAGACAAATGGGGTAGAGGATAGATGGCGTGTATTTTCGATTTTTTTAGTAAATAAATAGTTGAGAACTTTTACTAAAAAAAATGATTATTATATCTATGGAGCATTGCTCCATTATATAGCACATGTTGTGCGTAAAAAGTACTTCGGTACGAGTTGGTTATTTACATATTATAAGGAGGGAACATGAAGAAATTCAGAAAACTGAGTTTGTTACTAGTTTTAGTAATGATTATGACATCATTACCACTAGCTGCATTTGCAGAAGATACTTACGTTATTCAAGAAGGTGACGTATTATGGAAAATTGCTGAGAAATATGGTAGAACATATGAAGAACTAGCAGAGTACAATAACATTGAAGATCCTAATAAGATTTATGCTGGAGATGAACTTAAAATTCCAGATGATGCTAAGAAAATTACTATTTTAGGAACATCAGATTTACATGGTAGAATTTATGCTTATGATTATGCTACAGATACCGTTGATAAAGATGCTGGTCTGGCTAAAATTCAATCAATCGTAAAAAGAGAAAGAGCGATTGATCCGGATGCTCTCTTAATAGACATGGGTGATACTGTTCAAGACAATAGTGCAGAGTTATTTAATGACTTAGCTGTTCATCCAATGGTTCAAGCTATGAATGAGATGAATTATGATATATGGACTCTTGGTAACCATGAATTTAACTTTGAAAAATCATTCTTAGATAAAAATATTGCTGCTTTTGAAGGTACTGTATTGTCAGCAAATATTTATCAAGAAGGCACTAATAATAGATATGTTGATGGATACAAAATTTTCACTATTGATGGAGTTAGAGTTGCAGTAGTAGGTATGCTACCTCCAAATGTTCCTTTATGGGAAGCTGCTACTCCAAGTCACTTTACAGGTTTAGAATTTACAACAATTCTTACCGAAACAGCAAAACTTGTAACTGAACTTGAAGGTAAATATGATGTTCTAGTTGGCGCTTTCCACTTTGGTGAAGATCAACGAGACAATTATCCTGGAATGTCAGAATTAGCAGAAGCGTTTCCGCAATTTGATGTAATGTTTGGTGCACATGACCACTCGAAAGTTACTGCTGAAGTTAATGGTGTTAAGCTTATCGAGCCAGGTAAATATGGTTGGGCTCTTGCGAAGGCAGAAATTAGTCTTAAATCAACTGCTGCCGGATACGAAGTTACAGCAGTTGCGACTGAAAATATTGAAACATATAACGAAGTTGAAGATCAAGGTATCCTTGATAAATTTGCTTTTGTACATGACACTTCTGTTGCTAATGCTAATGAAGTTATTGGAACTGTAACAGCAGATTATGTTGAAAGAGTAGATTTTATTACTGGCGAAGCTGAAGTAACAACTATGCCAACTGCTCAAGTACAAGATACTGCACTTATTGATTTAATCAATGAAGTTCAAATGTTCTATACAGGCGCAGATATTTCTTCTGCAGCTGCATTTAAAACAGATATGAATCTTGTAGCTGGAGATTTCAAAAGAAAGAACTTAGCAGACATTTACAAATATACAAACACTCTAAACGGTGTTAATATTTCAGGTGCTAACTTAAAAGAGTACATGGAATGGTCTGCTTCTTACTTCAATACTTATACTGAAGGTGATGTAACAGTCAGTTTCAATGAAAATGTTAGAGGTTATAACTTTGATATGTTCGCAGGTGTAACTTATGATATAGATATTTCAAAAGAAGCTGGCGAAAGAATTACAAACTTATTATTAGACGGCGTAGCAATTGATGATGCTGGAATATACAAGTTAGCAGTTAACAACTATAGACTTGGTACTTTATTAAAGAATGGGTGGGTAACCGCTGATGATGAATACTATAATTCTGATCCTGAGGGACTTGGCGACGGTAGAATTAGAGATCTGATTGGTGTTTATCTTATGGGTGAATTAGCTGGAATAGCTACTCCTTCAGTTGATAACAACTGGAAAATTATTGGTGCTGATTTAATGCCAACAGGTTATGAAAAAGTATTAGAACTAATTATTAGTAAAGACATTTTAATTCCAACTTCTGAAGATGGAAGAACTCCAAACGTTAAAGCAATTAATGTTCATGATCCAAACGTATATGAGTTAATCAAAGACTCAACAGCCAAAGAATTAACTATTATGCATACAAATGATATGCACGGTTTCTTCAAATACGGTAAATACGATGGTATGGGTGCTGCGTTATTAGCTACAAAAATTAAAGAAGTAAGAGCTGCTGAAACTAATTCGTTGTTATTAGACGGTGGTGATGCTTTACAAGGAGCTAACTTAGTAACTTTAACAAAGGGTGTTGAAGGAACGAAAGTAATGAACGCATTAGGTTATGATGCAATGGCTGCAGGTAATCATGAATTTGATTATGGTCAAGAAAAATTATTAGAACTTGATGATTTGTTAGATTATCCTATCCTTGCTGCAAATATTACTAAAGAAGATGGTTCTACATTATTAACTCCTTATATTATTAAGGAAATGGATGGATTTAAAGTAGGTATCTTTGGATTATCTACTCCTGAGACAACTTGGAAATCTCATCCTAAAAACTCTGTTGGATTAACTTTTGCTGATCCAATTGAAACTGCTGAAGCTATGGTAACTGAATTAGCTGATAAAGCTGATATTATTATCGCTGTAGCTCATATTGGTAATGAAGGTGAATTTACTACAGAAAAGATTGCAGAAGCAGTTGATGGTATCGATGTTATGATCGATGGTCACTCACATTCTGAATATGCTAATGGATTACATGTTGGTGATACTTTAATCGTTCAAGCAGAAGAAAAAACTAAGAACTTAGGTATGGCTAAATTATCAATCGTAGATGGCGAAGTTGTTAATAGTACAGCATTTATGTATACAAAATCTGATGCTGCTGACACAACTCCAGATGCTGCTGTTGAAGCTATTATTGAGGCAATTGATTTAGTAAACGCTCCTGTTGAAAATGAAGTTGTTGCTACATCACCACTTGAATTAACTGGTGAAAGAGAAGTTGTTAGAGCTGGCGAAGCTGCATTAGGTAATCTAATTGCAGAGTCTATGTTATATGTTTCTGGCGCAGATGTTGCACTTACAAATGGTGGTGGTATAAGAGCGACACTTCCTGCTGGTGAAGTTACAAAAGGTAATGTATTAGAAGTTTTACCTTTCGGTAATACAGTACAAGTAATTGAAGTAACAGGTGCAGATATTCTAGCAGCTGTTGAGCATGGTATTCAAGATTATCCTACAACTAAAGGGGCATTCCCTCACGTTGCTGGTATGACAGTTAAATTTGATGCAACTAAAGAACCATTAGCAAGAGTTACAGAGTTAATGATTGCTGGAGAATTAGTTAACTTAACTAAGACTTATACATTGGTTACAAGTGATTACCTTGCTAGTCCTGGTGATGGCTACACAATGTTTGGTGGAAAAGATGTTGTAGCTGAATACAATACTCAAGATGTTGAATTAATAGCATACATTAATGAAGTTGGTTTTGATAAAGCAAAAATCGATGGAAGAATGCAAGAAATATCAAATCTTATCTCATTTATTATTTCAATCTTTGCAGCTTAAAAGATTATAAAAGATCTGCTCACTTGAGCAGATCTTTTTGTTTTATCAAGTATATTTTAGTAGTACAATACTCTTAGGAGATAACTGATGAAGACAATTATTGTTTATTATTCACTGGAAGGTAACACAGATTTTTTAGTCAAAGCACTGGCTGATAACATTGGAGCAGAAACCTTATTGTTAGAACCTGTAAAGGCACAAAAGACAAAAGGTTTATCAAAGTTTGTTTGGGGTGGATACCAAGCTGTCATGAAAAAGAAACCAGAATTAAAGCCTTATGCTTTTAAAGCGAGTGATTACGATAGAATTATATTTGCTACGCCAGTATGGGCGGGCACTTTTGCACCACCACTAAGAACGTTCTTTGAGACCGAAGATTTAATTGCTAAGAAAGTGGCATTCTTCATTACTCATGAAGGTGGCAAAGGAAAAACCAAAGAGCAATTGGAAGAGATATTGGCTGATAACCATATTTTAGGCTCATTAGATATAATTACTGGAAAGACAGACAAAGAAGAGAATAAGAAAAGATTATTACACTGGGTATCACAATTAGGATGTTAATAATAAAGGATATGATGTGATCATATCTTTTTTATATGCTTAGTAATGCTGTATGTAGGGTATTAACTGGTAAGAGGAGTGTCTTATGAAGTTTTTACACAATAAACTGATTAGCATGAAATTAACCCCTAAACTAGTAATGACTTTTACCATTTTATTTGTACTAATATTATCAATAACAACTTCTGCTATTTATATAGGAATCAGAGAAATTATAACTAAGAATATTGAAAGTGAGTTGGAAAATTCTTCAACTCTTATTAATGATATGATTAAAACTGCTGTAGATGTTTCTATTAAGACGCATCTAAGAAGCATTTCGGAAGTTACGCTAAGTAATGTAGAGTACGAATATAAAATGCTTCAAAGTGGTGACATATCAGAAGTAGAGGCTAAAACTAATGCTCTTAAATATTTAAAATCACTATCTATTGGGACAACTGGTTATGTCTATATTATTGACAGTAAAGGTATCGTACTTTACCATCCTTTTAATGAATTAATCGGGACAGATTTATCGGAACATGAATTTATTCAAGAACAAATGGCAAAACATAATGGTTATTTGGAATATTACTGGGCGAATCCTGATGATACTTATCCAAGACGGAAATCACTTAATATGTCTTATTTTGAGCCTTGGGACTGGATCATTTCTGTTTCAAGTTATACAGAGGAGTTTTATGAACTTTTAAGTGTCACTGACTTTGAAGAAAGAGTATTGGCAATAAAGTTTGGAGAAACCGGTTATCCTGCAATTATGGATGATGATGGTACATTTCTTGTTCATCCAGTCCTAAAGGGAGAGAATCTCATCTATGAAGACATTCCTCAAGCGGATGTTGTGAATAGAGTTTTGGAACTAAAGAATGGCATAATCGAATATGAGTGGCAAAATCCAGAGGATTTGACCGTTAAAAAGAAAATAATGGTTTTTTCGGAGTTAGAAGAATATAAATGGATCATTGCAGCAACGGCTTATAAAGACGAGTTTTATAAACCTTTACGAGTTATTTCATACTACACAATTATCATTTTGATTATTAGTATAATTGTTATTGTTTTTATAACAGTTAAAGTCAGTCAAAGAATTATTAGACCAATCAAACAACTCGAGTCAAGTGTATTAAAAGGCGTTAATGGTGATTTAACAGCAAGACTTGAAGTTGCAGGAACTGATGAAATAGGTGAATTGAGGAACCATTTCAATTCGTTTATGGAATCATTAGAATTAAAGCAAAAGGAGCTTTTAAGTGAAATCGGTGAAAAAAATGATATTTCTGAAGCTTTGAAAGTATTAAATAATAATCTAGAAAACATTGTAGAAGAACGTACAATAGCACTTGAAGTAGCGCAAAAGGAAATCATTCAACAAGAAAAATTTCTTTCTATGAATAAATTAATTAAAGATATTGCCCATAACATCAATACGCCTTTAGGTACTTCTATTACCTCAGCAACTTATATTGGAAAAACGGTGTTTAACTTAAAAGATGATTATTGGGACAATAAGCTCAGTAAATATAAATTGGAAAGTTTCTTTAAGGAATTTGATAAATCATATGATTTGATGTTAATGGGATTAACACGATCGACTGAACTCATTCAAATGTTTAGTCTATTGACTAAGAGTAATGATAGTTTAGACAAATCCGAGTTTAATCTTTTAGAAATACTAAAACATGTGACTAATATTGTTGTTGACGAGAAACATAATCTGATTCTGAATTGTGATGAAAGTCTTCGTATAAATAGTTACTCAGAAATAATTGAACTAATCGTTTTGAGTTTGATTAAGAATGCTTTTTCTCATGGTTTCAAAGATATAGCAAATGGCATGGTTATCATTGATGTAAGTGTTGTAGATAATATACTACATCTTATTGTTTCTGATAATGGAATAGGAATAAATGAAGAGAACATCTCACATGTGTTTGAACCTTTTTATACAGGGGATAATCAATCCGATCAAATGGGGTTGGGTTTGAGTATTGTTTATAATGCAGTTAGTTATATCTTAGAGGGGAAGATATTTATTGAAAGTGACGAGTCTGGTACAAAAGTAACTATAGAGGTCCCAATATGCTAGTAATATATTATAAATCTTTATACTATTCATGAATCAAGGATAGATTGAGATTTATTTTTTTGTCTCCTGCGTTGTGTATTGTTCTTTTTGGGGCATGTTGTTCCTAGGAGGTGTTTTGATGAAGGGATTGTTTTACCACAGGAAGTATCCTGGATATTAGGAATTCATGTTAAAACGGTTAGGAGATATTTAAGAGAAGGTAATGTCGCTAAATTTATGGTATTTCTAAAAGATGCCATTGACGTATTAGAAGAAAGAGATATATCATATGAAACAGATTAGATCTGAGATTGATAAGAGATTGGAATCAATAGAATTTAACAAACTCTACAAAGAATTTAGAAGATATGACTACGCGCTATACGATGTTGAAAAGTATATTTAAAAGGTAGAATACTCGAAAAAGATAATCAATTTTTAGGCAATTCAGTAATCGTTTTCGAAGATGAGTACATTACCATATGGATGTGACTGAAAAGGATTTAATGGATTTAGATATTTTAACTGTAATATCATACATGAAATGTTCCATGCTCATCAGTGGTCCCCAAAAGACGTCAGAGACATTAATGATATCAAAGGGACTCAGTAATCCTATTGCTATAGAACATCATACGCTGAAGCAATTAGAGCTAGAAAAGCTAATATACGCATCTACTTCAGAGCAAATGTTAATTCATTTAAAAGAAGCATTATCATTTAGAAAAAGACGAGTAAAACTTAATGATATGATGTCTTATGAACTAAATATTGAAACGATGGAAGGGTATGCCGAGTACATGATGATTAAGTCACTTCGTCAACTTAATCCCCCAAAATATGATCAAAGATTAAACTGATCAGAGAGAATTTAGCTGATGAACAGTTACAATTTGATTCCAGTGGAATTTGCTGTTTTACAGGTGCAATGTTATGTTATTTATAAGAATCACTTGGCTTATCCATACAGTATGAAATGGGATCAAAAACCCTTAGTTGAATTGATATCAGATCAGATAAGTATAGATGAACATGTTGGAGAACTAGATATATCAAATACAGATCAAATAAATGAGTATATAGTTAGAAAAAATAATCAGTTAAGAATATTTAAGGAAAATGCTCTAAAAACGATAGGGGGATCCTTTAAAATATGTGGTTATGATCCTATGAATATGATTGGATTTGATCATCAAATTTTACACAAACATTTTGAGATGTTAATGAAAGGTGAAGAACGGATATTTGTTCAAGGTCCAGTATTAACTACCTCAAAAAAAGAAGCTTTGTTTGAAGTTTTAGAATATACCTATAAAAAAACAATCTAATTTTATTAGATTGTTTTATAATGCTTCAAGTTCTTTTTGTTTTTTGCTAGTGAATTAAAGACGATATCATAAAAATCATCTATCATTTTATGAATGGTATTATCGTCTAATATACCATCGCATATTTTATTCCTGTTGATCTTCAACATACAACGCAACATATTCAATTGAAGTAATTTCGTCGTTTTCAATTAAAAAGTTTATCTTTGAGTTGATACCTTCAAAAGTATATAAACTGAAATCTTCTGTGTAGGTCTCACCATAAACCTTTACAATATCATCTAGTGATCCAAAGAGAACAACACCTTCATTGGTTTCTAAGGTATCATCTAAAAATAGGATAGATGATATATAATCTTTACCATGACTTTCATAAGTATGAATTTCAATGCCACCATAAGTGAATGTTTTGTCTAAACCTTGAAACGCACAACTTTCCGCTTCAAAATAAAAATCTGGTTCACCTAATACTTCTAAAATGGGTAGCATATTTCCATGCATTGTTAATTGAACATCTCTAAAAGTCAGAGTGAATTCTTTTACAACAGAATTATCATGAGTGATTACCTCTTGACTATCAGCAGTTTCAAGAGTAATTTCAGTTGTATCTTTTATGGTTGTTTCCTGTTGTTCATTACTACATCCAATCATGAATAACATCAATAGAAATACCATTAGCTTTATTTTTTTCATCCTCTACTCCTTTATTTTACTACTTCACCATACATCATAATTTCACCATATGTTTCCAACTCGTGATATTGTTGATCACGCATTTTGTAATAGAATGTTGATTTTTCTATCCAAGCCTCAGCATAAACAGGATCATTTCTTCGATCAATAATATCAAATTGCTCTTTTAGGATTTCTCCAAAATAAAGTGACATTTTTTCAGCACCTGTAATATTTAAATGTAGTCCTGCATCATAGGTGTCTGTATTAAAATCAATTCCTGCTTCTTCAATGTGATCAATGAAATTGAAATACATCAAATTATGATCTTTAGCATAATCAATCATTTGCTGATCCCATTCATCATACCAAACGGGGTATAAAGTTGGTGATTTTATAAGAACCAATTCAACACCATTTTCTTTGCATAAGTTAGTCATCATTTCTAAGTACTTATATGAGAATTCTCCAAATTCATAATTCGATAGTTTCTTTTTCTTCGGAATATACTCTACTGGTTTGACATCAACTCTCATATAATAACCATTATGGAACAATGGTTTTTTGCTAAACATGTACTGAAAATCATCTTTTGTTAAACTGCTCCATCTCGAGTGATACCTCAAGAAAGGGAATATGTAGTCAATCATATGTTCTTCTGGCAACATAGAGGCGTTAATAGCTTCTAATTTTGATTTTGAAAAAGCCATGCCATCTAAAGTCATTCTATTATAAGCTTCCTTTTGAGGCGTATCATATTTCATAGCCAAGACATTAAATACCACAACATCTGGTTTCTCATATTCAAAAGTTTCCTCAAGGAGATAATAGGATTGCCATATTAATTGTTGCGCACTGCCTCGAATAAAACTTGTATAGCCATAATTTTCCCATAATGTAACCGGTGAGAAATTCTCATAAACTTCACAGTCGCCTACAAATAAGATATCATGTTTCAATTTTTCATTGTAATAGGATTCTATCAGAGAACCTTCAACAATACCTGAAACATGTTTGGGCATTAATAACTTTTCAAGTAAGAATAATGCCCCAAAGAGAAGTATTGCACTTATTGAAAGCAAAATAATTTTTTTCTTCATTAGAAACTCCTAAAACTGGTTGTATATAAATTGACTTGCGTCATAGCCAGCACCATATGCACCAAATACTAATAACGATAAAATTAACATTAAAAAAGCTGCGTGTCTTATGTGGACAGGTTTTGAGGCCAGTTGAAGCCTAACATTGCTTTTTCTCTGAATTAAACTTACAATTAGCAGCACACCTAAACCACCAAATACAATGACATAATCATACATTGCTAGGCCAAGTTCCAGTAGGGAACCATTAAATAGGCTTGAATAATTCTGCGCTGTAAACATAGAACCTAGCATTTTGAATGTTAGTGGTACATTTTTATAAACATCAAATAACCTAATAGAACTCACTAATAGAACAGTTCGGATTATTTGGAAGGCATGGAAAACTCTTTTATCAGCTACATTAAATTTGCTATGGAACCACTTGTAATACGGTTTCAATTCTAAGGAGATGATGATAACAATACCATTTGCCAATCCCCATGCAATGAAATTCCAACTGGCGCCATGCCATATACCTGTTGTAAACCAAACGATTAAAGTACTGATGTAAACTGGCAATCTTCTTCCTATTGCATCACCAAAATTCTTTCTAGCCCATTTAGACAGTTTTAACATCCTTTTACTCACTGACAATGGATAGAAAACATAATCTCTGAACCAAGCCCCCATAGTAATATGCCATCTTCTCCAAAAATCTGTGATATTCTTGGCAAAATATGGTCTATTGAAGTTTTCCTCAATCGTAACGCCAAAAACTTGACCAATTCCGATTGCAATATCTATCCCACCAGTGAAATCAGCATAGAGTTCAAAGGAATACATCAACATGAGAACTAATACAAAACCACCAGAATATTGCTCAGGACTATTTTTTAAAGTATTTACAGCAATCAACAATCGATCAGCAATCACCAACTTTTTAAAGAAGCCCCACAGGATTCGTTGTAGACCAAAGGCGACTCTATCATAATCGAAAGTATGTGGACCATACAATGTTTTTGATAAATGTTCAAATCGACTGATTGGTCCTTGTATAATCTGAGGAAAGAAAGATACAAATAATGCAAATTTAAACAAGCTGTTAGCACCTTGGCTTTTGTCACGATGAATATCAATCAAATAACTCATAGATTTGAAAGTGTAAAAAGAAATTCCCATAGGTAGTGCAATATTCCAAAACGAAAGTACAATATCATTGCCAAACATTTCAGAAATATGATTGACATTATATATTACAAAATTTGTATATTTAGTAAATGCTAAAATTCCGAAATTTACTAAGATGCAGGCTAAGAAGTAAATTTTCTTATCTTTTTTTATTTGTTCCTTAAAAGCCTTTTTATCTTCACGGGACATATCCGCCTTATGTTCTTTTAAATAATCTTTCTGATACAGATTTTGTCTTTTCAACTGTCTTCCAGCATAGAAGGTGGTAACAGTCGTTACGAGAATATAACCTAGATATTTTATACTCATCAATCCATAGAAAAAATAACTGGCAACAAGAAGAAGTATCCATTGATATTTCTTTGGAATGATATAATATAGTACAAATAAAACAGCTATAAATACTATAAAACTATATGAAGTAAATAACATCTTATTATTCCATCAATCTTTCGACTAGTGCGTATAAAGCTTTTGCTGAGTTAAAGTTTTCTGGGATGATTTCCTCAGCTGGAATTGTAACATCAAATTCACTATTAATATCTGCAACCAATGTAATAATATCAAAAGAATCTAATATATTATGGTCAATTAAAGTTACACAATTCTTAAAATCTACATCTGCATGTAACTCTTCTAGTATTTCAATTAAATCATTCATTTTTTCACTCTCTTTCTCTTTAAACTCATTTCTGTTAGATGAACTCTATCGATCTTACCATTTGGAGTTAACGGAATTTTATCCAGTTGAATAATCTTGTTAGGAATCATGTAACGGGGTAATTTTTCTTTTAAACCAACTGCGATATCTCTTGAAGCCAATTCACCAACATAAAACAACACAATTTTTTCTTGGACTTTATTGTATATGCAACAAGTATTCACCAGACCATTCAGTTGATTTGCACTTGCCTCAATTTCTCCTAATTCTATACGATGACCCATATGTTTTATCTGAAAATCCTTTCTTGAAACAAAAACAAGTTCATTGTGTTCATTGAGTTTGCCAAGATCTCCTGTTCTATAGATAATTTCTGGATAAACATCATTTAAAGGGTTTTGAGTGTATACAGCATTGGTACGTTCTTTATCCTTAAAATAGCCCATGGTCACAGAAGTTCCTCTAATGCAGATTTCACCCATCTCACCATTATCAGCAACCTTATTATCATCTGTTATGAGAATAATATCAGTATTCTTAAAAGGAACGCCAATTGGAATGACCTTGTCTTCTTCAAATACTCTGTTGACAACATAATAAGTACACATCCCTGTGCCTTCGGTTGGTCCATAGAGATTGATAAATTTTGCATCCGGTAGAGCCTCTTTCCATAAGTTGAATTGTTTTATAGGAAAAACTTCACTGCCAAAGGCAACAACCTTTAAATGTTCTGGGACCATTTTATCCAATACTTTGAATGAAGATATAATAGTCAATGCAGAAACAACCCAGCAAACTGTATTTATTTTATACTGATTCATGTAATCCACCAATTGTATGGGAAACATGAACATTTTTTTAGGGATAATATGAGTAGTACATCCATATTTTAATGTTGAATACACTTCTTTCATACATGCATCTAAATACAAAGGCGTTTGATTACCGAAGACCGTTGTATCATTGACCTCGAGCACGACTGATAATTGCTCTATGTAATCAATCACAGATTTGTGATTTGCAATAACTCCTTTTGGCGTACCTGTAGATCCGGATGTAAACACAACATACATAGGATCGGTATCAATCATACGATTTCTTATTTCACTTAAGTGATCTAAACGTATACTGGTACGATTGATGTCAGCAAAATCTACAATGATTCCATCGTAATCCAGTTTCTCGGCGAGCTCACGCGTAGAGTTATCGCATATTAGAATTCTTGGTTCAAGTTTCTCAATAATCAAATCAATTCGTGAACTAGGCATTTCAGAATCAATTGGCACATAATAATTTCCACCATACAATACTCCCATATAAGCTGTAATGGTTCTAGGATCTCTACTCATATAAACCAGTACAGGTTCCTTTAATATATCTTGATTCCTCAAATATGAGCCTATGGATTGTCCTTCATCGTAAATCTGCTGAAACGTATATTCGTACTCTTCACCAATGAATGCAATTTTTTCTGAATGCTTTGTAATTGTTTCTTCTAAATACTCTAATACATTTGATAGCATGTGCACCTCTTATGGTCTTTTAATTTTTATAGTTGACACTTCTGGCAAAAGACTATTGTCATAATCATAATAGCCAGATTTTAGATCCTTTACCTGTTCCGTATAAGCCGCTATTTCCTCATCAGTTTTCAAGAAACACCAATAAGGATCGGATAACAATGCAGGACAAGTATCGTAATGATACCAACCGTCATTGAACTTGACTAATACCCAGTAATGTCTAGATGGATAAACTTCTAATCGAGTCACCGGAAATGTTTCAAAGCCACTACTTTCAAGTAACGCTCTTGCTACAGCGTAATAAGTAAAACAATCTCCAGAACCAGTTTGAATACCTTTAGCAGCATCTGATAACCAAGTGCTTTTGTTAGAGTATCCAGTATACTCAATTGAGTTTCTTGTCCACTTATAAATGGCCCACAACTCTTCTTTTTCTGTCATATTCGGACTAATAATCTGGTCCAAAACTTTATTAGCCAATTCATTGACTGTCTCTACAGATACTGAATCTTCAGGTCTCATATCAACAGTTACATAACAATGGTCCGTAGTAATATTACCTGCTTGATCTGTTGCTGTGTAAGTGGTGAGATATTTACCTTCTGCTTTAGAGTTTACAAGGCTATTGTTGATAACTAATTCAACTTCCTCGTCTCTATTGTCTGTTACTTTGACACCACGTTTATAGGAGATAGGATCACCTATATAAGTATGTATGTCTTTGATCCCCACAATCACAGGTGCTTCTGAGTCTTTTTTTATACTTAACTCAGGAGTTAGTATCGTCTCATTGCCACTGGTATCCATCAAAACAATCTCAACAGTTTGATGCCCAACATTTTTGAAATCAGGTTTGGTTTTATAAGACATTGTCAAATGAGTTAAATCACTGGAATTCTTAATGAATTCACTTAATTCAATGGATTCACCCAACCAGATATAATGATCAATCGCTTGTCCAGTGGGTGGTGTAGTATCTTGAATCGTTAATGTACTTTCGTAAAAATTTCTTCTGAACTGAAATCCCACATCATATGTATTTGGTACACGAGAGTCTATAAACAGTATAGAAGAATCATATGTACCAATGTATTTTGGGTTGACAATGAATGACGAAACATCAGGTATTGGCTCACCAGCTTCAATGGTAATATTATCTATTGTCTCAATTCGTTCATTCATAAGATAAACTACACTAATCAACAGAAAAAATGCAGTAGTTAAAACTATGATTATCAACTTTCTCATCTAATACTCCTATCAAATTTTAAATATTTATAATGCAAAACCCTATTTCTATTGTAATGTTAGCTACTGGAAATCATTTCATTAGAATGGAACTAATTTCCTTTACAAGTTTAGCATCTAATAACAGCGATTAGAAGTAATATTCTGAATTTTTTTCATCTATTAGGTTTAATCACACATAAATAGGACTTTATTTGTTTAATGGCGTCTAAATTAAATCGAAATCTCTTTATAATCATCTTATATGGATATTGTTTTGGTGGTTTCAACATCTAATAACTAGCTATCCATATTATTTCGTCAGCATGAAATGTACACTTTAATTAGTAAGTCTATTAACTAAAAAAAGAAGCCTAGGCTTCTTTTTCTAGTTCTTGTCGTATTTTTTTTGTCAATTTTTTGTCGACTATATCATATGAGTCATCTATCATCTTCATGATAACAGAATCATCAAGTTTTCCATCACAATAGATCGTGTTCCAGTGATCCTTGTTCATGTGGTACTAAAACCCGCCTATATTGAACCATCTAGTTCAGACTTTACTTTCTTAGTCAAAGATTTATATAAGATTATAAGAAGCATCAATAAGCCTCTTACATTACCTTGTCTTCGAGAGTTCTGTCTAGATAAATCGTATTCGATTAGTCTTATTCGTATAATAGAAAAGCATGATTCTAATGCCATTTTCTTACTTATACTTAATATTAAGTGGAAAGTAGAAATCTGTAATCATAGTAAACAGTGGAAGTAAACCAAATAAGGGACCTTTTACATATACGACAATCAAAGGTCCTATGATTTCTGAATTATGGTCATTTATATAATCGATGAGAGTGGTGTACGCTTTGTCAAATTGATTAATTGATCCTTTTATCCTGATACTACCACAGCTTACAGATTCTGTTGTCTTAGTCTTTCCCTTAATAGCTAAATTAACAGGAAGAAACACTTCATAATCCACATCTTTTGGATTTTCTGGCTTTTCGTAATAAATTGTAAACACAGGAGCAGTTACTTCTAGACCTAATGCTTTTGCCTGAGATTTTAGACGTTTTATATACTTCCCCATTCTAAAAAGGCTATCTCTAGTTTTAACTGTCAGACATTCTACACTTTCAAAAATAATGAATTTTGGTTCCTCTACCATACTTACACCTCCAGTACTAAAGATACCCAATACTGTAATGAATAATAAAATGATAACGAGATTGTTGATGTTATATAGAGCTACTCTCTAATTCTGCTCTTAGTTTTTTAGTCAGCTTTTTATATACGATATCATAAGAGTCATCAATCATCTTCATGATAATAGAATCATCAAGCTTCCTATCACAGTAGATTGTATTCCAGAGATCCTTGTTCATATGGTACAAAATCCCGTAAATAAAAAGATAGTAAATGTCTCTAACTCTTATGGACTATTGGAATTATGTATGTAATTGAACTGTATTTATCAGTGATTGTCATTTGGCGTAATAAATGCGTAACAGTTATTTGATTAATTTGTTGATATGATATAAATATATGTTGATTAGACGATTAAAAAGATCTTTAAGACCTTACATTTTCATAATAAAAAATGACAGTAACATTAAAACCAATGATCGATAAATCTCGTTACACCTTACAACAAATCACATGATAATTGGTCTTTAGTTTTTGTATGAAAGTAAATAGTAGAAGGAGATATTATATGACTGTAAGAAAAAGACGTTATAAGTTGTTAAGTGACTTTAATAAAGTTGCTGAATATTTGGATGAACAATATGAATTAGATCATCTAAATGGACACTTAATTAGACCTTTTTGGGAGTATGCACATACACATCCTGCATTTGAGCATGCCTTAACACATCGGTTTGGTCTGTGGGAAGATGAGGGTGAACTTGTGGGTGTCGCTTGTTATGAGTATAATTTAGGTGAATGTTTAATTAGTGTGAATAATGAATATAGTACACTTTTACCCGAAGTGTTGGAATACGCTGAACAAGAATTGTCACAATTGAATGAAAAGAAAAGGTCACTTGTAGTATGGTCGACTCATCAAGAACATGACAAACTTCAATTATTACAGAGAACAGGGTATAAAAAAATTAAAACTATTCCTATCAAAACATTTGACTATCAGAAAGAGTTTCCTGAAGTTATTTGCCCAGAAGGTTTTACTGTGATTTCTCTTGAAGACGAGAACGATATTGAAAAAATTAATGCATGTCTTTGGAAGGGATTTAATCACGGTGACGAACCTGATGATGATTTAGATTGTAGACTACTCATGCAAAGTGGACCTAATTTCAGTAAGGCACTTACTACAGTCATAAAAGCCCCAGATGGTGAGTATGCTTGTTTTGCTGGCATGTGGTTAAATGAAAGCAATCAATATGCATATTTAGAGCCGCTAGCGACAATTCCGAAATACAGAAAGTTAGGTTTAGGTAAATTAGCACTTGTTGAAGGAATGAGAAAAACAAAAGCACTTGGTGCAAAATATTGTTTTGGTGGTTCAAATGAGTTTTATACAAAAATCGGATTCGAAACGATAACTAGTAGAGAATTGTGGATCAAGGAATGGTAAATTTTACTGAGGCTTAAGTGAAAACATTATTATTAATAGAATAACAGAAATATTTAACATTATATTCAAAAACGAAGTCAATTAGGCTTCGTTTTCTAGTTCGTGTCGTATTTTTTTTGTCAATTTTTTGTAGACTATATCATAAGAGTCATCAATCATCTTGTGTATGACAGAATCCTCTAATGTTCCATCACAATAGATCGTATTCCAGTGATCCTTATTCATATGGTAACCTGGAATAACCTCTTCATAGATTTGTCTCATAAGGATATTTTCATCAGGTTTGTTTTTTAGGTTAATACTTAATCGTTCTGCTTCATGGGCACTCATTAAAGCAAACATTTTACCGCCTACTTTAAACACTGCTGTAACTTCATCAAAGGGATAGGTTTCTTTGGAAAAAGGTTTACTTAAAAAATAATCTATGACTTCTTTTCTATTCATATAATACCTCCTAATTCTATTGTACTGTTAAGTGAAAGCATATTCAATTCTATATTAGCATTACACTAACTGGAATCATTTGCTACATAAAATACTCAGTAGTCTTCGAATACTCAATTGAGTCCATCAAAGATACCTTGTTGTCCAAGTTGAAATTGAGAGAGTATAAACTTTCAAAATGATAAATGGATGACCATGAGAGGCATTGAAAGTCATCTCGCCAATACTTCTAAATCAACACATCATTATTCTTAATTACTAGTATTACAGATAAGAGACTTTAAATAGCTATAGAAAGGCAAAATCATTCACTAGAAAGCACAAGATGTACATTTGATTATCAATCACTCTAATGGGTAGTTAAGTTATATAGTGGAGGTTGTTATGAAATGTTATAACTGTGGCTTAGCTACAATTGAAGTGAATAGAGAATGTCCAGAATGTAATTTAAAGTTTCCAATAGAATGTACTAGCTGTAATGCTTATAATCTACAGTATTCTAAATACTGTTCAAATTGTGGTAACAGCTTGATATTTGATAATAGTACACTGAAAAACTTTGGGGAATTGACGGAATCCCGGAAAAATGTGGCTGTTATTTTTGCAGATATATCCGGTTTTACTGCACTTTCTGAGAAGTTGGATCCTGAGGAAGTGAGAGAAATAGTAAATGGTTGTTTTGATTATATTACCAAACCGGTTTATGAATTAGACGGTACAATCGACAAGTATATTGGAGATTGTGTAATGATTCTATTTGGTGCTAAATATTCTCATGCTGATGATGCCAGTAGAGCTTTAAGATGTGCTTTGAAAATGCAAGAATTAGTAAAAGAATATTCGTTAGAAAGAATATCAGAAAAAGACATAGAACTGAAACTCTCTATAGGAGTTAATTATGGTTTGGTGGTGACGGGGCGAGTCGGGAATACCTATGATAGTGACTTTACTGTAATGGGCGATACCGTAAATACTGCACAACGACTCCAATCGGCAGCTGGTCAAGATAATATCCTAGTTTCAGAAGCCTGTTATTATGAAACCAATGATATTGTCAGATATTCTGAAGGAAAAGAAGTATCTGTCAAAAATAAAGAAAATCCACTCAAGTGTTTTAATGCAATAGACTTGTTGAGTGCTCAGACTGATAATATTGTCTTGGTAGATAGAAAAAAGGAACTGGAATTCCTACACAATATATATAATAATGACATGGAAAATCGGTTTGCTTGGGTAACGGGTGCCTCTGGTATAGGGAAAACCTATCTGATAGATTATTTTTGCAAATCGGTTGGTAAACAGCATGTACATGTTAATTGTAGTAAGATAAGAAGCAAATCTTATGATGTAATTTCATCACTTCTTTTCAATATTACCAAAATAAAAGAAGTTGAAAGCATGTCAAATAAGAAGAGCCAACTCCGAACTTCAATGAATTATATTCTAAAAAATATGGAAAAGAAAGAAGTTGAAAAATGTTATGATTATTTGACATTGATTATGGGATTAGAGAAGTCTGATGAATTTAACAAAACATTGAATTCAATGGCCTATGCAGATATTGTTAAAGAAACTGACCTTCAAGTATTAAAATTTTTTGATGCATTTTATCATATTCAAGATCTAATTGTTGTATTTGATAATTTACAATGGGCTGATGAACCCTCTCTAAGAGTTCTATCTCAATTAATAGAGCATTGTAAAACCGAAGATTTCTTTTATATACTATCATCTTATTCACAGATGAACATAGATAAAAATCTTTGCGAGTTAGATAAATTTGATTCGTACTGTATTTCTGAAATGATAAAATTTGAGTTGGCATGCAGTACGGTTGATAAGAATCTGATCAAACATATTGCTGATTTTTCTGATGGTAATCCATTATACATAAAAGAATATCTCAAAAATATTAAAAGGTATAAGAAATACAATGTGAGTGATGGTGTTCTTAGAGTTGATGAGGATTTCATCAGAATGATACCAAGCGGTATTGAAAACATAATTTTAAATAACTTGTCTGAATTAGAAGATTTGGAAAATCAATTTCTATCGATTGCTGCTTGCATCGGTAAAGAGTTTAATGTTAATTGGGTTATGAAAATATTAAATAGAAGTTTTGATTATGAAAAAACACTTAGTAAGTTGATTGGTTTAAATGTAATCGTTCTAAATGATATTTATACAACTGATGGTGTATTAAACAAAAGTTATATTTTTACTCAAGAAACGGTAAAAGATGTTATCTTCAAGAGTGTGCTCAACAAAAATAAAGAAGAATATAGTGAAAAAATTGGTGCCTTAATTGAACGAGAGTATGCACATGAAAAAGAACTTTATTTTGAGGTGCTTTACAGATATTATCATGTTGCAGGGAATGAGGAAAAAGAATTAGAATATGCCTATTTGTCTGCAAGAGGGAACAAGGCGGACTATAAGCTTGATAGTGCTCTTAAATTCTACAAGCTCTTTCTGGATCTCCATAACCGTAAAATGGATGTGAAAAATAGTAAACTGGTCAGCTGTTTAATCGATATGGGCTCTGTCTACATTACATTGGGACAGAGCGACATGGCTATTGAATGTCTTAATGAAGGTCTGAAAGTATCAGAGCGATCAGATGAGAAGTATTCAATCCAGTTGATGATAATAGAAATATATAAAGACACCGGACGTTATGATGAGGCACTGGAACTCATTGAAGAAATCGAGCCTAAACTTAGAGAAAATAGCAACATGTATGGGAAACTGCTGTTTCTTAAATGTAATGTGCTCTATTACAAACGTGACAGTAGCTTGTTGGAGATTGCCAAGAAATCAGAGAAAATCTTGATCAGGACAAGAGATTTTGATAGTTTAAGTCAGCTTGAAACTATCGTTTGGATTTATCATTTTACAACCGGTAATACCGATGATGGACTTTATTATCTGAACAAAGCGTATGAGCATGCTCAAAAATCAGATAATCTGAAGCTGCTCAACAAAGTAGGGAGTAACTTAGGGATTAGTTATCATCAAGCTGGTCAAGTTTCGAAGGCAATGGATTACTTTAGTAGAACTCTTGAAACTTCAGAGCGCATATCGGATATGAAGACCAATATTACAGTCAGCATAAATCTAGGGCTTTTATACTTAGAAAAAGGTAGGTTTGAAAGTGCTAGAGTCTTACTGGAAAGAGCAGAAATTCAATCTAAAGAAATCTCACTGGTCTATCAGCAGTGTACAGCACTTATAAATCTTGGCTGTGTCCTTTATGAAAAGGGCTTGTTTGATAAAGCAATTGAAACATTTAATGAAGCTCTTGAGGTATCAAAAGAACATGAAATGAAAGCTGAAGAAGGTATAGTTTACTCTGAATTAGCACGAGTTAAAATTAAACAGAATCAAATTGATGATGCGGTGGAAAAGCTTGACATGTCATATGAAATTTTGAACGAAATAAATGATGTGTTTGGTTTGATTGATGTTTTTATTAATCGAGCAATGATTGAGATCATTAAGGTAAATTATGATATGGCAATAGAACACTGCAACAAATCACTTAGTTATGCTGTGGAAAATGATGACGATTTTAAGATGGTTATAGTAATGAGGTTAAAGGGGAGAGTTCTTTCATTGCAAGGTCAAACAGAAGATGCACTGTCTTGTTACAACGATTCAATTAAGCTCAGTCTTCAGTTGGAATCAGAATATCAAAGTATTGCTGGTTATTATGAAAGAAGTCAGCTATACAATCGGTTAAACCAAGAAGAGTTAAGTATCAGTGACGTTAATCAGATGAATATGCTGCTCGAAAAAATAGATGATTGTACATTAAAATCAGAAATTTTCAAAAAAAATGTTTAAAGTCTGTTTTTTGTGGTATATATACATGTGATAGGCGTAGGTTAGATAAAGGCAAACTTCTTTAAAGAGAAGGACGCAAAGCTATGGGTCTAAGGGAGTAATCCTATGATTGCCAGGTTGCCGGAACCAAATGGTTTGAGTTTCGGGATTGCTTTGAAAGGAGAACGAAATGAAAAGAATCATGAGCTTATTTTTTGTTGTCTTAGCACTATTGTTAGCTACAATGCCTGTAATGGCTGAGACAGAAGTACCAGAAGAACCTGTAGAATTCTCAATGATTATTGAAGTGGATTCTGAAGGTGGACGTTACCAAGTTGGATTTGTAAATGTAGAGTTCAAGAAAGATTTCTTGAATGAGGAGTACTTACCAGCTGTATTTGAAGCATCGGTTTATGCTGAGAACGGTCAAGTTTACATTGAATTCAAACCAGATACTGTACTGTTTTACAAACAAGTTCACTTGAGAATAGACAAATATAAAGGATATATCTATGATAGAGCCACTGGTGAAAATATTTATGTAGAAATAAAACAACAACAAATATTGGCACCTCATTTTTCACGATACTGCTTTTTAGATTAATATCAATAATCCCTTGATTCTAAGGGATTTTTTTTATTTTGTAGCTTTTTCTCACAATGTCGTTAATCGTTGCACAATATGTGGTATGAACATAATAGAGTTTAAAAAATATAAAGGTAGAATTTTAAGAGTTGGGGTATTTTATGTCATTTTATTATCTTTTGGCTGGTCATTTATTAGGTGATTTCACTTTTCAAACGAATAAGATAGCTGATAAAAAAAATAAGGAGATTAAATGGACACTGCTTCATATTGTCATAGTGACGTTATGTATTATGGTTATGGGGGCGGTCTTTGGTCCAAAAATCATCTTGGTTGCAATCTTAAATGGCATAATACATTTCCTTGTGGATTTTAAAAAAATCGAATTGAAAAATGTAGGTCCTACGATAATTTTCTTATATTTCCTTGGTGATCAATTGGTTCATATCTCCATACTTTTGGGGCTTTCATTTATATTGACAGAACCTATACTTGAACTAGATCCAAAAGTAATTTTTGCATCTCTCATTGTGTTGTTTACAATCTCTTTTTCAAGTGTTGCTATACAGTTTTTGCTCAAAATAGTTGAGCGACTAGAAGATCAATCATTCTATGTGAAAAATGAAAAAATGCTTGGTAATGTAAATAGATTTTGTGTTTTCATGTCTCTTTACATGAGTCGGAGATATTCTTATTTCTTTATTTTGGGGATTCCGATTATTCTATTACTATTCTGGAAGTATTATATAAAGGAATTAAAGTCTTGGATGACATTTAGGTATTTCATTACCAAAATGTTGTTTGAATTACTATTTGCAAGTATTGGTTTTTTCGCTTTTGTTAAACTAGTTAGTTGAGGTAGAGCTATGAATCATACGAATACAATCATATATTGTGATGTAGAATGCAATATTGAAAAACTTCATAACGAATGTGAGAAATACTATGGTAAACCTACTGTCATTATGGAACGGGAGGTCTTATTAAGTGAGCTACTTACTACCAGAGATTCCTTTAACCTTATTTTTATTCAAAGCAACTTATTCGATACGATTGATGATAATATGTCAACCTTACTTCAAAGAGAAAATTATCATTGCGTTGTGTTTTCTGATCATAATGATTTAGATGTTTTGTTTAAAGAGTATGTTAATGACTATATGCCATATGATAACAATCATAAAGTGGAAAACTTTTTTAAACGACTCAATTTGAACTTGGCAGAGCGATTCAAGTTAATGGTAAAATATGATTCTCTTAATGGTTTTTACGATATAGCGAAGCAACTTACTGTAGAGAAAGATATGACGAATTTATTGAACTTGATACTCGATCATTGTATGGGTTCCACCAAATCTGATGCGGGGAGTTTGTTCATAATTGTAGATGAAAATAACGAAAAGTTCACTTTTTATGAGAAAAACTCGAAAACAAATCGTTTGAAGTTTATGATTGCAAAGAACAATTTTATGAAAGTTGATCTTGTATCTACTACGATGGAAATCACAAGTAAAAGTATTATTGGTTCATCTGTTAAGAAGGGATCCCCAATAAGGATTGATGATGCGTACGATATCGATGAAGGTGAGGACTATGGTTTTGACAATGGCTTTGATAAAAAGACTGGTTACAAAACCAAATCGATTTTAACGATACCGATGAAGGATCATGAAGATAGAGTGATTGGTGTAATCCAACTGATTAATAAAAAACATAATGGAGACATTATACCTTTTACAACGGAAGATGAGTCTGTGATTTACTCGGTTACAGGATTAGGGGCTGTTGTTATTGAGAAGTCGATACTTTATAGAGATCTGAATAAACTTATTGAAAAGAATCGGAATAAGGTTCGAGAAGAGGTTGAAAAGCGAAAGAGTGCTGATGAAGAAATTAACAAGCTGTTGAGTGCTGTTGAAGTGAGTCCTGTAAGTGTAATGATCACTGACGTGAATGGTGCGATACAATATGTAAATCCAAAATTTGAGTTGCTGACGAACTACGGCTCTTCTGAAGTATTGGGAAAGAATCCAAGATTTCTTAAATCAGAATTATACGATGATGATTATTATGCGTCACTATGGTCAACCATATTAAATGGTGAAGAGTGGCATGGTGAGTTCTATAACAAGAAGAAGGATGGAACGTTTTATTGGTCGAACTGCCATATATCTTCGGTTAAAGATGAACATGACGAGATTAAGTATTTTATATCCGTCCAAGAGGATGTTACAGATAAGAAACGTTTAAATGCAGCGATAAAAGAAAAAAATGATGAACTTGAAGAGATAATTGAGCAGCTAAATTTGTCTAAGATGCAAGTAATTCAAAGTGAAAAACTCGCTGGGATAGGTCAATTGGCTGCAGGGATAGCACATGAAATAAACAATCCTTTATCATTCGTTGTTAATAATTTCAGCTGGTTGAGTGACTCGGTAGATGAAATGATATCGATTCTATCGGAATGCTTAAAAGAATTTTCTGGTTGTGATGATATCATTTTGAAAAAAATTAAAGAACGCAAAGATGATGTGGATTCAATTACTTCAGAAATAAAAGAGATACTGAACGATTCAGATATCGGATTAATGAGGGTTGTTACCATCATCAAGGCGCTTAGAATATTTTCGACAATCGATCAATTTGAAGATTACCAGTACTATGATTTCAATTTGAATCTTGAGAACACACTATTATTGATGAAAGGTGAAATTGGAGTCATTGAGATTCAGAAGGAGTTCAAAGATATTCCTTTCATTAAAGTAGTTGCAAAAGAAATGAATCAAGTTTTATTGAATTTATTGAAGAACGCACTGTATGCAATCAAAGAAAAATATGAAGATTTTTCAGAAGGATGTATCATTTTAAAAACATATGCAGATGAAGAGAGTATGTACTTCGAGGTAGTAGATAATGGCAGTGGTATTGAAGAGGAAATACAGAATAGAATCTTCGAACCGTTTTTTACAACAAAACCAGTAGGAACTGGCCCTGGTCTTGGATTAAGCATTGTCCATGATGTGGTTGAAAAAAGACATCACGGCAGCATAACCTGTAGTAGTGAAATTGGTGTTGGAACTGTGTTTTCAATTGCAATACCGCTAGAAGAGAATTAAAGAATATGTTTTAATGTAAAAATCGGTCAACCTCTGAATTACAGAAGTATGGCCGTTTTTTTATGTTCATTTTAATTGACGTCATTTGTATTGGAGTTGCAGCTATGAATGAAAAAGTATGCTGATAACTATACAATTCTTGAGGTTTATTTGATACCATTGAGAGGTAGGAGTTTTTAATTGAGATGTTATAAACTTGATTAGATGGTTTATTGGGGGGCATATGAATTACGGAAAAATAATTGGTGTGGGCAATACAGCTGTAGTATATGAATGGGGAGAAAACAAGGTACTTAAGCTGTTTAATCTAGGATATCCAAAAGAGTCCATCGAAAAAGAGTTTCGTAATGCAAAAGCTATAGAAACGATGGCTTTTGGAAAACCAAAAGCTTATGAGATTATATTAAATGAAAATCAAATAGGTATTATATATAATAGAATTGATGGTGACTCGCTCTTAGATTGGGTTATAAAGACCCAAGATGTGAATCAATGTGCAATCTATATGGCAAAGTTACACAAATCTATATTACAAAATAAAATCAGTAATGTACCAAGTTATAAGGATTTTTTAAAATCCAATTTAGAATGTACACCATCTGTTAATTCAAATAATCGAGAAGAAACCTTACTGCTATTAGACAAATTATTAGATGAAGAGACACTTTGTCATGGTGATTTTCATCCAGGTAATATATTGATGTCAGAAGGTCAGTTAATGGTAATAGATTTCATGAACATCTGTCATGGCAGTTATTTATATGATGTTGCAAGAACTGTATTTTTGGTAGAGTATACACCAGCTCCGATGGATGCAGAAAATAGAGAAAGTATTCTATATTTAAAGAAGGCATTATCCACTGCATATCTTAAAGAAATGAATGTCACAAGGGAAATGATAAAAGACTATCTGACAGTTATTGTAGAAGCAAGAAAAGGGGAATGTCCAGATGAATATTAGAAGGATAAATATAATAGTTCGTGAAGGCGTGCTAGAATAGGAAGTGGACACAGGATAATAGAGTATGGTACATATAAGGCAACTAACAATATACTTATTAATCAAAATACGAGAAAACTACAATAAGAGAAAAGAAAATGATAAAGAGAGGTATAAGAATGACATTTGAAGAACTGTATGAAATAGCTAAAGAGACACTAAATCCTAGGAAACTATCAAAAGATTCATACGCTGGTTCTGTCTCAGCAGCATTACTTACTGAAGATGGAAATGTTTATAAAGGCGTATGTATAGACACGCCATGTTCAATGGGATTCTGTGCAGAACATGCAGCAATAGCAACAATGATCACAGCAGGTGAAAATAGAATAATAAAGTTAGTAGCTGTTTATAAAGATGGAACAATAATACCACCATGTGGACGATGTAGAGAATTTGTTAGTAAGATACATGATGACAATCATAAATGCGAGGTATTTGTAGATAAAGATACTATTGTAACGATGGGAGATTTATTGCCAAGTCAATGGATATAATGTTCACTTTTGGGATGAAAGGATGATAATAATAGACCACTTTATTATTATCCTGTGAAAGAGTATAAATGATTTAGGGGGAGACCTTATATGGAGTTCGTTGTAAATGTAGAAGACGCTATCTTTATCTAAGATAAATCTTAATAATAAAAAGGCACCACTGTGGCTAAACTTCAGTATAAAAATAGAAGAGATGAAATTATAGAGGAAATGGCGCTATATGAAATGGTGATTAATGACTTTGTCGCTGTGTATGATGATATAAAGAATCTATCTCTTATTAAAGAAGATCATAATATATTAAGTATTACGAGAGATGTATTGTCAGCCATAAAAATTGGTAATGAAGCCTTGCTTGAAGATTTAAATAGTAAATTACTGCTCATATCAAAAAAATCAGAGGATTATAAGAAAATATACTTTGAACTAATTTGCGAAATTTCAAAAGGAACATATAGATTTAGAAAATTATAAAGATGTAGAAAATCTACATAAGGTCTATCAAGGCGTTGCTCTTGAGTATGTTACAATCAATAAAAATATCAAGATGAAAAATTTGAGTGTTGTTTTAAAACAATCACTAGTGTATATTCAAAATAATAATAACGAAAGTATCCCATTACAAGATGTTGCAGATTATACATATGTCTCAATTTACTATTTGAGTCGTATGTTTTAAAAAAAATCGGGAAAATTTTGTAGAGTACTTAAATGAATTTAGAATTAATAAGGCAAAACACTATTTAAAAGATTATGAATTGAAAACATATGGAGTTGCAGAACTAGTTGGTATAACAGATCCTCGTTATTTCTCTAAATTATTTAAAAAGTATGCTGGATTGACACCAACTGAATATAGAAATAAGGTGTAACATGAATGATTTAATTAATTTTTACAGAGTAAAGGATTTAAAGAAAACAAGACAGTTTTATTCTGAAGTACTTAATTTTCCTCTTTATAAAGATCAAGGTAAATGTTTAATATTTGATACATATCATGGGAAACTAGGATTTTGCTCTCACTTTCCTGAAGAAATTTCACAATCTAGTTGTATCACATTTGTCTATGATTCAGTCAAATCAGTGGATGAGATGTATAATAAACTATCAGGGGATGCTGAACATGCACCTGTAGAAAATACTGTGTTTAGGATATATCACTTTTTTATCACAGATCCAAATGGATTGAAGTTGGAATTTCAATGTTTTATATAAAAGGGTTGATACCACACGGTTGTAGCAAGTTTGATATATATATGTAGATTTCAGTGTAAAAGAAGAGACTTTATTATTATGCTGTATTTTCTAAATATTAAGTTAAACTGATTCGGGAGTTCTTTTATATCTAAATATATAAGAATCTAAAAAAAGAAAAGTGTGTCATACCAATCGATTAGTAGGATATCAAATAAAAAATTCAATCTTTTTTATAAAGATTAGTAATGAAATTTATAGAAAAAAGGTAGTTAAAGGTATTGTCATCTCAAAAAAAAACTGCATGAAAACTTGCATAATCTTTTGGTGTTTTAGTCCTTTTTTACACAGTGTTATCGTTATTGGAAAGTGAGTCAATTCCAATTGAATATTTTGTCTATTTATCCATACAAAACTCAAAGTCGCTTAAAAACCCAATTTGATTTAGATCTCAATACTACCAGATACTATAAAATGCTACAAAAAAACTAGAATTAGGTTTCTAATAGGAGAGACAATTTTTGTGTTCGATGAAAATTATGAATATTCAGATTGTTGACGCTTAGTGAATTCAATCGTTTTATAGTATGATAATACAGTTCTTTGTGGTATGATAAACTTGACATTAAATTAATTAAGAGTTACAATTTTGTTGTAATTCAAAGCGTATATTACGACTAATTCATATCTCATCTTGCTGATGAGATATAGTGTTTAGCCGTGAAAACGTTTTCAAAATTATAAAAATGATTGGAACTTAAGGATTAAACCGTTAAAAAAATAAGGATTAATATCTAGATACTTTATTAGATGTTGAGAATTATCATATAATGTTTTTTTTCTTAGTTAACAATAAAAAATCATAAGTAAACAAATAATAGGGAGGGTATTTATGAAAAGAATTATTACTTTACTGTTAGCAATGCTTCTAGTGTTTTCACTTGTAGCTTGTGGTAACTCAGCAGACAACAACAACAACAATGCTGTAGAAACCAATCAAGAAGCAAACACAAACACTAACGAACCTGCAACAGAAGAGGAAGAAGTAGAAGAAGTTAACATGACACCATTTGTTGCTGCATCAGCAGACTTCAATGGCGACTTCTACCCAGGTTGGACTAACTCAACTTACGACGTTAACGTTCAAAACTTAGTATGGGCATTCGGTTTAATGACTGATAACGCCAATGGTGAGATTATTGATTCTCCGTTAGTAGAAGAGAAAACAGTTAGTGACGACTTAACAGAGTGGACATTCAAGCTTAAAGATGGCGTTACATTCCACAACGGTGAAGAATTAACAGTAAGCGACGTTAAATTCACATATGAATTCTACATGAATAAAGATGATTTAGCTGCTACAGGTGGATCTTCTTCAATGAATGATTATGTTGAGTCAATTGTTATCGACGAAGCTGCTAACACAATTACTTTCACATTAAAGAAAGTTATATTCACTACAGATATGACTGTATTCTATGACACTTGGATTTATGCTGAAGATACTATCGTAGATGGTGCTGCTGCAGCAGGTCAAAATGTTCACGAATATGTA
>Ga0209272_10000243_pt1 | contig 54766 bp, 43 predicted proteins | sample tdDd002_FD_187125 | JGI IMG/M metagenome (GOLD analysis project Ga0209272, IMG submission 187125) | Marine sediment microbial communities from the Atlantic coast under amendment with organic carbon and nitrate - tdDd00.2 (SPAdes)... | ecosystem: Environmental > Aquatic > Marine > Coastal >...
TCCATTTGTATGGCTTTTTCAGCTTGCCCTAAAACAAACGCATGAATTATTGGCTGATGATGGAGTGATTGCGCATGGCTACAACATCGGACAATATCAAGCACTATTAATTAACCAACTAATGGGAGCCGAAGTTGTTGGCTTGGCTAACAACTTTAACTATTCCATTAATAAAAAAAGAATGATTATGATGTCAAAAGATAAAAGTCCCAAGAATAGACGCTATAAATTGTTGATGATGTTTCCTGTGATAGTAGCAGTAGTAATCTTTAATTTAAGAATTGAGGAAGTACATGCCAAGGAAGCAACAGTTGCGGAAGTGCATAAACAAGAAACTGTGAAAATAACTGGAGTTGTACTTGCAAATGATGATAAACCTATTCCTGGAGCAACTGTACTTGTGGAAGGAACCTCAATTGGTACAGTGGCGAATTTTAATGGTGAATTTGAATTAAGTATTGTCAAAAGTGCTAACATTAATGTTTCATTTATCGCCTTGGAAACAAAGAAAATTCCTGTTGAGGATTTTGTTTTGAATGGGAAAAAAACTGACAAGGGTTACTTTCTTAAAATTAAATTAAAGGAAGAAAATGAACAATCTTTGGGTGAAGATAATGTATATGTATCAGTAGATGAAAAACCTGTATTTCCGGGAGGAGATTTAGCAATGAGAAAGCATATTGCCAGAACTGTTAAATATCCACGTGAGGCTCAGAAAAAAGGAATTGAAGGTAAGGTTCTAGTTACTTTTGTTATTAATAAATTAGGTGAGGTTGAAAATGCAAGAGTTATGAGAAGTGTTTGTCCATCAATTGATAAAGAGGCAATCCGTATTGTGTCTACATTGCCAAAATGGATACCTGGAAAAATGGATGGATCACCAGTAATTGTATCCTATACTATTCCTTTAAGTTTTGGATTGCAAAATGGACAGGGAATGATTGTGGTAGGTGAACCTAGAAAACCTAAAAAGCAATACAAGGGTGAGGATATTTATGTTATTGTGGAACAAATGCCAAAATTTCCTGGAGGGCATGATAAAGTTCAGAAGTACCTAGAGAAAGAAATTAATAAACTAGATTCAAAATTTAAGATTGGTAAAAGATGTTTTGTTTCTTTTGTTATAACTAAAGAAGGGAAGATTGATAATATCCGCATGACTAGAGGTACAGGTAATGCTGAAGTTGATGCCAAAGCTATCGAGATTGTTAAAGGTTTTCCTATATGGGAACCTGGAATTGAAGGCGGTAAAGCAGTTCATATGGCCTACACATTGCCAATTACGTTCAAATCTTTATAAATTCAGTTAATTGCCCCTGGCTTTAGTCAGGGGCAGTTTTTTTATTTCTTGTATTTAAAGCAATCAGTTGTATGGTCATTTACCATTCCTGTAGCCTGCATAAAAGCGTAGCAAATAGTTGGTCCAACAAAAGTAAAACCTCGTTTCTTAAGAGCCTTACTCATGGCTTCCGATTCTGGTGTTGAAGCAGGCACTTCGCTTAAATTCTTCCATTTGTTCACTATGGTTTTTCCATTCGTAAAACTCCAAATGTATTTGTCAAAAGAGCTGTATTCTTTTTGAACCTCCAGAAATGCTTTTGCATTTTTAATAGCAGCTCTTACTTTTAGTTTATTGCGAATAATTCCTTCGTTTTGCAGCAATTCAGCTACTTTTTCCTCAGAGTAGTTTACTATGATATTCGGATCGAAATTATCGAATGCTTTCCTATAGTTTTCTCGCTTTTTTAATATTGTAATCCAGCTTAAACCAGCTTGTGCACCTTCCAGTATCAAAAATTCAAAAAGCATTTGATCATCGTGTAAAGGAACGCCCCATTCCTCATCGTGGTACTTGCAATAAAGAGGTTCTTCTCCAGCCCAAGAGCATCTATTTTTCGACATAATTGTTTTTTTATAAATGTAATGGGTTTTTATGGTTTGAGAACAAGACCGACCTTTAAAATTTCCAAAGGAAAAATCGACAAGTCTTCGGGAATCCTGATCAATGATATAATGAAGAAGTCTCCGCATCTTTGTTTGTATAGAAGTATAGTTATTAATAGTAAAGATTAGAATTATGAAAGCGATAGAAAATGCAAAAGAATTAGAGAATTTATTAAAACAAGATAATGCCATATTATTAGACTTTTATGCTGACACATGTCCTCCTTGCAGGGCGCTTATGCCGTTGGTAGAAAAATTAGCAGGAAAGTACGAAGGAAAGATAGAATTTCAGAAAGTTGATGTGCATAAATTCCCTGAGTTAAGGACTCAGTATAAAATAGGAAGTATTCCTACTTTGCTATTCGTGAAGAAATCAGAAATTGTAGAAAAGACTGTAGGGGTGATTGCAGAATCTGAACTAACAGAAAAATTAAATAATTTAATTGAGGTTTAAGTGCCTTATCGCATAAAAAAAGTGCTGTCCTTGCTATTTGAAGTAAGGACAGCACTTTGTATTTAGAATTATATCGAAATTATTTCCTGTTAGAACTTCAGTTCCATGGCAAAATCAACGGGCACTTTCTTGCCTCGTTGCGAACCTGGTTTCCATTTTTCCATGTTTGAAGCTATTATTTTGGCTGCTTTGGCTGCAATATCATTGGATTTATCCAAAATTTGAATGTTGCTCACCTCTCCATTAGCATTAATAGTAAATCCAACTGTAGCTGTTCCACTTAGTTTTTTACCGAACTTATTATGAAGCTTACTTTTTTGTTTGTTTACGAATTGAACCAATCCGTAATGTCCCTGGTTGTATTGTGGCATTTCTTCCACTATAACAAAATCCGATGGAGTACCAGTTGGAGCTGGAGGAGGAGGTGGTGGTGGAACATCACCATCTAAATGCATCGATTTACTATCAATACTAATTACTCCTTTTTTCATTTTAAAATTTAGGGTAACTTTTTTATTAGTAGTGCTGATTTTTTCTACAATAGTTTTGTAGCCTACATAGGAAATAATCAATGCCGATTTTTTAGAATTAGGAACTTCGATTTCAAATGTACCATCTTTGTCAACGACTGTACCAAGGGTACTTCCTTTAACTATAACAGCAGCACCAGTCATAGGATTTCCCTTGTCATCTGTTACAACACCTTTTGTCTTTATAGTTTTATCATTACTAATGGTTTTGGAGCTTTTTTCAATTATAGGCTCTTCAGTAATTGTTTTATACTGTGGCTCAGCAAAAGCTACCAATAAAATTGCCAATACAGGAATTCCCCATGTCATTCGAAACAATTTACGTTTCGCTGTTTTCTTTTTTGTCATCATCTTAAATCGGGTTGGGCCCTGGGCTGCACTAAAGTGATTGGCCATGCCAATTACCTGTGTGCCCATTAGCCGGTTAATTAATAATGCCTGATACCTGACAGGTGAATGGCCCCGGGTTAGTACACCTTCGTCGGCCAGGTATTCGTGGTTTTGTTTTATAGCTCGTTCAAATAACCAAATAAATGGATTGAACCAGAAAAACACTGTTAACAGCTCTATAATGAACAGATCGATCCAATGACGCTCCTGAATGTGCACTTTTTCATGAGTTAATATGTCAACTATTTCGTTCTGCTTAAAATATTCGGGATTGATTAATATGCGATTGAAAAATGAAAATGGTGAGTTGTACACCTTGTTCTCATGAATCAAGCAATTGTTAATTTTCTTAGGTTTTGATTTTGCAATAATCAAAATCGGATTTCGGCATTGTATCAGTAGGCGAAGCAGCACAATTGCTGCTCCTGACAGATAAATGAGATACAAAACACTCACTAAAGAAATGCTTTGTTTAATATCGGTATTTGTATTTTCAATGTTGTGATTAAATACACCATTGAATTCTTGCACTGTGTTATTTACAGAGGTTTGTATGTCTACTTGATATTGAATTGGAACTACAGAAATTACAATGGATATCATTAAGCTAATAAGCAAGAAGAATCGATTGGCTCTAAAATGAGTGCTTTCTCTCAAAAGTAACCAGTATAAAGCATATAGTAATGCCATACTTACCGATGCTCGTAATAGTAATTCAAACATTACATCCATAATTAGTCCTCCTTTTGTTGTTCATGTTTGAACTCCTCTTCGGCTTGCTTCATGATATTTTCCAAATCAGAAATATCCATATCGTTTTCACGAGCAAAAAAGCTAGCCATTTTTGGGAAGGATCCGTTAAAGTAATTTCGTAATAAGGATCCAAATTGTACTTTGGTATAATTTGCTTTGCTTACTTCAGGAGTAAACAGTTTGGTATTGCCTATTTTGCGATGTGTTACAAATCCTTTTTTCTCCAGAACGCTTAATACAGTTGCTACAGTTGTGTAAGCAGGCTTATCTCCATCGAAATTTTCGATTACATTTTTGACTGTTGCCTCTTGCAATAGCCATATTATTTGCATGATTTGCTCTTCTGCTTTTGTCAGTGATTTAATGTCCATAGAGTTTTTTGATTATAATTCTACTACAAATATAGTAGAGTTATTTTTAAATCCTACTATATTTATAGTAAAAGTTCTAATTAAATAGTAGTTGTGTTTTGTAAGTATTGTTTTTACTGATTCTTTCATTAATAAGTCGATTTTCTGTCAACTTATTTTAGGATGGGTCATGGAGATTTAAAAAAGGGATACCAATTGGCATCCCTTTAATAATATTTTAGTTTACGATTTTATTTAATTGTCTCTTGAATTTCAATTAAGTTCAAATCAAAAATTAAAGTTTCGTTTGGTCCAATATTTTCACCAGCACCACGTTGTCCATAAGCTAAATCCGATGGAATATACAAACGCCATTCTGAACCTTCAGGCATCATTTGAAGCGCTTCTGTCCATCCTTTAATTACGCGATTAACACCAAAAGTAGTTGTGTCACCTCTTTCTTTCGAGCTGTCGAAAACTGTTCCGTCTAATAGTGTACCATGATAAACACATTTAACTCTATCTATTCTAACAGGAATGTTACCATTTCCTTTCTTAATAATTTCATATTGAAGTCCACTTTCGGTTACCTTTACACCATCTTTCTTTTTGTTTTCTTCTAGAAATTTAACTCCTTTTTCTAAAGCAATTTTACCTTTTTCTAATTTTAGAGAATCTTTTAAAGCTTTTTTCTCATTAAGTACTTTTCTTAAGAATATATCAGCACTCATCTGAGTAAAATAAGATTTGCCATAAGCAACTTCATTTAGAAATCCTTTATAGAAAGCATCTTCATTAAAATTATCGAATTGTTTAATTCTATAGTTGGTGTATTGCTTTGTTAATTTGGTTTTAGCAACAGTCTTAGCCATATTCACGAAAGTCATAGAATCCATTTCGAACGGAACTCGTTCGAAAGTTTTCTTAAAATTATTACCTTCCATATAGCCCAAAGCATAACTTACACTATCCATTTGCGTTTTAAAATTCATCTTTCCTGATCTAGGCACTTTATTACATGCACCTAAAAAAACTACAGCAGCTAATAAAGCAAGAACAATACTACTTTTTTTCATGTGTTTTGAATCTGTTTTGTGAGTATGAAATTGGTTTTATTGGAGAAATTTGCGAGTAAATTTCTCAATCGAAGCGAATTTACAATTTTGAGTTTTAAAATGAAAGTAGATTCATTTGTTTAAGAAACACTATTTATAATAATTCTACTAATAGTTTTATTCGAATTGGAAAAGATGTTAAATGTGGATTGAGTAAATTTAGATGGAGAATTAAAGTAGCTAATAAAAATAAAATTGTTCTCAGCATGATTAGTCTTTTGAAAGTTTGGCATATAAATAAACACCAGCAAACCTAAACCCAATAATTAAAAGAAATGAAAAACAGACTAAGTACCATCTTTCTAGTATTATTAATAGTAGCCACAAGTTGCACTAATAAAAAGCAGGCAATTCCTTTGCCTGATAATGCTTTCCCAATAGTTTATCACGGACATTTATATGTGAAAGGAGATGCGGATAGCATACAGGGCAATTTTGTGTTTGATACTGGTGCATCGAACTTTTACTATGACAGCACTTATTTTGCCGGAAATGAATATTTCTATACCGACTACTTTTCCGCATTACTACCCGGCGCTGGTGCTACTCCTCAAAAAGTTGAAGTAATAAAAGATACGGTAACTTTTGAGTTTGGTGAACATTTATATCGAACCAATATTGTTCCCATTTTGCAATTGAAACCAATATTAGGAGATTTTGCCGATGGGATTTTAGGTATGGAATATTTCTACGGATCGGTACTGGAAATTAATTATGAGAGAGAATACATGTGCCTTTATCGAAGTTTAGATTCTATTGACACATTAGGCTATGATAAAATAAAGTTGAGCAAAAAAGGCAATCGCCTGTTTATTCCTTTGCAAGTGAATATTAACGATAGCTTAAGTATAGCAGGAGAATATCAAGTAGATTTTGGTTGTGGAGGTAGTGTTGTGTTAACAAGTGCTACTACTAGGAAGTACAATTTATCAGAAAATATTAAAAATAAAACAGCCTATTTCACAAAGTATGGTGGCGTTGGAGGGGAATCGTCGAGCTACGATTTTAGGACTGAATCGGTACAAATTGGCGATTTTGAATTTGCAAATGTGTGTATGGATTTTAGTATCGATAAGAGTGGTGCATTGAGTTCTAATAAGCATCTGGGCTTGCTGGGGAATGGCATTTATGAAAGGTTTAATGTATTCATCGATTTTATAAATAATGATATGTATTTAAAGCCCAATGGAAAATACGAAGAGCCATTTGAGTTTTCTAAATTGAGCTTTTCATACGTTGACAGAAACAAAACTATGGATGCTTGGATAGTGATTGGGCTATACAGAAATTGCAATGCCGAAAAAGCGGGATTAAAAATAGATGATAAGATAATAGCAGTTAATGGAACTAGTGTTAAGCAGATAACCTATGAATCTCAGAAAGGATTTTGGGATGATTTGACAAGTGTAAACCTGGCAGTAAAAAGAGGAGTGGAGCAAATGGAGATTAAATTTAAGTTGGAGCCTATTCAATAATTAGTAAAATTTAAAAAACAGATCTATAAGCGACATCAGTATTTTTACCGACAAAGCTACCAAACCTACCCAAAATGATGTAGGAAACAAACTGAACACACTGTACCCAATTTGGGAGCGGATTTACCAATTGGTATATAGCAAATATCGCAATGGTGTTGATGGATGGAATTATCCTGGCAAGAAATATGGCTGGAGCTTCCTCATTAAAGACAAAAAGAGAGCAATCATCTACTTTTTACCCCGCGATGGCTACTTTAAAGTGGCATTTGTTTTCGGACAAAAAGCTTATGATGAAATCATGCAAAGTAACATTTCAGAAGCTATTAAAACAGACTTATCGCAAGCAAAGAAGTACTCCGAAGGTCGCGGTGTACAAATCAATATAACAAATGATCACTTGCTTACCGATATTGAGCAGTTGATTGAAATTAAGTTGAAATATTAAACAATAATCTATGAAGAACCTTTACACATTTATTCTATTTCTCACGATGAGTTTTAATTTACTTGGTCAAAATTCTACCAAGGATTTTTCAATAACAGTGCCTGAAAACAAAGTTTCTAATAGCTTATACAGTAAAATTGAGCTCTTAGACTGTAGAATTGACACCAGCCATTTAGGTGTTGTGCAAGTTGGCATGTTGAATAGAAAGGCGAAAGTAATCCCCGAAGTTAGCTTATCTTCTCAGCTAAATGATATAATGAGTGAAATTATTGATTCTTCTGCTTTAAATGGAGAGCTGCTTTTTCAAATTAGAAAGCTATCATTTGCTGAAATCACTAAAGCTACTAGCGAAAAAGGATACTTTTATTTGCGAGCTGTTCTATATTCTAAGCAAGGCGAGAGATATCATAAACTATCGGATATAGATACTCTTTCGATTGTTAAAGGCATGGATGTCACTAAAAAAATATTTAGAACTGGTAGCAAGGTAATGACAGATTTTATTAGTCAGAATTTAAACAAAGAGGTCAAGGATTTAGAGTCATATTCATATCATGAGATTGTGAAGTTAGATAGTTGTGAGAAAAGAAAATTGAAGCTCTACAATACTAAGAATTATAAGGATGGATTGTACTATACTTTTGGATCATTCAGAGATCAGGAGCCGGATAATGAAGTGTTCGTGAAAAGAAGGAAGGATCTGAGTATTGCATCGGTAAAAGTACATGATGAATTTAACCAACTTGTGAAAGTGAAATCTAAAAATATTTATGCAATTGTGGAAGATGGACAAGCATATATAGCCACAAAATATGGTTATTACAATCTGTGTAAAAGTGATGATTACTTTTATTTTGTAGGAGATGTTGAAGCAACAGCTAACTCAGCTGATGTAGTTGCAGCTGGAGCATTTTTTGGTGTGTTGGGTGGTTTGTTAGCTTCAGGAGCCAGGGGAACTAAATACTTTATCGTTATCGATCATATTAATGGTGGATTTATTTTGTATAAAGAAATTGGATAATTTATCTTATTGGCATTAAAAATATAGTAAAATGGAAGACAGAACAACACCAATCATCACTGAACAAATATTTACTAAATCAAAAGAGCAGGTTTGGAAAGCAATTACCGATCCTAATGAAATGCGATTGTGGTTTTTCGAAAATATGCCCGATTATTTAGCCAAGGTAGGCTTTGAAACCAAATTTAATGTGGATGCAGGAGAAAGACAATTCATGCATCTGTGGAAAATTACAGAAGTTATTCCAATGCAAAAGTTGGTGTGTAACTGGCAGTACGAAGGCTACACAGGAAGTGCCGATGTTATCTACGAACTAGAGGATGAGGGAAGCAATTGCAAATTAAGAGTAACAGCTATTGGTTTACATACTTTTGATAGGAATGTACCTGAATTTACATGCGAAAGCTGTCAGGGTGGCTGGCACTATTTTATCAATCAACGCTTAAAAGAGTATTTTCAGAAATAATGAGTAGAATATTGAAGTATTTAGGAAGAGCTTTTCTATTTGTTGTATTAACAGTTGTTAGTCAAGTAGGAGGTTTGGTGTATTTTTTGAGTGCGATTTTAAGTAATCGGATTAGAGTCAGATTTTCTGGAAAAGGATTCCTGATTTTTATAATGCTTTATGTGCTGACCACATTTCTAATAATACCATATACAGCACCTTTTTTTGGTCGAGAGAAAATTAAGAATAACAGTCATTTACAAGCAGCTAATTATTTGAGTATATTCTTGAATAGAAACTATGTTACGCCTGAAACAAATGTCTTTCTACAAAATATTTCAAATCATCTAGACAAAGCAAATTCGGATGTTCATGCTCGTTATCTCGATGCCTGCTTTCCTTTTTTTAAGGGTTTTCCTTTGTTACCGCATCTTAGTCATAAGGATGGTTGCAAAATTGACTTTAGCTTGGTGTATGAAGATGAGGATAGAAAAGTTGTAAATAAAGGAAAATCGAGAAGTGGCTATGGTGTTTTTGAAGACGCTAAAGATAATGAGTTCAATCAATGTTCTGATTGTTTGCAAAAAGGCTATTTCCAATACGATTATCCAAAATATTTAACTTTAGGAAAAATCAATTCTGAATTAAAATTTTCGAAGAAAGGAACGAAGGAATTGATAGATGCGATTTTGAGTCAGAAAGTACTAAGTAAAATGTTTATTGAACCACACCTTAAAAATAGAATGAATTTAAGTGATAGTAGAATTAGATTTCATGGATGTGGAGCTGTAAGGCATGATGATCATATTCATGTTCAAATCAATTGAAAAATTGAGCTGTTAAAGGTGAAATAAGATAAATTTCTTTCTTATGAAAAAATTGGTGCTTTGTTTAATGGTAATATTTCCGGCAATACTGTCTGCTCAGGAAATTAAATCTGTTCAAATCCATTCTGAGATTTTGAATCAACAAAGAGAGATCTTGGTTTATTTACCCTGGCAGTATAAAACCGAGCCTAATCGAAAATTTGAGACCATTTATGTTTTCGATGCACAGGCTAGACAATATTTCGATTTTGTTCATTCCAGCATGAATTTTATAAATGAACAGTTTCCTATGATTGTGGTCGGAATTAAGTCTCCGCAAAGAGGTTTTGATTTTTTACCTAAAAACAATTATCAGCAAACATTTGAGAATAGAAGAGGAATGCTCGGCAAAGCAGATCAGTTTATGGATTTTATAAAGGATGAACTTATTCCGCATATGAATAGCAACTACAGAGTGTTATCTGAGAGAATTGCTATTGGTCATTCTAATGGGGGAACATTTATTTCCTATTGTTTAATGGAAAATCCAAGTATGTTTAATGCTTATATCAATGTTTCGCCAAACTTTGCTTACGACAAATCTCAATTTGTAAATCGATTTAAAAAATTCAATTTAGATATTTTAGATTCCAAAAAATACTACTATTTGTGTAAAGCAAATGAATCAGGAGCTGGATGGAAGTCATCAAATAAGAAAGTTAAAGCATTATTTGAGAGTAAGATATATAGCAAGAAGTTTCACTTTGAATTCGATGATTTTTCTAATACGGATGATCATAGCTCTGTTTTTACCTTTGGAACTTTACAAGGTTTAAAAAAGTACATTGATTATCAGTTTCTCACATCCAATAAATTAATTCAATATTACGATCGTTTGGAAAGTAATAAGGAGTTGAAATTAGGATCAGAAGAAATTAATAGCCTTGCATACGCACTTTTTAGAAAAGAGAAAGCAAATGACGCTATACAAGTTATTGAGTGGGGGATTAGAAAATATCCACTGTCCCATAATTTATATGATAGCAAGGGAGAATTTCAAGAGTTTATGGGATATAGGGGAAGAGCTATGGCTTCCTATCAAAAAGCTATTGATGTGTTGATGGAACAAAAATCCACATTGCCTATGGCATTTTATGAGCAAAGGTTAAGATTGTATCGGGAGAGTATAAATCGCATTAGTATTGAGAAGAAATAAAAAAATGGATTGATACATGATTTTTATATTGAATTACCAATTTGCATCAAAGAAAAAGGATCTTCACCCAGGCTTTTCTTCTAACCACTATTTACTAACCTAAATCTAATCTATGAAAAAAACATTTTACTGTTTTGTATGATACAAATGTAGTTGGTAAAACAGTTAAGTGGATTGAATAAATGTTAAGGGATTGTAAATGTATGCTTTAGATGCTTGAGTTTATTCCAAAGAAAAAGCCTGGGTCCCCACCCAGGCTTTTCTTCTAACCACTATTTACTAACCTAAATCTAATCTATGAAAAAACGTTTTACTGTTTTGTATGATACAAATGTAGTTGGTAAAACAGTTAAGTGGATTGAATAAATGTTAAAGGATTATAAATGTATGTTTTAGATGCTTGAGTTTATTCCAAAGAAAAAGCCTGGGTCCCCACCCAGGCTTTTCTTCTAACCACTATTTACTAACCTAAATCTAATCTATGAAAAAACGTTTTACTGTTTTGTATGGTACAAATGTAGTCGGTAAAACAGTTAAGTGGATTAAATAAATGTTAAAGGATTATAAAAGAAGAGTTAATAGTACTTTATTAAAAGTTATAGCAACGAAAAATCCCGAACGGGCGTCCGGGATTCTCTCTAACCACTAATTACTAACCTAAATCTTTAATCTATGAAAAATACTACTTGTTGTAGTACATTACCAAAGGTATGAAAATCAAAGGTTAACTCATGATAAGAAGTGTTAAAAAAGATTAAAAACCAATATGGTAAGGGGGGTTAAACAGTTGTATTTTGTGTTTTATCGATGATTAAATACGATTCGTTGGAGGAAATGTTTTTTAGAAAAATCTAAAAAAAATTAGCTAGAACTGCTTTTTATTTAATTTTTTTGTAAAAATGTTTTATTCCATAGCTCAAGTAATTTGTCTAAATTAGTGCCTTATCAGAAAACCAAGACTATTAGCACCAATAATTCTAATTTTACCTCATGAATGAATCCTTACTGAATGCCTTGATGCGACTTTTTGCCATTATTGTTGATGAGCAAAAGCTTGGCTTTGAGATGGCGGCACGTGATGTTGTTGCCAGTTGGCTTCAGAAACAGTTTAGTAAAGAGTGGATTGAGCACTATCTTGAAAATTTTGATCGTTTTTTGAGGGAATCGTATTACGAGGATGGAAATAAAGATTCATTGCGTAAAAAGCATGAACAAGTTGCAAATATTTGTTTGAAATTAGCTGAAGAGGCTGAACAGGAACAAAAGGTCTGGGTGATGCTTCAATTGCTAGAGTTTATAGATGATACAGAATTCACAGGTCCTGAAGAACTTGATTTTGTAAAGACTGTATCTAAATCATTTCGTATTCCCAAACACGAGTTTGAATATGGTCGCCAATTTTTAATTGGAGATGAGTACTCAATTCCATTCAACGAACATTTACTCCTAATTGATAACAATGAAAATTGGGAACATGAGGTAGTCAAGCATATCTATAGTCCTCGATTGCGTGGGAGAATATTTATTCTTCACCTAGAAAGTACAAATACTTTAATCATGAAGTATTTTGGAGAGTATAACCTCTTTTTGAATGGGCACAATGTGAAATTGGATAGGGGCTATATTCTTTCGTTTGGATCTGTGGTTCGAAGTCCGCGAATTGACCCGATTTATTACTCACAGATTTCGTCGGTGTTTATTGAGAGAAGAAATTTATCAGATATTGAATTTATTGCTAAAGAAGTAGAGTTTAATTTTCCTGGATCAAATAATGGTTTGCAACCTGTTAGCATGAAAATGGAATCAGGTCAAATGGTTGGAGTAATGGGAGGAAGTGGAACTGGGAAGTCCACATTTTTGAATGTTCTGAATGGAAATCTTCCACTAAAGAATGGTGAGATTTTTATCAATGGTTACAATTTGCATATCGATAAGGAAAAATTAAGAGGAGTTATCGGTTATGTTCCTCAAGATGACTTATTAGTTGAAGAGCTGACTGTATACGAAAACTTATATTACAATGCTAAATTGTGTTTCGATGATACTTCTGATGAAATAATAGAGAAGATCATTGATAAAACAATTGAAGATTTTGATTTGGTTGAGGCTCGTGACCTTAAAGTTGGAGATCCGATTAATAAAGTTCTTAGCGGTGGTCAGCGTAAGCGCTTGAATATTGCATTAGAATTGATGCGAGAACCATCTGTACTTTTTGTAGATGAACCTACTTCGGGCTTATCAAGTATGGATTCTGAAAAGGTGATGATTCTTTTAAAGAGACAGGTTTTAAAAGGAAAACTTGTGATCTGTAATATCCATCAACCATCTTCCGATATTTTTAAATTGCTTGATAAATTGGTGATGATGGATCAGGGGGGAAAGGTAATTTATTTTGGAAATCCTATTGATGCGGTTGTTTATTTTAAAACGCAATCACACTATGTAAAAGCTGATGAAAGTGAGTGCCTGACTTGTGGTAACGTAAGTTCTGAGCAAATTTTACGGATTATTGAAGCTCGTATGATGAACGAGTATGGCAAGCAAATTCGTAAACGTAAGAGAAGCTCCGAGGAGTGGTATGAATTGTATCAGGAGAATATAGAAAATAAAACAAAGGTTACTAAACCAAAACGTAAGAAGCTTATTCCTAAAAACTATTTTAGTATTCCGAAGCGTTGGGATCAGTTAAAGATATATTTGTCGAGAGATATAAAATCAAAGTTAAGCAATCGACAATACATGTTGATAACCTTGCTGGAAGCACCGTTATTGGCTGTTATTCTTGGATATTTTACAAAATATATCAGTGGGGCAGATGTTGATCATCCTATTTATGTCTTTTCGAAGAATGAGAACATCCCTTCATTTATATTTATGGCTGTGGTTGTAGCCTTATTTTTAGGCTTAATCATATCCGCTGAGGAAATTCTGCATGATAGAAGGATGATGAAACGAGAGCAGTTTCTTAATTTAAGCCGCTCCAGTTATTTGAATTCCAAAGTCATTATACTCCTCATTATATCAGCAATTCAGACCTTCTTATTTGTTTTGTTTGCAAATACTATTCTTGAGATCAAAGATCTTAGTATGGAATATTGGCTTGTTCTTTATACAGCTTCTGCCTGTGCCAATCTAATTGGATTAAACTTATCGGCAGGTCTTAATTCAGTTGTTGCAGTTTATGTATCCATTCCATTTATTTTGGTGCCACAACTGTTGTTTTCTGGTGTAATTGTTAGTTTTAATAAACTTCACCCAGCAATAACAACTCAAAAGTATGTGCCCATTGTTGGTGATTTAATGACATCTCGTTGGGCTTATGAAGCTTTGGTGGTAGAGCAGTTCAAGAACAATGATTTTCAATCTCAATTTTTTCCATATGAACAAAAAATGAGTGAAGTCTCTTTTCGCTCATCATTCTTGCTTCCTTCTCTGAAACAAACTTATAATTCATGGTTAAAAAAAGAGAATGAAAAAGATTTTCGATTGATAAAAAATGAATTGAGTAAACTATCGAATATCTATAATCTTCCTGAGGATATTGAAATATCTCGAATTGCTTTGCGTCATTCAGAGGAAAAAGTAAATGCATGGTTAGATAGAATAAAACAGGCTGGTTGGGCTGAATATAAAACTCAATCGAATGAACGTGATAAAGTATTTGGTGGTCTAATTAATAGCTTGGGGGATCGTAATAAAGTGATTGAATTCAAGCAAGATTACCATAACGAAGCCATTGAGCAGATTGTTTTAAATCGAAGAGAAATCAATAAGCTTATAAAGTATGAAGAAGAGTTTATTCAGCTAAAAGATCCAGTTTTTCAGACGCCTATTTATAAGAATGGGCGAGCACATTTTTTCGCATCTCAAAAGAGGCTCGGTAATTTTTTAATTGATACTTTTTGGTTCAATGTTATTATCATTTGGCTGACTACAATCATCTTTTATTTCTCTTTGTATTTTGATTTACTGCGCAGAGCAATACTTCTTATTGAAATATTCTGGGTTACTATCTTACCAGAAGGACATATTCGTATTACCCGAAAACGTCAGAAATAATATTACTACAAAAGGGTTGATCGTGTATCAACCTTTTTTTGATTTTGAAATCACCAATAGTAGCAATCATATCGCTCTAGTGTATTAAATTCACGTTAAAAGTCTTTTTTGTATTATTTCTTCATTTTTTGGTATCGTATTTTTGAGGAAGATTTGAATTTATTGACAAAATTGCAATATCTGTTAATTTTAAATTTGAGAGAATTGACAAAGAATAAAATTGAATTTATAATGAAGAAGCTAAGTTATTTGCTAATTTTTTTTGCTATCGTAATTGCTGCTTGTCAGACAAAGGATGTAAAAAATAAAGAGATTAAGATTAGTCCTTTAGCAGAGGAAGTTAAAAATGAGTTTGTACGATCTTGGGAAGCTTATAAGAAATACGCTTGGGGACATGATGTATTATTACCATTATCAAAATCATATCAAGATTGGTACAAAGAATCCTTACATATTTCGCCTATTGATGCCTACAGTACCATGAAAGTTATGGGATTGGATCAGCAAGCTAAGGAAGTTGAAAATTATTTGATCGATAGTATCACTTGGGATAAGGATTTGTTTGTTAAAACATTCGAGGTCAATATTCGAATTATGGGAGGATTGTTGGCAATGTATGAATACAATCCTGATCCAAGGATACTTGAAAAAGCCGAAGATTTTGGAAAAAGAATGTTGAAAGCATTCGACTCTCCAACAGGGATTCCATATTACTGGGTGAATTTGAAAACTGGAGAAACTAAAGGTGCTAAAATTAATTTGGCTGAAGCTGCTTCTTACATGTTTGAGTTGGGAATCTTGAGTTATTATACTGGTAATCCTATTTATTATCAAACTGCAAAGAAGGCAAATTTGGCTATTTGGGAGAGGCGTTCTGAATTGAATTTGGTGGCTGATTTAATTGATGTGGAAACAGGCGAATGGTTAAACGATCATTCCCACATTTGCGCAGGAGCCGATTCATACTACGAATATTTGTATAAGAGTATGTTGCTATTCGGAGATAAGGATTCACAAAAAATGTGGGATGAAAGTATTGATGCTATCAACAAACATGTAGCAGAAGAAACAGATTTAACATTGTGGTATGGTCGTGTAAATATGCACACAGGCACTCGCGATTGTATCGATTCGCATTCAGGAAGACAATTTGCTAGTATTGTAACTTTGTACGATGCATTTTTCCAGTCAATTTTAGCCTTGGATGGTGATGTAAGAAGAGCAGAAAAAACTCAGAATACCTGGAATGGACTTTGGAATAAATATGGTTTAGAACCTATGATCTATGATTACAAACAAGGAGAACCAACTTATCCTGTTTACGATTTAAATCCTGAAATTATTGAATCTGCATATTATTTATATCACATAACAGGTAAGAAAAAATATTACAATATGGTTGATCAGTATTGGTCAGATATTAAGAAATATTGTAGAACTGAAATTGCTTTTTCATCGGTGAATGATGTTAGAACAATGGAGAAAAAGGATTACATGCCAACCTTCTTTTTTGCAGAGACGTTGAAATATCTGTACTTGACTTTTACAGAAGAAACAGGAGTTTTTAATTTGGATGATTATGTGTTTAATACAGAAGCACATCCTTTTGCTAAAAAATCCTTTGATCCTGAAAAGGTGAAAAAGAATTTAGGTTTAGAATAAACATAAAGAACCGTTTTTGATGAGGGATTGTATTCAGATACAATCCCTTTTTATTTTTGAATAAATATTCTATTTTGTCGTGTATAAAATACTCCAAGATATTATGAAGTTTAATCTGGATTCTTTCCTGTCCAATTCCGAGGAGGTGTTTCATTTGGCACGAGTCACATTGCGTTCAAAAGGAGATATTGAAATGCATACGCATGATTATGCCGAAATTTTTTGGATTGAAGAAGGAGAGGGATATCATTTGATTAATGGAGAGAAAGTAAAAATATTTCCAGGTTATTTATGTACGCTTCGTCCTGAAGACAAGCATACCTTTATTGCTAAATCAACGGCTAAAGGATTAACCATTACTAATCTGGCTTTTAAAAGCTCGACATTAGATTATTTTAGAAACAGATACTTTCCTGAAACGAACTTGTATTTTTGGAGCAAGAGTTATTTGCCTTTTAGTTTTAGAGTTCCTGCTGAAGAGTTGAGTTTATTATGTAGGAAAGCCGATCAGGTAATCAATCAAAGTAGGGAGTACATTCAATTGGATAGATTACTACTGTTTATTTTTGAAATAATTGAACCATCACACAAAAGCTATGATAATGAAATGCCTTATTGGCTTCAATCCGCTTTGGAAAATTACAATTCACCTGCTGTTTTTATTCAAGGTATTGAAGGTTTTTTGTCATTAACTAATAAATCCATCGATCATACCAATAGGATAATTAAAAAATACACAGGAAAAACGCTTACCGAAACTATTAACTTGTCCAAGATCAAGTATGCTGCGCGTTTGCTGATCATGACCGATGCCTCTGTGAAAACAATTGCTTCTGATTGTGGTTATGGTAATATGGGATATTTCTATAGGGTCTTTAAAGCTCATTATAAAATGTCGCCTAAAGATTATCGAATCCATAATAAGCGAATTGTATAAAAAGAGCCACAGTTAATACTGCAGCTCGCAATGTTTTTTATAAATGCATTAAAATGTCTTTTGCATTGGATCTGTTCTTGTAATTTGGATCGTATTGCACATATTTTACTTTGCCATTTTTTCCAATAACATAAGTTGCAGGAACTGGAAGCATTTGATTATCGTTTCCATTAGAAACTGTCAAATCAATACCATATTCTTTGTATTTTTTTTGCAGTTTCTCTGATAAAACAAAATCAACACCATACTCTTTCATAATTTTACTGTTTGCATCGTAAAGAATAGAGTATTCTGCACTTGTTTTCTCAATGGTTTTATCAACACTTAAAGGTATCTCAGGAGATATTGCAACAAGTCTCGCCCCCGCTTTTTTAAATTTTTCTACATTCTCTTGTAGATGAGATAGATGTTTGTTGCACAAAGGACACCATTGTCCACGATAGAAAACGACTATTAATTGCTCATTGGCAAGAATGTCGTCACTTTTTACAATTGTTCCATTTTGATCTTTAGCAGTAAAAGATGGAGCCTTATCCCCAACATTAATACTGCTTTTTTCATTCTGACCAAAACTTGTAAAGCTGATCAGTAGTATTGTTAATACTAATAAGTTTTTCATGATTTTTTAATTTTAATAATAAAATACAAATTAGTCTTTTATTTTTCAGCTAAACAATGGTTGGGGTATTTTTACAGCGTTAATGATTTGTTAATTATAGAATAGAGAACAAATATTGATTTGAAAAATCTGTTTTCGATATTATTAACTGTTACGTAAATGTGATTTGTTATCGTATAAAAAAATCCCTTACCTATGGTAAGGGATTTGTGAAAGTATGTCGTATTCAACTTATGCTTTCTGCATTTTTACAATTTTGTATGTAGTGTTAACACCAGCCTGATGAAATAGAACTCCTACAGGACACATCTTTAGTGTTTGTTCCAGACATTTCTTAATTTTTTCATCATTGGCTTCAGAATCAATTCTTAACTCTACTTCTACATCCGTAAAAGTTGGAGCTCCATTTTGCTGTTGAGCTGTTGTGTCAACTTCTAAAGATGTAAACTCAATTCTCATCTTTTTAGCGACTACATTGAAGATAGTGTTTACACATCCAGAGTAGCTCATTAAGCACACTTCAAAAGCTGTTGCACCAAGATTTTCACCTCCTTTTCCATCAGGTAAATCAATTGTTATTTCGTGACCTCTGTTGTTGGTAATTATCGATGACATGCCTTTTGTCCAGGTAGTTGTTGCTTTCATATTTATAATATTTTGTTTTTACATTCAGCTGACAAATGTATATAAATATCCAGATGTATTGGGTCTGTAATTTCTAAAATTCTGTTAACATGAAATAAATCATGAAAATCTCCAATAATATGTCAAGTTGACGGATATTTTTATCTTCTTCCAGACATTATTACAGTTTTTGGTAAATGGCAAATAAATTGAAGTGTATCAAGCGTAATTTTGAGTTAGGAATTAATGTAGCGTAGATGATTAGTTTTTTCAATATTTTATCAGATAGTTACAAATTATTATTATGGATATGAACTTTAATAATTTCACAATTAAATCGCAACAGACAATCGAAAAAGCATATCAGGTTGCACAGGGAAATCAGCAACAAGTCATTGAAACTGGTCACTTGTTGAAAGGGATTTTTTCGGAAGGAGAAAATGTTGTTGGTTTTTTGATGAATAAACTGGGTGTGAATGTCCAAAATTTTATTGTAGTACTTGATAGAATTTTGGAGTCTTATCCAAAAATAAGCGGAGGAGATCCTTATTTGTCGAGAGATGCAAGAACAGTATTGCAAAATGCTACTGATATATCCAGAAAAATGGGCGATCAGTTTGTGTCTATCGAACACATTCTACTTTCATTAGTTAAAGCGAAAGACCAGATTGCTCAACTGTTTAAGGATAATGGAATAAATGAAAAAGATCTTAATGCTGCAATACAGGAATTGAGAAAAGGAGCAAAGGTTGTGTCGCAAACTGCAGAAGATACTTTCAATTCTTTAAGGCGTTTTGCAGTTGATTTGAACGAAAGAGCCCGAAATGGGAAATTGGATCCGGTAATAGGTCGTGACGAAGAGATCCGTAGGATTCTTCAAATTCTTTCACGAAGGACTAAAAATAATCCTATACTAATTGGAGAGCCTGGAGTGGGTAAAACAGCCATTGCCGAAGGTTTGGCTCATCGAATTATTAAAGGGGATGTACCCGATAATTTGATAAGCAAGCAAATTTTCTCGCTTGATATGGGAGCTTTGATCGCAGGTGCCAAATACAAAGGAGAGTTTGAAGAAAGACTTAAATCTGTTGTAAAAGAGGTGGTTGAATCTGATGGAGAGATCGTATTGTTTATTGATGAAATTCATACCCTAGTAGGAGCTGGAAAAGGTGAAGGAGCGATGGATGCAGCTAATATTCTAAAACCGGCTTTGGCTCGTGGCGATTTACGTGCCATTGGTGCTACTACCTTAAATGAGTATCAAAAATATTTTGAGAAAGACAAAGCTTTGGAGCGTCGTTTCCAAAAAGTATTGGTTGAGGAACCCGACACTTTAAGTGCTATCTCTATACTTAGGGGATTAAAAGAACGATACGAGAATCATCATAAAGTACAAATTAAAGATGAGGCCATTATTGCTGCAGTGGAGTTATCGCAACGTTACATTTCCGATCGTTTTTTGCCAGATAAAGCCATTGATCTGATAGATGAAGCTGCTGCCAAGTTACGTTTGGAGATGAATTCTTTGCCTGAAGAGCTGGATGAAATCGAACGCAAGATCAAGCAATTGGAAATTGAAAAATTGGCCATTCAACGTGAAGGAGATAGTAAAAAACAGGATGAATTGGCTAGAGAAATTGCAGAGCTGAATGATGAAAGGATAAAATATAGGACCAAGTGGGAAGCCGAAAGGGAAGTGATTGATGGTATTCAGAAGAATAAGGAAGAGCTTGAAAATTTAAAATATGAAGCTGAAAAAGCCGAACGTGAAGGAGATTACGGAAGAGTAGCCGAAATCCGCTATGGAAAATTAAAAGAGTTGGAAGAGGAAATCGAACATTTAAACGAAAAGCTGAAGCAGAATCAAAACTCCGATGCCTTGATTAAGGAAGAAGTTCGGAATGATGATATCGCGGAAGTTGTGTCTCGATGGACTGGCATTCCTGTAAATCGAATGCTAAAAAGTGAGCGCCAAAAATTATTATCTCTTGAGGATGAATTGCACAAAAGAGTAATTGGACAGGAGGAAGCTATTACTGCCGTTGCAGATTCGGTGAGGAGAAGTAGAGCAGGTTTGCAAGATGTAAAGAGACCAATAGGATCTTTTATTTTTCTTGGAACTACAGGTGTTGGTAAAACCGAATTGGGCAAAGCCTTAGCTGAGTTTTTATTTGACGATGAAAATCAGATGACAAGAATTGATATGTCGGAATATCAGGAGAGACATTCTGTATCAAGATTGATTGGAGCTCCTCCCGGATATGTTGGCTATGATGAAGGTGGTCAGTTGACAGAATCAGTTCGTCGAAAACCATATTCCGTAGTTTTATTGGATGAAATAGAGAAGGCTCATCCTGATGTATTTAATATTCTTCTGCAAGTTCTTGATGATGGAAGATTGACAGATAATAAGGGGCGTGTGGTTGATTTTAAGAACACCATCATAATAATGACTTCCAATGTTGGTTCACATTTAATTCAGGAAAAAATAGAGCAAATGACAAATGAAAATAAAGGAGAATTGCTTTGGCAAGTCAGAACTGAGGTTCTTGATCTTTTAAAGAAAAGCATACGTCCCGAATTTTTGAATCGTTTAGATGAAACCATTGTATTTACACCTTTGGAAAGAGAGGAAGTGAAGAGAATTGTACAACTTCAATTTAAGACAGTTCAAGCAATGTTGGCGAAGAATGATATTCGTATCTCATTGAGTGAATCGGCGATTTATTTTCTTGGAAATTTGGGATTCGACCCGCAATTTGGAGCACGACCAATTAAGAGAGTCTTACAAAAACAGATCTTAAATGAGTTATCAAAACAAATACTGTCCGAAATCATTACAGCACAACAGGAAATAATTATTGATATTGTGGGTGAAAGCATTGTATTTAGGAACGTTTAGGAGTATTATGCATAAATTAATTCGATTTAAAATTAAAGCTCATCTTACAGGTGAGCTTTTTTTATTTTGGTAAAACATGTAAAAAAGCGGATTCAAAGTCGAGAAATTGACTTTGTCGAAAAATAACATAAGTATATCATTGATCTGAAAAATAAATTATACTTTGGTCATTGAATTAATAAACCAATTAAACCATTTAATTTTATGATTGCATTAGGAGTTATCGTTGTTATTTTAGGACTAGTATTGTTGTTTTTAAAGCCATTTCTAGTAAGTAAGCTACAATTATTTTCGAAACTTACCGCTCGTTTTTCATTCGGAGTGATTGTTATGGGCTTCTTTATGATTATTATGCCATTTATGTTTTTTTGGGCAGAACCTGGATATCAGTATTTTGTTGTTTATCCTAATGGTGGTAAAGATGCTGTAATGACAGAAGGTATTAAATGGAGGGGATTTGCAAAAATCATACCTTGGCAAAAATACATTGATGTAAAAGTCGTAAGTAAAGGAGAAAAAAAAGATAATATCGAAGGTGTAATGAGTCCCATTCCAATTCGATTTATCGATCAGGTAACAGCGTCAGCAAAGTTATCAACTCGTTTTCAATTGCCAACAGATAAGGAATCGTTTATCGAAATGGCGATTGAGTTTAGATCACTACAAAATTTAGCTCATAATACATTAATCCCTACGGTTCGTGAGGTTGTATCAAATACTGGGTATATGTTTGCGGCACAGGATTATATTTCGGGTTCTGCATCCGATTTTAGGGTGGCAGTTGAAGACCAATTAAAAGCAGGAGCATATAGTGTTGAAAAGTTGGAGTACAGAGATACGATCATATCAGCAATTGAAGAAGATAATCGAGCAGTAAAGGAAATTCAAACTCGTTATGAGGTAAAGAAGAGAAAAGATGCTAGTGGCAAATTGATCCGTATTCCTCATGATATCAATGAAAATAATATTATTGTAGCACAGGTTATTGTTGATGATGTAATTTTGGAAGAGGTTTTTAAGAAAAGATTGGAAGCTCAGAGAGATGAATCGGCAAAAAGACAATTGGAGCAACAAAAAATTAAAACTGCGAAAGATGCTCAGGCGCGTATTGTTGCCGAAGGGGAAAGAGATAAGGCTGGTGAGCGTGTTACTCAGGAAAAAGAGCAGGTGAAAGCGTTGATTTCGATTGAAACCAAATTAAAGCAAGAGGAAACAAACAAGCGTTTGGCTGCAATAGCTTTAGAGACCGAAAAATTGAAATCTGCAGCTAAGAAAGTTGCTGCTGATGCTGAATCTTATCAGAATGCAAAATTAGTTTCTGCAGGTTTAACACCTCAGGAAAGAGCTCAAATAGAGAAAGAAATTGCAATTGGTGTAGCTAAAGAAATAGCTAAAATTAAATTCCCGGATGTAATGATTACAGGTGATGGAGGAAAGAATGGAAAAATGCCTCTTGAATCACTGATAGGTGCTGCAATGGCTAAGCAGTTAATGGATACCCAATTGAAAAAATAATCTTTTATATTTTTGAAATTCAGTTGAGACCTTTGTGGATTTATTCCCAAAGGTCTTTTTTTATAAATTTACTGCAAACCATTGCAGTGATTTTTCGTTTGTTTTCCCTAAAGTTTTTAAACTAAAGGACTTTTATTCCATTTCTTTGCTAAGTATATTTAATGTTGAAATCTGGAATAATAATATAAAATCACACCCATATGTCTTTAAGTGAATTAAAAACTGCATGGCTTGATAACTATAAATCAGCTCCTGCTCAATTGGAAAAAATGAGCAATATTAAAGGTTTAATAAGTGCGTTTAATGCAAATGTTGATGCGGTAATTAAGGTAAGCGGAAAAAGTATTGAAAAACTAATTATTGAAAATAATCTTAAGCTTGACTCTATTGTTTCGATAGGAGAGAAGGCAATCCGCACTAATGAAGATGCAATTAGAGGTTTTTTGAATTGCTTTAAAGGTGGTTTTGCTGAAGAATGGCTGATTGAGGAAGTTAAAGTGTTTGAGTGGTTGAATAAAAATGTTGGCTACGATAAAATGCAAATGGGTGGTCAAGGAGGAATTGTGGCTAATGTTATGGCAGTTTGCGGAGTGCAAAATGTTTATGTGCATTGTGCATCTGCGCCTAAAGAGCAAGCTCAGTTGTTTTTAAACCTTCCAAATCTTGTTACTACAAATGCAGATGGAGATATTCAGCAGGCTTCGAAGGTGGATAGAGCAAATGAGAATGCATTAATTCACTGGATTATTGAATTTGATAAGGGGGATACCATTACTGTTGATGGCGAAACTTATACCTGTCCTAAGGCAAATCGTTTTATTGCTACTTACGATCCTTTGAATTTCAAATTGCATGTGGATGAAAACTTTGACAAAAGAATGTCAAAAGAAGATATTAATCCTGAATACATTATCCTTTCCGGATACCAAATGTTGCATGAGAATTTAGCGGATGGAACAAAAGGAGTCGATCGAATCGATCTTTCGAAAAAAATGATTGCTGATTGGAGAAAATCATGTCCAAATAATCTATTGCATTTAGAGGTAGCATCAACGCAAGATAAGGTGGTTCGAAAACACTTAATTGATAGTTTGGTTGAAAGCGTAGATAGTCTCGGATTTAATGAGCGGGAGTTAATTGATATCCTGGAAGTAATCGGAGAAGATGAGTTGGCAGCAAAATGTGATGAAAACACCAACTCTTCTAATTTGTTTGAGGGAATGTTGAAGATTTATGAATATACGAAATGTCCAAGAATGCAATTGCACATGTTTGGATTGTACGTAACCCTTCAGGAAAAAGGATTTAAGGTGAGTTCTTTACAAAACCGAAATGGAATGCAATTGGCTGCTACCGTAGCTGCAGCAAAAGCAGGAACCGGTGCCATAGATACAAAAGATGTTTTGTTGTGGGCAAAAGATCATAAAGTATCTGATGTGGGATTGAAAGAGCTTGAGTCCTTATCTGAAACGGTAAAACTACATTTAGGAGAAAATGATCTGTTATCAACAGGTATTTTCTCAAACGAGCAACTTGAAGTGATTGCTGTACCTACTATCTTAATTGAAAAACCAGTAACATTAGTGGGAATGGGAGATACTATTTCATCCGTTTCGCTTGTAGGTGCAGTTTAGAATATAATTGTCAAAAATCGAAAAAGGAGTTCTTAAGCAATGCGCTTGATTGCTCCTTTTTTTATGGCAAAAAAAAATAGCCTTGTGGTACAAAGGCTATTTTATTCAGAACTGACTGTGTGGAACAGTTCAGGCTAACTCTAACACTAACATTATTTTACTAATCTAACTTACTACTATCTAAATTGATGATTCAAAGATAGAATTGATCTCTTAATTTTGATTTAATTAGCGATTAATAGCTTGTAGAAATGTATTAATCGGTAATTTTTATGAGTAGAAAAGTGTAAGTTGATTGACTTTTTAGAGTTGAAAAATATTCTATTAATTAATCGTGAAAAACCATTAACGGAAATAATTCTTTATTCAATCCAATGTTTTTATCCTTTGAAATGTATTTTTAGTTGATCAGTAAAATTAAAATAATTAAAACTATAATTTTTCAGAAAACGTTTGCGTAATCTAAAAAATTACACTTATATTGCGACGTATTTGAAAAGTAAGAACACAATTACCATTGTATACTTTACTAATCACACCTTTGATTTTCTTGTCTTTATGGCGAGAATTTCTAACCACTAACTAATCACTAACAATTAAGGCTCCGAATTTTCGGAGCCTTTGTTGTAATAGTATGTTTTATATTAAAAAGTCATTAATCTTTTAATCGTTTAAAAGGTTTTTTAGGCAAAGTCAAGTGAATATGTATTAAAATGACTTGAAAAAATCATTAGAATAGTAAGAAATGTATATACTTACAAACGTTTGCTTGTTTGTAATGTGTTGATATTCGGATGGTTCCTGAGTGTGTTTTATAACACTAGCTAATTAACTACAAAAATCTTTAAAAGTGCTTTGATTTCTATTCAAAGACATTAAAATTTGCATAATCAATTAATAGAATTCTTACGGAATAATTAAACAAATATCGTTAACAATGACACCTAAGTTTAAAGCGCAGGCCGGAACTTTTGAATCAAGTGATATCATGATCTTGATTGAGCCAGTTGAGCAAGGAACCGGACTCCAGGTTGATATTTCTTCAACAGTAATGTTACAGTTCGAAGAAGATATCAAAACTACAGTAAATCAAGTGCTAAAGGATCTTGATATTAAAGATGTGCACTTGATTGCAAAAGATAAAGGAGCGCTAACACCAACAATTAAAGCGAGAGTTGAAACTGCAGTTAAACGTTCTTTAGGTATTCAGGAGGGTACAATGTAATGGCTAAAAGAAAAAGAAGATCAATGTTGTACATTCCGGGAAATAATCCGGCTATGATTCAACAAGCAGGAGTGTACGGATGTGATGCTGTATTATTAGACCTTGAAGATGCAGTTGCATTGAATCAAAAAGATGCGGCTCGTATTTTGGTTCGCAGCATGCTACAAACTGTAGAGTTTTACGATACAGAAGTTTGTGTACGTGTTAACAATATGCACACACCATTTGGTTTAGCCGATTTGGAAGAGATTGTTCCAATGCAGCCAGATAATATTCGTTTTCCAAAAACAGAATCGGTTGATGATGTTAAGGAATTTATGAAAGAAGTTCGCAGAATAGAAAAAAAGCATGGAATTAAGAAACCAACCATGTCTATTCACGTGATGATTGAAACTGCAAAAGGAGTAGCTAATGTGTATGATATTGCAGCAGCTGATCCTAGAATTGATGCAATTACTATTGGTGGTCAGGATTTAACTGCTGATATGGGAATTGTAAAGACACCAGATGGGGTTGGTATCGATTATGCAAGAAAAAGAATTGTAATGGCTGGTAAGGCTAACAATTTGGATGTGTTAGATACTGTTTTTGCTGATGTGAATGATGAAGAAGGTTTGCGTGAAGAGACTGAATACATCAAGAAAATTGGTTTTGCAGGTAAGGCACTTATTAACCCTAGACAGGTTGATACAGTTCACGAAGTATTTAATCCAACCGAGAATGAAGTGCGTAAAGCATATCGTGTGTACTCAGAATTTATCAAAAATAAAAAAGCAGGTATTGGTGTATTTGCTATTGATGGTAAAATGATTGATGCACCAGTTGTTCAACGTGCAATTACAGTTTTAGAATATGCTAATATCGATCTTGAAGAGATTGAGAAGAGTGTTGGTTAATTAGGTTTCTTAATTGAATATAGACATGAAAAATGCATTGGGAGTTGAAATTCCTGAATATATAGAAGGCTTGGGAGAGTTAAAACCTTTCCAGGGAGTTTGGGAAAATATTATTGGAGATGAAGTGCCATCTACAAATATTTCAAGAACACTAAAAGCAAAAAAAGCTCACACCTCTAAGTTGTGTGGTAATTTAGAAGAGGCGATTAAAAATTGTAATCCATTTGATGGTATGACTGTAACTTGTCACCATCATTTACGTGGTGGAGATGGAGTTTTGATGCAAACTATCGAAATTCTAGACAAGATGGGAATCAAAGATATCACTTTGGCTTCTTCTTCCTTAACCTCTGCTCACGATGGCTTAGTGCCTTACGTTGAGAGTGGTATGATTACCAAAATCTTTTCATCGGGAATCCGTGGAAGATTAGGTGAAATTATTTCTATGGGTAGATTAAAACACCCTGCAATAATTCACTCTCATGGTGGTCGTGTTCGTGATTTTTTAACAGGACGTATTAAGCCAGATTTATCTGTATTGGCAGCTTCTGCTGCTGATGAGGAAGGTAACTCAACAGGATCTCACGGACCTTCAGCTTTCGGATCAATGGGGTATGCTGATATTGATGCCAGATATTCTAAGAACGTAATCGTTGTTACGGATAACTTGGTAGAATATCCATGTGTTCCATCAACTGTGCGTCAGCATTTTGTTGATTATGTAGTAAGAGTTGATTCTATTGGTGATGCAACTAAAATTGCTTCGGGTACTACTCGTATCACAAGTTCACCAATGGACTTACGTATTGCAAGAATTGCAGCTAATGTAATTGAGCATTCAGGTTTGTTTAAAAATGGTATGTCGTTTCAGGTAGGTGCTGGTGGAGCCTCTTTGGCTGTTGCTAAATTCCTTCGCGAGGATATGAAACGCAAAGATATTAAGGGGAGTTTCATGATTGGTGGTGTAACATCTTATGGTGTTGACATGCTGGAAGAAGGTTTGTTTCAGGCTATTTTCGACGTACAGTCATTTGATGCAGCCGTTAGTTCTTCTGTCTTGAATAATCCAAATCATATCGAGATCACTTGTGATCAATACGCAAATCCAAACAACTGTGGTTCTATGACCAACAAGTTGGATGTTGTAGTATTGGGAGCCTTAGAGGTTGATGTTGATTTTAATGTGAATGTAATTACGGGTTCTTCAGGAGAAATTCGTGGAGCATCAGGAGGTCACTCTGATACGGCTTCAGGAGCCAATTTAACTGTTGTTGTTTGCCCATCTTTCCGTGGTCGTTTGCCAATTGTGAAAGATCGTGTTCACACAGTGGTTACTCCTGGTGAAAGTGTTGATGTGGTAGTTACAGAAAGAGGTGTTTGTGTGAATCCATCGAAACCAAACCTTGCTGCAGCACTTAAAAAATCAGGTGTGAAGGTTGTTGATATCCGTGACTTGAAAGAGGAAGTGGATAACATGACCGGAGTTCCGGCTGAAAAGCAATTGGGAGATAAGATTGTTGCATTGGTTGAGTATCGAGATGGTACAATTATCGATGTAATTTACAATGTCGAAAATCTATCTTAGGTAGAATTTGAAATAAATATATTGTGCACCCTAATTGTAATTTTACTTTTAGGGTGTATTTTTAATTGGGAATACAGAAGCTGAGGAACTGATGGATAAAGTAATCAAAGAATTATTGGAAGCTAAAGACAATAGAGCAGAACAGAGGAATTTACTTGCAGATCCAGTTGTGGCTTCTTTGAGCTTGAACTTGAATATTCCTGGCTATCCAAAATCGAATGAATTAAGGACGCAGTTTTTTAAGCATTCCTTAAAGAAACTGAAACGTTTTCTTTTAGCAAATAGGATTGATATTAATACAAATCAAGAATATTGCGAAACAGATAAAGCAGGTGATTTTTATTTGGTTCCCATAGGTACTGATGCCTTGTCAATTTGTGAAATTAAAGAAATTACAGAGCGATTTGAAGAAGAACATCCATTGGGTCGATTGTTAGATGTAGATATTACAGATAAAAATGGTCATCCGGTTTCCTCTGGAAAAGCAAAACTTTGTTATTTCTGCAATCAGCAGGCAGCCATTGCTTGTATGAGGACACAAAAACATTCCTATGAAGAAATGCGTTACAAGATAGATGAGGATATAAAGAAATATCTTCATATGATTCAACAGGATGAAGTTTGCAAAAATCTTGCTGTAACTGCTCTAAAATCTTTATTGCACGAGGTTTCTTTATCTCCAAAACCAGGATTGGTAGATCGCTTTTCTTGCGGATCTCACGATGATATGGATTTTTCAACCTTTATCAATTCAAGTGCAGTATTGTCTGTGTATTTTAAAGAGATTGCTGAATTTGGATATGAGTTTAAAGGGGAAAACTTAAAAAGCGCATTACCTGAATTGCGTCGAATAGGCTTGTTGATGGAGGAAGATATGTTTGCCGAAACAAATGGAGTAAATACTCATAAGGGAGCTATTTTTCTTTTGGGATTTTCTCTTTTTATCAGCGCATATTTAATTGCCTGCCAAAACTTTTCTTATCATTCATTTGTTGAGTTGTTGAAAGGGTTGAATGGCAATTTGGTTGAAAAGGAATTGGGTAAAAAATTATACTCTAAAGCCAAGACTCATGGCGAAGAGTGTTTTCAAAGGTATGGAAAGAAAGGACAAGGCATTAGGGGAGAAGTTCAAGCTGGATTACCTAGCGTATTCGAGCATGCTATACCTGTTTTAAGTTCACATTTACAGGATAAAAATATTATTACTGATTCATTACTTCAAAAATCATTAACACATACACTTTTGGCTTTAATTGCTAATAATGAGGATAGCAATATACTATTTAGAAGGGGTATAGAAGCTTTGGAGGATCTAAAACAAAAGGCGCAAAAGGCATTTGATTGTTTCGGAGAATCGGATTTTGATGAGAAGTACAAAGGGTTGATAAATTTTTGTGCGAAAAATCATATTTCACCTGGAGGATCAGCAGATTTATTAGCGGTTAGTTATTTTGTTTTTACGGTTAATCAAAAATATGCTTAGCGCTACTAAATCATGAACTAAAAACAAATAACATTTATCATGATTTTTGATGTATTTATAGCCTCTGAAACATATTAATGAAGGGATGAATTTTCAGTAAAATCTTATATAATTGAATACTGAGAAACAGTACAAAAAATCACACACAGAAAACTAAATAAACAAAATTAACGGAAAAGGATGGGCGTCGAAAATACAGATTACAGAGAAGAATCCTTGGATTTAAATAACCCCTTTGATATAAAACTGATTTCGGAATTTTTAGAACCTTTAGGTTTCATTTTCGAATCTCAGGATGTAGATTATTCAATGATTTTGTATAATTTAAACGGAGAGGTTATTGGCACAGGATCGTATCAGGGAAGGGTGTTGAAGTATGTTGCGGTAGCTCCCAAATTTAGAGAAGGTGCGGCTTTTGCTCAAATTGTTACACATCTTATTGATTTGGTGATTTTAAAGCACAAACATATTTTTGTTTACACCAAGCCTCGAAATTTGGAAGTGTTTAAGGGTTTGGGATTTACCGAGATTGCTACGGCAGAACCATTATTCTCAGTTCTTGAGTTTGGATATGAGAATGTTAAAACATATCAGGATTACCTAAGATCGGTTAGAAGAGAGATAAGCGTTGGAGATGTTGCTGCTGTTGTTGTAAACTGTAATCCATTTACCAAAGGTCACAAATACCTGATTGAAAAAGCTTGTAAAGAGAATCGCCTGGTTTATCTGTTTATAGTTGAGGAGGATCGTTCTTCGTTTACTTTTGATATTAGATGGAGATTGATTGAAGAAGAGCTTGGACATATCGATAATTTGGTGATGGTAAAAGGTGGAAACTATGTGGTTTCCGGTACCATTTTCCCTTGCTATTTTTTAAAGGAAGAAAAAGAGTGTGATATAGCAGCCAAACAGGCAGAGTTGGACGTGATTACCTTCATGCATTACATTGTACCAGTTTTAAATATTACCAGAAGATATGTGGGAACAGAAATGTACTCGCCGGTAACGGCTGCATACAACGAAGCAATGATAAAATACTTGCCATCGAATGGAGTGGAATTGAAAGAAATCCCAAGAATTACGAATGGCGATGAGGATAACTATATTTCAGCATCGAAGGTAAGAGCTGCAATTAGAGAAGACCGACTGAATGATGTTATAAATTTTCTTCCCGACTCAACAAAGAATTTTTTACTATCGGAAGAATCGAAAGAGATTAGAGAGAAAATAAGAAATACGATATCAAGACATTAAAAGAGAAGCCGGATGAGAATCCGGCTTTATTTTTTAATTATTTTTTGGAATAATACTGCCAAACCTGTTGGTCTAGAGTTATAGGTATATTTTGCAAAAATTAAATAGAATAGTAGTACTAAATTAAACAGATAATTGAAATAGAGTGGGATATGATAGTTTTTGCTGGCTATATCATCATTAATAATGTAGCTAAATGTAAAAACTTCTCCCCAGAACCAAAGCCAAAGAAAAATCTCACTCAGATCATCCGTTTTTCTTGTTTTAAACGTATGAATCACTTGAGGTAGGGCACAAATGGCAAATAAAAGGCTTCCTAGCCATCCAATAATTTCGTTCATTGTTTTTTAGCAATTAAATTTTTGGCAAATGTGCTAAAAAAAAGGGAAATAGAATTGATTTTGGTTAATTTCTTTGAATGACAAGAAGTGTTCTATCGTCATCGAACTTGGATACGTTATGTGAGCGTGCCACTTCTTCTTCAATTTTGGTTGGAGTTAAATTTTCCTGCTTTTTAAAATTATCTAAGGCCATGAAAAGTGCGTCATCACCAATCATTTCATTATTCTTGTCATTTACTGCCTCAGTGTAGCCATCGGTGTAAAATAAAAGCTTATCTCCTTTTTGAATTTCATGGACTAAACTTTGGTAATTGGCATCTTTTATAACACCTAGCAATGTGCCAACAATATTGAGTTGAGAGATCGTATCTTCGGAACTGTTATAATAGTACGGTCGTAAAGCGCCTGCAGAAGCAACGCTTACTTTATTGGTTAAGCTAGAAATAGAGATAATACTTAAAGTTGTAAATACCTCCGTTAACTGCATGTCTTTAAAAATATATTTGTTAATGATTTCAAGAAATTTTCCAGGGTGTTCTACAAAGTTCCACTCTTCTCTATCCAAGAAAAAATTAATTGTACTTCGTATGTAGGCAATATAGGCAGGAACAAAAAACCAGGCATCCCATTTTTTACCCATTACATCACCTAGAATTAAAATTTTTCGATTTTCGTCTATATTGATAACTTCGTAATAGTCTCCACCTGGTAACTTATCGTATGGTTGATGTAACACCTGAATATCATAATCGTTTAAACTATCAGAAAAATTATTTTCGAATCGTATGGGTGATCTTTTTGCTGCAGTGTTTAAGGCGTGCAGGTATTTATTTTTTAATTCGTGTTCTCTCTGTATGTTAGAGTTAATTTGATGAACAATGAGTCTTGAATCCAATTTTTTATAAAGGAAACTATTGATTTTAAATTTCAGAAAGAAATCCATTTGTTCTTTATTTTCGGAATCTGAAACTAAAATGCTAATGGGTAGATGATTTGAGACAATTTCACTGATTTTTTCAAGAATAGAAGTTGCCCAATCTGCAGCATCGTCAATAATAATTTCCCATGTATTCACATCCTGTAAGGCCATGAAGAAATCCGTATCTGTATAAACTACCTTAATGTTTGTTTTGATTAATTTACGAGGAAGAGGAAAGGGTTTAATTCTATTGGCACAATAAATTAAATTGCCTTTTTTAAAGCTAATATCATTCTTTCTGGCTCCATCTAAAATATCTTTTCTTAGAAAAGATTTTTTTAAATGTGACTGAATTTTGGAGATGAATATTTTTTGTTTGATGGGTTTGGTGATAAAATCATCCGCCCCATCGTTCAAGTTTTTGATCCAGGTTTCTTCTTCGGTATTGCCCGATAAGAATATGAATGGTGTGTGTTGGTATTCAGGTAAACTTCGAAAATGGCGTACCAATTCATTGCCATCCATCAGAGGCATGTACAAATCGGATATGATTAAATCGTAATGCTCACTTTTAGCTTTGTTGATAGCATCTTGACCATTTTTGGACAAAGTTGTTTGATACCCTAAATCATTTAGAGTATACTCAATAAATTTTAAGATAACTACATCGTCATCAACTACAAGTATATGAGGTGAGACTTTGCCCATAATGGCAGTTTATTCTGCTCTCGAAAAGCTGTTTACACAAGCCTTTGAATCCTGGAATATGTCAAAAATTGAATCCAATTGCATTAATTCAATCAATTCCATTACATCTTTGTTGATATTGCAAAGCTTAATTTGACTTTGATGTTCTTTTGAAGTTTTTAAAGCAGAGAGTAAAGCTCCAAACCCAGAACTATCAATGAAACTAATTGCTTCAAAATCTACAATAAGTCTCGATTCTGGTTGAGTTAAAACTTCGTTCATTTTATCTTTAGCAATTCCTGCATTAAGGGCATATAAACGATTGGTTTCACCCAATTTCATTATAGTAATAGAATCAACGTTTTTGGTTTCGATGTTCATAGCTTTAGTTATGGTTTAAAGTTGTTGTAATGTTGTTTTAAGTTCATCAACAGCTAATGGACAGTTGGTTAAGAAACATTCAACGAGATCAGGAATATGTTTTAATTCAACGTCATTGCTGGCTTCATTCATCACATTGCTCCAGTTTTTTTCATCATCAGGACTTAATTCAACACCTTTTTCTTTTTTTATCTGTAATTCAAATTTAAGGTTTCCTTTTGAAAAATGCTCTAATTGTTCAAGACAATCCCCTATATATTCCATGCCCATCGTTCGAACCGATGATTTTGCCTTGTGAGCAATTGCGCCTAAACCAGCCCAATCTCTAGTGTCAAAATTTGATGAAACTTCATCTGTAAATTCGGGAATTTGTTCAATGAATATTTCAATCATTTCTTCAATAATACTCTTGTCGTTACCCGACATTTCTTTCAAATAGGATAAATCAGTGATTTTGTGTCCTTGAGTCATTCTTTTAGGATAAACATGTTATACAAAAAACTTTCAATTCTCAATTTGCACATATTTGTAAACGTAATGCATTATTCTGAAAATCTGAAAGGTTTAACATCTTTTGTTAATGCAATAATACTAATTAATTTTCAAACTACCTATTGAAAATAGATGGATTAAGATACTTATATCCTTTGTATTTATTGATTGTTTGGCGTGTGGTTTTGTGATTAGGATTCTATTTATTTTTATTATTAATAATTGATATTTTAAATTGCTTTTATGAGAATTGAGATTGGAATTCTTTAATTTAGTGAAATCTAATTTAAACTAACCTTTTATCTTATGAATTGGAGATTTACTACTTTTATTTTACTTTTTTCTTTTATTGGATTTACTTCTGTTTCAGGTCAAAACTTTTTGGATGTAAATAAGGCTGGATTTACGGAGCGATTACCTGAGCGAAAGAATGCTTACAAGCAAATAAAAAATGCAGCTCTTCTATATTCTAAAGGAATTGGATTTGCAGATCAATCTCTTGTGCTATTGTTGGAGGCACATAAACTAAATCAAATCAATCCGGAATTAAATTACAACATAGGCATTTGCTACTTGATTGCAGGACCTAAGGATAAAGCTTTACCTTTTTTAATTGATGCGGAAAAATTAAATCCGGATGTAAGTGAAGACATTCATTACTTGTTGGGACTTGCCTATCAGTATCAAAATTTGTTTTCAAAAGCCATAACTCATTTTAAAATGAATATTGAGTTGGTTCAATTAAACAAATATAAAGATCAAAAGGAATTGATTGCCTTAAGCAAGAAGCATATTTTGGAATGCAAGAGTGGAAAGAAACTTCTGTCAGAAGCAATGCTATTTCAAGTTGAGTCTACTGGTAAAGTGAATTCAAATCATGATGATTTTAAGCCATTGATGTTTAAAGATACATTATATTTTAGTTCACGAAGAGGAGTTGAAAAGAATTCTCGATCACCTAAGGATCAAAAATATTATGAAAGAATTTATGCTATAGATAGAGTGGAAGATGGGTTTGGAAATGTTGAGAAATTAAGTGTTGATATTTCAGATAAATCGAGTGTGGCACTAATGTCGGAAACTAATAATTCACAGTTTTTATTTTTTGATGGAACAGAAGGGAATGGAGATCTGTTTTATGGTGAAAAAAGAAATAGTGAATGGAAACTGAGAAAAGAATTGAAATCGATAAATGAGAAAGATTCACGAGAAAGTTCGGCTTGTATTTGGGGGAATGAACTCTATTTTGTGAGTGATAGGAAAAATGGTTTTGGTGAGTGCGACATATATGTAAGTAGAAAAGAGAAATCAGGGAAATGGGGCAAGCCTGTAAATATAGGTGGAGATATAAATACAGAATATGATGAGGGAGATGTATTTGTAACAACTGATGGACAAAAAATGTTTTTTAGTTCGAGAGGTCACAATACGATAGGAGGATATGATATTTTTAGATGCGAAAGATTGGCTTCAGGAGAATGGGGAAGACCACAGAATATGGGAGTACCAATAAATAGTACGGATAATGATATTACCTACTTTGAGAGTAAAGATGGAAAATTTTATTTCGCATCTGAACGTAGTGGTGGTGCTGGAGGCTTTGATATTTATTCAGAGAAAATTCCTGATCCAATACAAAAAGAAGAGCCTGTAGAAGTGGTTGAGGAAGTTCAATCCATACCAGTTATTCAGACAAGCGAACCAATCGAAGTACTTGAAATACCTATGGCGAAAAGGCCCGCAGGAATTGAAGAGGTTGCAATGAATCAAGAGCTTGTTGAAGAGGATTTTGTTTACAGAGTTCAAATTGCGGCTTGTAAGAAAGAAATGGGTCCAAAAGATCTCTTTAAAAGGTACCAAGGTGGAGCTGTTATAGAACATTTATTTGTACAAGGATGGCACAAATATACCATAGGAGGATTTGAAACTTTTGAAGAAGCAGCCAAGTATAGAGATGTTTGCGGTGTTAATGATGCCTTTGTTGTTTTGTTTAAAGGTGGTTATCGATTGGGAATAGCCAGAAAAGTGGGTGGCGTAAACTAATTTTAGAATGCAAACGATATCTGAGAAAAATTTTTACATTTGCAATTGCATAACGCAAACATAATACACTAGTTTTTTCCTGGGTGAACTTTTAACGCAAAATGTTCCTTTTTAGTAACTGTTTGCCCATAACACAAAATACAATGAAAAGAACAGCTTTCACTAGTTTTCACGAGGAATTGGGTGCAAAAATGGCACCATTTGCAGGCTATAATATGCCTATCGAATACACTGGAATTAAAGATGAGCACGTTTGTGTTCGTGAGAAATTAGGTGTTTTTGATGTGTCTCACATGGGAGAATTTTGGGTAAAAGGTACTAAGGCTTTTAACTTTGTTCAGAAATTAACAACTAACGATGTTGCTGCTTTAAGTGCAGGAAAGGTTCAATATAGCTGTTTTCCTAACGGAAATGGAGGTATTGTTGATGATTTGTTGGTTTACTGCATTGATGCTGAAACTTATTTATTGGTTGTAAATGCAGCTAATATTGAAAAAGACTGGAATTGGTGTTCTAAAAACGCTGAGGAAATGGGACTGGAAGTAGGAAAAGAATTGTACAACGCTTCTGATGAAATTTGTCAGTTAGCGGTTCAAGGTCCTTTGGCATTAAAAGCAATGCAGAAAATTGTAGATGTTCCTGTTGAGGATATGGAATATTATACATTTAAAAAAGCTACCGTAGCTGGTATCGAGAATGCTATTTTCTCAACTACTGGTTATACTGGTTCAGGAGGATGTGAAATTTATGTATCGAACGAGGATGGTGAAAAGCTTTTGAATGCTGTTATGGAAGCAGGAAAAGAGTTTGGTATTCAGCCAATTGGTTTGGCAGCTCGTGATACTTTACGTTTAGAAGTTGGTTTCTGTTTGTACGGAAATGATATCGATGATACTCATACTCCAATTGAAGCAGGTTTAGGTTGGATTACTAAGTTTGTTGATGGTAATGATTTTATTGATCGTGATTTCTTCCAAAAACAAAAAGAGGAAAAACCAAAGCGTAGATTGAAAGGTTTTGAAATGATTGACAGAGGAATTCCTCGTCAGGGATATAAGATTGAAGATGCTGAAGGTAATGAAATTGGAGAGGTTACTTCGGGAACTATGGCTCCAATGGTTGGCAAATCAATCGGAATGGGATACGTTAAGGAAGGTTTTTACAAAGCGGATACCGAAATTTACATTCGTGTAAGAAAGAAAGCTTTAAAAGCTAAAATTACGAAGATCCCTTTTTATAAAGGATAAGAAAAAGAAATTCATTTTGAATTTATATATGGCAGGTGTACTTATTGTATACCTGCTTTTTTATTTGTAAAAGGAAGAAGTATTTCGAACATAAATTTATACATTTGTTTTTCTCTTTAGAAAACTTCCAGTTTGTTTTTTTGGCTTAGATTGATGTTGATTTGTAAATTTTTGCACCAGTTGATTTCATCAAAAATCAAAATCTTATGAAAATAGACAATGTTGTTGAAAAAAAGAGAAAATATCAAAATAATTTCTGAGGGTTAAGTTGCTGTTTTTCAGATCGCAAGTATTAATCTATACGAAGGGGGATAAGATGATGGAATATTTGTTTTAAAACATACATTTTAACAGATAAAACCGTCTTAAAATAAATTTTTATTTGCAAATTTGCCTCAGGATATGGAATAATACAAAAATTTAAAACGTTTGAAAAAATGAAAGTACACAACTTTTCTGCAGGCCCTTCAATCCTTCCGGATTTCACAGTTGAAAAAACTGCTGAAGCAATCAAAAATTTTGCTGGAACAGGTCTTTCTGTAATGGAAGTTTCTCACCGTAGCAAGGAATTTGTTGCAGTAATGGACGAAGCAATCGCATTGTTCAAAGAATTATTGAGCATTCCTGAAGGATACTCTGTATTATTTGTTGGTGGTGGTGCATCAACTCAGTTTTGCATGATTCCTTACAACTTGATGGGAAAAAAATCTGCATACCTAAATACAGGTGCTTGGGCTAATAAAGCTCAAAAAGAAGCTAAACTTTTTGGTGAAGTAGTAGAAGTAGCATCTTCAAAAGATACTGTTTATAACTTCATTCCAAAAGGATACGAAATTCCTGCTGATGCAGATTATTTCCACATTACTACAAACAATACAATTTACGGTACCGAGATCAAAGAAGATATGGACGTAAATGTACCACTAGTAGCTGATATGTCATCTGATATTTTCTCTCGTCCGGTTGACGTTTCAAAATATGATTTGATTTATGGTGGTGCTCAAAAGAACCTTGCTCCTGCAGGTGTAACTTTTGTGATTGTTAAAGATGAAATCTTAGGTAAAGTTGATCGTCAGATTCCTACAATGTTAGATTACAGAACTCACATTAAAGGAGAATCAATGTTCAATACTCCTCCTGTTGTTCCTGTATTTGCTGCTCTTCAAACTTTGAAGTGGATCAAAGAACAAGGTGGTGTTGCTGCTATGCAGAAAATGAACGAAGAAAAAGCTGCAGTTCTTTACAATGAGATCGATCGCAACCCAATGTTCAAAGGTACTGTTATCAACGAAGAAGATCGTTCATTAATGAATATCTGTTTCGTAATGACTGACGAGTACAAAGAATTGGAAAAAGAATTTTTCACATTCGCAACTGAAAGAGGAATGTCTGGTATTAAAGGACACCGTTCGGTTGGTGGATTCCGTGCTTCTACTTACAATGCATTACCAAAAGCAAGCGTACAAGCTTTGGTTGATTGCATGAATGAATTCGAAGCAATTCACGTAAAATAATTTACATTTGATGAGTAGGAGGAGAAGTCTTCCTACTTTTCGTCATTCAGATGCATGAGGAACGACTAAAGTAACTCTAGAGTTACTTCGATTTGGCTGACAATGACATTTTATTTTTTTAATTCAAATTTTCAAATAAAATGACTAAAGTATTAATTGCAACCGAAAAGCCTTTTGCTCCTGCCGCCGTTAATGGTATCAGAGAAGTTGTGGAAGGCGCAGGTTACGAATTGGTTTTGTTGGAATCTTATACTGATAAGGCTGATCTATTAGCAGCTGTTGCTGACGTTGAGGCAATGATTATCCGTAGTGATAAAGCAACACGTGAAGTTATTGAAGCTGCTAAGAATCTTAAAGTAATAGTTCGTGCAGGTGCAGGATACGATAATATCGATCTTGAAGCTTGTACTGAAAAAGGAATTGTTGCTATGAACACTCCAGGACAGAATTCAAACGCTGTTGCTGAGTTGGTTTTAGGTATGATGGTTTTTATGGCTAGAAATACTTATAACGGAAAAGCTGGTGTTGAATTACGAGGTAAAAAAATCGGTATTCACGCCTATGGTAATGTAGGTCGTTATGTTGGCGAAATTGCTAAAGGTTTTGGAATGGAAGTTTTGGCTTTCGATCCGTTTGTAGCTAAAGAAGCAATTGAAGCTGATGGAGTAACTGTTGTTGATTCTGTTGAAGAATTATACAGTACTTGTAACTACATTTCGTTGCATATTCCAGCTAATGATAAAACAAAAAAATCAATTAATTACGATTTATTAAACAAAATGCCTAAAGGTGGTGTTCTTGTAAATACTGCTCGTAAAGAGGTAATTGATGAAGAAGGATTGATGAAATTAATGGATGATCGTAAAGATTTTGCATACATTTCGGATATCGCTCCTGATTGTAAGGATGAAATTGCTGCCAAATTTGATGGTCGTTTCTTCTTTACACCTAAAAAGATGGGTGCACAAACTGCTGAAGCAAATATCAATGCTGGTATTGCTGGAGCAAATCAAATTGTGAACTGTATCGAAAAAGGAGATACTACTTATAAAGTAAACTAAATAGAATATTAGGAAGCAAGAGATACAATGTATTTATCTTGTTTCCTTTTTTATAAGTATTGAAAGCAAACGTTTTCAATTTAAGATTAACAACACAACAAAAACATATTAACGATGGCTATAGTAAAACCATTCAGAGGCTTGCGCCCTACAAAAGATATCGCTAAAGATTTAGCATGTCTACCTTATGACGTAATGAATTCAGAAGAGGCTGCTCAAATGGCTGAAGGTAAAGATTGTTCTTTACTACACATTACTCGTGCAGAGATCGATTGCCCTGCAGGAACAGATGTTCACTCTGCTGAGGTATACGAAAAATCAGTATCAAACCTTAAGCTATGGCAAGAAAAAGGTTGGTTAAAGCAAGATTCAGAAGCTAAATTCTATATCTATGCTCAAACTATGGACGGTCGTACTCAGTACGGTATTGTTGCGAATGCTGCTTGCGCTGATTATAAAAATGGTGTAATTAAGAAGCACGAGCTAACTCGTCCGGATAAAGAGGAAGATCGTATGATCTTAACTCGTTATACTGAGGCTAACTTGGAACCAGTATTCTTTTCTTATAAAGCTGTTCCAGAGATTGACGCTATCGTAGCAAATATTGTAAAGAACGAAGAGGCTGAGTACGATTTTGTTGCTGAAGATGGATTCGGTCACCATTTCTGGCCAGTAAACGATCCTGCTACAAACAAAGAGTTGGAAGAGTTGTTTGCAACTAAAGTTCCTGCAACTTATGTAGCTGATGGTCACCACAGAACAGCTGCTGCTGCTCGTATTGGTGATGAGTTTGCTGCTAAAAATCCAAATCACACTGGAGATGAGGAGTACAACTACTTTATGGCTGTTCACTTCCCAGATGATCAGTTAGCTATTATCGATTACAATCGTGTAGCTAAAGATTTAAACGGAATGACTGAAGTTGAATTCCTTGCTAAATTGGAAGAGACTTTCAATGTTGAGTGCATGGGTGAAGAGATTTACAAGCCAGCTCAATTGCACGAGTTCTCTATGTATTTAGATAACAAGTGGTACAAGTTGAACGCTAAGGAAGGTACTTATGATGATAAGGATCCTATTGGTGTATTGGATGTAACTATCCTTTCAAACCATGTATTGGATAATCTATTAGATGTGAAAGATCTTCGTACAACTACTCGCGTGGAATTCGTAGGTGGTATCCGTGGATTGGGTGAGTTGAAGAAACGTGTTGATAGCGGTGACATGAAAGTTGCTTTCGCTTTATATGCAGTTTCTATGCAACAATTAATTGATATTGCTGATACAGGTAACATCATGCCTCCAAAAACAACTTGGTTCGAGCCTAAACTTCGTTCTGGTTTGTTAATTCACAAGTTAGACTAATAAAGTCACTTAATATATTGAAGAGGATGCCAATTGGTATCCTCTTTTTTGTGCCCGATTTCGAACATTAAACTTTCGATTACGGACAAGTTTAATTGGGTTGTATTTGTAGTAACTATCAGTTGTTTAGTTGGATATGGCTTGTGGTATACCTATTGATAAAAGGTATACATAACCTAAATCCCCCTATGATGATTCAAAATTTTTTCAAGGTTGCTTTTCGAAATATGAAGAAGTATAAAGGATATTCCTTTATTAATGTTGTTGGTTTGGCAATTGGATTGACATGTGTTTTTTTAATTTTCCTTTTTGTTAATGATGAATTGAGCTACGATAAATTTTATCCAAAATCAAAAGACATTTATCGCGTTGCCGTAAAGTCGAAGATGGGAGAAAGAACATATGATGGAAATACGATTTGTGCTCCATTTTCACCAGCTGCTCAAGCAGATTTTCCGGAAGTAAAGTATGCTGTTCGAACTCATTTTTGGAGTAATGTTCTGTTTAGTTATGAGAAAAAGCAATTTGTAGAAGATAAGCTACTTAGGACGGATTCGACATTTTTTGAAGTCTTTGAAAGACCATTTATTTATGGTGATCCAAAAACTGCACTAAGTGGCTCTGGCAATATTGTATTAACAAAGACCACGTCTTCAAAATACTTTGGTGATATTAATCCAGTAGGAAAGGTAATTAGATTAGGTGAGAAGACATTGTTTACTGTTACTGGTGTAGTAGTAGATGTTCCTAAGAATTCGCATTTTCATTACAATATGGTTTGTAATTTAGACTTGAGTACGGAGGATGAAGAGAATTGGTTTAGCGACTATATGCAAGCTTATCTTCTGTTGGAATCTGGTTCTGATTTTAAAGTGCTACAGGAGAAATTCAGACCTTTCTTATTAAAACACATGGGACCTAAATTAATGGAAGTTCTGGGGATTGATATTCTGCAATGGGAAAAATCCGGAAATGAATTTTATTATTACTTGGAACCTCTTGAGAAAATATATCTGCATTCTACTACTGATGGGCAGATCGAGCCTATTAGTGATATCAGATACATTTATATTTTTTCAGCAATTGCATTTTTTATTTTATTGTTGGCCTGTGTAAACTTCTTGAATTTAACTACAGCCAGATCTTTTACCAGGGCGAATGAGGTAGGGGTACGAAAAGTTTTCGGAAGTAGCAGAGAAATGTTACTGTTTCAGTTTTATGCAGAAACTCTACTAATGTCTGTGCTGGCTGGTATTTTATCTTATTTCCTGATGGAGTTGATGTTGCCTGTATTCAATCAAATAGCAAGAAAGAGCATCTCTTCTAATTTATTATGGGAATTAGATTACATCGTATTTGTACTTGGGGTAATTGTTTTTGTCGTAATCTTTGCGGGGACTTATACAGCAATGTCTCTTTCTGGATTTCGAGTTATGAGCGTATTGAAAGGAGAGGTTCGTAAAGGAAAATTAGGAAAGAAAATTAGATCTACTTTGGTGATTTTTCAGTTTACTGTTGCTATTGGAATATTGATTTCAACCTTTGTAATGAAAGAACAGGTTGATTTTATGCAGAACAAGAAATTGGGTTTTGAAAAGGAGAGAATTCTGGTTGTTAATAGAGCATATACCTTCGATAATGAAGAGAAAGAGACGGTAAAGGAAATGTTATCTAAGAGTCCTGCGATTGAGAATGTATCATTTTCAGGGATGGTTCCTGGTAGAGGGACCAATGGTTGGTCAATGTATCGTGAAGGAGCTAGTAATGAGGATATGATCAATTTTAGATTGATGCGTGTTGATGAGAATTTTATTGATTTACTAGGATTGAAATTACTTGATGGAAGAAAATTTGATAAGTCCCGATTGGCGGATACTTCCGTCTTCATTGCAAACGAAGCGGCCATTGATGTATTGGAATATTGTGAAAATCCAGTCGGAAGATATGTGTATAAGCCAAGCTTTAATAACAATGGAAGAACTCCTGTGGAGATAGTTGGTGTCATAAAAAACTTTCATTTTGAATCTATGAAAGATAAAATATTACCGATGTTTTTGCATTATGCTCCCAATTCTCATCAAAGATATTTGTTGGTGAAGTTAAAGCCTGAAAATGTAATGGCGGGAGTTAAAGTGGTAAAGAAAGTTTGGATGAAAAAAACCAAAGGTGAACCTTTTGAATATTTCTTTCTTGATAATGACTTTAACACCTTATTTAAAGGAGAAGTGAGGGTTGCAAACATACTTAGTGCTTTTACGGTCTTGGCTTTCCTTATAGCTCTTTTAGGGCTTTTAGGTTTGGTTTCTTTTGAAATGCAACAGCGAGTAAAGGAAATTGGAATAAGAAAAGTGTTGGGAAGCAACGAAATGAATTTAATTGCCTTATTGAGTAAGAATTTGTGTATTAGTGTTGTTCTTGCTAATGTTATTGCATGGCCGCTTAGTTATTATGCCATGAATAAATGGCTATCCAATTTTGTTTACCGGATAGATTTTCCATGGTATTACTTCTTAATAGCCTTGGGTATTTCATTGCTATTGGCAATTGTTACTGTTAGTGGACATTCTATTAAAGTAGCAGGAATGAATCCGGTAAAATCTCTTCGTTACGAATAGTAACTGATTTCTTATAAATGTAAAGCTCTGAATCCTAGATTTGGAGCTTTTTGCACTTAGAGTTTTAACCATATGGTTAAAAAAATATCCAAATGTTTTGTTAGTTCTATTTCTTCCCATATATTTGCATTAACCAAACGGTTAAACCGGATGGTTTTATTTTTGAGTGTAAATTAACCAAATGGTTAAAGTATGAAAGAGGAGAAAAAATCAGTCGAAACACAAGAGAATATTCTCGAAGCGGCAAGAAAGATCTTTGCGCAAAAAGGATTAGCAGGAGCACGCATGCAGGAAATTGCAGATAGTGCTGGTATTAACAAAGCCCTTTTGCATTATTATTATAGAAGTAAGGAGAAGTTGTTTGAACAGATATTTGAAGAAGCATTTAAGAAATTAGCACGTCCCTTAGCAGCATTTTTAGCTGATGATTCGGAGTTGTTTCAAAAAATAAGAAATATATGCAGGCATTACAATAAGATTTTAGTTGAGTATCCATTTCTGCCAAATTTCATTATTAATGAAGTAAATACAGATCCTAGCAGAATTTTAAAACTAATAAATGTTGAAGGCATTATGGCTGGTAAGGAAAAGACTTTGACTCAAATATCTCAGGCAATTAAAAATGGAAAAATTCGTGAAATTGATCCAAGAGAATTGATATTGAATATTATTAGTTTATCCATATTCCCTTTTGCAAGTAAACCTATTGCTAGCGAACTTTTGTATCAAAATGTAAATTTTGACCAAGTGCTAAGGACTAGGGCGGATAAAGTTGCCGATTTTATAATTCAATCCATAAAAATTTAATGTTTAGATTATGAATGTAATTGTAAGAAGGAGCCAATTGATTCTTTTTTTGATATTCTCTTTTTTAGGCAATCAAACCTGGGCACAAGAGAGTGCGCTTAGTTTAGATCAATGTCAAAAAGAGGTGCAGGAGAATTATCCATTAGGAAAAGGACTAGAGCTTATAAAATTGTCATCCGAATTAAATGTGGATAATGTTAAGATATCGTATTTACCAAAATTGTATGCTAATGGAAAAGCAAGTTATCAGTCAGATGTAACAGGAATTTCTTTTCCAGGAATGGATACACCTACTGCGCCTAAAGATCAATATTCACTTAACCTAGATGTTGAGCAATTGATTTATGATGGTAGAAAAACTCAAAATAGAATTGACATAGAAAAGAAAACTTCGGAAGTTCAGCTTAAGGATCTGGAAATTCAGATGTATCAGCTAAGAGAGAGAGTTAATACAGCATATTTTGGTATTCAGTTGGTTCGCAAAAACAAGTTGGTACTGGCTGATAAGCAGAAAATCATTTTGGAGCGATTACAACAAGTAAAATCGGCTGTTGAGAATGGTGTAGTATTGCCTGCCAATTTAAAAGTTTTACAATCAGAGGTGCTTTTAATCGATCAGCAAATGCAGGAATTGAATTCTCATGAGGTAAGATCATTTGTTGTATTGTCGCAATTAATGGGTAGACATGTTGGTATTGATACCAAACTTGAAAGTACGGAATTCTCCGATAATGTAATGCCTATACTGGATAAGAAGACTCGACCAGAATATCAGTTTTATTCCAGCCAAAAATCCCTGTTGGAATCTCAGATTAATTTGGTAAAGAAAGATAGATATCCTGTTGTTGCAGGATTTGGACAGTTCGGTTATGGAAATCCGGGCTACAATCAGTTGAACAACAAATTTGATACCTACTACATGATTGGAGCAAAAGTTTCATGGAATATTTTCGATTGGAAAGCGAATCGTAGAAAGCAAAAGGAGATTGCAATTCAGAAAGATATTATTACCACGAACGAATTGAGTTTTACTCAGAATCAATTGATAGAATTAGAAAGTGAGTTGAGCAATATCAATACCTTCAAACTGCTTTTGCAAAAGGATGATGCCATTATAGAATTGCAAGAGGAAGTGTCAAAAAGTTCGGCTTCTCAATTGGATAATGGAGTGATTACTTCCAGTGATTATCTGGAAGATTTAAACAAAGAAATTCAAGCGAAACTAAATAAGAAATATCATTTGATTCAGTTGCAGCAATCGCTTGCTGAGTATAGAAGGATAAAAGGAATATAGAAGAACTTAAAGGATAAAAAAATGAGATTAACTACAATAATTGGAATAGGTCTGGGGCTTTTGATTTTAAGTTCAGCATGCAATTCAACCGAGAATGGATCGGATGCTTATGGTAATTTCGAAGTTGCGGATTACAAAATTTCAGCAGAGAATAGTGGTAAGTTATTGCAATTGAATATCGAGGAAGGTGATGTTTTTACAGAAGCTCAACAAGTTGGTTTAATCGATACGACTCAACTTTATCTGCAAAAAGAACAACTAAAGGCACAAAAGAAATCCATAGCATCGGGTATTCAAAATATCATTTCCAGAATCGAAGTTTATAAGGAGCAGTTATCTATTCTGGGGAAAGACAAGGTGAGAATCGATAAAATGTTTGAGGATGGAGCGGCTACAAAAAAAGAAGTTGATGATATTAACGGGAATGTATTGGTGATTCAAAAGCAAATTAAATCTGTGAAAACAGAGAATGCAAAGGTGTTTGGAGAGTTGGATAATATTGCCCGAAAAATTGACGCCATTAATGACTTGATTGAAAAGAGTAAAATTTACGTCCCTGAACCAGCAACGGTTTTAGAGAAATATCATGAAGATTATGAAATGGTGAGTGTAGGAACTCCATTGTTTAAATTGGCGGATTTAAGAAGTTTAGATTTGCGGGTTTATATAGGTGGAGATCAACTATCAGAAGTGAAATTAGGACAGGAAGTAGATGTTTTAATTGATAAAAACAAAAAGGAAAACGATTCATTAAAAGGAATTGTAAGCTGGATTTCTTCTCAATCGGAATTCACGCCTAAAATTATACAAACCAAAGAGGAGCGTGTGAAATTGGTTTATGCTCTTAAAGTAAAAGTGGCAAATGATGGGCGCCTAAAAATAGGAATGCCAGGGGAAATTAGATTCAAATAGCATATGGAATCTAAAATTAGCATAGAGAATCTGTACAAATCTTACGGAGAAGTACAGGCTTTGAAGAACATCAATTTAGAGATTGAATCTGGAGAGTTATTTGGTTTAATTGGACCTGATGGCGCGGGGAAAACAAGTTTGTTTCGCCTGATGGCAACTTTACTGCTTCCGGATTCAGGCTCTGCCACACTCTGCGGATACGATATGCGCAAAGAGTATAAGGAAATAAGAAATTTGTTGGGCTATATGCCAGGTAAATTCTCTCTTTATCAGGATTTAAGTGTAATTGAGAACCTTCAATTTTTTGCCACTGTTTTTAACACTCGAATAGAAGATAATATGGATATGATTCGAGATGTATGGCAGCAAATTGAACCATTTAAACATCGATTGGCAGGTAAACTTTCAGGCGGGATGAAACAAAAGCTGGCACTTTGTTGCGCTTTGGTTCATCAACCTAAAATACTCTTGCTCGATGAACCAACAACAGGTGTTGATGCAGTTTCGAGAAGTGAATTCTGGCAAATGTTGAAAAGCTTAAAGAGTAAAGGAATTACAATTGTTGTGGCAACGCCTTACATGGATGAAGCCAATTTATGCGAGCGAGTTGCCTTAATGCAGGATGGTGAGATTTTAAGTTTGGATACTCCGGAAGGAATCATATCGAATTTCGAAAAAGATTTGTATTCCATTCAAGGAACAGATACTTACCAATTGATTCTCGATGTAAGAGAATATCCTTACGTTAATTCCGTGTTTCCATTTGGGCAAAGCATTCATTATACCGATACAAGAGATGAATTTTCAATTTCAGATTTAAAGGAATATCTCCAATTGAAGGGACATGATGATTTGAAAATAGAGAAAGCACAAGCAGGAATTGAAGATTGCTTTATGGCTTTAAGTATTGAAAACTCAACACAGCAATGAATTCAGAGAAAAAAGTAATATCAGTAAGAAACCTATACAAAAAGTTTGGCGCCTTTACGGCAAACGATGATTTGACGTTTGATGTGTTTGCTGGTGAAATTTTTGGATTTTTGGGAGCAAATGGAGCAGGAAAAACAACTGCCATGAAGATTCTTTGCGGACTTTCTTATCCCACATCAGGTGAAATAATGGTGGCAGGATTAAATGTTTACAAGCAGAGAGAAGAATTGAAACGAAATATTGGCTACATGAGTCAGAAATTTTCTCTCTACGATGATCTTACCGTATTTGAGAACATCCGTTTTTATGCTGGAATTTATGGCATGTCATCAAAAGAAATTAAGCAAAAGTCTGATGAGCTACTCGATAAGTTGAATTTATCGCATGCCAGAAACAAAAGAATTGGTGAACTGCCATTGGGATGGAAGCAGAAGCTGGCTTTTTCGGTTGCGATTTTTCACAATCCTAAAATCGTATTTCTCGATGAACCCACAGGAGGAGTAGATCCTGTTACCCGAAGACAATTTTGGGATTTGATTTACGAAGCATCGCGAAATGGGATTACGGTATTTGTGACTACACATTATATGGATGAGGCAGAATATTGTGATAGAATCTCGATTATGGTGGATGGAAAAATTGAAGCATTGGATACACCCAAAGGGCTAAAAGAACAATTTGAAGCCAAGGATATGGATGAAGTTTTCCTTCGTTTGGCACGAAAAAGTAATTATCAAGAGTAGTTGCTAATCAATATTAGGAGTTGTTATGAAGCGATTTATCGGATTTTTAAGAAAAGAGTTCTATCATATATTTAGAGATAAGCGATCGATGCTTATTTTATTTGGAATGCCCATTGTCCAATTGATGTTGTTCGGATTTGTGATTACCAATGATTTGAAGGATGTGAAAATGGCAGTTTTGGATCATTCAAAAGATGAATATACAGCAGAAATTATTAATAAGATTACTTCATCAGGTTATTTCGATTTGGTTGAAAACCTGAAAAATGTAGATGAGGTGGATGAAGTATTTAAAGAAGGCGAAACCAAAGTGGTCTTGGTTTTTGAACCTGAGTTTGGGAAGAATTTGATTCGAAACACAAGGGCGAAAGTTCAAATACTGGCAGATGCATCCGAACCAAATATGGCAAGCCTGGAAGTAAATTACCTGCAAGGTATTTTACAAAACTATAATGTGGAAATTAACAAATCGAATGTTACGCCTAATCAAATCGTCATAAAAGAACGAATGTACTTTAATGAGAATATGGAGAGTGTTTTCATGTTTGTGCCGGGAATTATGGTAACCATTTTAATGCTGGTTTCAGCAATGATGACTTCCATATCAATAGCCAGAGAGAAAGAACTGGGAACAATGGAAATCCTTTTGGTTTCGCCTTTACGGCCGTGGCAGATTATATTGGGTAAAGTCACGCCTTATTTGTTGTTGTCCTTTATCAATGCACTGATAATAGTGGGAATGGGGTATTTTGTTTTTGGCGTTCCGGTATTGGGCAGTTTTGCTTTGTTAATGGCGGAAAGTGTTCTATTCATCTTTTTGGCACTATCAATTGGGATATTTATTTCCACTGTATCCAACAGTCAACAAGTTGCCATGATGCTATCGATGTTTGCACTGATGCTACCAACCATTCTGCTTTCAGGATTCATTTTTCCAATACGGAACATGCCTTTGCCTCTTCAGGTAATAAGTCACATTATCCCGCCAAGGTGGTTTATTGTGATCATTAAAAATATCATGCTAAAAGGAACTGGCTTTGAATTTGTTTGGAAGGAGACGCTTATTCTTTTAGGAATGACTGCGGGCTTTATTGGATTGAGTGTAAAGAAATTTAAAATTAGATTGGAATAAACTGTATTGGGAAATTAAACGCTTGATTTTAGATGCTTGACTTACAAATAATAGAATGAGAACAATTAAATACATATTACAGAAGGAGTTTCTACAGATTTTTAGAAACAAAAGTATGTTGCCAATTATTTTTGCAATGCCAATCATTCAGCTTTGTGTTTTGGTTTTTGCGGCAACCTACGAAATGAAAAACACCAATATCTATGTCGTAGATAATGATTTGTCAACACATTCCAGACAAATCGTATCCAAGTTCAGAGGTTCTCCTTTTTTTACGGTAGTAGGTTCAGGTTTTTCTATTGATGAGGCGGAAAAAGAATTGTTTAGAGATAAGGTTGATGCAGTTCTTAAATTTGAAAATGGATTTGGAAAAGCTATAGATAAAAAAGAAAGCGCATCGGTTCAGGTTTTGGTAAATGCGATTGATGCCAGTGCAGCCGGACTTTACAATGCTTACATTCACTCTGTAATTCAGGAATACAACCAAAGTGCCAATGCGAATATCCACTCAGTTGGGAAGGATAAAAATACATTGCAAATTCAAAGTACCTACTCGTATTTGTACAATCCAGAAATGAAATACATACCTTATATGTTGCCAGGTATTTTGGTATTATTGATCACCGTTGTTGGCTTATTCTTATCTGCAATGAATGTGGTTCGGGAAAAAGAAATTGGAACAATAGAGCAGATAAATGTGACGCCGATAAAGAGATATCAGTTCTTAATTGGCAAGTTAATTCCCTTTTTGGTAATTGGTTTTTTCGAATTGGGATTGGGTTTGTTAATCGCTGCCTTTCTTTTTAAAATTCCTTTATTGGGATCGGTTTGGCTAATTTATTTGGTTGCTTTTGTTTATTTGCTCACCATTTTAGGATTTGGTTTATTAATATCAACACAAACAGATACGCAACAGCAAGCCATGTTTATTGCCTGGTTTTTTATGGTGGTTTTCTTAATGATGAGCGGCTTGTTCACTCCGGTTGAAAGCATGCCTGACTGGGCACAAAAACTGAATCTCTTGAATCCTGTTGCCTATTTTATCAAGATCATTAGAATGATAATGTTGAAGGGATCCGGTTTTACTGATATCCTTAAGGAGCTACAAATTTTATCCTTGTATTCAATTGTAATGATTTCTTTCGCAGTGAGTAGGTATAAAAAAGTTGCTTAAAATAGAGGAAAGGGAATAAGCTTGTTTTGCAACTTACCGATAAATAGAATGCTTTTATCTATTTTTGATATTGTTATTTAATGTATTCATGTTTATTTGATGGAAATTCTAACCCAAATGCAAAGCAAACGTCTAAAGTCCGCATTCGATTCTTCGTGGAGGATAATTATAATAGTAGCTGTTTTGGTTCAAGCTAGTATACTACCATTGGATTTTTTATTCGATTTGAGAGCCAATAGGTGGTATTGGGTACTGGATTTTAGCATTTCTGGATTATTTCTTTTGGATTTACTTTTTAATATTTACCGATATAAAAAGATCAGGAGTCATTCTGTTTTGAAGGATGTTTATTGGGATACCTATTCTTCCTGGAAATATTTTATCGCAGATGTATTAGCTGTTTTACCCTATGCATTTTTATTATCCGGACCTCTTTGGCAACTCTTGCGTTTGTTTAAATGGGTGAAGGTATTTCAAACCATGCGTCATTTTCAAATGCGAAACATTCGAAACACTTCCAGCATCTTATTTTGGTTGTTGGTATTCGGAACATTTTTATTTTCGCACTGGTGTGCATGTATGTGGGTTAGGGTTCACGGTATAGAGCCGGGGCTCTCAAATGTGGATAATTATGTGCAAGCTCTATACTATACCGTAAGTACAATCACATCGGTTGGATATGGAGATATTGTACCACATGGCAATTTAGAAATGCTGTTTAATATTATCTTGCAATTCTCAGGTGTGGCTTTGCTTGCTTTGTTGGTTGGTAGTATCGTTGGAGTTTTTACCAAGAAAAATCCTGCAGAACAGCGTTTTATCGACAATATGGAAAAGCTGCGTGCTTTGATTCATTATCAGGAAATATCAAAGGATTTGGAGCATCGTATTGGAGACTATTTTACTTATGAGTTAAAGCAAAAATTAGGATACGACGAATCGGAGCTAATGGACGCTCTTCCCTTTGGCTTAAGGAATGAACTGCAGTTAGAGTTTAAGAAAAATGTAATTAAAGATATTACACTATTTGAGAGTGTTGATGATCAGTTCGTGCGAGAAATCGCTCAATATCTAAAGCCGATGATATTAACACCAGGAGATTATTTGTTTCGAGCTGGAGATAAAGGAAAATCGATGTTTTTTGTGCAAAGAGGCAAATTGAAAGTTCTTTCAGCAGATGAGTTAAAACAGCTGACTATACTTAGAACGGGTGATTTTATGGGCGAAATTGCCATGTTTAAAAAAACAGAAAGGACGGCAACAGTTGTCTCAATAGGTTATTCGGATATTTATGAATTACACCGAAAAGAGTTTGATAAGGTATTAAAGAAGTATCCGGAAATAGCTGAGAAAATATTGGTTAAATCTAAATCGAGAGAGGAAAGATATATTTAATTGTTAAGTTAAAATTAAGCAACATGCTTCATCGTCATCATCATTTTAACGAACCATTGCACCCTGAATTTCTTAAAATTGAGCGTAAAAGGGTTGGAATAATACTAGGCTTATTTATTATTGGTTCATTAACACTTCCTGTTCTTCACTATTTGGCTCCAAACTTGCTTCGAAATTTTCTGAATCAAGATCAATATATTTCAAGCTTAGTTTTTTGGTGGCTTTTATTTTGTGCTTTTGAGTTGTTTGTTTTTTTGCGTTTAACTTATTCTATTAAGAATAATATCTCTGTTCCTAAACGAATATTAATTCTAAATCTATTACTTGAATTTGGTTTGCCAGCAATAGTGCTTTATCATGCTATTAAATACGATTATTCTCTTTTAATTTTGGAGTATGATGGCTTGTTATTTTATTTCTTGTTATTAACCTTATCAGCTATGCATCTTGATTTTAAGATTTCGCTAGGTGCTGGTTTACTGGCTGCTGTTGGGTATTTTTCAGTTGCTTTTTGGGGTATAGAATATTTGCAACCCGATAAAGATATTGAGCAATTACAAGAGATATACACAATGCGAAGTATAGGATTGTTCTTAGCTGGTATTGTGGCAGGAGTTGTAGCTTCCGAAATTAAAAAGAGGGTGAATAATTACTTGGAAAGTGTAGAGGATCAGAAAGAAATTGAATCCTTATTAGGGCAGCAGTTGTCTAAAGATGTTGCCAATGAATTGATTTTGCACAGAAATGATTCCGTAGGGCACAAAGTGACGGGATCGATCATGTTTCTGGATATTCGAAACTTTACCCTTATGGCAGATCATCAGAGTCCTGAAGAGACGATTGAGTTTCAGAATGCCATATTCGATCCTTTGATTCGAATCATCGAAAAGAACAATGGAATCATTCATCAGATTCTTGGAGATGGATTCATGGCCTCATTCGGTATTGCGGTAAAAAACGAGAATCACGCCAATGATTCCTATCATGCGGGTATTGAGATTATCGAAGCTATTAATCATCTTAAAATGGAGGAGAATGGTGATTCGACAAAGGTTGGGATCGGATTGCATTGTGGTGAAGTGGTTACCGGAAATATTGGGAACGAAATTCGCAAACAATTTTCTATTGCCGGCAAGAATGTAATAATGGCTTCTCGTATAGAACAATTAAATAAGAAATTTAAAACTCAGTTTTTAATTAGCAAGCAAATTGCCGATTTGTTGGATTCCAAGTCCGAATTGTCTGATTTAGGATTGGTTAAACTCAAAGGGATTGATGAAAAAGTGAATGTGTTCAATGTTGGATAAATGTATGGGCAAGTATTCAAGTTAACTTCTGCACAAAATTGAATCATCCTTTAAAATAAATTGTAAAGCCTGTCGTTATTCTATTTTCGATAGGCTTTGTTCTTGTCTTGTTTAGAATACCCAATTGGGAATAATCTTTCTAAATTAGATTTGATAGACTTTATTGGTGTGATGAATGAGTGTATTGTTTGGATTAAAAAGCATATTATTGGGACAAGTGTTATTATTTTTACTATATTTAAATTGCGTTTAATTTAGAATGGTATTTCAAAAAAATATAAACATTTTTGTAGCGAATTAAGTACAAAGGTACATGCTAACTTATTGAAAGAATGAGTTGTGATGTTGGGAGTGCATGTTGAATCAATATTTTGTAGATGATTGTAAGAAGAATATTTTCTTTTCTAATAATAGTACTTCTGGTCTTTTTAGATCGGAATTTTAGTTTCTCAAAACAGGGAGCCGAGGCAATTCCTATCGATAAGAGTATCGAAGCGGTTTCACACCGATTATCAAATAATCTTTCGGAAAGTGTAAAAACTGCCAGAGCGGATCGTTTAATCAACAGATTTTTAAGAAAGTGGGAAGTAGCAGGAGCTACCGTTGCAGTGGTTAAGGATGAAAAATTAATCTTTGCTAAAGGGTACGGATATGCTAACGTGGAAAATGAGGAGCCAGTAGAGCCTTCGCATTTGTTCCGTATTGCTAGTGTTTCTAAATTGATTACAGCCACAGCAATCATGAAATTGAAAGAGGAAGGAAAACTTCATCTTGATGATTATGCTTTTGGAGAGCATGGAATTTTGAATGATTCCATTTATTTAAAAATAAGAGACAAAAGATCAAAACGCATTACCGTTGAACATCTGTTACGTCATTCGGCTGGATATTCGAGTAAATATGGTGATCCTATGTTTTTACCTTTATCTATAGCTAAAAAGATGAAGGTGGAACCACCAATTAGCGCCGAAACTACCATACAGTTTGCCCTTTCAAGAAGACTTCATTTTACTCCTGGAAGTAGAGGAGGATATTCCAATTTGGGTTATGTGATTCTTGAAAAAA
>Ga0209272_10000247_pt1 | contig 53919 bp, 32 predicted proteins | sample tdDd002_FD_187125 | JGI IMG/M metagenome (GOLD analysis project Ga0209272, IMG submission 187125) | Marine sediment microbial communities from the Atlantic coast under amendment with organic carbon and nitrate - tdDd00.2 (SPAdes)... | ecosystem: Environmental > Aquatic > Marine > Coastal >...
TTTTCTAGAATAAGTTCCATTTCTTGAGCATCTATACCTCTAAAAACGGGTGATTGTATGAGTTGTTGGCTAAGCATTTTTTTAGTTGTAAAATTCAAGACTAAGATATCTTTATTTTTTAACACGCATGCCTGATGAAATAAAAAAAGCGACTCATTTTAAATGAATCGCTTAGTTTGTATGCTTTCGGATTGATTTTTATTTTGAGTTCTGATCAATTATTAACTTGATACCTCTCTGACAAGCAGGACAAAACTTATCGTGACGGGTAAACATGATACAATTGGCTGCACTACGATACAAACCTTTCGATTTGTACTGAGCACCTTCAAAAGCTCCAACTTTATCACTATGTTTCATGTTTGCTAAAAGTTCATCATCCCAAGTTCTTTTTTTGATGAAAAATTCCTCCATTACTTTCTCTTCGACCTTAGCTTTACGCATTTCAAGGCGTTTTTTTTGTGTAGCAATACTATGTTCATCGTACTTTCCCTTTTCCCAAGGTGTAGGAATCGGCGTTCCAGGAGTCACAATATCTTTCCACTTAATGGTTTCAGGATCAGTATTAGCTGTAACGTTTAGTTCCCATGGTTCACGAATCTCGCTACCAGTTTCGTATACCGATGCTGAAGTATAGTACTCATCTGCTAAATCAGCAAAATGATGACCAAATTCGTGTACAAATAAGTAATCTTGGAAGGCATTGTCAACAGCGGCTGTTATATACAAGTTATAAATTCCACCACCTCCATAAATGGAGTCGTTCATTAAAATTGCAGTAAACTCGTAAGGTACAGCAGCAGCAGCATTACGTATTGTTTTGTTATCGTATCCTAATGCATAACGCTCCGAATTGAATGCGCCATAGGTTACAGATAATGCTGATCGTGTATGGATATCCTGATGAGGATGATTTACACCAGAATCAGGAGATGGTGTTTCTACTGCTCTAATAGAGAATTTATTTTTGAAAGATGCATAGGGTTCTGTGTTTAGAAGAACTTTAGCAAAACGTTGCGCATCTTTTTTAAACTTACCCATATCTTCTTTGGCATAACCTTCACCTAGAACAACAATATCAACTTGCTTCTCAGGTGTTCCATTCACTACAATGTCAATTGTATTATAGTGATCAGTTACAGGATTAGAGAATGAACGGTGATGTTTTGGATCGACTTTATACGTCCAAACTGGATCGAAACCATTTTCGCTATTTCTTTTTGATAGAACAATAGTTACTTCATTTTTAGGCCAAGGAAAACGAAGAGATTCGTGAAAGCTACCCCATTGACTGCGTGCTTCACCTGTAGTCTCCCATTCGCCGTATATGCTTGAAAAACCTCTGGAGTAAAGTGTTTTCCCTGATTTTGGATCTTTCACTTCGAAGAAATATTTTCCAAGTTCCAATTCATCAAGCAATGCGGTTTTACTTCCAGCCCATTCGCCGTCGTTTACCATTTGGTCGAATGCGAAATGCTCTTCTTCTGAATTACCTACGTGATTGTAGTCTAATCGCATCGTTGCTGATGTGAAATAATCAGCATATTGTGCCTTTGCAAAAAGCGAAATGCTCATTAGCATGATGGCAAAAACAAAAATCCTTTTCATAGTACCTGTGTTTTCTAGTGTTGGTTTAGAAGCACAAGATAATGATTATCTTTTTCAGGAAAAGATGTTTAATGTCATATAAATACCATGAAGATAATGCCTGCGTTAAGCCTGCAATTTTTTGCTTTTTATGAGCTTGTATATTTTTAGGCTTGGATTACCGGTTCGAAGATTCTCTTTCAATCAAATTTACGGGTAGTACGATTGTTTCTTGTGTGTTACCCGTTTTGTTATTAATGATATCTAAAAGGAGTTCCGTTGCTTTTACCCCAACATCAAATCCAGATTGCTCAATAGTTGTAAGTGACGGAGATAAGTATTCAGAAAAGGGTTCGTTACTAAAGCCGACTATGGCTAGATCTTCTGGAATTCTGATGCCTTTTTCTTTAGCATAGAGAATAATACTTAAGGCGGTTATGTCATTGGCTGCAAAAATGGCATCAGGTGGATTCGAAGATTCTAATAATCTTTTTGCACATGCCATACCATCTTCTCGTGTAAGCGGACTTTCTATGATCTGATTTTCATCTATAGCAATATGATGCTTTCGCATGGCTTTTAAATAGCCCTGAAGTCGATTGATATAGATGTTTAAATGTTGAGGTCCACTAATGTGTGCAATACGTTTGCACCCTTTTGATATAAGATGTTCAGCTGCTAAAAAACCACCTTTAAAGTCATCAACAACAACCTTACTCGTTTCTAATTCATCACACACTCTGTCAAAAAATACCAAAGGTATATTTCGATCAGTAAATGTTTTGTAGTGGTTGTAATTATCTGTGTTTAGCGCGATTGATGAAATGACACCATCTACTCGTGATGCAAAAAGTGTTTGGACACAATCAGTTTCTCGTTCTTCTAAATCGTTCGACTGGCAAATAATTACACTATAACCCTTTTCTCTTGCAAGCTCTTCGATACCTGAAATGGCAGATGAGAAGAAGTAACGGCTAATGCGTGGAATGATAACACCAATTGTTTTTGTGCAACTGGTGCGCAAATTTGAGGCTAATGCATTGGGTTGGTAACCCAGCTTTTTAGCCATGTCACGAACGGCATTTTTAGTCTTTTCGCTAATACGAGAATTGTCGTTTAATGCCCTAGATACAGTGGATCCAGAGATGTTTAGCTCTTTAGCTATATCGTGAATTGTAATGTTGCTTTCCTTCTTCATTCTTCTTGTAAGGGTAATATAATCCAGCACAAAGATGCAACTATTTTTTAGAAATGAAGCAGAAATAAAAAATAAAGAGTAATCGATTGCATTGCCGTGTGGTTGAGTAAATATTTTTTAATTAGTTTAAAGTGGACTTATTATAGTTTGCTTGTGGGTTTGCAGTGTTTTTTAAGGTGGGTGAAAATAGATGATAAATGAAAAAAACGGACAATCGATTGCACAATTCAATTGCATTTTATTTCTTTGTGTCGATCAAGAAGTGGAAATGATTCATTCTTGAAATAACGGATTATTCAAATTATTAAAAATAGATAGCCATGAGCCTTAAGTACGAAGAGAGATATGCCACTCATCCAGCAGATGCAAAGAATTACGATACGAATCGTTTAAGAGATGAGTATTTAGTGCAGAATATGATGGAAGAAGGGAATGTAAACCTAACATATTCACAGTATGATAGACTGATTGTTGGTGGAGCAGTTCCAACCAATGAGGCTTTAAAATTGGAAACAATTGATCCTTTAAAATCAGAGTATTTTCTTGAAAGAAGAGAGCTAGGTATCGTAAATGTTGGTGGAAAAGGACGTGTGAGCGTAGATGGTGAAGTGTATGAATTAGAATACAAAGAGGCTTTATATGTAGGAAAAGGAAATAAAGAAATTGTATTCGATAGTTCAGATGCAGCATCTCCTGCACACTTTTATTTGAATTCAGCTCCTGCTCACGAGGTATTCCCAACAGTGAAAATTGGTCGTGAAGATGCTATTGTAATTGAATTAGGTGAGGCTAAGAATTCAAATCGTAGAACGCTTAATAAACTAATCGTATCTGATACTATTAAAACGAATCAGTTACAGATGGGTATGACTGAATTGCACCCAGGGAGTGTTTGGAATACCATGCCAGCACATACACACAGTAGACGAATGGAAGCTTACTTCTATTTCGAAGTGCCAAGTGATCAAGCTATTTGTCATTTTATGGGAGATCCTAAAGAAACGCGTCACATCTGGATGGCAAATGAAGAGGCTGTGTTCTCACCAACTTGGTCAATTCATTCGGCAGCTGGAACGAGCAACTATACTTTTATTTGGGGTATGGGTGGCGAAAACCTTGATTATGGTGATATGGATATTTGCCAAACCAACGACTTGCGTTAAGCAATTGTTTGTATAGATATTAATTGTAAGTTTTTTAAAGAAATAGATATGATTCTTGATTCGTTTAAGTTAGATGGAAAAGTTGCCTTGGTTACTGGTGCAACACATGGTATTGGAATGGCAATTGCAACAGCATTAGCAGAAGCTGGTGCGCAAATTGTTGTGAACGATATTTCGAAAGAAAACCTTGATAGAGGTATTGCTGATTATGCAAAAAAAGGAATTGATTGTAAAGGGTATATTTTTGATGTAACTGATGAAGCCGGTGTAATTGCTGGTGTTGAGCAGATTGAAAAAGAAGTTGGACCAATTGGTATCTTAGTGAACAACGCTGGAATTATCAAACGTGTTCCTATGCAAGATATGGAAGTGAAAGATTACCGTCAGGTGATTGATATTGACCTAGTAGGTCCTTTCATTATGGGAAAATATGTTGGTCGTAAAATGATCGAGCGTCGTGAAGGTAAAATCATCAACATTTGTTCTATGATGAGTGAGCTTGGAAGAAACGACGTTTGTGCTTACGCTTCAGCAAAAGGTGGTTTGAAAATGTTGACAAAAAATATGGCTACCGAGTGGGCTAAGTTTGGTATTCAAACCAATGGTATTGGACCAGGTTATTTTGCAACCTCACAAACTGAAGCGATTCGTGTGGATGGTCATCCGTTCAACGAATTCATTATTAATAGAACACCTGCTGCGCGTTGGGGAGATCCTGAAGATTTGGCTGGTACTGCTGTATTCCTTGCATCAAAGGCATCAGATTTTGTAAATGGACATGTTGTTTATGTTGATGGTGGTATTTTAGCGACTATCGGTAAGCCTTCAAATGAAGAATAATTAGTTAGTGATTGAAAGGGACACGCTGTTAGGTTCGGGTGTTGTCCCTTTTTTATCCCAAATGAATTTTCATAACAATTTAACTTCAGAAACAAGGTAGCTTATAAAGATTGAGCTTCTATTTTGATTGAAAAAAATATAATAATGAAACGATATTATTTAGTTATAGCTGTATTCGCTACTCTTTTGCAGGCATGCAGTTCAATTCCATCACTGGAGTTGAAAAATGAAATGGATCTTGCTAGAAAAGATGCGTCTGTTGTTATTAAAAGAGAGCTTGTTGCAAAAACTGTTGGTGAGATTCCAAGTGATAAGACTCCTGTTGTTATTGATGGTGCTGGGAATTATATCCCATGTCAGGTTGATGATTTAAACCGTGATGGAGAGTGGGATGAGTTGGTATTCGTATGTGATATGGATGCAAAAGAATTAAAGAGCGTAAAAATTAATTTTATTGAACCTGCAGATGCTCCTGTTTATACAGCACGCACCAATGTACGTGTAGGTGTTGGATCAATAGAAAAAGGATTTAAAGGTGCCGATCATGCCGTTTCACCTAAAGGATATACAGGTGTTCCTGTTATGTTTCAGGCTGAGAGTGTGAGTTGGGAAAACGATATAATGGCATTCCGTAATTATTTTGATTGTCGAAATGCTAAAGATTTATTTGGAAAGTTATCACCAGAGATGGTGATGAATAAAGTCGGAACTAAAGAGGTGGGAAGTTATCACCATTTGTCTGATTGGGGAATGGATGTTTTACATGTTGGTCCGTCATTGGGTGCGGGTGGTTTAGCTTTATTCCATCAAGATTCATTGTATCGCCTGGGAAATGCGGATTCATTTGAATTTCAATTGGTGTCTCGTGGCCCTGTACGCTCAATTTTTGAATTAAATTTTGAGGGTTGGGACGTCGCAGGTAAAAAGCTCAAAGCTCAGGAGAAAATCACGGTTTGGGCAGGGAAATATTGGTTTCAATCTGATGTTACCGTTTCTGGATTAGAAAAAGAGACTGAGCTGGCAATTGGCTTAGTAACAAGTAATTTAAAAGAGAATAAACCATTTGGTTTTGTTGCTAATAAAGAATTTTCTGCTGTTGCAACTCACGGTGTTCAGTCTATGAATAAGGACTATTTAGGAATGGGAATGTTGCTTTCATCTGATTCTAAAGTACGAACAGGAGATGCGCCTATTTTAAGCGCTGAAAGAATGAAAGGTTCTCGTTACCATATGCCGGTCGGGGAGACGCACTTTGTAACACAAAAAATCAAAAATAATCAATCTGCAAGACATTTTGTTTTTGCTGCATGGGAAGCAGAAAACAAGGATTGGAGTAAGCAAAAGAATTTTGAAAATCTGATGAAATCGCAATCAGAAGAATTGAGTTCACCTGTAAGAGTGACTGTAAAATAAGAACAGTATCAATATATTATAAAGGAAGGTAAATAATGGGTAATAAGGTTGTTACTTTTGGAGAAATCATGTTGCGTTTGGCAACACCAGGATATGAGAGATTTTCTCAGGCATCAGAATTAAAAGCTACTTTTGGTGGTGGAGAAGCAAATGTTGCGGTATCATTAGCAAATTATGGAATCGAGTCGAAATTTGTTACCCGACTTCCTAAGAATGATATTGCTCGTGCATGTGAAATGGATCTTAAAAAATATGGCGTAAACACCGATCATATTATTTATGGTGGTGATCGTTTAGGTATTTATTTTCTAGAAACCGGTGCTGTTAGTCGCGGTTCTAAAGTTGTTTATGATCGTGCGCACTCTGCCATTTCAGAAATTGAATTGGAAATGATCGATTGGGATAAAGTTTTCGAAGGAGTTAACTGGTTTCATTGGACAGGTATTACGCCTGCAATTTCGCAAGGAGCAGCCGATGTTTGTTTGGAAGCTATTTTAGCAGCAAATGAAAGAGGTATTACTGTTTCTTGTGACTTGAATTATCGCAAGAATCTTTGGAATTATGGAAAGACAGCCGGTCAGGTTATGCCTGAATTAGTAGCTGGGACTGATGTGATTCTTGGAAATGAGGAAGATGCAGAAAAAGTATTAGGTGTTAAACCTAAAGGAGTAGATGTTACGGTTGGTCATGTTGATGCAGATGCATATCTTTCAGTTTCAGAGCAAATTATGGAGCAATATCCTCGTTGTAAAAAAGTGATTACAACTTTAAGAGGTTCTATTAATGCTAACCACAACACGTGGTCTGGTGTTTTATATGATGGTAAAGAGTTGATTAAGGCGAATAATACTTATCAGATTACTGATATTGTTGATCGTGTTGGTGGTGGTGATTCCTTTATGGGTGGTTTGATTTATGGTCTATTAACCTGGCCAGATAGAGATCAAAAGGCATTAAATTTTGCTGTTGCTGCATCTTGTTTAAAACACACTGTTTATGGTGACTATAATCAAGTTACAGTTGAGGAAGTTGCTAAATTGATGGACGGTGATGCATCAGGACGAGTGGCACGTTAAGTTAGTTATGAATGTTGAATTATAAGTTATGAATTGTTGATAGGAGGCATTAAAAAGGTTCTCTTTTCGATGTGTGCATCATATTATTCATAACTCATAATGCATAATTGAAAAAAAGATGGCTAGATTTTCTAGAATAGAAGTGGCGTTAAAAATGAAAGAAACAGGTATGATTCCTGTATTCTTTCATAAAGATATAGAGGTTTGTAAAGAGGTTGTAAAAGCTTGTTACGAAGGCGGAGCTCGATTATTTGAGTTTGTGAATCGAGGTGATTATGCGCATCAGATTTTCGATGAGTTGAATAAATGGGCTGCAAAAGAATGCCCGGATATGATGTTGGGAGTTGGATCTGTTATTGATGCAGGTACCACCTCATTATATATTCAGTTGGGAACTAATTTTGTCGTTTCACCTATCTTAAATGCTGAAATGGCGAAGGTTTGTAACCGACGTAAAGTTGCCTGGTCTCCAGGATGTGGTTCACTTACTGAAATATCTTATGCAGAAGAGCTAGGAGCTGAAGTTGTGAAAATATTTCCTGGCGCTCAGGTTGGAGGCCCAGAGTTTGTAAAGGCGGTTAAAGGTCCTTTCCCATGGTCTTCAATTATGCCAACAGGTGGTGTTAAGCCAGATGAAGAAAATTTAAAGGCTTGGTTCGATGCTGGTGTTCATTGTGTCGGTATGGGTTCACAATTAATGGTGAAAAAAGAGGATGGTTCATTCGATTATCCTGCAATTAAAGCTTCATGTGAGAAGGCTTTAGATATAATTAAGCGATTAAGATCATAAGATAAATAATCATCTTCGCAATGGTGTCGTATGATATTTGCCAGAAGAAAAAGCATCCTTGGGTGTATTTTATGGCGATTTCGATGACCTAAAAAAAATATAGACCGATGAAAAAAGGCCAATTAATTTTCTTTATAGCTTGTTGTTTCTTGTTGGGAAGCTGTCAGCAAGTAGCAAAACATAAAACGCTCAAGTTAGCGCACGGATTAGATCCAACTCACCCGGTACATAAAGCCATGCTTATTATGGGCGAAGAGATGGAAAAAGAGTCTGGAGGTAAGCTGAAACTAGAAATTTATCCAAGTGGACAGTTAGGTTCAGAACAACAATGTGTTGAATTATTACAATTGGGAAGTCTGGCTATTACCAAAGTATCTGCTGCAGTAATGGAGGGCTTTACAGATAATTATCAGGTTTTTGGTCTACCGTATATGTTTCGTTCTAAAGAGCATGCTTTTAAAGTGCTGGATGGTAAAATAGGTGACGAACTGCTCACTTCTTCGGAGAAATTTAACTTAAGGGGCTTGTGTTTTTACGATGCAGGCGCGCGTAGCTTTTATACATTGGGGCGAAATATAAAAAGTCCTGACGATTTAAAAGGTCTAAAAATTAGGGTTATGAAGAGTCAGACAGCTATGAATATGGTTAAAGCCATGGGAGGCGCTCCAACTCCTATTTCATGGGGAGAACTTTATACGGCGCTTCAGAGTGGCGTTGTGGATGGAGCAGAAAATAATCCACCAAGCTTTTATACTTCGCGTCATTATGAAGTGTGTAAGTATTTTGCTCTTAATGAACATACCAGAGTGCCTGATCTTTTGGTTATTAGTACGGTAGTATGGAATAAGTTAAGCGAGGAAGAAAAAGGCTGGTTGCAAGCAGCAGCAAAAAAGTCAGTCGTTGCACAACGAAAGCTTTGGGCTGATTCTGAAGAAGAGTCATTGAAGAAAGTCATTGCTGAAGGAGTTGAAGTTATTTATCCTGTAAAAGAACCGTTTGCAGAGAAGGTTCAAGATTTGCTGGATTCATATCAAGAGCAACCTCATTTGTATAAATTGATTCAACGTATTCAAGCTACTTCAGTAGATTAAAAATTTTAACTATGAGTTTTAAAAATAAATTAGATAAAATACTGGAAAAAATACTGGTAGGCTTGATGAGTGTATTGGTGCTAGATGTGCTTTGGCAAGTTTTGAGTCGTTATATACTTGCATCACCGAGTTCTTTTACTGACGAATTAGCTGGGTTCTTATTAATTTGGGTTGGATTGTTGGGAGCTGCCTATGTTGCTGGTCAAAAGCAGCATTTAGCTATTGATTTGCTTTTACAAAAATCCTCACCGAATAATCAAAGAAATCTCATTCGCTTCATAAATGCCTGTATTGGTTTGTTTGCTTTGGCTGTTATGGTTGTTGGAGGAAGTTGGTTAGTGATGACTCGCTTTATGTTTGAGGTTAATTCAGCAGCTTTACAAATCCCTCTAGGCTATGTTTACCTTGTGTTGCCGATTAGTGGATTGATCATCTTATTTTATTCGATCATTTTTATTGTAGAACCAGAAGAAGAAAATAACTAATGGAATATATTGGAATTATTGTACTTATTGTATCGTTTCTTTTTTTGCTAGTTGTAGGAGTACCTATTGCCTTTAGTATTGGTATTGCAGGAATACTCACCATGCTTGTTAGTATCGACTTAATGCCCGCTTTTGCGACTTTTGCACAACGAATGGCAACGGGACTTGATAGTTTTGCACTTTTAGCAATACCCTTTTTTATTCTTGCAGGGAATATAATGAATAGTGGAGGAATTGCCATTCGTCTGATTAATTTAGCTCGTATTTTAGTCGGTCGATTGCCAGCGGGCTTGGCATTTGTTAATGTATTTGCCAACATGTTGTTTGGCGCTATATCAGGTTCTGCAGCTGCTTCTGCTTCCGCTATCGGAGCCATTATGGGACCTCAAATGAAGAAAGAAGGTTATGACGAAAGTTTTAGCGCTTCGGTGAATATTGCTTCTGCAACCACTGGTTTATCTATACCGCCAAGTAATATATTGATTGTTTACTCTTTAGCAAGTGGAGGCGCCTCTATTACGGCTTTGTTTCTGGCAGGTTATATTCCTGGAATTCTAACCGGATTTACTATAATGATCACGGCTATGAGTATCATGATTTATCAAAACAAAGGTTTCAATGCTATGTTGAAAAACTTGTTTAAGGTTTTTGTTGGTATTGTGGTGTTACTCTCAACGATTTACGGACTAAACCTGATTAATTCTAGTTCACCTTCCGTTTTTAGAGCTTCTAGCGGGCTTCTCGGTGCACTTGCTCTTGCTTTTATTGCTTATCGCTTGCGCAACAAAGGTGCTGGTATAAAAAGAGGTTTAAAAGTATTATGGGATGCAATACCAAGTTTGTTTCTATTGATAATTGTAATTGGAGGAATTATTGCTGGTATTTTTACAGCAACCGAGGCTTCAGCAGTAGCCGTATTGTACGCTTTGGTGTTGGCCCTTATTTATAAAGAGATTACAATTAAAGACCTACCTCAAATTATTTTAGGGTCAGTTAAAACGACAGCTATTGTATTGATACTTGTTGCGACCTGTATTGGTCTTTCTTGGATTATGGCATATGAAAATATTCCTCAGAATGTTAGTGCTGGTTTGTTAGGTCTTAGTGATAATCCATTGGTTATTCTATTGTTGATTAACTTGGTTTTATTATTTGTAGGTGTCTTTATGGATATGACCCCTGCAGTCTTAATTTTCACTCCCATCTTTTTACCTATTGTAACAGAAATGGGGATCGATCCCGTACATTTTGGTATTATCATGGTACTTAATCTTAGTGTGGGGCTTTGTACGCCACCTGTTGGATCGGTACTTTTTATTGGGTGTAGTGTTGCTAATGTAAAAATTGAGCAAGTAATAAAACCTTTGTTGCCCATGTTTGTTGCAATGATTGTGTGTTTACTTTTGGTAACCTACATTTCTGATTTAAGTATGTGGTTGCCATGTTTCTTTGGTTTTTAGTTGAAATGTTTTCAGGCATTTTAATATTTTAAATTCGTTAAATGTTATCAAAATTGCAGTCTTCGAATGAAAATCCTGAATTCGTTAAATAAATATAAGTTTCTTGTTGTTTTTGTATCTCATTTTGGTTTTGAGATATAATTGGTTTGGTGTAGGCAAAGTTCCATTGAGTTTGGAGCTTTGCCTTTTTTCTAAAAAAAAACTAGTGAGCTTAATGTTTTATTAAAAAGATTAGACTTAAGGTAGAGTTTTTGTTTTAATGCTTGTTTTTAATGTTGAATGGCTTGTGATTGTAAAGGTTAGTGTTCTCTTTAGTAATTGCTTGTAGATGTTTAGGTGTGAGGAGTGTTAAAAATATGTTTAATGTGTTTTCGGGTAAATTGTACTAGAGAGTTAACATCTTCAAATATACTATCCAATAAATTTCAAATTGAACTAAGTTTTCGTTTATTTGTGCTGAGCTTAGAAATGATTTATTATCAATAAGATAAGTGTTAAATAAGCAAGGTTTAAGAGTCTGAATGTTAATGTTATGATTTGTTTTATGAAGAGAACTTTACTTGTATTTGCTCTATTGGTTGAGGTGCTAGTTTGTAAAGCGCAAGACATCAATTTCGATCATCTGGATCTTAAGAATGGCTTGTCACAGATATCTGTCACAGCACTAGAACAAGATGATTTGGGAACAATGTGGATTGGTACCCGAGATGGTTTAAATCGTTATAATGGTTATGAAATAGACGTGTTGCGACACCACCGGGCAGATACCAATAGCCTTTTGGGGAACAATATTCGTGATTTAAAAGTAGATGCAAACAATTCCTTATGGATATTAAGTGAAAAAGGAATCTCAAATATCAACCTGAAAAATGAGGTCCTGACGAATTTTCCCAATCAGAATGTCAATTGTTTTTTTGTAAGTGATAAGCAGATCTGGGTTGGAACGAATGTTGGTCTTTATTATTTAGATAAAGAAAATTCAAAATACATTGCAGCCAAGCAAATCTTCCCTTATCGTACTAAAATTAATAAGATTTTCGAAGATGTTGATGGCAATCTGTTGATAGGAACAAGTACGCATGGGCTTTTTAAATATGACGAAAAAAGTGGCGAATTAAAAGATTTATTAGATGTTGAAGTTTCTTGTATTCACAAGAGTTCTGATGGTTTAATTTGGCTTGGAACTACGGAGCTTGGTGTCTATTGTTTAAAAAACGATGAGATCGTTGCTAAATTTAATAAGTCAGCTGGTTTGGCCCACAATGTTGTTCGTGATATTACCGAAGATAAGCAAGGGCGGATTTGGATCGGTACGTTTTTAGGATTAAGCATTCTCGATCCGAAAAAGAGGATTTTTACAAATTATTATCAGTCTGACAAGAAACCTTACAGTTTAAGTCATAATTCAATTTATACCTTATTTAAAGATCAGGAAGGTAGTATTTGGATTGGGAGTTATTTTGGTGGTGTGAATATCTATAACCCTCAAACGAATATATTCCGCTATTTTATTTCTGAAACGGATCAGAATAAATCGATTAATTATAGAGTTGTAGGCTCTATGTTAGAAGATGATAATAAAAATCTTTGGATTGCTACAGAAGGTGGAGGAGTTAATTTTTACGATAGAAAGAATAACAAGTTTAAGTATATAACTAAAGGGGAAGGGGAATATAAACTTTCTCATAATAATGCTAAAAGTTTATATTTAGATAAACGGGATCATCTTTGGATAGGAACCCATTTAGGTGGTTTAAATGTTTTGAATACTAAGACTGGAAGAATTAAAAAATATCTAAAGGATGAAGATGATATTCATTCAATTCCCAGTAATACGATTTCTGTAATAATTCCTTTCAAGAAAAACCTATTGATTGGAACTAACGATGGTGTCGTTTTATTCAACCCACGTAAGAACAAATTCACGCCATTTTTCGAGGAGCAGGAATATAGAGAGCGAATAGGTCAAAAGATTTTAGCCTTATTCCTAGACAGGAGTAGACGTTTATGGATCGGATCCGAAACAAAAGGTTTAAGCGTTTACGACCTGAAATCAGGAGAGTTAAAGAATTTTAGAAACAAGCCTAAGGATCTAAAAAGTATTGGTAGTAATTGTGTTTCGCAAATTTATCAGGATCATATGCGAAGAATTTGGGTTGCGACTTCAGGCGGCGGTCTGAATCGATATCATCCCGAAGATAATAGTTTTACAGCCTACACTAGTAACGAATACGACCTGCCATCGGACTATATTTATGGAATATCAGAATCTCGATATGGTTTTCTCTGGATTGCTACCAGTAAAGGAATCAGTCGTTTTGATGTTGAGGAAGAACGTTTTTTAGCTTACGATTATCAGAATGGATTTCCCTTGAGTGAAATTAATGAGAAAGGTCTGTTTATAACAAGCGATGGCGAAGTGTTTGTCGGAGGTATTCAAGGTATGGTTTCTTTTTATGAGAAAGAATTGCAAAACAAAACCATCGTTCATCCTCTTTATTTTACAGCTTTAAGAGTTAATAATAAGGAAGTGAAACCTGGAGACAAAACGGGTATTTTAGCGCAGACTCTTCCATATACCGATGAGATTCGTTTAGATCACTCTCACAATGTCGTTTCCTTTGATTTTACATCCTTCAATTATTTAAAAACAAATAAAACAAGATATGCCTATAAGTTAGAAGGATTTGATTCCGATTGGGTAGATGCAGGCTACAGAAGAAGTGCTAATTATACTAATTTAAAGCCAGGAACTTATACCTTCACGGTAAAAGAAAAATTGCGTGAGGGTGAGGCTAGTGTAGAGACGGGAATGAAGATTATAATTGATCCACCATATTACAATACATGGTGGGCTTATTTAATTTATATTGCCATCATCAGTTGCGTTTTATTTTATATCAATCGCGTACTGATATCAATGGCACTCTTGGAGGAAAATTTAAAAAAGGAGCAAGTTGATAAGGAGCAGCTTAGTGAAATAAATCATTCGAAACTGCAATTTTTCACTAATATTTCACATGAGTTTCGGACACCTCTAACTTTAATCCTTGGCCAATTAGAAAGCTTGATTGATGAATCAACCAATGTGGCACCAAAAATTTATAATAAAATTGTGGTGGCCTATAAGAATTCATTTCGCCTTAAAGAATTGATTGATGAATTGCTCGAATTCAGAAAGCAAGAGTTGGGGCATATGAAATTGAAAGTGAATGAACACGACTTTATTGATTTCTCCAGTATGATTTTCGATTCTTTTAAAGAGTACGCTGAGAGACGTCATATAAATTATAAATTGGTCTGTTATCAGGATGCACTCCCTATGTGGTTTGATGCAAGGCAACTTGAAAAAGTGTTTTTTAATTTGTTATCAAATGCTTTTAAGTTTACTCCTGATGGGGGATCTATTAATGTCTTGCTTACTCAGGAAAATGACAGACTGATTATTAAAGTGATTGATTCGGGACAGGGAATGCCAAAAGCTTATCTGGAAAGGATATTCGATTGCTTTTATCAGGTCGATCATATTAGTGAATACAAACAGCAACAGCTGGGTTCTGGTATTGGCTTAGCCTTAAGTAAGGGAATTGTTGATAGGCACCATGGGTCTATTCGAGTTGAAAGTGAGATGGGAGAAGGGTCTTGTTTCGAGGTTAGTCTGCCTTTAGGTAAAGATCATTTTGATGAGAAAGAAGTGGTTTGGGATAAAGAGCAACTGATTGAGAATTGTTTGCACGCACCTATGTTGATGGAGGAGTTTTCTTATTCTGAAACTAAGGAGATTGAGGTGAATGATTTAAAAGAAAAACCGACAAGTTTGCTTATTGTAGAAGATAATGTAGAAGTTAGAGCTCTGCTTTGTTCCTCCTTTTCAGACGAATATAAGATTCTCGAGGTTGAGAATGGGAAATTGGGACTAGAGATGGCTCAAAAACATCAACCTGACTTAATTATTAGTGATGTAATGATGCCTGTAATGACAGGTACCGATATGTGTCAAAGCTTGAAGTCAGATTTGAGTACATCTCATATCCCCATCATTTTACTAACGGCTAAAGAAGCTGCTGAACACAGGCTAGAAGGCCTGGAGATTGGAGCTGATGATTATATATCGAAGCCGTTTAATATTAAACTACTGCAAGCCCGATGTCGAAATCTGATTAAGTCCAGAAAGCAATTGCAAGAGAGGTTTCAATCAAACCCTAGTTTAGGAATTAAGTCGGTTACCACAACGGCATTAGATGCAGAATTGCTCGAGAAAGCCATATCTATTGTTGAGAAATATCTCGACAACTCTAAATTCGATGTCAATACTTTTGCACAGGAAATGTGTTTGGGTCGTACAAATTTATATACCAAGATAAAAGGGATTACCGGGCAAACGCCCAACGAATTTATTCTAACGAGTCGCTTAAACAAAGCAGCAGAAATGCTTCGATCCGAATCAGGCATTAGTGTAGCCAATGTCGCCTACTCTGTTGGGTTTACGACACCGAGATATTTCAGTAAATGTTTTAGTGACCACTTTAAAATTTCACCTTCGAAATATGCCAAAGGAGAACGATAAATTATAAGACAGATGCCGGAATTTTCCGGCATTTATTTTACCGATGCTTTAGTATTTATTATTTCTAATAGAAATGTATGCTTCTGTAGTTGTCAGTTATTTATTTGGCTGAAAAAGAGGTTCTTATTTTATTGATGTGTTGTGAGAAACTTCAGTGGAACGATACATATATCACTTATTATTAGCGGGTTTGACATAAGAATTTTGACTTGAGTGTTACTTTAATACTTTTGCATCCAATTTTGTACTTGTAAGTGCTGTAATAGTACAAATAAAGGACATTAGTGTGCTAATTTATTAGTTTGGAGGATATTGGATTTTTTTTGGATAAAAGTATCATGTCGACACTTTCTAATCTGGATACTTTTACTTAATCATTATAACATGATGATAGATGTTAATCTAAAAATATCCTAAATTTTAATAAAAACGAAACTAAATGAATCATTCAATCGATTGTAAAAGTAAAAGGCGTTTTGGAAGTCTGTATATGGCTATCGCTTTTGCTTTCCTTTCAGTATTCACTTTTTCTTGTGATGACGAAAAGGAAAGTCAGGAAGTGATGACCCCTTCAGATCTTCGTTATGCTTCGGTAAGTGAAGTTTATGAAGGTAAATCAATGGAAACAGCTCGCCCTGTTGTTTTTTCAACTGGGAAAAGTACATTTGAAATTGTTGCAGGTATTGCCGAAGATGGTGGTGCTTATATTGAAGGGGAATTTCAAATTGTTGATACCACAGGTGTTATCAGGCTGAAAGCAGACAATAAACTTCTTACAGGAAGCTATTTTCTTGATATAAAGGTGACGAATAGTGCTGGGGAAACTGTTTTCCCAAAGGCGTTTGAGTTACTTGTATTACCTTCCGCAATTGAAGGTTTACAATATGCACCTCATAAACAAACGATTGTTCGTGGACTTGAAGGTCAGAAGACAAGTGTTCCTGTTTTTAAAGGAAGTAAGCCTGCAACTTTCCAATTGGTTGATGGGGGTGATTTCCTTATAAATGCAGAAACGGGTGAGATCTCTTTAGCTCTCGACACGAAATATTTGGTTGGTGAGTATAAATTAAGCGTTGAAGTTCTTAACACTGTTGGAACAACCAAGTTTGAAGAGGTTATAACGATTCAGGTTGAAAGTGCACCTAGTAATTTGCTTTATGATCCACAAGCCTATTTGAATGTTCAGCAAACACAAGCTAAGAAAAGTGTTAAACCAACTGTGAAGGGTACCGGTCCATTTACTTTTGCCTTGAAAGATAACTTTGGATCATTCACAATGGATGCAAATACAGGTGTTATTTCATTACCTGTAGATCATACATTAGCTATAGATACTTATGATCTGACAGTAGTTGTTACAAATGCACATGGAAGTGTTGAGTTCGCAAATGCAGCATCATTTCAGATTGTAGAGATTAAAGGTGAAGCGCCTTTCGAATTGCAATATGCAACGACTGAATATTCTGTAAATGAAGCTTTCGCTTTCGAATCGGTACAACCTACTATTTCTGGTTCTACTCCTATAACATATACTTTAGTTGATGACAAAGATGCTTTTGTAATCGATGCAAATACGGGTGTGATTACACTTGCAGAAGGAAACAGCTTGTCAGTAGGCATATATCCACTTACGGTTAAAGCGACCAATTTTAAAGGTGAAGCAACCTTTACCGATGTTATTACTGTAACTATAAAGACCGCTATTACTGATCTTGTATTTGAAGATGGTTGGGATAATGTGGAATTTGCTGCTGGTGAAAAAGGTCTTGGAAATATGACTGAGGTTAGTCTTATCGGTGATCCTGTTCAAGCTACATCAGGTGGTGGTAAACATAAATGGACATATGGCTGGGGTATCTGGAATATTAAAGATGGTGATAAGGATCCACAGAAAGGGGCTATTATGGTTCCTAAGAAAACAGAGAATGATGATTGGTTAATAACTAATGTGTCAGTCGATTTAACTAATCACGTGCAAACGGAGTTGAATTTTTCTGGGTATTCGACTTATGGAGCATATTCTAGTACTTTAAAGTTGTGGGTTTCTGAAGATTATAATGGTGATGTGAAAGAAGCAAATTGGGTAGAAGTTAGTTTTGAACGTCTACCAATTGTTAGTCCTACTGCATTCCATCATCGTAAGGTGGATATGACTCAGTTTGATGGAAAAATAGTAACCATTGCTTTTCAACACGAGAGCCGTATAACCCCTGAATTTCCTTTGTTAGAATTAAAAACAGCACATTTTATTGCGAATTTTGAAGTGAGTGCTGTTCGTAAATAAGAATGAGAATGAGAATAGGTCAAATAAAAAATACACGAAGAATGGTACCAGTACTTTTACTGGTATCATTCCTAAGCTTTGGTTCTGTTTCTACTTTTGCTAAAGAAAAAAGAACAGTTGTATTCGAAGATGGGTGGCAGCGTTTAAAGCCAACTACGGGTAAGAAAAACACAGGAAACTTTATAAGTTTTAGTTTGCTGGGTGAGCCAAAACAGAAGCCTAATCGGAAGTGGATTGGTGCTTGGTGTAACTGGACTTTAAATGGTTCGGATGGGATCTATAAACGAGGAGTGATTATTACTGCTGGTAAACAAGAGAATGATGATTGGTTAATTTCTAAGGAAGTAGATCTGAGTAATTGTAAGAAACCAGTTTTAGATTTTGAGGGTTATTCAAAATATGGAACGAATAAAGACAATCACTTATTTGTGTTGATTACAACAAACTATACGGGTGATGTTGAGACAACGGAATGGACAGAACTCGATTACGAAAGTTTTCATAAATTCAAATTTGCCCGACAGCGTCGTATTGACCTTAAAAAGTATGCGGGTAAAAGGGTAAGAGTTGCATTTCGATCTACACATAGAAGTAAATTCCTGAGAAATTTGACACGAACAACTTGTTTGTCAAAAGTTGAAATAAAAGCATTTAAAAAGTAAAGATTTTTGAATAAGACTGTTTCAAATAAATAGAAATATATATATGAAAAATATAAACAAATTTAGAAGATTAGCACAGAGCGCACTTTTGTTCGTGTTTATGTTCTTATCGACACTTGTTTTTGCACAAAGCAAAAAAATGAGTGGGGTCGTTAAGGATGCCTTGGGGGTTAGCTTGCCAGGTGTAAGTATACTCGAAAAGGGTACGGTTAATGGTACAGCTACTGATATTGATGGTAAGTTTACTCTGAATGTTAAGCCAAAAGCTCAGCTTGTTATTTCTTTTATAGGTTATCAAACGCAAATTGTAAATTGTGCCAATAAAATCAATTTAAATATTACGCTTCAGGAAGATACACAACAACTAGATCAAGTTGTGGTTATTGGATATGGTAAAAAGAATATAAAGGATGTTACCGGAGCAATTGTATCAGTTAAAGCTGATGAATTGGCAAAATCACCAGTAGCCAATTTTGATCAGGCTTTGGCAGGTCGTATGGCAGGTGTACAAGTAATGGCATCTGATGGTACCCCAGGTTCAGGTATGCAAATTGTTATTCGTGGTGGTAATTCGATAACTGGTGATAACTCACCTTTATATGTTGTTGATGGTATCCCTATGGAAAGTTTTGATGCGGGAACAATTAATACAAGTGATATTAAAAGTTTTGATGTATTAAAGGATGCATCGGCTACAGCCATTTATGGTTCTCGAGGAGCAAATGGTGTTGTGATTATTAATACTAAAGGTGGCAAAGAAGGTCCAACTCGTATTAATGTAAGAAGTTCGCTGGGTGTTCAGTGGATTCCTAATCGTGTTGATGTAATGGGTGCCTACGACTTTGTGAAAATGCAAGAAGAAATTGCATACGGTAAAGGGAGTTCTTATGTTGATAAATTTAAAGAACATTGGGTTGATCCTGAAATGTATCGTGATAAAAAATCTACAAATTGGCAGGATAAGATATTCCGTGAAGCGATTATTCAAAACCATAATGTGAGCATGAGTGGAGGTAATGCTAAAACAACCCACTATGCTTCTATTAATTTCTTGAATCAGGAAGGAACAATGATTCACACGGGTTTCCAAAAATACAATGGAAGTCTTAAATTAAATCATAAATTAACTGATAAAATTAAAATAGGTTTTAAGGTTAACTATGCTCATACGAAGCAAGAGGGTGTTCAAGTTTCCGGTAATAACCGTGTAAGTGTTTTAAAAGATGCAATTTCTTTCCGTCCAGTTAGTCCTATTAACGACGATGGTTTAGAAGGAGGAATCGACCCTGAAGATTCAAATAACCTTCGTTTTAATCCGGTTAAAACGCTTTCAAATACAGAACGAATTAAAGAATCAGATGTGTTTAGATCTAACTTAACTGCTGATGTTAAGTTATTAGAAGGTCTGGATTTACGAATGAATGGAGGTTTTGTGTCTGATCAACGACGTGAGTCATTATTCCAAGGAAAAGACACTTATGAAGGTACTTATGGGGTAAAAGGGATTAATGGTAAATTGACAGATCGTCGTAATTACATTCTTTCTTCTTCGGCTGTTTTAAATTATAAGAAAAGTTTCTCAGGAGGACATAAACTAGATGCCTTGATTGGGCATGAAATGTCGTCTAAAAACTATGACTCTTTTGTCTCAGCTGGTACTGAGATGCCTCTAGAATCTTTAGGTATTAATGGTTTGCAGATGGCGACAGAGACGCCTCTACCAACATCTTATAAGGGAAATAGTACAATGATATCCTATTTCTCTCGTTTGGATTATTCATTCAATGAAAAGTATTTATTTGCTGCCACCATGCGTGCTGATGGTTCTTCACGCTTTCTTGGAAGTAACAAGTGGGGCTACTTCCCTTCAATTTCTATGGGATGGAGATTGATAGAAGAATCATTTATTCAGGATTTGAATGTTTTCTCTAATTTAAAATTAAGAGCAGGATGGGGAAAAACCGGAAATAATAAACTTTCTGATTATAGTGTCTATTCGCAAATGGGAGTTGGAGAATATACGGGTTACGAATTTGGTGGTGTTTATCAGAAAGGTGTACAACATTTGAATGTGGCTGATAAAGATTTGAAATGGGAAACTACGATTCAGTACAATTTAGGTTTAGATCTTGCGTTCTTCGCTGACCGATTGAGTTTAAACTTAGATTTGTATAAGAAGAATACAGTAGACTTGTTACTAAATGCTGACTTGTCGCCAAGTACTGGATTTGGTAGTACTTGGAGAAATATTGGGGAAGTAGAAAATAAAGGTCTCGAATTTGGCTTTACTTCACGTAATATAGAAACCGATGAGTTCAACTGGACCACATCTTTTAATATTTCATTTAATAGAAATAAGTGTATCGCCTTAAATGACGGTCAGACGGACTATCTTAAAAATGCGAATTATTATTTCAACTATAATGAAAATGAGTATATAGCAAGAGTAGGACAACCAGTAGGCCAAATTTATGGTCTTATTTCTGATGGTTTGTATCAAGTTGAAGACTTTAATTATGTGAATGGAAGTGGTTACGTGTTGAAAGATGGAATTCCTAATAATGGAAATAAAGGGGTTGTTCCTGGTTCTGTGAAACATAAGGACCTGAATAATGATGGAACCATAAATGAGAAAGATCGTACTGTAATAGGTAATCCTCTACCAAAACATTTTGGTGGTTTAACCAATAGCTTTAGTTATAAAGGTTTCGATTTGTCCATTTTCTTCCAATGGTCATATGGTAATGACATTTTAAATGCCAATCGTATTGATTTTGAAAATCCTGATTTAAAGACTAACTATAATTACTATGCTTCTGTTGCTGATCGTTATACAGTGACTAATCCAACAAACGATATTCATGTTATTAGAGGAGAGAATGCTGTAATGGGTGGACCAGCAGGAGGAAATTATGTGTCGTCTAGTATTGTTGAAGACGGTTCATTTTTAAGATTAAAAACAGTTAGTCTAGCCTATAATTTTAGTAAGAGATTTTTGAAGAAAACTCTCTTTAAAAAGGCTCGCGTATATGTGTCTGGTCAGAATTTATTGACCTTTACAAATTATAGCGGTTTTGATCCAGAGGTTTCTGTTGGGAAATATGGTGCATTAACTCCAGGTCTTGATTATTCAGCTTACCCAATGGGCTCAACAGTAACATTTGGTGCAGAATTAGGTTTTTAATCAAAACTATTTGTATATCTGAATAGTATAAAAAAATATGGAGTAGGCTTCATCTTGAATCCTACTCTGATAAAAGTAAAATGAAACGAGCCAGAATATACTTTCGGTTAAAGCCGAGGTTAAATGGCGACTTCCATATGACAAATATTTAAAATGATAATCATATGAAAATAAATATAAGCTGGATGCTTAGCCTATCAATATTATGTTTGGGGCTAACATCATGTCACGACGAATTAAATCAGGAACCATATTCTTCCATTAGTCCAGAAACATTTTACAAAAATGAAGCTGAGGCTGGATTAGCACTTGCTGCTGTGTATAGTGATATGGGAAGTGCAGATCTATATGGACAGCTCCTTTCTATGAAATTTACGAATGGTACAGATGAAGCCCTTTATAGTAGGACGAATGTAAAGTGGCCTACCGCCTTATATATGAATAATTCAAGTACAGTCGAAGTTGAAAAAGCTTGGAGAAGATTGTATAAAGGGATTAATTCTGCAAATCATTTTTTAGCAAGAGTTGTTGATGCTGATATCGAAGAAGTAGCAAAAAATAAGTTGCTGGCTGAATCACATTTTCTTAGAGCTTTTTATTACTTCGATTTAGTACGACTTTGGGGAAGTGTTCCTTTACGAACAGAACCTATAACTGAAGGTAGTACAGCCAATGATATTGGGGCATCACATGTTTCTGAAGTTTATGATTTCATTATCGATGATCTAACATTTGCTTATAAGCATTTACCTAATCCAACTGGGAGTCCAGCCGAGTATGGACATGCTTCACGTACTGCAGCGCATGCTTTATTGGCTCGTGTTTATATGACTATTGCAGGTAAACCATCGCAAGATCAGGAGGTTGGTGCAATCTATCATATTCATGAACACGATGCATATCAATTGGCTATTAATCATTGCGATTCTGTAATTAATACAGGTTACCATCAATTGTTGCCAAGTTATAAGCAGGTATTCTTAAATGAGATAAAAGATCTAAATGACGATAAGGAAGTTATTTTCGAAATTCAGTTTGGTAACTTGCGTGGCGAAGGACTTAGAGAGGATGGTCGTATTGGTAATGATAATGGGGTTGCTATTGCACTTCCTAAATTAGATGCATATGGTAATGCTAACCCTTATGCTTACGCTTTCCATTATCCAAGTATCACGATGATTAATAAATTCGATGCGGCTCAGGATAATCGTTACGATTGGAATATTGTTAATTGGAAAGTAGATAAGAAGGGAAAAGTGATTGTTCTCCCTGACACAAAGAAATTAAATTGGTATCCAGGTAAATTCCGTCGTGTCGATAAAGTTGATAATGGTGATGGTACCTTCGGATATGTAAATCTAGAAACTGGTGATATCGATAAGAACTATACTGGAATTAATTACCCTTACCTACGTTATTCTGATATTCTGTTGATGAAGGCTGAAGCGTTGAATGAATTGAGCAAAACTGGAGAGGCAATTCCTTTTTTAAATATGGTGAGAAATCGCGCTGGCCTTGGTAATATTAACGAAGCAACAGTTGCATCCAAAGAGGCTTTCTTTAATGAGTTGATGGATGAGAGAATGAGAGAATTCTGTTTTGAAGGAATTCGCAAACATGACTTGATTCGTTGGGGAAGACTGCAGACGAATATGGAGATTCTTCGTACTGATATGGAGGTTGCTGGTGTTACAGTAGACTGGGCATACCGTCAATGTGATAATATTGAAGAAAAGCATAATTTACTCCCAATTCCATTGAAAGAAGTAACAATGAATCAACTGTTAGAGCAATCAGAACTTTGGCGTTAAGAATTTGGTTTGGGCCAAATCATTACCTCAATTGATGGTTATAAATTAGGGCTCCTTAAAGTTATTAAACTTTAAGGAGCTTTTTTTTTACAATGCGATAAGTAAAATTTTAAAATATTGGACTGATGGTTTATCATTCGGGAATGAAATGTTATTTTTAAGCAGATTTTAGGTTTGAATATATCTATCCGAGTATTTATCACGCAAACTACGATTGAGAAATTATAATGAAGTTTATTAAATACATCATCCTTGCTTTTTTATTCCTTACATTTTCTGTATCAGGTTTAGCAAAAAATGGAAGTTTACGCTTTCAGAAGCTGAATACTGCTGATGGTTTGAACTCCAATGTGGTGTATGTGTTATTTCAGGATTCAAATGGATTTATATGGATGGGAACTAAAGAGGGGATTAATCGTTACGATGGTTATACCATTCGGTCTTTCCCTTTACCTACTGCTTTTTACAAAAACGTTGCAACCCAAAGAATTAATTCGATTTGCGAAGATCAAAATGGGCATATTTGGTTTGGCACACCCAATGGTATTATTCAAATGGATGCCTTTACGGGTAAAATGGCTCACTATATTTTGCCATATGAAACGAATGCCTCCCAATCTCAGCATGTAAATGCAATAGCCGTATCCACTAAAAATCAAATATGGGTTGGGACACAAAATGGTTTGTTTTTATTTAGTCAAGAGAATAAAGCATTCAAACGGTACCCGCACTTTCCTTTTAATAGTCAATCGACACGTTATCCCAAGGGTGAGCGTTTAATCAATGATCTTTGTTTTGACGATGATCAAAATTTATGGATTGCTACTGCCGGTAATGGTGTAAGTATTTTGGATATTGCCCTGAAAAAGAAACGGACTTTTACTACATCGAAAAAGAATCCTAATACATCTGTAAAGTCTAACCACATTGTATCTCTTTTTAAAGATAGTAAAGGAATTATGTGGTTGGCAACATTGAATGGTTTAAGCCAATACCGCTCTAAAGAAGAGCGTTTTTTAACCTATCGACATTCTGATAAAAAGGAATTTTCAATATTGGATAACAGCGTCCTTAGTATTGCGGAGGATTTGGACGGTCAAATTTGGGTTGGTGGCAAAAAAGGACTCGATCGTTTCGATAGAGAGCGTGGAGAATTTCATCACCATCAAAATCATCCCCTACATGCAGAAAGTATATCTAGCAACACGATTTTGTCGCTTCTAGCTGACCGTTCTGGTAATTTTTGGGTTGGAAGTTCTCGGGGTGTTAATTATTTCTACTCTCACAGTTTGAATTTTGAACTTTATCAGAATATACCCGATAATGCGAATTCTTTAGTTGATAATACGCTTCGAGCACTTGTCGTTCATCCATCCGGTAAATTATGGATTGGTAGCCTTAAGGATGGCATTAATAGTTTTGATCAGACTACAGGAACATTTTCATCCTATCGTATGCAATATGGCACTAAAAGATGGAATAAACACAATGCGATTCGAACAGCTTACGTGGGAAAGGATGGAAGCCTTTTTTTCGGAACCGATGGCGGCGTTTTGCGCTACAATTCGAGCAAAGATCGCTTTGAAAATTTCGATGCCCATGGTCGTATTCCTTTTAAGAAAGGGGTATTCGAAATAATGCAAGATCAAGCAGGATACTACTGGTTTGCTGAAATTGCCAAAGGGCTTTGGAAATGGCATCCACTTACAGGTGAAACCCATCTTTATAAAAAAAACCTTTCTACAGGCCTAAGTAGTACGAATCTAAAGGTGATAAGACAAAGCTCAAATGGTGATATTTGGATTGGAACTCATATGAAAGGCTTATCTAGATTGCCATTGGGAAAAAATAAATTTATAAGCTATAAAAAGAACGAACAGCTAGGAAGCTTAAGTAATAATCGAGTTTATGACATATTTGAAGATTCCAAAAAAAGGCTTTGGATTGGAACAGGAAGTGGCTTAAATCAATATAATGAAAAGGAGGACTCATTTAAGCTGTATGACCTTAAAAATGGATTGTCTGGTCGCGTTATTTTAAGTATTCAGGAAGATGAATCGGGACGATTGTGGTTAGGAACGAACAAGGGATTATCTTGCTTTAATGTAGAAAAAGGGCAGCTTGTAAATTTCTATCATGAGGATGGTTTACAGGGGAATATATTTGAATATAAAGTTGCTTGTAAACAGAAGGGACAGTTATTTTTCGGTGGTAATAATGGATTGAATGCTTTTTATCCAGAGGAGTTTAAAATGAATCCTTTTACAGCAAACTTGCAGTTTGTACAAGTAAGCACTTCTAATGGCCTTGTAAATATCAACAGAAAAGGGAAAAATAATGAGAATGGAAACTCGAATATTGAAATTAAGAATTCAGTACAGAATATTATAATCGAAATTACTTCTGATTCCTATGTTCAAACCTATAAAAACCGTTATGCCTATCGCGTTTTACCACAAGACTCCGTATGGAAGACCATACCTTTCTCACAGAATGAGATCGAATTACAAGAGCTTCCTGTAGGTAGTCATACTCTTGAAATTAAAGCTTCGAACAATCATATGAAATGGAATCCCAAAGTTTCAACTTTACAAATTGAAGTGGGGCGCGATTGGAGTAAGGAAAGTGGACTTCTCTATGGACTTCTATTATCATTTGCATTGGGTCTGATTTTTTGGTTCAGGAAGTCAAAGCTTAAGGCCAAGCATTTGGAAAGTCTGAATAAACAGCAAGTAGCTAAAAAAGCAGTGAAAAAAAATGCTCCGGCAATTATTTCTACAAAAGAGGAATCAGAATGGTTTGAGTCTATAAAACAACTAAATAGTTTTATGCAGGAAACATATCTTTATCGAGATAAGCGGCTTACGAAAGGACAACTGGCTAAACAGGTTGGTTGGACTGAAATTCAATTGTCTAACACGCTTCGTGATGGTTTAGAAACGAACTTTAATGATTTTGTAAATGAATTTAGAGTTGAAGAAGTTAAAAACAGATTGAAAGATCCGCAGAGTAGAGATTTTACATTAATTGCGATAGCCGAAGAGAGTGGATTTAATTCTAAAACATCCTTTTATCGAACTTTTAAAAAGTTTACTGACTTAACACCTAGCGAATATTTGGAACAAAATAAATTGAAGCCATAATATGGTATAGCCATGGTTTGAGTCTATGCCTTAAATCGATAATGCTAAGATAAAACAGACTTCTTTTGTAGCTTTATTTTAGATGTTTAAGATATTTTCTCAAATTATTATGGATATCAGAAGGGATGTTATAATTTTGTCCCGTTTTAAAATTGATAATTGGAAAAGAACAAACAAATTTTAGAATAGGTTTAATTATTTATCAGAAAATAAAAGTTTTTACAATCAATGAATATTCTCTTATTTCCATTCAAATTAATTTACAAAATTTACTTTTTACTTTATTTTGTATTAACCCTGGTGTTATTTTATCCATTATTTAAGTTCTTCTTATCTAAGAAAGAGCGCTTCCCTATGGCTTTTAAGATCATAAGAGTCTATTCAAGAGTTTGGTTATATGGTTCGGGTATTTATTTAAGAGTCAAGGGTAAAGAAAATATCTTGAGAGATCAGCCCTTTTTAATCTGTTCCAATCACACTTCATTTCTTGACCCAGCTCCGCTTTATGCCATTTTTGATCAGCATTTTGTTTTTACTGGCAAAAAAGAAATTGAGAAGTGGCCTCTGTTCCATATCTTCTATACTTCGGGTATGAATATATTAGTAGACCGACATAATCGTGTTGGCGCTCTAAAAAGTTTTAAAAAGATGGTAGAAGTTGTAAAAGATGGACATCCATTGGTCATTTTACCGGAAGGAACAATTCCACCCAATGCACCAGAACTAGGTGAATTTAAATCTGGAGCCGTTTCTATTGCTATTCAGATGGGGATTCCGATTCTACCTGTAACACAAACCACCAATTGGAAAAGATTACAGCGTAGCAGCCTTTTTAAAGGTAATGCAAGCCCTGGTGTTGCCGAAGTAGTAATTCACCCTCCAATTTCTACAGAAGGGCTTACAAGACAAGATACCGAGGCCTTACAAGAGAAGCTCAAAGGCATCATTAATCAGCCGCTTAACCAGAAGTATGGGGTGTAGATTTGTAAATCTTTATTGATACAATAAAAAAGGCTTACGCTGAAAGTGAAAACTTCAGGGCAAGCCTTTTTTTATAAATGTGTATGTGTGCTGTTTTAATCTTGCTTAACCGATATTAGTTCCACATCAAAAATGAGAACAGATCCACCAGGAATACCTTTGTAATAGTATGGACCATAAGCTAAGTGAGAAGGAATAAAAAGTTGACCTTTCCCACCTTCTTTAAAGTAAGTAATGCCTTCTGTCCAACCGGCTATAACACGGTTTAAAGCAAATGTACTTCCTGTTGTACTTTTGTCAAACTCAGTTCCATTGGTAAAATAACCTTTGTAGGCAACTGTTACAGTTGAATTTGCAGTTGGATGAATACCAGTTCCTTCTTCTTCAATAATGTAGTGTAAGCCAGATTCACTTTTCTGTGCATCTAATTCGTTTTCTGCTAAATAATCGATAATCTCTTTTTCGTTCTGAGCTGTATAATCAATAGGCTCTTCAATCTTTGTCACATCTGAATCACAAGAAACAAAAAGGGTTAATATTAAAATAAATAAACTGTATTTCATTGGTTCTCTTTTAGTTGTTAAGTTAGGTGATCTTTATTGTTTTGTTTTCGAGAGTGAGCAAATATAGCAATATATTTGAGCTTTAAAATGGGTGTTTATTCTATACTTTACTCCCGTTATTTATATCATTATCATATGAATTGTTGATGTAAAGTATATTACGAGTTGTGTTGATTTATTCTTTTAGTTCGAAAATTTGATAATTGTCGTAAAAGCCTCTGGCTGGAACCATCAGTCGTATGGCAGTTTGTCCTGCCGACAGAGGAGCATCAGTTTCCAGATCTTTATATTGAAAGACCAGTTTATCATCTATTCTAAACTCAATTTGATCTTTCCATTTAACGACTTTTATGTGGTGTTTGCCCGTTAGATCTTGAATGCTGTAATCTTTGCCCTTCGCAACCAAGCGTCGGCCGGGACATTTTCTCATATTTACTGTGCCGCGCTTGGGTGCGAGAAAGGAAATTCGATAATTGTATATATCACCTCTGGTATATTGATTTGCTACGCCACATCGAGGCTGTAACGAGGGATCGAATATATTTTCGCCTTTGGTTCCAGTGGCTGAAAACATGATCATGTGTAAGGGGTAGGGAACAGAACTTTTAAAATCGAATTCGATCACGTAGTTCTCAGGTGTAATTGTTTTGTTCCAGTACACCAAATGACCTCCACGAAAAGCTTTTCCAACTTTATAAGTTGGATACAACTCTGGTTCGGCATTCTTTGCAATACCATCTACATAGTATTGATACCATTTATCCGTTCCTTCTTCAAAAACCAGTTTGCCCTTGCTCATTTTTCGATTCACCTTTTTGTGATAACGAGAATAGAGCTCCAAGCGTCCTTTTCTAATTTTGGCTATACCAGGTCCTTCCATAACCCAATCTTCTAAGGAGCTTTTATTATTGAAATCGCATTGGTAAACCAACTGCTTCTGCTTTCCTTTTTCCAGAGATTCTTGGGCTAATAAAGAGAATGTGATTAAACTGATATATATGAAAAGAAGATATTTTTTCATGTTTTATATTTGAATATGATAGGTTTATTAAAAAAGAAGCCAGTTCTTAAGCTGTTGAGCTAAGATCTGGCTTCTATCTATTTGATTTTATACACTTTCGAATACATTTAGATTGAAATCTGCTTACGCTTAAACTTCGTTCAGTGTAGACATCAGTTTACCGCTTTAATTATAAATACTTAATGAAAGGGTCGTTGGTTCTTATTAGAATTTCACGAAGCTTTTCTGTTAAATTCTGTTCCAATTCTGAATTTTCTCCGTAAATATTCTTTGTTTGATACGGGTCGTTCTTATCATCGTATAGAAAGTGATGCTTTTCCTCTTTATTGTCATAGGCTATCACGTAGGTGTGTGTATGAGTTTTAACACCACGACGTTTTTCTGTATCGTCTTCAGGTTTTGCAAAGAAATATAGAGCAGCTTCTGGTCGATCTACTTTTTCGTTACGGAAAATACCAGAGTAATCTTTACCTTCAACTTCCTCAGGAATCTGACTGTTTAGTCCCATTAAACCTAAAAGGGTTGGCATCACATCCGGAACACTTAAAAGCAAATCGTCGCTTCCGGCCTTAATTTTCTCCGGCCAGCGAATAATAAATGGAATATCGAATGCCTCGCTAAACCACACATTTTTGTGCATCATTCCCTGACTACCCAACATTTCGCCATGGTCTGATGTGAAAATAACAATGGTGTTTTTATCAAGACCTTGCTCTTTTAAAGTCTGTAGTACCTTCCCTATTTGTTCGTCAACCCCTTCGCACATGGCAAAATAGTCGGTAGATTGATCAATTCGTTTATCTACCCACATATCGCCAAAACCTTTGTCACCCATTTCAGTATTATTGGTGTACTGAACATTGGGACGGTTTAGAACATCTTTTTCAGTTTTGCCTTCGAAACGTTTTTTGTATTTCTCAGGAACCAGATTAAAAGGATGATGTGGTGGGTTTATTCCCCAAAATAGTGCGAAAGGTTTCTTATCATCACGGAATTTATCACCTGCATTTTCCAAGTATTTTTGTACAACATCAGCCTCATGTTCAGGTGACCATTGCTTGAAATATTTGGCTTCATCTTCCTTAGCATCATTAATCCAATAGTGAGGTGTTAGGTGATTATCATCTGCTCCGTACGAATACCAAAAGTCAAAGCCATGACGGTATTTGCCTGGTTTGCAATAAGAGTCCCACTTTTTACCTTTCCCATCTTCAGGTGGTTCAGGACCATCTAAATGCCATTTACCCACATAACCTGCATTGTAATTGTTTTGCGAAAGGACATCTGAGAAACAGGTGTCATCAGGATTAAGGAAGTTACCATGTTTGGTACGTCCAGAATGACAGTTTGAAAGTACACCATTTGAAAGTGGGTATTTTCCTGTTAGCAACATGCCACGGTAAGGGCTACACAGTGGGTGATTACTGACTGCATTCGTAAATACAACGCCTTGTTCTGATAAGGCATCAATATTAGGCGTTTTAACAGGGTCTTGATTCATAAAACCCATAGCCTGTTTACGATACTGATCAGGAAAAATATAGAGTAGATTAGGTCGTTTCCCATCTCTCATACATGATGTCAGAAAGCCCTGAGGAATTAATGTCATGCCAGCTGTAACAGCAGCTGAACTTTTTAAGAAATTTCTTCGGGATATATTCTTTTTAGTCATTTAAAGTCGCTTGTTATTCCGGTATTAACCGGATTGTTAGTTGTTGCTTATTCGTTGTTTAAAACTGGTAAGAAACAAGGCATAACAGGTTATTAATTACTTTGCTATTAATTCAACTTCTCTCGTTAATCCGTGCTGACAAGTAAACTCAAGAACAGTTTCATTTGAGTTCGAACGGATTAATTTACAATTTTTATTGGCTTCAATAGACCAATTACCTTCCAGTTTAATTTGTATTTTGGATATTTTACTTTCGTTTCCTATCCAGTCTCGAGAATACACACTTCGTTCCTTGCGTTTGCCATTTTCCATAACAACATCAGCTTCTCCGTCGTAAAGGTGTAGGTCAGGATCGCAAAGGCTTATTAGCTTAGATTTGCTCTTATCTTTTATCATGACTAGGGCTGGTGCACTTACAGATTTTAAACCTGCAACATTAAGCTTTTCTGCCGCTTTAAATAAGGCATAAGCTGTTGTTTTACTTTCACGATCGCTTACAATATGAGCATCACTATCTTTTCTTAGAACAGAGTAGGCTGCTGTTTCCTCATTTTGCATTTGTTCTGCAAAATACGCTAAGTCCTTGTGATTGTTCTGTACCAGTACAGCATACTCATAACCTACATTTTTAGGTGCTTTCCCATGCTTAATCACAGCAGTGGCGAAATACCCCTGATTAGAAGACTTGTTTGTTTGACTTTTAGACTGCTGTAATTGTTTGCCTATTTCTACTTTATTAGAAGCTGGAACATAGAAGCTGTTGCCGAAATTATCAGTCAATAAAGTTGCATTTTGGTCTAAGCTATTAGCAGTAAATGGAAATTTCTTGATCTTTTCTTGATTAAGAAATAGGGCCTGTTTTTTACTTTTTAAATGGTTTTGAAACAAAGTGGTTTCAGTATCGTGGTCAGCATTTGTATTTTCGATATCGCTCCCTAGGCAAATGATTCTGTTATCGAAAAAGAAAACCGATTTTGTTGCACGATGAGAACCATTGTATTTGTCATGTTCATGTAATTTCATAGCCCATGCACCATTTTTTCCTTCCAAAGAAATGGCACCAGCAAAGCTTTCATCAGAGAGCAACATTTCTTCGTAGCCTGTAATCATATCTACGTTTAAAATGTTGGCTTCTAATTCGTCAATAGGGAGGTGAATGGCTGTTGTGCCTGCAAATCGTCCCCAATCCCATCCTTCTGGATGATAACCTGACGAAAACTCATCTGATTTCCGACCTTCAGATATAATTTGAAGCTGACCATGTTTCATGTAGCGTCCATAGTAATTGGCGCCAATATAATGTTCCGCGGCCCAAAGATAGCGACTATGCCCTTGAACGGTTGCCGACCAGCTATCTCTTCTATGAATCCCCAAAGCGGCATAATTCATTGTCCAGTTTCCATTGGGATTATGTTCTGCTTTGTAGCCTTCACTCTTAAGTTGTATCACATGATCGTTCACCTCATTTCCTTCTATAAGTCGAAGATAGGCACTAGCCATTTCGGCATCAATTTTATTTTTACCATCGGGAGTTCCAGAGAAAGCCATTAGTTGGTAGTGATTGGCCGATAATTTTCCTTTTCCTGTAGGGCGACGTCCTGACATAGAGATTGGCCATTTCTCTTTATTACAGAATAAGCGTGTTTTGAGTAAGGCTTGTTTTAGATTTCGATGGCCTTCCTCATTAATTCTAAAAAAGGTTTGGTTAAAGAAATAAACCATTTTGCAGGCGCCATTAAAACCACCTCTGGCATAGGCTGGGTAATTATTGGCATGATGAAAAACAGAACCATCTACTTTGAAAGAGCCTTTTAATCCTGGTGCATATGCAAGTCCATTGTTAATCCAGTTGACATAGGCATTTAAGAATCGAACTTTCTCAGGAGAATCTTCTAGCATAAGAATACTTGCTAAACGTCCCATAACTGATGTGTTAAATGCATCAATATTTAAGCCTTTTTCATGTATGGGAGCATAAACTTCTTTCACGCCAGAGTACCATTCCATTGCCTTTTGAGCTTGTTTCGCACGCTGCGTACGTATTAAAGGTTTACGCATTAGAAAATAAGCTGCGTAATAAGTCCTCATGCTGTAACCCAAATGATGTAGAGTTCCGTTGGCACTACCTTCAGCCCATCCTTGATCCATAAGGTGATCAGACATATTGAAGAATAGCGTTTCCAGTTCCGTTTTAAATTTGGCATTGTCAGTTTGATTGTAAGCTGAGGCTATCTCGAACATTAATTTCGTATAATCCTTAAGGCCTTTTCCTACTTTGCTGTAATAGTTTTTAAATTTCTTGGTGTAAGGCTTATAAATTTCTGAAAAACGACAGAACCACATCACTTTTCCAGATATTTGATCGTCCTGACGTTTAATTTGATATTGCTGATAGGCTGTTCTAAACTCAGAAAGTAATTTGTTGTTAACTTTCAATTCTTTAATAACCTTATCGCTGTATCGACTATTGATGGTTTGAATACCTTCAATTTGTTCTTGAGTTAAAGGCTCAAGTTTTTCGCTCGCTTTGTTTAAACTTGATTTATAAAGAACCAGCCAGTGGTTTTCTGTTTTTGCATTCACGAATGGTACTTGGTAGTCAGGTGTGTTCCATCTGCTGTCTGCTGGGGTGCATAGCATAATATGATCGAAGAATAATTTTCCCGAGCTTGATGGAGCAAGTATCTTTAATCGATTCATACTAGTTGCTGGCGTTCCTTTCATATCGCGCTCAAAAGCAACCCATGCTGCTCGCCAGCCTTTAAAATTGATTCCAAACTCAAATTCGCAATTAACTTGATTATCCGTTAAGAATTGAAATTTGACTTTTTCATCTTTCGGTGTTTCGTTGTAAACCCACACACAAAAAGTAGGTATCGATTTATCTTTCGATTTGGGATCAAAAGGGGTAAAATTGATATTTTGCTTGCTAATCAATTCAGAATTTGCCTCATAGTTCCATTGCAAACTTTTCTTGCCATGTTTAAAGTGAGCTTTACTAGTTGCTATAGTCGATGGGGAAGGTGTTGACCAATTTTGATTTGTTGATTCTTCGAAGGAAATAATGGCAGGATTAATAAAATCCTGAGCTGAGACTTTGTTGAAGCACAAAATCAAAAAGATCAATATTAATTTTAAAGGCTGTTGCATATTCATTATAGATCGTTTTAAATCGATTGCAATAAAATAATTCTTATTGAAACTTTAGGTTTTCATTTATACCCAAAGGTGCCAGATTCTGAATTTGGGAGTTGTAAACGGTATTGTGCTGACAGATTTATAGTATCGCCTCTGTAAACCTGCCAGCTTGTTTCATTATTTCTCCAGTTCTCTTTTACGCACGAGTGCTTCTAAAAAGTAGTAATCTGCATAGTTTAATGGAACATCAATTTCTGCACCGTGAGGAATACTTCCAACAGAATGCATTAATAGGAAATTATTGTTTTCGCCTAATTTTGCACGGTAAGCTGATGAAGAAAGGCTTTCAATAATTTTATTGGCAAGATTCTTATATTCATCGCTTTTATCTGTCGAGTATCTAGACATTTCGTATAAGGCAGAAGCTGTTACTGCAGCAGCTGAAGCGTCGCGTGGTGTATTCGGAATGTTTTTACAATCAAAATCCCAGTATGGAACCAAATCTTTTGGCATTCTAGGATGTGTAAATAGATATTTTGCAATATTCTCAGCTTTGTTTAAAAATCTGATGTCTTTTGTTTCACGATAGCATACGGTATAACCATATATTCCCCATGCCTGGCCACGTGCCCATGCTGATTCATCTGCAAACCCTTGCGCTGTAACTTTGTTTCTTACTTGTCCAGTAATTGTATCGTAGTCAATTACATGATAGCTACTATGATCGGGACGAAATTGATTCTCTAAAGTCGTTTCGGCATGTTTTATGGCAATATCTCTGAAACTGTTGTTACCACTAAGCTTACTTGCTTCGAAAAGTAATTCCAGGTTCATCATATTATCGATAATAACCGGACATTGCCATCCACGTTTTGCCTGCCATCCGCGGTGTACATTCCAAGATTGAATTGCCCCAATGTTAGGACGGAAACGTGTGCTTAGTGATTTTGCAGCTTGGATAATAACCTTTTTGTATTCAGGATTATCAGTTAGTTTATATCCATTTCCATAGCTACAGTACACCATAAAACCAACATCGTGATGCCAGGTTAGGTATTGTACAGTATCCAGTGTCTCGGTTACTTTTTCAGCCTCAGTTTTCCATTTGTTATCTCCTGTTAACTCGTATAAATACCATAAAGACCCAGGGAAAAAGCCACTTGTCCAAAGTTCAGGTGTATTATATCTGGTACTACCATCTTTTTCTATTGTTCTAGGATTAAGGATCTCTCCTTTGGCATTCATCATATCAATTTCTCGGCCAATTTGTTGGCTTGCGAATTCGATATTATCCTCAATAATACCTTTTGATTTTGTTTTAGGCTTACTGCATGAGAATAAGCTCATCATGCAAGCTGAAACAAGTGTTAGTTTAAAAATTTGATTCATTTTTGGATATTGATTATTTAAAGTTTTAATGTTGATTCAATTGATTTTCCTCTGTTCATGCCATCAGGAAAGTTGATGGTATGTGTTTTCGTTTTATTTTTTTCAGTAAGCTTAATACTAGCTTTAGATTGATTATGTAATGGATCTGAAATTGTGATATGCCAACCGGTATTTCTTTTCTTCAAATGAAGAATCAAAGGCTGATCAGACTCTAGCTTTATGTCATGGTTTAATTGGATATCCCCAGCTTTATAAAAAATGAGCATATAGGAATTGGTATCATATTTAATAGCCTGTACCGTGTTATTATTTTGGATAACTGCAGGTAGTTTGTTTTGAATGCAATTTTGTAATGTTTCGATACTGATTCCTGGTATGACCATATAAGCATAGGTGCTATTATCGGGTTCTGAACCATGTGAAAGCGACAATTGAAAAATAGATGTCGTTTCAATTTGATCTGTAGTATCCATATAGCGCCCATCCAAACCGGACCAATTGCCAGTTCTTTTTTCAGCAGAAAGCTTTATTTTGCATGCTTTATTGCTTGGAAGAATTATATAGCCCGTATTATCATGATAAACCCATGATGGCTTGGTTATATATAGGGAATCAATAACTGCTGTTTTACGAGCTTTTATTTTTCCCATTTTCCCATTGATCTGATATTGGATCGTACCTTTTCTTTCGGTTTGATTTATTGTTGTCCAAACATCGAATAGGTCAGCTTGATTTTTATTAATACCATTTCCCAATGCGACCATTTTATTGTCAAAGGTGAAATAGGCTTTGTTTGCTTTCAAATTCACATAAGTACTTTTTCTATCGTATTGAAATGTCGCAATGCCTTGATTGCCTGTAGACAAGCCTCCTGCAAACTGATTGCGACTTTTGCTTTCAAATCCCCAAGGACTGAGAGGTAGTTTGCCATTTTTTTGTATGGCAGTTATACCTGGCCAGGCTCTCCAGTTCCAACCGATTCTGGCTTTGTCGTATTCCTTGCCTGAATTGTAGATAATTGTAGAGCCATCACCACTTAAAAAATTATTTTTACCATGTGCTCTTTCGCTCTCCGAAGTTTCACATCCTGTTGAACGATTCGATAGCATTTTTATGGCAAAGTAGGCTTTAGGTGTGCTGTGAATCAGAAGGTCTGTGTTCCAAAAATACTTGGTAGAGTCAATGTGAGCGATTTGTATATTCTGATGTCTTTTTAGAATCGCTTTTAGTGTTTCTTTTTTTGTTGAATTAACATGACCATATTTTAAAATTCGTAAAATATATCTGCGAATTTCTCCTTCGTCCAGAGGAGGCTGTTTTAGAGCATTGTGTCGACCTGCAATGTTAAGAGCGCCATGGTTTTTATAATAATACCATTGAATACCATCTATATAATAATCGGCTAAAGTATTCCATTCTTCCTGAGTTAGCTCCCACTTGCTTGTGTTGGTCGCTCTTGCATAAGTTAAAACGTGATTAATCCAGTGAACACCATAACCAATCCAGTAATTTTGTGCGCCACCACCATTGTGCTGAATCCACGATCCATCTGGAGTGAATCCTGTGGGTAAATCGCTTGTTGTATTTAGTACCTTTGGGAATTGCTCCTTTACTATTTTATGAACCCAGTCCATTTCTTTTGTATCACCAGAGCAACTCGCAATAGCTGTCATAGCCCATAAACGATAGCCTACGTTTCCTCCGCGGTTATGACCTCTGTCCTTATCAAACTCACTAGGGGCTTTCCCATTATACCAACACCAATGGCTAAATTCCGTAATACTTGTAATGAGTTTATCGATTTGCTTTTCTTTTGATTTAGAAAGCTGTCGATCTTTCATTATATCTTCAAAAATAACGAGTTCTATTGCAGCTACAGCCCTAAGTGTTTCAAATGGAATAGATGGGAATTTATAATTAGGACGATGATCCAACCAATATTGTAATGAGTTGCAAATAGCCTCTCTTAATTTTTCCTTATTGATATTGCTGTTGTTGTGGTAGTCAATAGCCCATTGCGTCATTCGACCAGTAATATGACTTTTATCTGGTCTTCCATCAGAAAAAGCACCATCTTCCATAAGAAGAGAAAAGGCTTTGTCACTACTCATAGACTCCCATTTAGCAGTGAGATTATTCCCTACATAACTTCTTCGGATTTTACCAAGTTCACTCGAGGGTGATGTCTGTGATAAAAGAGGTGTTATAATAAGAAAGTTTAAGACTAAAAACGTAGATAGTTTTATTGTTTGTTTACTAATCATATCAGATTTTGAATAGAATTTAAATTGGGTTTTCCCTTGTTCTATCCCTTAAAGCTATGAAACTAAGCGCCTGTGAGGTGGACTTCAGTATTTTTTGGGACACTTTGATTGTTGTGTTGCTTAAAGTTGTTGTAGCCTAGGTGATTGAGGGCTTGATGGGGGAGTGTCAAATTATTTTATTAAAGGGTTTAAGCTTGATTTGGTTTGGTTGATTCTGTACGGATAATTATTGTGTGATTTATTTGGATTATTGCTCAGGAAGGAATCGCTTCCGCCCTGACTGCCTGGTGTTTTAAGCTTATTCATTCGCTTTAATGTATCAATGTTCAAAATTGTCCGTATGATATTGTAAGTATGCTTAACTCTCAGGTAATCTGCTGCAAATGGGCGTATGTGGTCTGTTGTGGTGCCGAAATGGTTTTTTGGGACAGTATGTGTTTGTGGGTATTTTTCTATTCGGATATCTTTGACAAAGTTTTTAGAGCGTTTCATGAACAATAATTATGATTTCTGAAATGGCCTACTAAATAGTAGATGAACTCTTGAACTTAATTGCATGTAGATGTGAATAGCGGTATTGAGCTTTTTAGATTAATCCATGTTTGGAACGCTAAGGAGATTTAATTTATGGCTAAAGAGAAAATACGAAAAAGTTTAGGGGATATTATTTTACTCATTCTTTTAGTGATGCTGTTCGCAGGAAAAGTAATAATGAGGGGAAATTTATAATTAGTAACATCTTCTGTTGCGCAGCAGAAGAATTATTTCATAATACATCAAACAAAGATAAATTTAGAATCATTTAAAATGATAAGACAAATATTGACAGTAGCTGTAGCCATGCTAATCACATTAGGAGCAAAGGCACAGTATATGCAATTAGAGGGTGCTGTTCCTTCTAATTGGGAAGCGACAAAAGGTGGTAAGCTTAGTATGAGCTCCGATCATTATAAACTAGGTAAGCAATCTGTTCGTTGGGATTGGAATGCCCATGGTGAGATAACTGTTAATGAACCTAAAGGGATGTTGCAGGCTCTTAAAGTAAAGAATGGTGGTTTGATGCTTTGGATTTATAATGAATCTCCTCTTGATGATGTGATTCAGTTTAAGTTTGGAGCAAATAGTAAGACTGAATATCTTTTCGATTACAATATTAATTTCAAAGGGTGGAGAGCGTGTTGGATTCGCTTTGATGCCGATATGGATGGATCAAAATCAAATAAGAATCTGACTTGGATGAAAGTTCAGGCTCCTTCAAAAGTCCCTAAGGGTAAATTGTTTTTTGATCGAATGAAATTCCCTAAAAAGGCGATTCATAATAGGGTAACACCAGATGCGCAGTTACCTTATATAAACCCAAAAATGAACAAGAATCATTGGGGAGCGTTATACTTTTGGGAAAGTACTTATAAACATGATATTGAGCTACAAACTTATTTAACTCCTGCTCAAAACAAAGGATTGAAGGTTATTGAATCGAATCTAGAGGATACTTTTAAAGGTAGACCATTTACTGTGAAAGCAGATAAAAGATTTAAAGATCAATATCGCAAATTCGGAATTGTTAGAACAGCAAATGGTATTGTAGGACCTCCTTTTGTCTCTAAGGACGAAGCCAGAAAGAAAAGTGAAGATCTTACTTTTAACAAAATAGGGAAAGTGTTTTTCCGTTTGGCACAAGACTACCATAATAGAGGAAATAAGGAGAGTAAAGAAATGTTTCTGAATCTGATCGATTATTTATTGGATCAGGGGTTTTCTTACGGAAGTGCTTTAGGTACTAATCACCATTACGGTTATCAGTTTAGAGATTTTCCACCAGCAATCTTTTTAATGAGAAAAGTATTGAAGGAAGAGGGGAAACTTGATGCTGTTTCAAAAATGCTAAGTTACTGGACAGGAATTCAGGAGTATAGAAAAGTGCCAGGTAAGGGTGAGTTGCAAGGAGTTATGGATAGTTGGAATACAAAAGTGATTTCTCGACTGCTAGCCATTTTTTGCATCGATAATCCAGTTAAAAAGCATAGAGAAATGCTTGCTCTAAAACGTTGGATGGATGCCTCTTTAACCATTATTCCGGGAACAATGGGTGGAGGAAAAGCAGATGGTTGTGGTTTTCATCATGGTGGATTATATCCAGCCTATTGTAATGGAGGCTTTGGTAGTTTAGGTCGATATTTGATGCTAACTGTGGATACGCCTTTTGCTTTATCAAAAGAGTCTAGAAAGAATTTTGGAACCGCTCTTCTTACAATGAGGAATTATACTCACGAGTTGGACTGGGGTTTTGGAATTAGTGGACGTCATCCACTTGATGGTACCATGAGTAACGCTTTAAGAGAAGCTTTTGGATATCTTGCATTTTCTGGTAACCCTTATACTGGTGAAGACATTTGGGACGAAATTGCTGAGGCATATTTGCGTATACAAAAAAAACGTACCTATTTAAAAAGATTGTTTAAACGTAAAGGACTTAGTGCAGAATCTGTTCCTGAAGGACATTTCACCTATAACTATGGTGCTCTTGGTATTCACCGTCGTCATAACTGGATGGTATCTATCAAAGGCTATAATAAACATGTTTGGGGCTCAGAAATTTATAGAAAAGATAATCGATATGGACGATACCAAAGTTATGGTACGGTTCAGGTTATGCATAAAAACACTGAGGAGAGTGGTTATGTTGAAGAAGGATGGGATTGGAATTCATATCCTGGTGCAACAAATATTCACTTGCCATTAAATCTTCTTGAAAGTCCTCGCAAAGGAACTTTAATGGAAAGATCAAAAGAAGGCTTTGCAGGATCATCTAATTTAAGTGGAGAAAACGGAATTTTTGGTATTCATTTAACAGAGAAAGATAGATCAAGATTTACAGCTGACTTTAAAGCCTTGAAATCTGTTTTCTCTTTTGGAGATGTTTTAATCTGTTTAGGTTCAGATATTTCAAATAGTAATGCTAAACATCCAACTAAAACGACATTGTTTCAGTCGAGTATCAGTTCAGATACATTGCAACAGTGGGTAAATGATGAGCCAGAATGGACACAGTTTCCAGCTCATAAGGACTTATCGAATGCTGAAAGTCATACTTTAATTGATCCTTATGGAAATGGTTACTGGATTCCTAAAGGGCAATCTGTTGCCTTGAATAGAAGTTTACAAAAATCACGACAAAATAAGACTAAGAAACCAACGGAAGGGAAATTTGCTAGTGCACATCTTATTCATGGTTCTGCACCTAAGAATTCGACATACGAGTATGCAATTTTACCTCAAACAACTAAAGAGCAACTTTCATTATTTTCTAATAATATGAAAGATATTGATTTAGCTTTTTACGAGGTTCTGCAACAAGATAGTTTTGCACATATTGTCTATCATAACGAAAGCAATACAACGGGCTATGTAGTTTTCAATCCTTATGATAATTCAGACGATGAGAAAATTGTTTCGGTTAGTTCTCCTGTTTTAATCATGATGAAAGAATATGAGCGAGATATTTATCGCGTGAGTCTTTGTGATCCAGACTTGCATTTGCCTGAAGGGAAATACACGACTGCAGAATCAAGTAAGCCATTTATTGTTAATGTAAAGTTAAGAGGAAATTGGTCTGTTGAGAATAAAGTCAATAATTGTCGGGTTCTTAAAACAGCTAATGGCTCTACACATATCGAATTTACTTGCGTCGATGGTATTCCGATAGAGCTAGATTTGAGAAGAAAGAAATAATATTATTAAGTAAGACCGTTTATTTTTAAACGGTCTTTTTTCATTTATTAACCAATTAAAATTAAGGTAGATGCGAAAAATTTTACTCACTTTTTTTTGTGCAATTCTATTTTCAATTAATGGTGCAAATGCTCAGTACATTGGTTTTGAAACTGATGTTTCCAGTGATTGGACGACTGATAATGGTGCCCGTTTAAGTATTAGTGATGCACATTATAAATTAGGAAGTCAATCCCTTAAATGGGATTGGACACAAGGCTCGTCCTTACTGATTAATAATCCAACAAATTTGAAGACTGCCGTTAGTAAGACAAATGGTGGTCTTATGTTGTGGATTTACAACGAGACACCTCTAGATAAGAAGATTACTTTTCAGTTTGGAACAGGTAGCTCTGTAGAGTATCACTTTGAGTATGGAATCAATTTTAAAGGTTGGCGCGCTTGTTGGATACGTTTTGATGAAGATATGAGCGGAGCGAAGTCTCGAAAGGATCTTGATTATATGAAGATTGTTGCTCCTACGGATGTGGCTTCAGGAAGTTTGTTTTTCGATAGGTTAAAGTTTCCTTCCGAAGCAATTCATGATCGAGTTACTCCAGATAAGCAGTTACCTTATATCAACCCAGAAATGAATTCTAATCATTGGGCTGCTTTGTGGCACTGGCATAGTTCTTACACCCACGATATAAATTTAGAAGCTTCTGTTACAACAGAACAGCAAAATGCATTCGACGGTATAGAATCTGAATTGCTCCTAGCTTATAAAGGTAGTATTCCTTCTAGCAATAAAATTACGGCTACTAAGTCTGCTTTTAATGCATTTAATATTCAACGTACCGATGGTCAAATCACAGGGCGTCCATACGTAAGTAACGATGAGTATGGAGGAGATGCTCAGGATGTGAAAATGATTCAGGTCGGTCCCGTACTTAGAGATTTAGCTCAAATTTGGTATCATCAAAAAGATGCCAGTATTAAGCAAATGTTTTATGATTTGCTTGATTATGTGATGGATCAAGGATTAAATGTAGGTAGTGGTATGGGAACGAATCACCATTATGGCTATAACTTCAGGGAATTCCCACCTGCTATATTTCTTATGAAAGAAGCTTTAAAAGCTGATGGAAGGCTCGATGAGGCTACTGCCATGTTGTCATATTGGACAGGGGTTCAGGAATATAGAGTTGGTCACGAGGTTGGAACATTACAAGGTGTTTTGGATAGTTGGAATACAACAGTTATTCCAAGATTAATTGCTATTGCGACACTGGATGATAGTTCTGAAAAAGCAAGAGAAATGAAAGCCATTATACGCTGGATGGATACGTCTTTAAAGATTGTGCCTGGAACCATGGGAGGAATTAAAGAGGATGGATCTGGATTTCACCATGGAGGATTATATCCTGCTTACAGTAAAGGTGGATTTGCTGGTGTTGGATCTTTTCTACGTTTTGTGAATGGAACCTGTTTTTCTCTTTCTGATGAAGCCAGAATAAACTTCGGAAAAGCTTTGATCGCTATGAGAAATTACTCAGTAAAGTATGATTGGGGATTTGGAGTTTGTGGACGACACCCTTTACATGGCTCCATAAGTACTTCTGTAAAAAATGCTTTTGCCTATTTAGCTAAGTCTGGAAACCCGAATAATAGTGAAACTTTATGGAATGACATGGCGGCAAGTTATATGCGTCTTGAGTCATCTAATACAAGTTTAAAACAGGAATTTGCTGCAAAAGGAATTAGTGCTGAGGCTTCTCCTGAAGGTAATTTCACCTATAATTATGGAGCCCTGAGCATACACAGACGTGATAACTGGATGGTAAGTATCAAAGGATATAATAAACATGTTTGGGGATCAGAGATTTATTCAGGTGATAACCGATATGGGCGATATCAAAGTTATGGTACGGTTCAGGTTATGAATAAACAGAGTGCCGAAGCAAGTGGATTTGTTCAAGACGGATGGGACTGGAATCGATATCCAGGTGCTACTAGTGTTCATTTGCCTTTTGATAAGCTTGAAAATCCTTATTCAGGGACATTAATGGAGCTGTCTGACGAAACATTTGCTGGAGGATCAAATTTGTTTGAGGAGAATGGGATTTTTGGTATGAAGTTAAATGAGCGAAACCGAACTAACTTTACAGCTGATCATCAGGCTAAAAAATCGGTTTTTAGTTTTGAAAATCGTATTGTTTGTTTAGGAACCAATGTTTCAAATACAAATTCACTTTATAATACTGAAACGACATTATTTCAGACCAATTTGGCAAGTCAATCTACAGGAATCTATGTTGATGGTACTTCAGGCATATCTCAATTTCCATATAATAAGACTCTAGATGTAAATCAAAACCATTGGATTATCGATCCTGTAGGAAATGGTTATTGGATGCGTAAAGGCGGTACAATTAAAGTGAGCCGCTCTACTCAAAATTCTCGTCATAATAAAACAAAAGCTGCCACTCAAGGTGATTTTGCTTCGGCATGGATTGATCATGGGAAAGCACCTTCAAATCAAAGCTACGAGTATGTTATTATTCCGAATTCATCAGCCGCTGACATGCAAAAAATGTCGACGAATATGGCTTCAGAGGCTAGTGCCGACTATTTGGTTCTACAACAGGATGGTAAAGCGCATATTGTTTGGGATAGAGCAACCAATACAACTGGTTATGTCTTTTTTGAGCAGAATTTGGAATTGTCTAATGAGTTTGTACAGTCAGTTTCAGCACCAAGTTTGGTTATGCTTAAGGCTTCAAAAGATAAGACAGAATTGAGCCTGAGTATGTGTGATCCGAACTTAAATTTCCCTGAAGTTGCTTATACATCGGCAAAACCGAGTCAGGCATCTATAATTGAACTAACACTTCAAGGGAATTGGACTATTAGTCAAACCAATAGTCAATGTCAGATTCTGAGTAAAGAGAATGGTCAAACTAAACTAAAGTTTACTGTGAAAGACGGTATTCCAGAAGCGATAAAACTTAAAAAGGATGGATTTAATGCGATTCATAAGGAAAGTTTTGAAACTGCTCCAGGGGCTGACTCATATGCTATAAATACGAGTTTCGATACTGACAACAAAAATTATTTTGGTCGTTACGAAATTGCAAATGTTTCTAAATATTATTTGACTCAAGCTAAAATGGCAGGGGTAGATCAGGATTGGTTTATTGCAGGCGCTAATGTGACTCAGGGAAGTAGTACAGGACCTGTTAATATTACTTTGAAAGAGGTGAATTTGGATTCGTATAAGAATATAAAAGTTAAGATTAAGTTGGGATCTCTACATACACCACCATATAAATTCGATGCGTCTTCTGATTCTCTATTTGTTGAATATAAGTCCAATGGTACAGGTCAATTTAAAAAGATTGCTGCTTTTTATGGTTTTCATCAAGCTGATCATCCATGGAAGGGAGCTTTGGGTATCGATGAAAATTTTGATGGTATTGCAGATGGTGGAGATGATGCTAAGAAATATGTCGAAAGTGGCTTGATGAAAGATTTTACTTTTGATGTACCCGAAGCTGATATGACTTCAATACAAGTCCGAATTCGCGTTTCCACTGATCATTATTATGAAGGTGTTTCTATTGACGATGTCAGAATTGTGGATTTAGGTGATTTAAAACCACAAATAAGTTTGTTGGATATTCTAGCTTTTAATGACAATAGCGCACAATTTGGTTTAAGCTCAACTTCAACGGGGCAGATGTATTGGTTATTGAAATACGAAGGAGAAGCTGCACCGACAGCTGAAAATATTAAAAAAGCTAGTGGAGGTGTTCAGTCAGGTAATTTTGAATATATTACTGCCGATAAGCAAGAGAGTATTTCTCTTGAGAACCTTGAAGGTGACTACAGATTGTATGCGGTAATCGAAAATTCAGATGGGATATCCTATGTGAAAAAATCGGCCTTGCTTTCAATTGTACCTTTAGACAAACAAGCGCCAGTTATAAGTTTCGAAAATTTAGTGCTTTCTGAAACGAAAATGACTTGTAATTTGTTTTCGGATGAGGATGCGACACTATTTTGGATGGTACGAAAAGCCGAGGCTTCGGTTCCAACTAAAGAAGAGGTTCAAGTAGGAACGAGTGCCGTAAGTAAGGGCTTAAATGTTGCAGTAAGTGCTAAATTGGCTCATCCCATTACTGTTACCAACCTCGAGGCAGGTGTGAGTTATGTTTTGTATGCCGTTGGAAAAGACGAAGCTGAAAATGTTTCAGCAGTCAAAATTTCAAACGCTTTCCAATTAAAAATTAGCGAGCCTATAGATGATGTTGATCCGGAAGTTACTCATTTTGTCTTAACGGATATGACCATAAATTCGTTAACTGTACAGGTGGAAGTTAATGAAGCTGGAACTATTTTCTGGGGACTGGTTACAAGTGATAAGATGGCGCCTAATGCTTCCGAAATTGAGCAGGGGGCCAATTCAGAATTAAAAGGATCCTTGAATTATCTAACTGAAAATGTTGAGACTCAATTTGTCTTGGAGAATATCGCAGCGAATAAGTCTTATCGATTATATCTTGTATCTAAAGATAAAGCAGGGAACTATTCATCCGTTATCAAATCAGATGAATTTTCAACTTTTGTTACAGGAATCGATGATAAGCTGACTGAAGAAGGAACTCAAGTATATGGTATCGATAATGAGATTATTATTCGATCAGATCGAATGTTGAATAAGGCTAATTTATCAGTTTATTCAATTGATGGAAGATTGGTGGAAAGACTGATATTCTCAGGGAATTCATATCGTTTACAGACGAATTATCAAAGAGGAATTTACATTGTTAGATTAGTAAATGAAGGATCTGCAATCAGCAAAAAAATACTGATAAAGTAATTCTTTCTTTTTCTATTAAAAAAGCATCTGTCCTGCAAAGGACAGATGCTTTTTTTTACAAATGTGGGTATTTAAGAGGCTTGTTATTCTGCCTGTCGAGAGGTGTTTGAGCTTTTACTTTGTTAAGATAGTCACGTAATTGTGAACAAAGTCTATTTGCAATTTCAGGCTCCTTTAGTAAGAGGTTATTTTGTTCCGAAATATCTTCATCTAAGTTAAAAAGTTCTACTTTTTCATCCTCGTAACCATAGCATAACTTCCATTTACCCATTCGTATTGCACTAAAAGGTTTAATGCTAGGATAGCTGTCGCGTAAGCTTTTCCATGCCCAATAGTGTGGATAATGAAAACAAAGTCCTTGGGGACGTTTAAAGTTGCCATTACCTGTAAGTAATGGGCCTAAATCTTTCCCATCAATACTTTTAAGATAGGGCTTTGTTGAAATACCTGCCATTTCTAGTATGGTAGGGAAGAAATCATCACTTATTACAGGTTCGTCACATTGGCTGCCAGCCTCTACAATTCCTGGCCATTTAATCATCATAGGAACTCGAATACCACCTTCTCGGCAGGTGCCTTTCCCATCGCTAAGTGGCGCATTGCTAGTAGGATGTCCTGCATGAGTAACCAAACCTCCATTGTCCGACATAAAAATGATTATCGTGTTGTCTGCAATTTGGAGTTCTTCAAGTTTCTGCATAATGGAACCTAAACTATTGTCCATACTAGCAACCATAGACGCATATTTCGCCTGAGTTTCAGTTTTATCTTTTTGTATAAATTGAGCTACCAATTGCTTGTTTTCTTGTATAGGCGTATGAACAGCATAATGAGCCAGATTTAGAAAAAATGGTTTTTTCTCTTTCGAAAACTGTTCTAATAATTGATTTGCTTTTACGGTGAGCGCCTGATTAAGATATAGGCTATCTTTTGCAAATTCTTCCAAGTCTGGCACCTTCTTATGACTTCCCTTTTTCCCGTAAGGGTAATAATAGGAACCCGGCTGTCCTGCATGATGCCCAGCTATATTGTAATCGAAGCCCAACTGTTTAGGATCAGCACCACTTGTACCTTCCAATCCAAAATGAGCTTTACCGATATGTGCTGTGGTATAGCCGTGATCTTGTAATACCTTTGGGAAAGTAATACTGTTTGACTGTAATCCATTCACATTCCAATCTGGAATAAACAGTTTTTGTTCCGATTCAGGGATATCATTGCTTTGTCCCGGAATCCAATTTGTAATCTGACTTCGCGCAGGATTCTTTCCCGTAAGAATACTACATCGCGTTGGTGAGCATACAGGACTGGCTGAATAGGCATTGGTGAATTTCACAGATTGCTTGGCCAGATTTTCCATATTTGGAGTTTTATGATATCGATTATTATCGCTCATCATTTTTTCAAATGGTACCGAAGTATCAGTCCAACCCATATCGTCAACAAGGAATAGGATTATATTTGGAGGCTCGGTTTTGAGTTCTTTTTGAGTACATGCGAGTAAAGTTCCAGCACAAGTTAGCAAGCCTAGGCTGCGAGTAAAACCAGTTTTATTGAATTGCATTTTTTATTTATTGTTTTGTTTCATGATAAAACTAGAAATCAGAGCAGGGATATACAAGTCAGTTAGGATAAACTATTGTGTTTACCTATCCCAAATTATTATTGGGAAATGTTTGGATCAATTGAATCTTTCAATGTCTTGAATTGTATAATAATTGAAGTAATCTGAATGATAATAGACGTTTTACCATGCGCTTATTCAGATATTTGAGTTTTTCATACCAGTACTAATCAAAAAATCGGAAAACCGTGAATATATCTAAATCCATGCATGCAATTTGGCCTGTTATGTTGGGAGCTTGTGCAACAGGCACACCTAGTCAGGAATCAAATATAAACGATACAAAAAAGCCCAATGTTATTGTGGTCGTTACCGATGATCAGGGATATGGACAGTTGAATTTTGATCCTAATTCTTATACTCAGGATCAACTTAATAATACAATAGTAACTAAAAGATACAGAACTTCGGTTGAAGAGGCTTATAAGGCTGCTCAAACGGCTATGCCAAATACAGCGAAACTGGCCAATGAAGGGGTTAAATTTACCAATGCATTTGTGGCTTCAACAACTTGTGCTCCATCTCGTGCAGCTTTACTTACGGGAAAATATACACAACGTTTCGGTATTTATAACAATTACGATGCCGAGGCAGGTGTAAAACCAGAAGAAAAATTTTTATCAGAAACTTTTCAAGAGAATGGTTATAACACGGCTATGATTGGAAAGTGGCATTTAGGAGAGTTAACGATTGATTCTTTGGTTGAGAAAACCAGAGATTATCATCGCGATTGTATTTATGGTTGCGTGAAGAACCAACATCCGCTAAACAAGGGTTTCGATTATTACTTTGGATTTAACTATCACGGCAGTAATTATTATAACGCCACCAGTTTGTTTAGAGATTACGAACACGTTAAATCGCAAGGCTATATTACTGATGAGTTTACCGATGAAGCGCTGACTTACATAGAAAAGAATAAGACAAATCCTTTCTTTATGTATTTGTCTTATAATGCACCTCACATTCCTCTAGAAGAAAGAGCACCGCGTAAATACCAGCGTTTCAATACAGGTAATCCTGAGGTCGATAATTATTACGCAACACTAGCTGCTGTTGACGATGGTATTGGTAAACTTGTAAGTAAGCTGGAAGAATTAAAGTTAGATGATAATACGATCATTTTATTTGTAAGCGATAATGGAGCTGTTGTTGACTCACCTTTACCGTTAAATGGCGCCTTTAAAGGAAATAAGGGGCTGATGTTTCAAGGAGGTGTTCATGTGCCTATGTTTGCCTGGTATCCGGCGAAATATAAAAAAGGTCTTGTTGTTACAGATAATGTTTCAGCTATGGATTTATTGCCAACAGTTTTGGCAGAAGCAGGTATTCAATTGCCATCAAACCTTGATGGAATTGATTTATCAGCAACTCTTAAAGGTAAAAAAAGTGTTTCAAATAACAGACAATTGTTTTGGGCAGGAACACAAGCTTATCACTGGAGTGATATTAATTTACGTTTCTGGAACGATTACACCGAGTATGTTGCAGGAAGTATGATACAAACACAGTTTCCGAAAAGTAATTATAAAGAAAATGTGTCTGATCCGGCAGGAACGGTTCTAGAAGGTGATTATATGATGCATTATTATCCTGTTGGCGATACTTATGAGCTGTACAATATCAAACAAGACCCAGGAGAAGCGAATAACTTGGCTTCTGAATTTCCTGATAAGGTGAAAGCTATGAAAGCAGCTTTTGATAAGTGGATTATAAGTATGGATAAACCTGTAGAGTGGAAGATTGGAACCTGGAAAAAATTATTACCAAAATCATAATTGTTGTGAAATATTGGAACTAATTTAAACAAGAATTCAAGTTAATGGTATGATGAATAAAATAAGTAACTCTTTGTTTCTTGGTGCAAGTGCTTTGCTAATGCAATCATGTGGCGGAGTAGCTGATAAAAAAGAAATCGCACAGGATAACCCCAATGTTTTATTCATTTCAGTAGATGATTTGAATGATTGGACAGGGATATCTAAAGGACATCCAGACGTGAAAACACCGAATCTTGATCGTTTGGCAAAGCGAGGCGTGTATTTTACAAATGCTCATGCGTCTGTTGCGGTTTGTACACCTTCAAGACTATCTGTACTTTCTTCACTGAGTCCGGTAACAACGGGTTGTTACACAAATAAAAGTGGCACTCCCAATCAGGAAGTTTGGAACGAAGTAAATCTATTACCAGCCCATTTTCGACAAAATGGATACAGAACAATGGGCTGTGGTAAAATAGAAGGGCATGCTTGTTGGGCAATTGAGGACGATTTTGAGAATCAAAAACTGTGGGATGAACGCCGACCTAGAGTCTATGGATTAACTGAAAAGATGATGAAGGATGGAAACCGTTATGGAGCTCCCGATTTTTATCCATTTCCAATGGGAGGTTCAGGTACCATGAATTACAATAAAGCACATGGAACCAATTTTCCGGGTTTTTCATTATGTGCCGGACCTATCGATAGAGACTATTTACCTGAAGGTAAAATGCCAGATGAAATAAATGTAGAATGGGCCATTGAACGATTACAAAAGGATTACGACAAGCCGTTTATGTTGGGAGTCGGCTTTTTGCGACCTCACGTCCCTTATACAGCTCCACGTGAATATTTTGATCTGTATCCATTGGATAAAATTGATATTCCTAAGGCTTTAGACAATGAATTTAGTGATATTCCTATTTATGGAAAAGCGATGGCTGAAGGAATTACTGATCCAGGTGCTGAAATGATTGTGAATACAATAAGTCCTACTTATAGAAAGGAACTTGTCCAGGGGTATTTGGCTTCTATTTCATTTATGGATGCACAATTAGGTCGACTGCTAGATGCTTTAGACGAAAGTGAACATGGGAAAAATACAATTATCGTACTTTGGTCTGATCATGGGCAATGTTTTGGAGAAAAGCGAAATTGGCGTAAAAATAATCTGTGGAACGAGGCCACTGTGGCCCCAATGCTTTGGGTTGTTCCAGGTGAAATAGCAAAAGGGCAGGTAAATAAGAATGCAGTAAGTTTGTTAGATATTTATCCAACTTTGACTGATTTGTGCGGTTTGGATCAAAATCAACGACATGATGGTGAGAATATTCTGCCTTTGCTTAAAGATATGACTGTTAAGCGTAAGAATCCTGTGATAAGTACATGGACTTATGGATCTCACTCTGTTCGAGTTGATAAGTGGAGGTATATTCACTATTACGATGGATCTGAAGAATTGTACGACGAAGAAAAAGATTACGGAGAGCATATTAATTTGGCAAAAGATCCAAACTTTAAGCAGGTTATTAGTGAGTTAAAGAAGTATCTGCCACAGGATGTTTACAAACCAACAGCAAAGAATAAACAATTCAATTTGATTAATAATAGAGTTAAAAGATGGACAAAAAATCCTTCTTCTATGCCTTTGTGGTTAAAATAGGATTGTAAATCTAGAATAATGCTCGGCAAATTAGATGTTGAGCATTATTTCCCAAACACTTTTAAAAAATATTTTAAAAGATGAGAGTTCTTTTAAAAATATTTATACTTTTATCACGAAAACGTACTCGAAACTTAAAAAAAGTCAGATTGAGACCAGAATTCAAATATGAAAAAGAGGTAGCAGGAACTGCTAATGCTAAAAAACGAAAATTGGAACAGTATCGTAAGATCGTTTCACATTTGTATATAAATGGCAAAGCCTCTATTGCTGATATTGTGAAGCAATCAAAAATCAGTCAACCTCTGGTTGCTTCATTGGTTGATGATTTATTGGGTTTTGGTATTCTTCTTGATAATGGTATTGGTGAATCAATAGGAGGTCGACGACCAAACTTATATTGTATTAACCCCGAGTATCAATACGTTTTAGGTGTTGATGTTAATCTGCATACACTTACAATCGCACTTTTCGATTTAAATAATCAGCTTGTTTGTAGACACGAATTTAAAAATGTCGATTTAGAGAATTCGTCTATTTATACCGAACAGCTTGTTACGAAGATTAACGAAATTCTTCGAGAGCAGAATATCTCAACTTCTGATGTTTTAGCAATGGGCGTATCCATTCCTGGTTTAGTCGATTCTGAAAATGGAATCACTTTTACCCATTTGTCTTTTGCAAGCGAGGGATTGTCGGCTTACTTAAGCTCTAAACTTGGTTTTTCAGTATTACTGGATAATGATGCGAGGTTAATGGCATTGGGTGAAAAAGCTTTTGGTAAAGCCAAAGGCAAAAAGGATGTTTTGTGTTTAAATCTAAGTAATAGAATTGGTTTAGGAATCATTTTAAATGGTCAGCTCTATTCTGGTAAAAATGGTTTTGCTGGAGAGTTTGGGCATATATTGATTGATCCAGAAGGTGATTTGTGTTATTGTGGAAAGATAGGGTGTTTGGAAACCTTAACATCAGGCCAAATAATGGTGCGAAATATCAACGAAGCGTTAAATAAAGGTCAAGCTAGTTTTTTAAGCCAAGCAAAAGCTGAAGGCAAGAAAATTGATTTGAGAGCAATCGTTGGGGCAATTATAGAAGGCGATCAGTTTGCGATAGATCAGTTGAATAAGATGAGTGATTATTTAGGAAAAGGATTGGTGACATTAATTCACCTGTTAAATCCTGAGATGATCATTATTGGAGGGAGATTAGCTCATACGGGAAAATATATAGCAGATCCAGTAAACATGGCTCTGAATAAATACGCAATGGATAGAATCAGTTCAGAAACAGAACTTGTTTGTTCTGAGTTATTAGACGATGCAGCACTGATGGGAACCCTATCTAATGTTATGAATGAAGTATTACGAATAAATTAAAGAAACACATATGAAACCGACATTATTAGTACTTGCAGCAGGAATGGGAAGCCGATATGGCGGATTAAAGCAAATCGATCCGATTGGGCCTTCAAATGAAACCATTATCGATTATTCGATTCATGATGCCATAGCAGCAGGATTTGGTAAAATCGTTTTTGTGATAAGAGAAGGGTTTCAAAAAGAATTCAAAGAGCTCTTTGATGCAAAACTCGCAGGGAAAATAGAAGTGGAATATGTAAGTCAAGAAATTGAAAAAGTTCCAGAAGGCTCATCTTATAATTTAGAACGAGAAAAGCCATGGGGAACTGGTCATGCTATTTTAATGGCCAAAGAATGTATAAAAGAGCCATTTGCAGTTATTAATGCCGATGATTATTATGGTGTAGAAGCTTATAAGTCGATGGCTGATTTCTTAATGAATTCAAAGTCAGAACAGGAATATTCAATGGTGGGGTACAAGCTTGCCAATACCATTTCTGAAAATGGTTCGGTTTCTCGTGGAGTGTGCACGACTAATGCAATTGATCATTTAGAAACGGTTGTTGAACGAACTCATATTGAAAAACTTTCAGAGGGAATCGCCTATAAAGAAGATGATAAATGGACTCCACTTGCTGGAGATACAATAGTTTCAATGAATTTTTGGGGCTTTAAACCAGAACTATTTGCGCATTTAGAAGACCAATTTAAAGGTTTTTTAACTGAAGCCGGACAGGAGTTAAAATCTGAGTTTTACATTCCTTCTGTAGTTGCTAAAATTATTGATGGAGGCAATACAAGTGTTAAGGTGTTAAAGTCAGATGCTCAATGGTTTGGAGTGACGTATCGTGAGGATAAAGAAAAAGTGACTAAAGCGATTTCCGGATTGGTTGAAAAAGGTGTTTATCCTTCAAAATTATGGAGCTAATATTTGTTGTTCCGATTTTAGAAATTTAATAGGCTACTTGCCTTGTTAATGAAATAACCCAAAGAGAATAAGAATGACTTTAATAAAATCAATATCTGGAATTAGAGGCACTATAGGCGGTAGACCAGGGCAAGCTTTAACTCCAATGGATATCGTGAGTATTGCAGGAGCTTTTGGCATGTGGCTGCAAAATAGTGGCGCTAATAAAAAA
>Ga0209272_10000248_pt1 | contig 53848 bp, 42 predicted proteins | sample tdDd002_FD_187125 | JGI IMG/M metagenome (GOLD analysis project Ga0209272, IMG submission 187125) | Marine sediment microbial communities from the Atlantic coast under amendment with organic carbon and nitrate - tdDd00.2 (SPAdes)... | ecosystem: Environmental > Aquatic > Marine > Coastal >...
AGTTAAAACACGAAGAACAAAATTTAATTTTATTTCGGGCTTCAACAATTGCTTCTGAGAGACTCACTGCCAAGTCCTCACGACTTGTTACAATATGCATAGCCAGTCGTTGGGCAGTTTTTCTGCCAACGCCAGGCAAATGTGCAAGCTCTTCAATAAGTCTTGCAATAGGTGGTGCATAATAAGACATAAAGTCACCTTCTAGAATAAACCAGGAATGTTCATGCCACCTGTCAGTTTACCCATCTCTTTGTTCATTGTTTCATCAGCAGTACGCATTGCTTCATTAACAGCAGCAAGAATTAAATCTTGTAGCATTTCAACGTCATCTGGATCAACAACATCTTCATCAATATCGATAGCGATTAGCTCTTTTTTTCCATTTACTTTAACAGTGATTGCACCGCCACCAGCACTTGCTGTAAACTCTTTAGTTTCAATCTCTTCTTGAGTTTTTGCCATTTGAGCTTGCATCTTTTGTACTTGCTTCATCATATTGCCCATATTACCAGGCACTTGTGGTCTTCTTTTAGCCATAATAATCATCCTCCTGATTCATTTCCAACTTATTATAACATAAGTAATTGTTAACTATCATTATTCAAAATTACATTCTTGTTTACTCAATGATCTTTAATTTATCTTCATGATCTTTAAAATATTCTTTAACTGTATCCTCATCTGACTTATCTTCTACAGGTTCATCTGTCTTTACAGTTAGATTATAGTCGTAATCACATCTTATTCTTACACTTTGGTGGAATACACGTTCAATGGCTGCTTCAACAATTTTACGGTTCTCTTCACGCTCCACCATATCCATATGGAATGCATACCCATCTTTAAAGGCAACCATAAGGGTTCCGCCATCCATGTAAGCAGGTGTACCTTCAATTAAAAATGCATGCACTTGTATTTTCGTTTTTCTTACAAGCTCAAGTATTTGACCCCATTGTGACTGTATTTCGTCAAACGTTACTGTTACAGGACCTGTTGAAACAGGCACTGCTGGCGCTTCTAACTCTGGAGCTGCTTCAGATTCTACAGACACTTTTGGAGCAGGTTCCACAGTATTATTTGTTTGTTTAGATGATGGTGGCGTAGATGCCTGAACAACTGGTGTTTCTGCCACAGCTTGTCGTTTAGGTTGACCAGGTGTGTTGTGGCTTGGTGAAACAACCGAACCTTGTGGCTGAACAACCACTGGGCTACCACTTGCAACAGCATTTTCTAATTTTTCAAGTCTTGCGAGCAAACCTTCTACTGTTTGATCTGTTTCAGGTTGCATTAATTTAACCAGTGTCATTTCAAGGTGAATCCTAGGCTGAGTTGCCCATCTTGATTGTGCTTCTAACTTGGTTAAAACATCAATGGATCTTAAAATCTCATTCATAGTCAACTGATCTGCTTGGGCCTTTGTTTGCTCAATACTCTCTTCAGTAGAGTCCATGATATAAGCTAAGTCTGCACCACTTTTTGATAACATCAAATTTCTATAATGTCCAGTTAGGCTTTTAATGAAATGACCCAGATTCTTTCCGTCATTCACCATATCATTTACCATAACCATAACATCTGAAGCTTTTGTAGCAATCACACCGTCTACAATATTAAACAACCAATGTTCCGTCGTCAGACCAAGCGTAGAAACTACAGCATCATAAGTAAGCTCTCCCTCTGCAAAAGATAAACACTGATCTAGGATACTCATGGCATCACGAACTGCGCCATCTGCATTACGAACTATCAAACTTAAGGCTTTTTGCTCAGGTGTAACTTCTAATGATTCACATATTTGACCAAGATACTCAATTAAAGTCTCAGCTGGAATACGTTTAAAGTCGTAACGCTGGCATCTCGATAAAATAGTAGCAGGTATTTTTTGAGGTTCAGTTGTAGCAAGAATAAATACTACATACCCCGGTGGTTCTTCAAGTGTTTTCAGAAGTGCATTAAATGCACCTGTTGAAAGCATGTGGACCTCATCGATAATATATACTTTAAACTTGGCTTTTGATGGTGGATATTTTACATTTTCACGAAGTTCTCTTACGTCATCCACACCGTTGTTTGATGCAGCATCAATTTCAACAATATCCATTAAACTTTCATCTAACATACCTGTACATACTTCACATGTATTACATGGATTTTGATCCACAGGACTTAAGCAGTTAATGGCTCTAGCCAGAATTTTAGCTGTAGACGTTTTACCCGTTCCACGTGTTCCACTGAAAAGATAGGCATGAGCAATGCTGTCAGATTGAATCTGATTTTTTAATGTATCTGTTATGTGACCTTGTCCAATAACCTCTTCAAAGATTCTTGGTCTCCAACGTCGATAAAGTGCTGTATAACTCAACTCGTCACCTGTACCTTTCCGGTTATGATGCTCTCAAGGGCACCAGGATTATTCTCAAATATCCTGAGAATAGATGCAACAACTTGAGGGGCAAACTGTGTCTGTTCATTATTTATAATTTCCTGTATGGCTACGTCTAAAGGTCTGCCTTTTGAATAGGACCTGTTGCTTGTCATTGCGTCCAGTGCATCTGAGACACCTATAATTGCTGCTGATAATGGCAAGCTTTCTACTTCAACATCACTTGGATACCCTGTTAAATCAAAACGCTTATGATGTAGGGTCACCCCGTCCATAATGGATTGGTTAAAACCAATAGGTTGTAAGATCCGTCTACCGATTTCCGGATGCTCTTTGATTTTATCAGATTCGAAAGGTGATAATCGACCCTTTTTAGTTAAAATAAAATCATCTATGCCTATTTTCCCTATATCGTGGAGAAGTCCTGCAAACTGTATATCTTCAATTTCTTGGGATGTCATGCCCATGTCAGCTGCTATAGCCGTTGCAAATTCAGATACACGGTTTGAATGACCTTCTGTGTATGCGTCTTTAGCTTCAATAGCTGTAACAAGAACACGTATCGTTGCTAAAAATTCTTCCCTTTGCTTTTCATATAATTTAGCTTTTTTTATGGCAAGTGTAGATTGAATCCCAATGGTTGATAAAATCATCAGTTCATTCTGAGGAAGTTTTTCATTAAATACAATTGATATGACACCTGTATGTTCACTGGTATCCGCTAGTGGTAAAAACACAATCGACTCCACATGGTTAACCGCTTCAACAAGTTCTTTATAATTTTCTAGATGTGTCTCATCCATTTCTTCTAAATAAATCATCTTGTTATCTTTTAAAGCTTTATATCGAACATCGTCGGTGTCTTTAATTGTCACATCATTAATAAAATCACTGCCCGGACCCGTTACATTAACCATTTCAAGATGCCCATCATCGTTAACAATTCGAATACTACAGATTGCAACATCATAAAGTTCATATATTTTACTTACAACCAAATCAAATAAGGCATCAATGTTGTTTTCAGTTGCTAATGTTCTTGTAATGTCACGAATATCTTCAAGTGCCTGACTTCTTCTTGTTAGCTTCTGGGTAAGTAACCAATTTTCAGACAGGGGACGACTTATCCCTTGTATGCCTGTAAACAATCCGTTTTTGTATATATGAACCGTGTTGGTAAGAAAAATTTCAGCGTCACTTGAGCTATGTTTGTTAAACCACATGTGTATAGACTCAATATCTTTTTCGAACATCTTTTGGAGCAGTTGTTCTCCTAAGTCTTCACCTGAATCTTTCGAAAGAATCATACTAAATGACTTACCAATTAAGTTTTCTGCCTTATAACCCAGTGCAAGCTCAAAAGCATCATTCACATAGGTAAAATTACCAGCTAAATCGATGACCCATACTAAATCATGTATGTTTTCTATGAGGGCTTGATACTTTTCTTTAGAGTACTCTAACCTCCTATTACCATCTTTTAAAGCAGCATAGTTATTTTCCAGAGACTGATTTACTTGAATTAAATTGTCTTGTATCTTAATCATTTCCATAGACTGATTTAACAAATTATTATAATCAGCTTCACTAATTCTAGCAATTTCATTAATACCATCAACTATTGGTTTAAAAATGCCACTGTGCCAGAGTGTGATTCTAGAAGATAGATTACCTTCAAGTAATTTTCTCGTTTTCTTCTCTATAACCCGTACTGGGCTGTACATGTGTCCTGAATAGAAAATAGACAATCCAATAGAGAGTGCAACTAAAATCAGCACAACAATTAAACTTTTCATGCCTATAGCAGTCACTAAGTTTATATCTTCTGTTTCAGAAGATGATAATATAAGTTTCATTTCACCACCGAACACATCGAACTTCATATAAGACGGGGCAGATGACGTTTCAGCAACAAACTGAGGGGACTGTTCACTTATATGATTAACCATTAGTAACAATTCATTTTGTCCATTGCTATGACTCAGATTTCTGCCATCATGTATAAGTACCCAGTCCAATAATGATGTCTTATTTAAATCATTTAATACAAAATCTGTCTTTACTTGTTTTATCACAACACCGGCACATATTCGGGTGTTAGATTCTGTTAACACGTTTACAACTACTGCAAAATCTTGTTTAGAGTCCATCCAATTTGGAATGATATGTGTAGCGTTTTCATTTGTATAAACCATATTGTTTAGACGTTGTAAATCAAGTTCACCTTCCGAGTATAATACTTTATCTTTATTGTGAATGACTATAAAGGGCTTCTCACCATTAATCCTTAAGTTACTCAATTGCTCAAAATAACCGTTTAAACTCTTAGGTGCATGTGTCTCAAAATAGGTCGCAGTATTGGTGAGGTTACTTAGATCTTCTTCAGCTAATACCACCATGTTTTCAAATGATACAGCTTTTGTCATATAAGTATTTTTTAAGTCTTCGGAGTGTTGATTTAAGCGCTCATCTAATATTGTTCTATAACTATTAAAACCAATGATCATCAATGGTATTATTGCAAACAAGCCTAAAAACAAAGTCAGCCTTGTTTTAAACTTTAGAGGTTTCATTAAACTGTCACCTCCGTATCCACTAACAAGTACTTATAGTGGTCTGTAATAAGGTCTGGGGAAAGTTTAGCCATCTCGTCTAGTATTCGAACTACTTCAGGACAATACTCAGCACCCGCACCTTTTCTTATTTCTACCATTGCTTGTTCAAGTGGCATAACATCATATTCTAAGCGACCAGCTAAAAGGCCATCTAAATCATCCACAACACCAATAATTCTCGCAATTAAAGGCAATGAATTAATCTTTTCGTCTCTTGGTTCACCTGACAGATTATACTTTTTGTGGTGATAATAAATACCTTCTGTAATGGCTTGTGACATACCAATTGGTTCTAGTATTTTCTTAGCATACATAGGATGTTTGTCCATTTCATTTGCTTCTTCTTGTGTTAGGTCGTTCTTCTTTGAAAGTAAGGTGTCAGGAATATTCATTTTTCCTATATCATGAAGCAGTCCTGCGATGTATATATCATCAATGTCCTTTTTTCGTAAATACATTCTTTTACCCACTTCAACAGCAATGTCTGATACGCGTTTAGTATGACCTTCCATATTGGGTACCTTGGCATCATTGGCTGCCACTAAAGCTTCGATGGTCTTAAAATAATGTGTTCTGAGTTTCTCAAATATCTGTTTTCTTTCAATGGCAATCGCTGCTTGATCTGCCAGGGTTTCAAGAATTTTTATTTTCTCCAGTTTAAGTTCCTGATCTGTACCAATTGAGATTATTCCATATACATTATCATTTGTAGCTAATGGTATATATACAACTGTTGTTAAATGTTCCATTGCTTCATACAAATCCGGATCTTCGATTACAAAGTCAATTTCTCCGTTAATAATGCTTAGTCTATTTTCTTTGTAAGCCAACCCCATGTGTGATGATTCTAAACTTGGCGGCACATCAAAAATAATCTGTTCACGCGCACCTGAAGACGCCACTAGCTCAAAATGGTCATCTTTCAATAATCTGATTGTACATAATGATACACTCATGATTTGGCCCACTTTGTTTGCTATATCTGTTAAGACAACATCTAGCTCAGTATTTGATATGAGAGATTTTGTAATGTCATTAACTAACGTAAGTTCTCTATTCCTATTATAATAGTCAAAATACATATTTCTTGCTTCTGATGTGTCTCTAAATATCCCTTGTACTGCTATTAATCGATCAGACTCATAGATTCTAGTAATACTGCCTTCCATCTCATGAGATATTAAATCACTGTCTACAAAACTTAACTCGATTTTACTGTAATCACGATCTAAAAATAGCTTGATTCTATCTTTGCTACTAGGCAGTCCTTCAATAATATCTGAAATACGTAATCTATCTTCCTGTCGTACTGATTTTCCAATTTTATTTTCAAAAACTTCATTGCCATAAATTAAATATCCGTTGGCATCACATATCCATATCAAATCTGGTATGTTGTTCACCAAATCATAATACTGTTCTTCTTGTACCTCCAGTTTTCCTTTTAACATTTTCAGTTCGTTAAATGAGGCTTCAAGTGCTGTATTACTGCTACTTATTTCATTATTGTGTTCATGAACATGTTTATTCATTTGAGTGATCTCGATTTTTCGATCCTCTAAGTTTTTATCTAGTTGAATAAAGTGACTTAAAATATCCTTTAAATCCTCTGGAAGTATTGGAATTCGATTGTTTTCAACTTTTTCAGTTGCATTAGTGATGTATAAACTCATACGATTCAGTGGACTAAGGAGTAGACTAGCACCAATACGTATCACACCAATTAACCCAATTAGAATAATAAGTGTGTTCATTAAAAATTCTCTGTTAAAGGCATGAATAGGTTCATAGTATTTATCCATGCTTAAGAAAACGTACATTGTTGTATGCATATTAGGCAGGACATATTTCATTCCTGTATACCTTGTCTCGTTCAGATTTATATCCATTTGATCTGTTGGCTGGTCTAATATCTCATCTAACGATGAGCCTACAAAAGTTTCTGACGAATAAGGTACACTTCCATCTTCACTCTGAATAATAATACTGTAGCGGTCTTCTCCTATGGGGTGTTCAATCTTCTTAACAATCTTATCTAACAATACATCCATTGCCACCACGGCTTGTAATCGACCCTTTTTATCTCTTATAGATTTAGAGAAAGTCACAACCAGCTGATTGGTTAATATATCTTTATAAGGAGCAGAAATATACAAATCTTCTTTCAATCCACCTACATACCAAGGTCTTGTACGACCATCAAGAACAGGTGTGGTATCTCCTGATATATACTGCGACCCTGTTTCAGTTGTTAAATACAAATGTGTTATGTCTTTATCTGCTTCAGACATTTCTGTTAAAAACCCATTGATCTTGTTATCAAAACCATACTGAGCAATGTATGATTCAATCGCAACACCGTATTGATCTATTGTATACGTCTTACCATCCATCCAATTTTTAATGTCTATAACTTTATTGTCTATGTGTTGGGATGCAACTTGTGACACATGGTATTTTGTATATGCATTTTGATCAAGTTGCATAATTCCAAAAAGAATAGCCGCAGGAATTGCAACACATATTAATATGCTAAGTGCTATATGATTTATGTAATTCCTATTAAACATAATCTACTCCTAATGAATTAAGTATTGTACCCTAACTACAATTATATAAGAATTCTGACTTCAATTAAATAGATCAAACAAACTTGCTTCATCTTCCTTTAAATTGAAACATAAAAAAACTACCTTAGGTAAAGGTAGTTTTGGGTGGGACATACATCCCTTATTTTAAAATTAATGTCGCACATCCAGCTTCGAAAACCGATCACAGCCGTTACCCAAGCAGTTAGCTCAAATCAGGCAACCCCACGGCACATAGAAATGATTGCTTAATGCTGCTTCCTTCCGGACCTGACATGATTCACAAGTTTCTATTGCGCGGGACCCAATCGTCAACACCACTTACCTGAGGCAGCACTACGGTCAAGAACCCTACACTGGACATCAACCCTGCTAAAGCGGATTGCAGGTTACAAGGCACCGCTATCTCCCCGTCTAGTGCGACAAATTTTATAGATAATTTTAATGGCGGAGAGAGCGGGACTCGAACCCGCGGGCCCTTTCGGGCTTACACGCTTTCCAGGCGTGCCCCTTAGCCAACTCGGACATCTCTCCATAACTCTATTTCGATCTCAATTTCTTGAAGAAATCTTTCATGATCTGTGAGCATGGCTCCCTTAGTATACCATATTCTACGTTAACAAGATGATTTAATCGTTCATCTCTTGGAATATTGTACAGCGAACCAACCGCTCCACCTTTTGGATCCATAGATCCAATAAATAGGTTCACTATTCTAGATTGAAATATTGCACCTGCACACATTGGGCAAGGTTCAATAGTCACATACATATCGCAGTCAATCAGCCTCCAACCTCCTAACGTTTTTGCTGCATCGCGTATTGCGATCATTTCAGCATGCGCAGTTGGGTCTTTGTCTGTTTCCCTTAAATTGTGGCCTCGACCAACAATTATGCCATTTTGAACAATAACGGCACCGATCGGCACTTCGCCTTTTTTAAAAGCCTTTTGCGCTTCTTCTAGCGCAGCAGCCATATAGCGTTCAACCATTGATGTGACTCCAATCTTTTATCGAACAATTGTCATTATACCTCATAGGACTCAGAGGGGTCAAGGCATTTTATTCATTCATATAAAAATCCCAACATTAATGTTGGGATTCTTGGCGCACCCGAGAGGATTTGAACCTCCGACCTACCGCTTAGGAGGCGGTTGCTCTATCCAGCTGAGCTACGGGTGCAAGTTACTATAATGGTAATTCACTCCATTTGATTTGTCAATTCATGTAAAGTGTATTTTGACTTTTCCCGGGAAATAAACTGTAAATTCACTAAGTTTATTTGTACATAAAAACTGCTCAGAGGTAATACATAAAATTTTATGTATCGCTTCTGAGCAGTCTAATAATTATGTTTACTTTGAACTATCTTCTTCTAATTTATATGCTTCAAAATAGACATCTGTTCTTCGATTAAGCATTAATTCTTCAGCCGAGTCTGATTTATTTAAAGGTTTTGAACTACCATTGCTCATAACTTTTATCACATGCTCTGCTATCCCCATGTTCTTTAAGTATTGAGCAACTTTGTCAGCACGAATTTGTGATAACTCCTCACCAAACTTTGAATCATTAAACTTGGGGTACCCATTAATGTTACCTTCAACAATTATCATTTCTTCAGGATAATCTTTTGCAATGCCAATGAATATATTAAGTATTAGCTTATACTCATCATTTAAATCATATTGATCTGGTTCAAAATACACAGTAGATTTGGCATTCATTAATGTTTCAACATCTAATGACGTATCTTGCATCGCATCTTCATTACTTGTATCTTGCCCATTCATTTCATCTTCATTACTAACAGTAGTTTCGCCCTCAGTTGACGATTCTTCATCTGGTTCATCCTTAATAAAGTCTTCTGAAGTTGAGTCCATATCATTCTGATCAGAGTCTGTGTTCATTTCTTCGATGTTATTAGTGTTGTTAACTGGTTCTACTGGCGCGTCTTGATCAGGTAGTAGGGACTGAACAAACATGAACAGAAGAACAAGAGCAATAATACCTGTAATGGAGAATACTACTTTTCCACGAGGTGTAACACGATATTTACTCATCATAGTCCCACATCCCTAACATATACTATTTTTTTGGTTTTATAAAATCTACAATACCAATGATTTTCTGAATTTCATACTCAATAACTGAAGTTTGATCTTCCTGGAATTGCTCCCTTGCTTCAATGACTTTCTTAAGATCTTTAATACGGCTTTCAAGTTCTCGAATAGATGCATTATTCTTAGCAAGAACTTCCTCAGTTGTATTCACTGTTTCTTCTAATACGCTGTTAAGAGAATCAATTCTTTTAAACGCATCATTGAGTAAGTTCTCTAAGTTGATGCTCGATACATCCATGATATTCATAACAGACGCACGTTTCACATCAATAGGCAAATTCTCAGGAAGTGTTTTTTGGAAAACGTCTACCATAAAGATCGTTTTCTTTTTATCAGCTTCCATTCTGCTATTTCTATAAATGTCATCAATCGACATCATCTTGTTTTTCTCATAAGCGCCAATAAGTACATCAAGCTTTTCTTCAATCTGAACACTTTCTTTTTCTTTTGCGGGTTCAGCTTTATTTGCTAGTTTAGCTAATACATCTTCACCTAATGGCTCGTTTTTTGCTGCTAGTAAATCGACTCCAAATGCAGTTGAATCTTCTGCTTTTTTCTCTTCCACTTTTTCTTTAACTTCTGGAGCAGGTGTAGGTGTTGGTGCAACAATTGGAGTTTCATTCATTTCTTGTGTTTCTTCAACACCTTCAACTGTTTCTGGTGTTTCCCCCTCAACAGGTTCAATTAAACCTAGTTTTTCAAAAATCGTCTTCTTTGCAACCACTTATAGTTCCCTCCTAATCGAATAAATATCTGACAGCAAAAGGACTAACTTTCAATTTGCGATATCTTACTTTCAATCCTTTTAATCTGTTCCTTGTTGTAAGCCACTAGATCTTTAAAGTTTTTAATTAACTGATTCTTCGAATCAATTTGAGTTCTTTTTAAACTAACCTGTGCTTTCAGTGTTGAAATCAGGAGTTGTAAATCTTCCATGTGATCACGCTGAACATCTATCATTTTCTCATTCAGCATTTTTATGTGAGATTCATTTTCTAAAACTTCCCGGTTTAGCTCAACGATCTGTTCATCTTTAAGAGCAGTATCAGCTATGACTTGGTTCGCAACCAGCGAATCTCGTATAATCTGAACCCCTTCTTCATCGATAAAAGTGATATTTCTTTTCTTATGTATATAGGGTTTAAGTTCTTTCTTAAATAAACTTATTTTTTTATAAATTGTGACCTTACTCACACCGAGCAAGTTCGCAGCTTCAATTACTCGATACAATGGCATCACTCCTGTTAACTAGTTTACACTAACTTAAATTACTTCCTCATGAATCCAAACCTACTTGTTTGAGGTTCTTCATCATTTACCATAATAGCCTTTTGGAACAATCGTTTTTCTAATTGCTCTTCCATTTCCATAAGGTAGTCTACATCTTCACGCATTAATATCTGGTAATTCGATATTGCATCATCAAGCCTCTTAAGTTCTGAATCGTATTGAATAAGCTGTCGTCTTAGTAAACTCACTTCGTCTCTAAGTTTTTGCTTTTCAATATCAATTAATTTAAGATCTTCTTCAGTTAGCCAATCTTCATCGTCTTCAGCTGCATCATCCATGGATGTCTCAAGCAGATCCGTTTCTTCATGGTCCACTTTCATCTCACTTAAATCGTTTTGGCCTTTACTTGCCAATTTCAACTTAATGGACTCAACGCTTTGTCCATCGACTAAAGCTTGGATGATCTCAATACCTACTTCATCTATATAACTAATAGAATGTATTTTTTGTGTATGATCTTTAAATAAGTCGGCATGAGTTAGCAACTTTTCAAATATGACATATGTCTCAACATTTAATTTTCCAGCAACCTCGCTGATCTTAAACAAAGATATCACCTCACTATCATTACAGTAAATTAACTGTTAATCTCTATAAACTAGTTCTACAACGGGATTTCATTCCCTCTTTATATTTTCCCACATTTTTGTGAAATTAAAAGTGTTAATTGATTAAATCTACTATAAATATTTCTAAGTCTTCACTATCAAGTCAACTAGCCAAAAAAAGTGTTCAATTTTAGGACATATTTTTTATGTCTCAAAATTGAACACTGTACTATTATCGATGTCCTAATTTCGGACACTTTCGATTTCTATTTCGTGCTGTTCTAGTTTTCTATATAGGGTACTTCTGCTTATCCCCAATATGCTAGCGCTACGCATCATGTTGTATTCTAAGGCTTTGAGGGTTCTTATTATGGTCTCTCTTTCAACTTGGGACAAGCTTTTTAACTCAAGTGATTCATCAATAACTGTTTCAAACTGACTTAAGATCTCATAGACACATTGCTCTGTAAGTGTCCCATTATTGGACACTCTATCAACAATATCACGTGCTATTAAGTCTAAGTCTCTAAGATTGAATCGTAGATTAAGTTTTATGACTTCTTCAAAAATATTTGATTCTTCTATAATATTAAAGAGATGATCCTCTTCGAGTTCCTCTCTTATCATATGTCCTAAAATAGAACACATGTCACTCTTACGATGTGTTAAACCAGGTAAAACTATTTCAGTTAACTTTAACCTAGACTGTAAACCTTGTGTTAACTTCTTCGCTGCATCATTCTTATCATCGAGGCTTGTAAGAGATAAAATAAAGGCTATATCCTTGTTGTTAGAAGGGTTAACGCTTTTACTGTTAACTAGTTTACTATCTAAAATTCTTAATAATTTTCTTTGATATTTACTTGGAAGTATATCAAAATTCTCAAAATAGACTGTCCCAATATCGTACACCTTCAGTGTATCAAAATGTTCATCTGAATTTTCAAGCCATTCAGACTTAAATCGTTGAAGCGGTATCTTATCACAGTAAACAGCGTGAAACTTTCCTGTACCCCCTGCGCGTTCTGAATGGATATAGTTCGCTGTAGACTCTTTACCAATGCCTTTTGGACCTGAAATAAAGATCAGTTGGCTATCCATAAGTTTTTCAATTCTGTCACGTGCTTTCATAATTTCAGGGCTTTCACCAATTAAACATGAAGGCCAATCATGTTCGAATAACTCTGTTTGGAGAGGATCAAAGACTATTTGTTTGTCCTCTTTTTCTTCAGAATACTCTAACTTTTCAGGCATCTTTTCAATTATTCTGAGGGTCTCAGAGTAGTTGTTGTCTACTGCAAATACAAAACCAGCGATCGTATTATTAGAGGTTGGAATTCCAACCGTTATAGTATCAACTAGGTATTGGTGGTAATGTTCATGACCAAAGACAAGCGATTTACTCTTGTTTTTAATTGCCAAACCAATTCCAGAAGTACCAATTGAGTCTTCAGAGAAGTTAAAAAAGTATCGTTCTGCTGGGTCAGATCGCCATGATTTTTCGATTTCACCGTTCAAATTTAATATCATTATTGCTTTAAAATGAACGTTATCAGGATTAATTCCATAGTCGTGGAGGAAGAGGTTATCAACTATTTCCGATCTATTTAAGTCTGTATTTTCTGGAATACTCGCTGTGGGACTGTTATCAAAATCTAGATTTACAAGACGTGCACGGACCCATGAATATACAATTTCATCTCTCAATAACTCACGTTTGAGTACACCTTTATTAAGGTAAAGTTCTCTAGCTTTTGCTATACTTTTATGTGATTCAATCATTTAGAATTGCCTCCATAGATGATATATTTCTTAGTAGAATTGGCTTAATAGTAATAAATCCTTCGGCAAATTGAGTACCACATTTGTACCCTAAAACATTATTGTTTGATTCCACTTGTTTTAAAAATCCATTTGTTAATCTGGTTGATTCATTTGCTTGATTATCAAACTGTGACTTATAACAATTTAGAGCGCGCACTTTATCACACATTTCATTGGTTATATCCACAAAAAAATCAGAATCTGATGTGGTATTAATATGATACATATATGAGTTTTTCACGTCTACTGGATCAAATTCAGATACGAATTTTCCCAACTTAGCATGGAAAATTGATTCTTGGATAACAAGTGATGCGGATACGTGATCAGGATGAGTATCTATAGATGATGGCAAATAGACGATATCAGGTTTGTGTTTTCGAATAACATTTGCTATGCGTTCAACATTACTTTTACTATTCTCTATGTTTCTATCGGGTAGTTTTAGATTTATGCGTTCTTTAATTCCTAAAATAAAGCTGGCAGCTTCAGATTCTTTTTGACGCAAAAAAATATTTCCGTTTGAAGACATTTCTCCCTGGGTTAAATCTATGATAGTTATATCACTTCCATTATTTGATAATTTTTTTATAGTTCCACCCATGCCTATTTCACAATCATCTGGATGGGCTCCAAAAATCAGAATTTTCTTTTTCAATTGAACACCTCTACTGTCTCATTATTGTACACCTATTATAACACTTCATAATGCATCTGTATTCAATTTTAACCCTAAACCTATATATAATATTATAAAACGTAAAAAACGCCTTAGAATTGATTCTAGAAGGCGTTTTTCTTGATGAAAATAGTAAATTTAATGTAATTTTACATAAATTGGTTAAGTCCAGATTTTAAGCTTTTCATTTATAATTTCGATTTTTGCTGGCGTTTGAGTTACAATATTTCCATCAGCACTTACAAGTAATTCTCGATCAGGTGATTTTATGACCACTTCTTTACACGAGAACATTTCTACTTCTGGTGCCTTCGAATGTTTACCTTTATAAACACTTGGAAAAATTCTTAGAAACTTCATTCTAGACAATTTTCTAACCAAACATACTTGGAAGGACCCGCTATCCAATTCAGCAGAAGGTGTGATTTTCATGCCACCACCAAAATATTGTCCATTTCCTATAGCTATTAAATATGCATCTCTTTCAAATTTTACACCATCCATAAGCATTTCCACTCTAAAAGGTTTAAAAGTTACAATGGATTTAATCGTGCTTAGTAAGTATGCTGCACTTCCTGATATGTAATTTTTGATCACATCTGTGTCATTTATAATTGCGCCATCAATACCAACACCGGCAGAATTTACAAATATAGTGCCATTTACACTGCCTAAATCTATAGTTTTGACCTTGCCATATATTATTTTTTCAAGTGCTTTTTGAGAATCGCATGGTATATTTAACGTTCTTGCTAAGTCATTTCCGGTTCCCATTGGGATCAATCCGAACTTAATATCTTGACCTAATATTCCATTTATCGTTTCAACAACAGTTCCATCTCCACCAATTGCCACTACATCTGAGTAGGTGTTTTCTTTTAATGATGTAATAACCATTTCCGTAATTTGATTTTTTCGACTTGAAACTTTTATGTCATAATCAATTTCATAAGGTTTTAACATGTTTTTTATGATAGGTAGCATTTCTTTTGATTGTCCTTGGCCTGCTGCTGGATTAATAATAAAGAGAATTTTTCTCATATGTCACCTCTATCTGATGATTTATTAGTACTATTTTATCATAATTTAAAGTCTTAGCAGCATTACGACTTGATTAATTCCTGTGCGATTTTCCATTTTTCAAGATGTTTCACGTGAAACATCTCAGTTATTTTTGAGTCTCAAGTTAAGTTTCAACATTAATTATAGATGTTTCATCTTTAGTATTTAGCTAGCAACCCCATTTCATAAGTTAAACATGTGTGCCTTCCACTTCCGATATTGATAAAGGAGTCATGTATATTAATCAATATTTATTGATCTATGTGTACTAATCTATTTGTTTTGATCTATCTGTACTAACCTATATTTATTAACCCTTAATATATTAATCTATACACACTATTCCATAAGCATTTACCAATACACCATAATCCAAACGCCTTAATTTACACCTTAAAATCTATACCTACAAAAGAATAGACTTAGACATGACTGAATAGTAAGTAAGTAAGTAAGTAAGTAAGTAAGTAGGTAAGTACAAAATACTAGCAAATAGATAACAGGAAATGCCTTTAATCTTTATAAGCGATCATTCTTTTTCTTAATTATAATCACCAACGCCTTTTTTATTTTTCTTATTCCAGTCTTATTTCTTCGTATTATCACTAATGAGTGTAACCAAAGTCGAAAAACAGATACTAGGCAACTTCAACCCTTGTATTTGCAAGGTGTGCGAACCATTTTTCTCTGTATGCAACTTTTTCGAACCCATAGTATATAAATAAGCTTAAACCCTTTGAGTCGCTAGAAGGCAAAATAAAGCGTTAAAGTTGCATCCAACCTATTCGATTTACTTTTTTATCAAAGAATTAGGCAAATTAATAGATTCTATCAGATTTCTGTAGAAAACGACATAAAGTAATCAGTAACATGGAAAAATCATGTATATTTCTAAAATATACTTCACCCAATTACACACTTAAATGAAATTAATAGCGTCTTCAATCAAAGTAAATTGCAAAATATATGATTATTTATCACTACCTATAACTTGTTACTTCTTCCATAAACGTAAACACCAATTAAATTCTGCATTGCCAACCTGATCTCTCACAATAAAAAAAGAGATGTTTCACGTGAAACATCTCTCTAATTCTAAACTATTATTTGGTTTTTAGCATTTGTAGAAGACGATTTAGATCATCATCATTATAGTACTCTATTTCTATCTTCCCTTTTTTTCTACCTTGCTTAATATTTACTTTGGTACCAAAGACAGATTGAAGATCCGATTCATATTCTATAATAAATGCATCTTTCACATCTCGGCTTACAGTTGTATTTTTAATCATCTTTGCTTTTGAAACCATTTTTTCTGTTTCTCGTACACTTAATGATTCTGCCACAATCTGTTCAGCAAGTTGGGCTCTTAACTCAAGATCTTCAATTCCTAGAAGTGCTCTGCCATGACCACCAGAAATTTCACCATCTATAATATACTTTCTTAAGTCCTCGCTTAGTTTTAGAAGACGAAGAATATTAGTAATATACGTTCTGCTCTTCCCAACAGCTTTTGCAACATCATTTTGTGTTAAAGCATGTTCAGTAATTAGTGACTCATAAGCAATTGCTTCTTCAATGTCATTCAAGTCTTCTCTTTGAATATTCTCGATTAGAGCAATCTGTGCTTGTTGTAACTCGTCTAAAGACCTAATAACAGCAGTAATACTTTTAAGACCAATGTTCTTAGAAGCTCTCCATCGTCTTTCACCTGCAACTATTTGGTATCCTTTGTCCAACTGTTTTACTACAATAGGTTGGACCACACCATGAGTAGATATTGAATCCTCTAACGCTTTTAGTTTAAACTTGTCAAAGTTTCTTCTTGGTTGATTCTTATTTGGCATTATGTCGTTAATATCTAACTCAACAACATTATCTAAGATCTTAACATCACTTTTAGATGTGTTCGTTTTCTTCGGTTTTGGAGCTTCTACTTCTTGAGGTATTAATGCACCAAGTCCTTTACCAAGTCCACGTTTTGCCTTAGCCATTCTCAACCTCCAAACTCACAATCTCTGAAGCTAAATCCATATACGCTACAGCACCTTTTGACTTCTCATCATATTCAATTACTGGAACACCAAAACTTGGTGCTTCAGCAAGTCGTACATTCTTAGGAATGATTGTGCCATATACTTTACTCTTAAAGTATTTTTTAACTTCCTCAACAACTTGAATAGATAAATTGGTTCTACCATCAAACATACTTAAGAGCACACCCTCTATTTCAAGTTCAGGATTTAATCCACGTTTAATCAACTGGAATGTGTTCATTAATTGACTAACACCTTCAAGCGCATAATACTCACATTGGATTGGTATAATAACACCATCCACTGCAACCAATGAATTTATGGTCAGTAGCCCAAGTGATGGAGGACAATCTACAAATATATAATCGTAGTCGTCACGCACTGTATCGATAATTCTTTTTAATCGTTGTTCACGATTATCAATTTCAATCATTTCTATTTCGGCTCCAGCCAATTGAACATTAGATGGTATTACATCAAGTCCCTCAAATGGAGAAGGAGTTATACACTTTTCAACTTCTATATCATCAATTAATGCATCATATAAGTTATACTCTAAGCTGTCTTTGATAAGTCCAAGTCCACTTGTACTATTCCCCTGCGGATCATTGTCAATTACAAGAACCTTCTTGCCTAGTTTTGCAAGACTTGCAGATAAATTAACATTGGTTGTTGTTTTGCCAACGCCGCCTTTTTGATTAAATATTGCTATTGCTTTACCCATTGTCTCACTCCTATTATTGTGTTCTTGAAATTATTATACACTATAAACTATTCAAATATGTTGTAAATAAAAATATCTCAAGAAAAAGTCAACAAATTGAAACCTTTTCTAAAGGTCATTACCATTATATTCCATTTTATCAATATTTCCTGGGAAATCTTACTGCTCTATATTTCGAAAGTCTCTTCGCCCTTACCCGATAAATTCATTATGAACAAACTCCTATTACACACCCTTATGTCGGGGGGATCTCATTTTATTAAGATATCATCCAAAACATATTACAATTTATCTCACCACAGCTAAGTTACCTTGTTTAAACAAAGCATGTAGCTACTCGTAGCAGCATATGCCCATCTGTACTTGTACAATCAAAAAGACCAGTCAAATAGACTGGCCTTACTTTTAGTTTGATTTATCTTTTGGAATACGTACTACAACTTCAATATGATCCCCTTTATCACTCTGATCAAATTCAGCATTTAAACCTGTATCTTTAATCGCTTGATAAGCTTGTTTTAACGTATTTATATAAATTCTGTAGTTAAAAACACCTCGAATGTTCTTTTTCTTTTTTGGAGCATTTAAGTCAAGATACGTTTGAACAAGTTCCTCTGTTTTTTTAACAGTAAGATCATTTTTTATAATCTGTTCTAATACTTTTTCCTGTAGTTCAGCGTCTTCTAACTTAAGGAGAGCTCTTGCATGTCTTTCTGAAAGTCCTGAACGAATTATTTTATCTCTAACCTTTTCAGAAAGTTTAAGAATTCTGAGCTTATTTGAAACCGTCGATTGATTTTTCCCCACTCTCGCAGCGACGTCCTTTTGAGACATATCATGCTGTTCAATGAGTCGTTTGAACCCTTCAGCTTCTTCAACAAAATTTAAATCAACACGTTGAAGATTCTCAATCAGAGCCATGAACGCTGATGCTGTGCTATCTGAGTCAATAACTATTGCTGGAACAGTATTTAAACCTGCTTGAACAGATGCTCGTAATCTTCGTTCTCCCATAATTAGTTCAAAATTGTCACCCAACTGACGTACACTAATTGGTTGTAATACACCAAATGCTTTTATCGAATCAGATAGTTCCTGAATGCCTTCATCATCAAATATCTGTCTCGGTTGGTCTGGATTGGCTACAATTTTTTCTAAGGGAATTTCAATAATTTCATTCGATCTTTTCACAGACACGGACCTCCTATATATGCTTCATCTGATACTATACTATCGGATTTTTTGTTGGCTTACCAGCTTTTCTAGGATATTTAGATGGTGTTTCAGAAATCTTCTCAATCACTATTAAAGTATGTTCAATATCCACTTCCGGCAGTGGAACAATCACGACTTCTTTTACTTTTCCACCAAATGTCTCGATAGCTTTAGATGCTTGCTCAAGTTCTTCAGCATAGGACTTGCTCTTTAAAGCAATAAAGTGTCCCCCTACTTTTACGTATGGCATACAATATTCCGCTAGAACAGCTAAGTTAGCAACCGCACGTGATACTGCCACATCATACATTTCGCGGTAGTCCTCTTGTTTGCCAAAATCTTCAGCACGGCCATGAATAAACTCAACACCTTCAAGTCCAATTTGACTTGAAACTTCTTTTAAGAAGTTGATTCTTTTATTTAACGAATCTAGTAATGTTAAGTCTATAGATCGGTCAAATATTTTCATAGCAAGTCCAGGAAAACCAGCGCCAGTTCCAACGTCTATTACAGATCCGCCTGTTGGTACAGTCTTAGCCAAATAAGTCCCTACAGAATCTAAAAAGTGTTTGATAAATACTTCTCTTTTTTCTGTAATTCCAGTTAAGTTCATATGCTGATTCCACTCAACAAGTAACTTTCTGTATATGTCAAAATCCTCATAGTAAGATTCCTCAAAAGGAACCCCCATAGACTTCAGGCCATTTTCAAATTCAGATCTATTCATTAGATTGAGCCTTCTTTCTTTTTTGCTGTTCCATATATACCATTAACACTGATATATCAGCCGGTGAAACTCCTGATATTCTTGATGCTTGACCAATCGAATCAGGTTTAACTTGGTCTAACTTCTGACGTGCTTCAAGACGTAACCCTTCAATTGAAGCGTAATCCATCTCTTCTGGTAGTTTTAATGACTCCAGTTTTTTAAACTTAGCAATCTGTTGAAGTTGTTTTTTAATATAACCTTCGTATTTAATCTGAACTTCACATTGTTTCCAAATATCATCACGAAGTTCAGAACGTTCTTGATCTAATGGAGCTAGATTTTTATAGCCTAACTCAGGTCTCTTCATTAAGTCTGCTAATGATACACCACTCTTTAGGTTTGATGCACTGCCTAAGTCAGCAAGGAATGGATTAATCTGCGCAGGTTTTACTTTAACTGCTTTAAGTCTATCCATCTCTTTTTCTACTTCAGAAAGTTTATGATCTAGTCTGTCTTTTCTTGCTTGAGTAGCAAGGCCAAGTTCATATGACTTATCTGTTAGTCGAATATCGGCATTATCTTGACGCAGTACAAGACGGTACTCTGCACGTGATGTCATCATTCTATAAGGTTCATTTGTTCCTTTAATAACAAGATCATCAATTAATACACCAATATAGGCCTCAGAACGATCTAAAATAAAGGCATCTTCCCCTTTAATTTTTCTTACAGCATTAATTCCTGCAACAAGTCCTTGTGCAGCAGCTTCTTCATATCCTGAAGAACCATTAAACTGACCCGCTGAGAATAAACCTTCAATATGTTTAAACTCAAGGGATAACTTTAACTGTGTTGGATCTACACAATCATACTCGATTGCATAGGCAGGACGCATAATTTCGACTTTTTCCATGCCAGGAATTGTTCGCATGAACTTAATTTGAACATCTTCTGGCAAACTTGTCGACATGCCCTGTACATACATTTCATTAGTATCTAAACCTTCTGGTTCAATAAACAGTTGGTGTCTATCTTTATCAGCAAAACGTGTAATTTTATCTTCAATTGAAGGGCAGTATCTAGGACCTGTTCCTTCTATTTGACCTCCGTACATTGCAGATCTATGAATATTATCTTCAATAACTTGGTGTGTATCCACATTGGTATAGGTTAACCAACATGGTTCTTCATCAAACTCAAGTGTATCATTCATAAATGAAAACGGCACTGTTTCTTTGTCTCCATATTGAACTTCCATATTGTCATAGTTTAATGAACGTTTGTTAACTCGGGCTGGTGTCCCTGTTTTAAAACGGCGCATTTCAATACCAATAGCCGACAGGTTTTTCGTTAACTCCATAGAAGGCGCCAGTCCATTTGGACCACTCTGGAAAACAGCATCTCCAATAAAAATCTTGCCACCAAGGTATGTGCCCGTTGCTAAAACAATTGCCTTGGCATCGTAATATGCACCCGTTGATGTCAGAACTCCTTTTACTTCAGAGCCATCCATTTCAATTTCTATTATTTCACCTTGTTTTAGATCTAAGTTATCTGTATTCTCAATAACCTTCTTCATTTCTCTATGATATAAAGATTTATCAGCCTGAGCACGTAGTGAATGTACTGCAGGACCTTTTCTAACATTTAGCATCTTGCTTTGAATAATGGATTTATCAATGTTTAAACCCATTTCTCCACCAAGTGCATCAATTTCACAAACTAAATGGCCTTTGCCTGTTCCTCCAATAGAAGGGTTACACGGCATCATAGCCACAGAATCTAGATTAATTGAAAACATAACTGTTTTCATACCCATTCTCGCCGCAGCCAGACCAGCTTCACAACCAGCATGACCTGCACCTATAACGACAACATCATAAGCATCGGCATAAAATCTTTCTGCCATTACTTCCTCCGATTCTATCTTCATAATTACATTTACTTTTCAGTAAATACATGTCTTTTTGCTCCAAAGACATTATATATGAATCTCAATACTAAACAACTCTTATTTACCCAAACAGAAATTACTAAAGATCTTCGTCATCATATCATCTTCTACGGTCTCACCGGTAATTTCACCAAGGGCTTCATAAGTATCTTTTGTATCCACCTCGATGAAATCATATGGCATGCCACCTTCTGTTGCATCTATTGCTGAACGAATAGACACTTTGGCTTTTTCAAGCGCATTGATATGTCGAATATTAGACACATATGCATTTTCTCTTCGAATAACTTCCCCACCAAACACCATCTCAGCTATTTGATTTTCAACATCTTCAATGCCTTGTTCATTCATCATTGATGTTCTAACAAATATTTTGTCTGGCAGTCTAGCTTCTAATGCATCCACATCAAAACCTGATGGTAAATCTATTTTATTAACAACCACAATGGCTTTTTTTGCGCCTATGTGTTCAATTATGTCTTCATCTTCTTGTGTTAATGGCTCAGATGCATTTACTACAAATACAACTAAGTCAGCTTGATTAAAGAATGACTTTGATTTCTCAACACCAATCTTTTCAACTACATCCTCTGTTTCACGAATACCTGCAGTATCAATCAGCTTTAAGGGTACTCCTTTAATGTTAATAAACTCTTCAATAACATCTCTTGTTGTTCCTGGAATATCCGTTACTATTGCTCGAGCTTCCTTTAATAATGCATTTAGCAGCGAGGATTTACCTACATTAGGTTTACCAACAATCACTGTGGATAAACCATCTCGAATAATTCTCCCTGTTTCTGATGATGCGAGTAAGTCTACTACACCTTTTTCCACAGTGGATAACTTTTTTACCACTTCAGTATAAGTTATTTCTTCAATATCCTCTTCTGGATAATCTATACACACTTCTAGCTGTGCCATTGTGGATATTAATTCGTCTCTTAGTGCACTGACTTTGCTTGATAATCCACCTTCAAGTTGTCCAAATGCAACATCAAAACCTTTAGTTGTTTTGGCACTAATTAAATCCATTACAGACTCAGCTTGAGCAAGGTCAAGACGACCGTTAAGGAAAGCGCGTTTAGTGAATTCCCCAACTTCAGCCATTCTTGCACCTGCACGTAAAACGCGTTTCACAATGTTTTGTAGCGGAACAATACCACCATGACAGTGGATCTCAACTACATCTTCACGGGTATATGTTTTAGGGGCGCGCATTAAAGTTGCCAGCACTTCATCAATTACGTGTTCATCTTCATCAACAATATTACCGTAAGTTAGTTTTCTATTTTCAAATGTTTCTACGCGATTTCCTTTTTTACTTCTGAAGATGTCTTTAAGTATACGCTGAGCTTCATCTCCACTTAATCTTATAATACCAATAGCACCTTCTCCAGGAGCGGTTGCAATGGCAACGATCGTATCAAATTCCATGCTTTTCACCTCATTTTCACATGTTTGTTAGAGCATTCTTCGCTTTTCAATTATCTCAAATAGCTGTCCAAAATAGCATTTGCTAAGTTGTGCCGCACAATATAAAAACCCAGTGCTTTGACTGGGTTTTAAAGGTTTACCTATTTGTTCAAGTAAATGATGACTTTACGGAAAGGTTCGTCCCCTTCGCTCCTTGTCGAAACATACGGGTTGCCTTGGAGTGTCGAGTGGATGATGCGTCTTTCATATGGATTCATCGGTTCCAGTACGATATCCTTGCGTGTTTTTCTAGCCTTTCTTGCCAGTCTCTTAGCCAGCTTTTCAAGCGTAGCTTTTCTTTTTTCTCTATAGTTTTCAGTATCAAGAATTACGCGAACGTAATCTTCTCTGTCTTTATTCACTATTAAGCTTACTAGGTACTGCAGAGCATCTAGTGTTTGGCCACGACGACCAATTAGAAGCGCCATTTCTGTACCAGCCATTTCAACGGATAAATCTTTACCGTCGAAGTTAACATTGAATTCTGCCTCAACGTTCATCTCATCAAGTACGCTCTGAAGGAACTCAATTGCAACTTGATCAACATACTTGATCTTTGTTACTTTGATTTTCGCTTCATTTCCACCGAAGATACCAAGAAAAGCTTTTGCAGGCTCTTCAAGTACTTCAAATTCAACCTGATCTCTAGTCGTATCTAGTGCGATTAGAGCAAGTTCAAGCGCCTCTTCAACTGTTTTACCAGTTTTTTCGACGACATTGCTATTCATGATGTCCATCTATTACGCCGCCTCCTTGTTAGCCAGCTTCGGAACGATGTACTGTTGACCCATCTGGAATGTATTACTTACAACCCAGTAAATCATCAGACCGGCAGACATTGATGTACCAAACCAAAGAATCATCAGTGGCATCATCATCTGCATCGTTTGCATTTGCTGGTTTGCCTGCTGTTGTTTGCCTGTTGTTAGTGCCATTGACAGGTAAGTTGTCAATGCAGCTAGAATCGGAAGTAGACCTGGTAGACCATTTAAAAATGGTACGCCAGTATCAATTAATGCACCCAGTGAATCAGGTACACTTAGATTAGATACCCAAAGGAAACCTTGGCTAAGCGCTTCAGATGCCAATGCTTCACTTCCACCAAATACATATTTCGCTGGATTTCTAAGAACACCGAAAAGTCCGAACAGAACTGGCATTTGAATCAGTAGCGGAAGACATCCAGCAAGTGGATTAATGTTGTTTTCCTTATAAAGCTCCATCATCTTGATATTCAGCGTCTCTTTGTCGTCTTTGTACTTATCCTGAAGCTTCTTAAGCTTAGGTTGAATATCGTTCATTGCCTTAGTAGATTGAATTTGCTTAAATGATAGTGGTACAAGTAGAACTTTTACGATGACTGTAAATATTACAATTGCAAGCCAGTAGCTGCCTACAAAGCTAAAAACGCCGCCAAGTAGTGCGCCTAGACCTTGATATATAAAATCCAACGAATTATCCTCCTATTCAATACATCCTCTATTCCACGGGATCATATCCACCTGGATGGAAAGGATGACATCTCAAAATTCTTTTCAAGCCCATAAACCCGCCTTTAACAGCTCCATACTTCTCAAGAGCTTCTATGGTATAAGCAGAACAACTCGGATAATAACGACAGTTATTACCTAAGAATGGCGAAATGTACTCTCTGTACAACTTGATTAGAAAAATGAAAATTTTTTTCAAAATCTACACCTGATTTCTCTTTAAACTTGAAAATACCCATCGGACACTTCCTCTGCTTATGCTAAGAAAGATCCACTGAGTATTACGAGTTTCTCAATTCCTTTAATACGCGGTTCACTTCACGGTTCGTATCACTAAATGTAGCTCGGTTCATTCGGACTCTCGCTACGAATACGATATCATATCCTTGTCCGATTGAATCGGCCTTCAGTCGAAAGGCTTCCTTTATAAGGCGCTTCACTCTGTTACGTACGACTGCTTTGCCAACCTTTTTACTGACGGATATGCCAACACGGTTTTCGTTAAGGTCATTTTTCTTGTAATACATCACGATATATTTCGTGACGACCGATCGGCCCCGTTTATAAACGGCATGGAATTCGCGACTGTTCCTGAGACTAGTTAATCCCACAGCTCATCCTCCGTTTTTCTGACCAGACAGTCTGGCCACTTTCCTCTTTACTACCTCATATTCTAGAACATAATCCAGAATTGCAAAAAAGACCACGTAGCGCGGTCTTATGCAGTAAGGCTTTTTCTGCCTCTTTTTCTTCTGTTTTTAAGAATGTTACGACCAGACTTAGTACGCATTCTCTTTCTGAATCCGTGCTCTTGCTTACGCTGACGTCTTTTTGGTTGATAAGTTCTTTTCACCGAATACACCTCCCTCGTTATAAGGTCATATATAAAAATATGCTTAATAGTCTAAAACACAAAGTCCGCTAAATAATTATAACGTCAAGCCCTATGCTTGTCAAGAAATTTAGAATATTCCCAAGGTGTCTGATCAAGCCTCTGTACTCAATCCTTTAAATAGCCACAACATATAGACTGTAGATTTTCTTTCTTCCTATATATAGTGTGACTTTTACCTCGAAAATAACCTTAATCCTATTTTTGAAAAAGTTTCTTCCTTATATATAAAGGAAAAAATGCAGTTTAACTTGTCAAAGTCTCTTAAATATCCACAGATTTTAAAAAACCTTTCTCATTATATAAAGGACGATTTCAAAAATCAACATGTGAATAAAAAAAATCTAAAAAAAAGTTATCCACAAAGCCCTTCCCTGTGGATAATTATTATATTATAATTGAAATGTCGACAGAGTTTTGATATGATTAATTTCGCTGTTGATATGTGAATGATTCATCCAAAGTATTCATATTAACCATAAATTGTGGATAATGCTGTGAATATATCGGTGATTCTCTTGTTTTAATGCCTTTAACCTAGCTAAAACACTATGTGGAGAACTTAAAACATGAATTATGGATACTGTGAATAGTGTTCTATTTGATATATCGACTGACTAGGTATTCCACAAGTTGATTTATCGCTTGTGAATATCTTTTTTTGTCTTATTCTGGGGTGTACTACAAAGTTATTCACAAAATCTGTGTATATATTGTGGACTATTCGATTTTTATCCATATATATAGGGGGTTAAGGCATGGACTTAAACGTTCGTGAAATGTGGGACAAAACGTTAACTCTAATCAAAAGTGAGCTCACTGAGGTGAGTTTTAACACTTGGTTAAAAACGATTGAGCCCATCGCGATCAAAGGAAAAGTAGTTTTATTAGGTGTTCCCAATGAATTTAATAAAGAAATTCTTGAGAACAGATATGTATCTCTCATTGCAAATGCAATTAAACAGGTGACTTCTGTCTCTTATGAGTTAGAATTCGTTATTCCTGGTGATGATACTTATATTGAAGAAGAGCCAGAAGATCTAACTAAAGACAAAGAGGGATTTGAAGCACCACTACTCAATCCTAAATATGTCTTTGACGAGTTTGTCATTGGTAATTCAAACCGATTCGCACATGCTGCATCACTTGCAGTTGCTGAATCACCAGCTCGCGCATATAACCCATTATTCATTTATGGTGGTGTTGGGCTTGGTAAAACCCACCTTATGCATGCTATTGGACACTATATTTTAGACAATAATGCAGCTGCAAAAGTTGTATATGTTTCAAGTGAAAAATTCACGAACGAACTCATCAACTCTATCAAAGATGATAAAAATGAAGAGTTCAGAAACAAATACAGACATGTAGATGTACTTCTTGTCGATGATATTCAGTTTATTGCTGGTAAGGAAAGAACACAGGAAGAATTCTTCCATACATTTAATGCTTTATATGAAGCAAACAAACAAATCATCGTATCGAGTGACCGTCCACCTAAGGAAATTCCTACACTTGAAGATAGACTCCGTTCTCGCTTCGAATGGGGACTCATCACCGATATCCAGGCACCAGACTTCGAAACACGTATTGCTATCCTTCGAAAAAAAGCTGAAGTGGACAGCATCGATATACCAAATGAAGTTTTTGAGTTCATTGCTAAGAAAATCAAATCCAATATTCGTGAGTTAGAAGGCGCATTAACACGTATTATTGCTTATTCCTCTCTTACGAATAAAGAAATTTCTGTAGAGTTGTCTCAGGAAGCACTTAAAGATATCATTTCTTCCTCCAGACCAAAGCAAGTTACAGTAAATCTCATTAAAGATGTGGTTTCTCAGTACTACAATTTAAAAATTGAAGATCTTGAATCAAAACGTAGAACACGTGCAATTTCTTATCCAAGACAAATTGCTATGTACCTCTGCCGTGAAATGACAGATCTATCACTTCCTAAGATTGGTGAAGAATTTGGTGGTCGCGATCATACCACTGTAATCCATGCTTATGAAAAGATTCTTAAAGAAACAAATGAAAAACCGGATCTACCAGATAAGCTTGAAAAACTAAAAAAAGAGATTCTAGGTGAGTAATCCACAAAATCCTGTGTATAACTATATAGAATCTGTGTATAACTAATAGCTAAACGGGCAAGATCATAAAAGTGTATAACTTGCCCGTTTTCTTGAACTTATTCACAATTACCTCACAGGATCAAAGCTATGAGCCTAAATGGTCTCAATGGGTTTTTAACAAATCAACAGGCCCTATTACTATTACTATAATAATATTATTCTTTATATATGCAATTTCATATCAAATTTGACGGGAGGTTATCCACATGAAGTTTTCTTGTCAGCAAAAAGACCTTACTTCTGGAATTAACATTGTACAGAAAGCTGTATCGACTAAAACGACACTTCCTATTCTTAAAGGCATTCTATTAGAATCAAACGACAATAAGTTGAAGCTAACAGGTAATGATTTAAGTATAGGTATAGAAACTTACATAGACGCAAACATCGATGTACCTGGTGGTATCGTTGTATCTTCAAGAATCTTTGGAGAAATCATTCGCAAGTTACCAAATGCACAAGTGGAAATTACAGTCGATGAGAACCATAATGTTCGGATTTTATGTGAGAAGTCAGAATTCAACTTAGTTGGCCAACCAGCAGTTGAATATCCAGAACTTCCAGAGGTAGAAGATTTGCATTCATTTGAGATGCAACAAGATCTACTTAGTAATATGATCAGACAAACAATCTTTGCAATCAGCCAAAATGATTCTAAACCAATTCTTACAGGTTCATTAATCAAAGTAGAAGAAAACAATATTACAATAGTGAGTATTGATGGTTACCGACTTGCTATTCGCAAAGCTAGAATTGACTCTACTATGAATGAACAAGCAGTAGTGCCAGGAAAGACACTTTCTGAGATTAATAGAATTTTAGGTGGTTATGACGGAGAGGAAACGGTTAAGATTTCCTTTACTGAAAAACATATCTTAGTCAGCGTAGAAAATGTTAAAATAGTATCTAGAATCTTAGAAGGTGAGTTCATTCAGTACGAAATGATCCAACCTAAAGAATTTAAATCTGAGCTGTCGGTAAAAACAGCTGAGTTACTTGGTGGTATTGAACGTGCAAGCCTAATGGCACGTGAAGGTAAAAACAACTCTATTAAACTTGCAATCCGTGATGGTAGTATGCACATTACATCAAACACGGAAATGGGCAGTGTAGATGAAGAAGTGGTTATCTCACTTGAAGGTCAAGATTTAGAGATTGGTTTCAATCCGAAGTATTTAACAGATGCCCTAAAAGTTATGGATTGTGAAGATGTTAAAATGAAATTAACAAGCAGTGTAAGCCCATGTGTGATGATGCCTGCTGACCATGAAAATTATACGTACATTGTGACACCAGTTCGAATAGCAAGTGTGTCATAGATATATCAAGAAACATGCGAAGTCCTCACCTAGTGGGGACTTCTGCCCGTTTAAATAAACATTCAATTAGGAGGTTAATATGCAAGAAGTTGTAATTAACACGGAATTTATAAAGTTAGATCAGTTTTTAAAGTTTGCTGAACTCGTTGATTCAGGTGGGGTTGCTAAACTTTTCATCAAAGAGGAACTCGTTCGTGTAAACAGCGAAGTTTGTACGTCTAGAGGTAAAAAACTTCATGATGGTGATGTTGTTGAACTTTTTGTTCCAAATGACAATGGTGATATAGAAGAAGTGATTACTTGTAAGGTGATCTCAAAAGTCTAGGCGGTGAATCCACTTGCATATTGATAAACTTGTGCTAAAGAATTATCGCAACTATGAAGAGGCCAATTTACAACTGAGTCCGAAGCTTAATATTTTCATTGGTAACAATGCTCAAGGTAAGACAAATCTACTTGAATCAATTTATGTTACTGGGTTTGGTAAATCATTTAGAACCAATAAAGACAAAGACCTAGTTAGAATGGATCAAGACCAAGCAATTGTTAAAGTTCATGGTGTAAAAGCATACACAGATGTGACCGTGGATTTTAGGCTAAACAGACAGGCCGAAAAAGATATTCGCGTAAATGGCAATCGACTTCAAAAGAGATCCGATTTATTTGGTGCGCTTAATATTGTCCTATTTTCGCCAGAAGACCTCAGACTCATAAAAGAAGGTCCCTCTGAGAGGCGTAAATTTATCGATAGAGAGCTTTCACAGATAAGTCCGAGGTATTGCCAGGGTTTAATAGAATACATGCGTATAATGGGCCAGAGAAACCAGCTGCTAAAACAAATACCTTATAAGAGCTCCATGAAAGATATGTTGCCCATATGGGATGAAAAATTGGCAAAAGCAGGCACAGATGTCATTGTAAGACGGCATAAATTTCTAAAAAGACTCGGTGAAATCAGTAATGAGATTCATAGGGGCATTACAGACAAAAAAGAAGACTTAAAGATCGAGTATTTATCCAATATTTCGGTAAAAAACTACGATGAATATGATACAATATATATGGTGTTTGAAGAACGTCTGAAGACTGCAATTGAGAGGGATATAAAGCGTGGCTATACCAGTGTCGGACCCCATAGGGATGACCTGGGTCTTTTTGTGAATGGGATAGATATAAGACAGTTTGGATCTCAGGGACAACAAAGAACAGCGGCTCTCTCGTTAAGACTATCTGAAATAGAAATTATTAAGGAAGAAGTAGGGGAATATCCGATACTTCTTCTTGACGATGTTATGTCAGAACTCGACAGTACACGTCAGAATGATCTTATTCGGACCATGCGCGACATTCAAACGATTATAACCATAACGGATGTAGAATCTATAAATGAGGATTACATCAAAGAAGCACGCATTTTTCATGTGGATCAAGGTTCAGCATCGCCGAAACAATCGGGATAGAGAAAAGATCATCATGTAAAAAAATAAACCTGATGCATTTCAGGATAGAGAAATATGAGTGATTTTTTCCTGATGGAGTTTGTATCAGGAAAAGCATATTCGAACGGTCGGGAGGTAAAGACGTGACAGATCGAATTCAGGATGAATACAATGCGGAACAGATACAGGTCCTTGAAGGTCTAGAAGCAGTAAGAAAAAGACCCGGAATGTATATTGGTTCTACAAGTACTCGAGGTCTTCACCACTTGGTGTATGAAATCGTAGATAACAGTATCGATGAAGCCCTTGCAGGTTACTGTAAGACAATTGATGTTGTAATTGGCGAAGGAAATACAATCAGTGTTACAGATGATGGGCGTGGTATGCCTGTTGGTATGCATTCAAAAATGAATATGCCTGCAGTTGAAGTTATCCATACAGTGCTTCATGCTGGCGGTAAATTTGGCGGTGGTGGCTACAAGGTATCCGGCGGCTTACACGGCGTTGGTGCATCTGTAGTAAATGCCCTAAGTGAGTGGATGTATGTAGAAGTTAGACGTGATGATGAAATTCACCGTATTGACTTCGCAAGAGGCAAAACAGTTAAACAGCTTGAAGTGGTTGGCCCAGCAACAAGCACAGGTTCAACAACGGTTTTCAAGCCTGACCACGAAATCTTCGATGAACTCGATTATGATTTCGATACTTTGGAGCATCGTCTAAGAGAACTGGCATTCCTAAACAAGGGTGTTCGAATTGTTCTTCGTGATGCAAGACCTGGTCAAGATCAGGAATCTGTTTTCCACTATGAAGGTGGTATTCAAGAGTTTGTACTATTTTTGAATAACAACAGAAAAGCCATTCATGAAAAGGTTATTTACTGTGAAGTGGAATCTGAGTTAAACACTGTAGAAATTGCAATGCAGTATACAGATGGTTTCTCAGATAATGTATTCACATTTGCAAATAACATCAACACACATGAAGGTGGTACGCACCTAAGTGGCTTTAGAAGTGCTTTAACACGTGTTGTGAATGACTACGCTCGTAAAAAAGGCTTCTTAAAAGAAAAGGATTCTAACCTAACAGGGGACGATATCCGTGAAGGTTTGACAGCTATTATTTCTGTTAAGTTAACAGAACCTCAGTTTGAAGGCCAAACAAAAACTAAACTTGGAAACAGTGAAATGCGTGGGATTACTGAAGCCGTTACAGGTGAGCTAATTGCAACATTCATGGAAGAAAATCCAGGGGAAGCAAAAATTATTATTGATAAATGCTTACGTGCAGCAAAAGCTAGAGAAGCAGCTAGAAAAGCAAGAGACCTAACAAGACGTAAAGGTGTTCTTGATGGCATGGCGCTTCCTGGTAAACTTGCGGATTGCTCTGAGAGAGATCCAGCCTTAAGTGAAGTTTATATTGTCGAAGGGGACTCTGCCGGTGGTTCGGCAAAGCAGGGCCGTGATAGAGCAACACAAGCGATCCTTCCACTTCGTGGTAAAATCATGAACGTTGAAAAAGCGAACATGTCTCGTATTCTTAATTCATCTGAAATCAGAGCAATGATCACAGCCTTTGGTTGTGGTATTGGTGAAGATTTCGACTTAGAAAAGCTGAGATATCATAAGATTGTTATCATGACCGATGCTGATGTTGATGGTGCGCACATCCGTACGCTACTTCTTACATTCCTATTCCGTTACATGAGACCGCTTATAGACAATGGACACATTTTCATTGCCCAGCCTCCGCTTTACAAAGTTAAGAAAAAATCTAAAGAGTATTACACATACTCTGATGCAGAACTTGATCAATTGTTAGACGAACTAGGCAGATCACCTATGCCACAGATCCAGCGTTACAAGGGTCTTGGTGAGATGAACCCTGAACAGTTATGGACAACTACAATGGATCCAGAAGTTCGCACAATGATTAAAGTTAATATTGAGGATGCTGTTGAAGCGGATATGATTTTTACGACATTAATGGGTGAACACGTTGAACCACGTCGTAACTTCATCAATAAGTATGCAAAAGATGTAACGAATCTGGATATATAGAGGTGCGTTAAATGAGTGAAACTTACGATAGAGTAATAGGTATTGATATACGGGACGAGATGAAAAAGTCCTACCTTGATTATGCCATGAGTGTAATCGTCAGCCGTGCTCTTCCGGATGTTCGAGATGGATTAAAGCCTGTTCATAGACGTATCTTGTATGCGATGAATGAAATAGGATTTACATCAGATAAGCAACATAGAAAATCTGCCCGTATCGTCGGTGAAGTACTGGGTAAGTATCACCCACATGGTGATTCTTCCGTTTACAACGCAATGGTACGTATGGCACAAGATTTCTCTATTAGATACATGCTTGTTGATGGCCATGGTAACTTCGGTTCGATTGATGGCGACAGCGCTGCAGCAATGCGTTATACAGAAGCACGTATGACACGTCTTGCTTCAGAACTGATGAAAGATATTGATAAAAAGACAGTAGACTTTGCATCGAACTTCGATGAAACTGAAAAAGAACCAACCGTTCTTCCTTCTCGTTTCCCAAATCTACTGGTAAATGGATCTAACGGTATTGCCGTTGGTCTTGCAACATCTATTCCACCACATAACTTACGTGAAGTTATTGATGGGGTAGTAAGAATGATTGATAACCCTGAGACAGATGTAGAAGACCTTATTGAGATTATCAAAGGTCCTGACTTCCCAACAGGTGCAGAAATCATGGGTATGGAAGCCATTAAAACAGCATACAGAACTGGTCGTGGTCGAGTTCGCGTGCGTTCAAAAGCTGAAATCGAAGAAATTCGTAAAGGCAAAATGGCAATCGTAGTCACTGAAATTCCATATCAAGTGAACAAGTCTAAAATGATTGAAGGAATTGCAGACCTTGTTCGTAACAAAAAAATTGATGGCATCACGGACCTACGTGATGAATCCAATAGAAATGGTATTAGAATCGTTATTGAACTGCGTCGTGACGTGAATCCAAATGTAGTCCTAAACAAACTATACAAACATTCACAGCTTCAAGGCACATACTCAATGATTATGATTGCACTGGTAAATAACCAGCCAAAGGTTCTAAACCTACATGAAATACTGTCGCATTACCTAAACCACCAGAAGGAAGTTGAAACGCGCCGCGTACAGTTTGACTTAGATAAAGCTGAAAGCAGAGCGCATATATTAGAAGGCCTTCGTATTGCTATTGATAACATCGATGAAGTTATTAAAACAATCCGTGGTTCACAAAATACATCCACTGCCAAAGCTGCATTAATGGAACGTTTTGACCTTTCAGACATTCAGGCACAAGCTATTCTAGACATGCGTCTACAAAAACTTACGGGTCTTGAAAGAGAAAAAGTTGAAAACGAATACCTGCAAGTTATGGAAACAATTAAAGAGCTGAAAGCAATTCTTGCTGATGAAGGCCTACTGATGGCTATTATCCGTGAAGATTTAATTCGCATCCGCGACAAGTACGGAGATGACCGTCGTACTGAAATCAGCTTTGCGATTGACGAAATTAATATGGAAGACATGATTGAGCAGGAAGAAGTTGTTGTAACGCTGACACACTCAGGTTACATTAAACGTGTTTCTGCAAGTACCTACCAAAGCCAGAAACGTGGTGGCCGTGGTAAACAAGGTATGTCTACTAAAGAAGAAGATTTCGTTGAACAAATTTACACAATGTCGACACATGATACACTTCTAGTATTCACAAACTTCGGCAAAATGTATCGCCTAAAGACATACGAAATTCCTGATGGAAGTCGTATTTCAAAAGGGTCTAACATCGTTAACGTAATCCAACTTGAGCCAGATGAAATTGTAACAACAATGATTCCAGTTCAAGGTTTTGATACAGGATATCTTGTATTTGCAACGAAGATGGGCACAATTAAGAAAACAGCTCTAAGCAAGCTGGATTCTAACAGAAAGTCTGGTCTAATTGCAATCAAGTTAAATGTTGGGGATGAGTTAATCAACATCATGGAAACATCTGGTGATGATGAGCTGATGATTGTATCACGTAAAGGTAAGTCGATTAGATTCCATGAAACGGATGTCCGCGAAATGGGTCGTACGGCTGCTGGTGTACGTGGTATTCAACTTGACTCTGATGATGCAGTTGTTGTTATGGAACGTGTTGAACCAGAATCTAAGCTACTTGTAGTTAGTGAGAATGGTTATGGCAAACAAACTCCAGTTGAAGAATACCGTGTTCAAACACGTGGTGGTAAAGGGATTAAGACTTACAACATCACGGATAAAACAGGTGAACTCATTGGTGCACGAATTGTAGTTCCTGGTGATGAGATTATGATCATCAATAACATTGGTGTTTTAATCCGCCTAAGCGTAGATGACATTTCAACAATGGGACGTTCAACATCTGGTGTAACTTTAATGCGAACGAAAGATGAAAGTACACTTGTATCTCTTGCTAAAATCCAAGAAAAGGATGACGAGGAAGAGTTTGAAGGTGACGTAGAGGCTGGCGTAGAAACTGAAAATGTTGAAGCACCAGAATCTGGTGAAACTGAAGAGTAAAGCTTAAGATCTTTATAATCTTTATAAAAACGCTTAAAGCAAGGTGTATGAACCATTTAAGACATTATAAAAGCCATTCGATTTTTCTTATCGAATGGCTTTTCTTATTTACATGTTTATTTGAATATCTGAGGGGAATATTAGAGTTATAGCCCCCTTTAATATATTTGATTCGAGTTGTCAGGAGTCTTAAATGTAAGGCTCCCTTTTTTTTCGCTAGCGCGAGGAAAAGTATGATAACACTGGATCAAATATTTTTTTGTTTTTGAGAAGTCTTAATTGGAACTACAATCAGTCACTAAAAGTATGCGCATTCAATTTACTTAAAGCATTTTCAATTATGAATAAACCACTTAGTAACCCTTCCTCAGGTGGGCGTTGTTCTGCGCTCACTTCATCTGCAATTCCCCCATGTTTTGGAACATAGAAGAAATCAGATTCATTCTCCAGCGGAAGATCTAGCGATGAGTCTCCAGCGGATACAATATAGGAAAATCCATACTTCTCCTTCACATACTTAAGCGCATGCCCCTTAGATATACAATTAGGGATAAAGTATATTTTACGTCCGTGTATATGGATGCCCCAGTCTTCTTTTTCAAATGTTTTAATATATTTTTCTACAGCTGATACATCATACTCATTTGTATGCATGACAATATAAAAGAAGAGGTCATCTGCGTATCCAAATTTTTTAAAGTTATCTAAGTCTCTTAAATGGTCAACAATACTTTGCATTTCCTTTAGGGGACGAATAGACTTCAAGGTCTCAGAAATATGAGTTTCCCAGTCTACGTCTAGCTGTCCATCAACTAATATCATGCCTCCATTGGCAACAATCGCTAATTTTGGCTCAACATCTTTAAAGTGTATACGCTCAAATTGACTTCTTGTTCTGGTTGTTACAGGAACAAATGTATAAGTATCATGAATATCTTTAAGGTACTTAGATGCTTTTGATAGCATAAAAGATGCACTTTTCTCATTATAAACTTCAACACAATCTATTTCTCTATGGTTTTGAGGTAAGTCTGCCAACCATTTTCGAGAATAAATTAAGGTTTGGTCTAAATCACTTGCAAATACTTTCAAGTTATTCTCCTTTCAAGGCTTTTACAATTCCACAGCAGGCATAAGCCTCTAAAGGATAGTGCTCAACAGGGATGTTCTTTTCTTCAGCGAGTTTTAGAACATGTTTAAGATTAGGTGAATTTTCATTAATTAAAATTTTCCAAGGAACACGTCTAAGTAAAACGCGCGTTGTTTCACCTATGCCAGGTTTAACAAAATGAATATTGTCTATATCAAAATGTTCTTGAATACGTTTAACGTCTTTCATACCTGTCCAACCAGGGTTTTCATCACTCATATTGAATGATTCAATTGCATGGTCAACACGAGTAAAAACCTGGTCAAACTTTGAAACAATCGTCTCAATAAAATCTTTTGAAACATCGTCTTCTTTTAAATGGTCATAATATTTAACACCGTGGAAATCATCTTCTTTAATCAAATCAGCCCTATGAATTGTACGGCTAAGAAGACCTGAAACTGTGGAATTTAGGCAGGCGTTAGGAATAAGAAAATCTTCTCTAGTGCCATAAATCTCTACACAGTGACCTGGGTCTGCAATAACAGCAAGTTCATAGTTTAGATATTTTGTTTTCCCATACTTGTCTTGATAATCATCCAAGGCTGCTTTTAACTCGGCAGTAATGGCTCCTTTACCTGTCCACCCATCGATGAACTGAATTTGGTATCCAGGATGACGGTTAAGGATGAAGCGCATGGCATTTTCATCTATGCCTTTACCTCGAATAATTGAAATACTATAATGAGGCATTGAAATATCATATTTCTGCTCAATGTACTTTTTAATAAGTACACCAGCCGGCGTACCTGCACGTGCAAGAGATACAAGAACGGTTTTATGATCACGTGTTTTTACAATTTTTCCTGCTGTAAGACCAACGGCTTCTGCAAGTTTTACTGAATAATCACCAAGAGATTTTTTATATATGTCCATATATTCATCAGAAGGTTTGTATTCAATAGGTAACATTTCTGAATAATGTACACCAGACTGAATCATTTTTTCTCTTGTCTGATTGTCTTGTTCTTGAATTTCATTGCTAATTGATTTTAGAAGAAAAACCACATCATCCTTGTCATAACTTCCAAGACTAGGTGGATAATTAAGATTTTTATTTTGATTTTGACCTAAATGAATATTAAATACATGATTACAATGTCTACTAAGTTGGTCATATAATTTCTGACTGGATGGTGTAGGTCCAGTTAAAGACTCATAACATACCAGTATGGTGTCATAGTTTTCCTGGGAAATGTTATATACAAAGTTTTTAACCTGCGGGTTAAATGAACTTTTAAACCTTTGTCCACTTTCAATACAGTAGCCGGCATCATTAAAAGGATAAATTGGACTACGTGTAGTTGATTTAAAGTAGATATCCCCATCTAGTTCATGAGCAATTCGCATAGGTAAATACATAAATTCTTCTGTACCAAGGATCAGGGTTTTACCTTTTACGTAGGGTTGAAGTTTATTTTTAACAAGGGGCAAGTGTTTTATAAGTTCAGCTTGTAAGTCATCGGTAACACCAAAACGACCTGTATAAGAATTATAACTTTTAGGAGCATCTTCAAGTGTTGTGGCTTTAATATCATTGTTAGATAAGGTATCAATAAATATATTTTTTTCCTTAATGTGAGGTGTATACTCATCAGTCTCATCATCAGAGAATAAATCATGTTTTTTAATAGTGTCTAACTCAAGATCCCCATTAATAACATCACCAATTTCCCCCTTTATTAAAGTATGAACGTGCACATCTATACCTTCGTTGGCCATAAAAGTTTTATACTTGTCTAAACTTGATTGATTACGCCAATCTAAATATGTGAGTACATGATACTCTGAAATTCCAAATGAATCATAAATTGATTCCATGATGTTTAAAAGGGTTTGACCAGTCGAAATTTCATCATCAACAAGTACAACGCGTTTAGCTGTATTTAGATTAACTTGGTCATTGGTATAAATATTATGCGCCGTAGCATGGGAATGGGGCTCTTCAAACTTGATAATGGACTGCTTGTGTTGAAGCTGTTCCCGAGTTGTATGATAAAATCCACCTGTGTTTGTAAAAGCTTCAAAAACAGAATGAGTCATACCTGTTGCAGTTTCAGCGAATCCAATAAAGACTGTGTCTTTTTCTATTTCATATTTAGTGTTTCGAAGTGTGTTAGAATGAATCTTCGTTTCTGTCTGAATCGCTTCCAATAATGCTGTACGGTCAGGTGCTGTTTTTCCCATTAAAGACTCATACAAACTAAGTGCCAATAACTTACTGTAATTTAGTGCTACATAAGGTTTTACAGGAAGATGTTTACCTAATATTTTTGACACAAATAAAAAACGTCTTTTAGGATTATTACGTGTAGCCATGGAGAAGAGCTTGTCTAATTGAATGTTATAAGGATTTTCTTTAATCTCTAGGTCTATAGTGTAATGGTTACTGATCGAGTGCTTCACTTAATCCTCCTTCTTTGGCGCTTAGTATAGACAAGTAGTCATATCCTTTATTAAATACGCCATAAACTTCTGCACGTTTCATGATTTTTTTAGCCCACTGTGTGTGGGGTTTTATCTCATTCATTTTGTTTTCATATGCACTTTTAAGTACACCCCCTGTACTATTTTCCTCTAATATTTCAAAGGCATCTAAGTACTCTTCGTGGGTCACGACATAAAGAGAATTCACCATAATTAAATGGGTAGGATGAATAACCGTTTTGCCAATAAATCCATTTTCCTTATCTAGTACTATTTCTCGAATGAGACCATCTAAGTTGTATTCAATGAGTTTTTTTCTTAAGTCTAACCCTTCTACCCCTAAGAAGTCATTAAATGGTGTAGAACGCAGTAGGGGTTTTAGAAGTCTTAAGTTATTGGGGAAGTACTCCCAAACAGGTCCAGAAACAATATACGAAGACTTGGATCTAGCAAAGAAGTTTAGGATGTCAGTAATACATTCGCTAACAACTTGAATCTGATAAATAGTAACATCCTTGCCACGTCTTATTCCAAAATGTGAGCAGAAATCCGTGGCACCAATTCGTATATTCAAAATCTGGTCTTCATGTGGATCTAAAATAGCTTTTATTTTATGCAGAGCTGCTTTACGCGTTTCTGAAAAAATAATCGACTCTGACTCCAAAATAGGCATAAACCAGTAAGGTCTGCTGCCATTTTCATTTAACTGCGTCATGGTTTGGGTATATGCATGGCCATTCATTTCGTCAAATTTTGGGAGCACAAAACCACTTAGTAAACTTCGAAATGGTTCAAGTGATTTTGAAAACGACTTAAGATGTTCAGCGTTTCGAATACGAATAAATATGAGTGGTAGTTCCTCAGCTGAATAGGTATTGTTTTTAAGTGCTTGATTAATATTTGTCAGTCCCTCAACAACAGATAATTCTGAAGCATAAACGTCATCGTCTTTTATAGCATCTTCAAGACAAAGGACCAAACTATTCATTTCTGGATACTTGTTGGTTAATATAATGGATGAAAAATCATCTCTGCCAGCTGGCATGTATAAAGTTGCTCCCAAGGCATACTTTGAATGATGTAAATCATCATGTCTGTTGATGGGGGATGGTTTTTTATAAAAAATACTTTTAGATGTTTTTTCATCTAAAAAATCAAAATAGCGCACGTGATTTCACTCCTAATTTTTATTTTGTAATGAATTGCTTATGTAAGCCACTTAAAGTCAGTGGAAAAATGTTAAGAAGATTACATTAGAAATCCAGCAACTGGTGAATCATTCGTATAAAAAACTCCGATTTCCATGCGAGATGCATTAAGGCAATCGGAGTTTTCCTTTACAAGTACAAAAGGTTAAATGAACCTTTCAATAGGACCTATCTGTAAGCTTTGATAATATCAGATAAAGACCCATCATTGGTACCTTGACCAACCGCACCGAATTTCCACTCGCTGCCGTTACGGTAGATTTCACCAACCAGTAGAGATGTTTTTCCAGCGTAATCATCTGTTAAGTTAAACTTACATAACTCACTGTTTTTACCCATGTCAACTACACGAATAAAGGCATTTTGAATCATACCAAAATCTTGTCTACGTTTAACACAATCGTAGATGTTAACTACGAAAACAACTTTTTGAACATCACCAGCAATTGCACTTAGGTCAAGCATGATCTGCTCATCATCACCATCGCCATCGCCTGTTAGGTTATCACCCTGGTGAATAACACTGTTGTTTGGGCTTTTAAGGTTGCCAAAGTAAATTAAATTACTTTTGTTTGTAAGTTTGTTATTAGCATCTAATAAAATTGCAGACGCATCACAATCTATATCTGGTGTACCGCCACCGAATAGACCACCAAGGAGTCCACCACTTTTTTGTGCTACAGGGTCCCAGCCTAATCCGACCATGATCTTAGAAAGACCAGCTGCACCTTTAGTTAAGTCTATTTTTTGACCTTTTACAAGATTAATACTCATTGAACTACCTCCGTTTTATGATTAAACATCAAGTCCGTAATTTTGACAAAGTGCTGCTAAGCCACCTTGGAATCCGCTGCCGATTGCATTGAATTTCCATTCAGTGCCGTGTCTGTAAAGTTCACAAACAACCATAGCAGTTTCAATTGAGTATTCTTCAGTTAGATCGTAGCGCATAAGTTCTACACCACTTTCTTCATTCAAAACACGTACAAAGGCATTGGAAACTTGACCAAAGTTTTGAGAACGTGTTACAGCATCATGAATTGTAACTGTAATGGCTACACGTTCAATATCTGCTGGAATTTTACCGAACTCAATGATCAGTTGCTCATCATCGCCATCGCCTTCACCAGTACGATTATCCCCCGTATGGGTTACGCCACCACTTGGGTGTTTAAGGTTGTTATAAAATACAAAATCATGATCGTTTACAGCTTTGCCTGCACCATTTACAAGGAATGCAGAAGCATCAAGGTCAAAGTCATACCCGCCATCGTATCTGTTTGTGTCCCAACCAAGACCAATAATTGCCTTAGATAGGTTATTGTCTTTTGTCAGGTCAATTTTTTGACCTTTTGATAGTGAAATAGCCATTAAAACCCCTCCGTATCATTATTAATTATGTTGAGTTGCAATACTTTTATTATTAATTAAACGCTAATACCAAAGTTCGTGCAAAGTGCAGCCAAGCCGCCTTCAAAACCAGCGCCAATTGCTGCGAATTTCCACTCACCATTGTGTCTGTAAAGTTCAGCAACAACCACTGAAGTTTCAATACTGTAGTCTTCACTTAGGTCATAACGAATAAGTTCTTCATTCGAATCTGCATTAAGAATACGAATAAAAGCGTTAGAGACTTGACCAAAGTTTTGAGCACGTACATCAGCTTCGTGAATAGTTACAGTGAAAGAAATCTTTTCTACTGAACCTGGTACTTGTGTAAGGTTGATTTTAATTTGCTCATCATCACCGTCGCCTTCACCCGTCAGGTTATCACCAAGGTGTTGAACCGATTGAGAGGCATGCATTAAATTGTTATAGAAAACAAAATCGCCATCTGAACTTACACGTCCGCCACCATCCGTTAAGAATGCAGCAGAGTCAAGGTCAAAATCATTTCCACCATCGTATTTGTTTGTGTCCCAGCCTAAACCCACAACAACATTTTGAAGTCCAGGGTTTGATTTAGTTAAGTCGACTTTTTGTCCTTTAGATAAATTTACAGCCATAAGTATTCTCTGTTTGAGCAAATCTCAAACAGATTCACCTCCTTGTCTACTTTAGTTATATTAAGAGTTAATTTAGCTCCACCAGTTAAATGCTATACCCGCTATGTAACCTAAGAAAACAACATAGCCTGCAAGCATAATTTTTGCATCTGACTTTTTTACACCACTCTTCTTTAAAAGAATGCTACCTGTAATTAACATAGAAGCAACTAAGAAGAATAACATACCAATGTTTTTTGCAAAGGATACAGGAATTGCAGAACCTGCAATAATCATTGGAAGACCAAGACAAATACAAATATCAAATATATTTGAACCAACTGCATTGGCAATGGCACCATCTGCATCGCCACGTTTTGCTGACTTTACAGAAAGTAGAGTATCTGGAATAGAAGTTGCCGCAGCAATGATGATTACTGAAGTAATAAATTTAGGAATCGATAGGAACTCTGCAACAACACCAGCAGAAGCAATAATTGCATCAACACTGACCCAAATAGCGCCAATTGTTACTACGATCCAAAAAATCATGTTTGTGTAAGACATATCTTCTACGTCTTCATCGTCATCTTCTTCAATCTCTCCATTTGCTAGGGCTGCTTGGTGAGATTTTGTTTGACGTTGTAGGTATAAAATATAAGCTATATATACTGCAACAAGTGCAACACCGGAAATAGCATTAAATGAACCAGACAACATACTAAATCCAAGCACTGCTAAAGATAGAATGTAGAAGAACATATCTCTATAAATACTTTTACGGTCAATAGCTAAGTGAAGTGACCCTTTAAATGCTAATATACTTGCCATAGGAATTAGAAGTACGTTAAATATACCTGAACCAGCTATGGTTGGAACACCAACATCAGTAAATTCCTTATATACAAGTACTGCGATCATCGCAGTTGCAAATTCCGGGAAAGACGATGCCACTGCATCAAATGTTGCCCCTCGAACGGAAGTTGGAACTTTTAGTTTAATACCTAATACATGTAACACATCGCCCAATTTGTCAGATGCAATACTAACAACCCAAGACATAAAAATAATTAGGGGTATTGCAATAAAAATACTGTTAATAAATTCAAACACAAAATCACCTTTTTTTCATTTACTATGATTGCATCCAAGTCCTACATTACTTGAAATATTTCACAAATTGATTATATCATGTCTACTCGCACATTTTACTTTACGAAGTTGTTTCAATTTTGAAATTTTCACACAATGCTTGTAGTCCACCAAAGAATCCTTGTGCAACGCCCTTGATTTTCCACTGTCCTTTATGTTTATAAAACTCACAAATTACAATTGCATTTTCATTTGTCATACTGTCGGTGAATGGAAGTTCTAACATTTCAGCACTGTTGTGTGTTAAAAAATGCAGTTTTCCATTTTTTAGTTCACCAAATTTTCGAGATTCATCTGTAATGGTAGCAGTCACAGAAATTGAATGTACATAAGGGGGTATTTTATTTAAATCAATCTCTGCACACATATCAAATTGCTGTGCTATTTTTAGTTTTCTATCGGAGTCAAGAACAACAGCTCTGTTTTGATCCACCGGATTATTGTAGAAGATAAAGTCTTCTTCTTTAGCTTTACCGTCTTCATCAGTTAAGAAAAATGAAAGGTCCACTTCAAAGGCTGAAGATTTATACTCCCATTCTGATGCCAACACTAAACGCATATCTGCAAATCCCGCATCGGTTACCCCAAGTTTCATACCAGGCTTTAATGGTTTTAAAGCGTTTTTGTTTATAGAAACCACTTGAACCTTGTTACGAGCTGGAGTAGGGGCAGGAGATGAAGGTTCAGAGACTGTCCTAACCTCTGGTCTTGAAGGCTGACTTTGTGTATTTGCACCAGATGCAGGTACAACTTGCCCGCGATTTAAATCGATAAGACCAGAATGCGTTATACCAGAAGAGCCAACGACTTTAACTTTACTGTTTTCAAAAGTTAATGCTTCTTTTTTACCTGTTTCAACGCGTATACTCATATCATCATCCTTAATCAATACCGATATCAATGCCACCATGACGTTCTGATGGTTGAACAATTACGACTTCACCAGGTGTGTTGAACTCCATAAAGTAACTTTCACCTGAAGATTGTCCAATAAATGTTTTCCAGTTCACATCTGCTCTAAATCCAGGATCTGGACCTGTCCAGCAAATAACTGCATCAGGATCAACAACACATGGTGTTTCGAGCACAATCGGGTTACCGTTTGAAGTAATAACAACCTGAGCGTTGTCAGTTTTACCTGTTAAGTTTGAAGTGAATAAACCTTTTTGAGAAGCCACACCAGAACCAATAAAACGAACTTTGTATTCACAATCTGTTGTGAAGGCCATTAGGTTTTCACCTTCTACACCAAGACTTTGTCCTCTTTTTAGTGTAACAACACTGACGTGGTTAGCACGGTGGGCCATATAATATGAACCTTTTCCTGACACCTTCATGATTGGAATATCTTCACCAGTCAATTTTCTAGCTGCTAAATTCATTAAAGAACCTAAAACACTATTATTTTGGTTTGGGTCAAGTAAAACCTTTTCTGCTGTAAATTGTCCTTTATATGCAACCATAACACCCGCTCTTGCATAAAAATCACCGCTGCCTTCAGCGATACACGTTAGTTCTTGATGTATTTTGAATTGGTACATTTTGTCCTCCTTAGATAATTTGATGTTATTAGAATAACAATAAAATATTAAAAAACTATTTACTGATTATTAATGTTGTATGAGAAAACGTATAAATGGAAATAATCTGAGAAAGTCTATGTTATAATTTTGGTAGAATAATAGAAAAATATAACAAATATTATGTAATGGGAGTGGAAAGATGGACAGCACGAAAAGTTTTCAAACTGAGATCTTTAAATGCAGAAATGTGTATGCAGATATTTTTATACCTGTAAATAGAAGACCTGAACACCGTCCTGGTGTCCATCATGTTCTGTTCGCAAGACAGGTTGGCATACTTGGAACAGCTCAACAGGAGTCTTCAAAGTTAAAAATGATGCTGGACAAACTTGACGCATTAAAGATTCCTAAGATTATTATTGAAGAAAAATTAAAGTTTCAGCCAGACCAGGCACTCATTCAACAAGTTAAAATGACATTTAAAGATCCGATTCGGTCAGATCAAGATATTAAAAATGGAATTGATACACTTATAAATACGCAAGTCGTAAATTTCACTAGGTGGAAAATAGAAAAAAAGCAAATCGCATTGGCAATCCATAAAACAGTTAAAAGTTACTTAGAATATGAAAGTAGTATCAATAATTCTAAGGTAATCAACTTTTTAGTGAAGTTATTGTCTTGGATGCATATGTATTTGTCAAAGATGTTAACTGAATTATCAGAACGCTTAGACAATCTTGAGATAAATCCCAAATGTCTACATGCGGGTATGTTAAATGGTCAAGAATGTTACTTTTTAATTTTGGTAAGGCATTTAGGGATTGATACAGTTCACTTCTCATTTAACAAAGTTGATGATGATACTTTTGTTGAAGCCTATAAAAAACAAACACAAGTTTTCGCTTATACCAATTATGCTGAAGGCATTAACTTACAAGCAGCAGTTAATGTAAGTGGGCAAACATCATCAACACATTCAAGTGTTACAAGTAACAATAGACCAAGAAGTAACCAAGCAAAACAAACACCAGCTCAAACGAGACCTACACCACCAAAAGTGGACATAAGTCGACCTGCATCTATGCAACTTAAAACGAAAGATTTCAAATCTCATGTATTAATTAAGAACAAGAGATTTGAGGGAGAACTGGATGCGGTTTTAACAGCATTAAAAGATAGGGCTGGTTACAGTGGTGAACCTGCACCAATTTTGCCAACTTACTTTGTGCGTTATATAGGTACACATGCAAATGTAAGTGTCTATAAAAACAACTTGTATCGTTTTAATAGCAAATGCAAAGCGGATGCGCCCAACTACATTATGATGGAAGGTGGACTTCCAATAGGCAATTATATGGAGCTAAGTAAAAAGTCCGCTGAGGTTTGGAAAAAGTACCAAATGTTCATTCAGGAAGATATGAAAGAACTGGTTTCCTATTTAAAAGGTGTAGATTTCCTATCTTTCTTAAGAGAGGATCATATAAAAGAACAAGGTTATACTGCACTTATGCAAACGCTGAAGTTGGCTTTCCATGGAGGAAACCAAGTTGCTTCATCTAAAGTTAAAAACATAATTATGAAACTCGCTGGTTGGTTGATGGATTATAGCCATGAACTCCTCAGGGGATTCAGTTATGAAAACACGTATAACCCGACAATTTTGTATTATGGAGAGATTAAAGCCCATGAGGCGTTGTTCTTGGTATTCGCTTATAACTTAGGGGTGGATGTGGTTTATATTAATACATTCCATGATGATGTGTTCGAAGCCCTTGATCCAAGCGGTGATTTCTCTACAGTACATGTTCTGGAAACTGTAAAGCCGATTTTTGAGTTTCCTCAGTCAGAATCGCTGGTTCAACATGATACAGTAGCCCACCAAGCATCTATGGAGATTGCAGAAATCATTCATAATGACCAAGACGGTGTATATAAACCATGGCAGTTTGAATCTTATAAAGTAATACCTGTGACATTACGAACTACTTATGACGAGGTATTTTTACTTTGGAATGAGGATTCAAGGATTCGAGCAGGCTTTAAAGTTGAAAATAAAACAGTATATGTGCCAAATCTTTTTACTAAAATCAGTGGCACACATGAAGATTTAAGTCTGTACTGGAAAGAAGTATTAAAACTTACAGACTCAAGCCATGCTGAGTTATATACGAGATTACCATTTACAGATATTCAATTTGATAAACAAGACCTGTATGCTATGGATATGGTCTTTGATAATCACACAACTTTAAACTTTGAAAAGTTAACACAGTTTAGAGCTTATAAGTATAAACACTTAAGTAGTCATCTGCAAAATATGATATTTGAGAAACTGAATATGCTCATTAACTCTGATATTGTAAAAATCAATGATGACCTCTTAAGGCTTAAAATAGTACACACGGTCCTTAACCTGGATGACAATTTACTGAGAAAAATACAAAATTTTGATTACCCAGCCTCTGTACCTAAAATCGTAATTTATGATTCTGATGAATCAACCTTTAGTGAAGGGGATGCAATCACCATGGCATTCTTGTATTTGATTGGCTTTGATATTTGTGTACTCACACCAACAGGCTACAATAATTTTGAAATGTATATAAATGATTCTTATTATAGTGTCTTTAAGCTGACACAGAAACAATTTAATTTGGATTTACCTGATTTAAACCGCTACAGAGATAGAACATCTAAAGGATTCTGGGCAGGACTATTTGGGTAATAACCTACTGATTATTAAGGGAGGTACTTAAAATGACAATGGATAACCAAGAATTTGAACTGAATTTAGAAAAAGTAGAAGAGAACACAAAACTACAACTGGTGAATTCTCAAGAAGTAGTTGCTCTTTCAAAACAAATTGATACAAGGGACCCGAATTCGATTCTTCAATTTGGTCATGAAACAGCAAATGAAATTTCAAAGTTCTCTGACCAAATACTACACACAATGAAAACAACAAAAGTGGAAGATTCAGGTGAACTTTTAGTTCAGCTGAATAAAATCATGGATAAGTTTGATATTAAAGATTTTGAAGAGAAGAAACCAGGTTTATTTGATAAGATCTTTAAAAAATCAAAAGATATGATTGAAGCTATGTTTGCTAAGTATAATACTATGGGCAGCGAAGTAGATAAAGTATATGTGCAACTGAAGTCTTATGAAAATGAGATTAATCAATCTAACTCAATGTTAGATCAAATGTTTGAGAAGAACACGGAGTACTATGAGACACTAGAAAAATACATTTATGCTGGTAATAGAGTTAAAGATGAAATGCAAAATAATATGTTACCTGCTCTTGAGAAAAAGGCATTAGATTCTGGTCAACAATTAGATAACATAAACTACAACAATGCACTTCAGGTACATGATATGTTAGATCAACGCATTTATGATCTTGAAATGGCTAAGAATATTTCTCTTCAAACAATGCCACAAATCAAAATGATCCAACAAGGGAACTATAACTTAGTTCGTAAGATCAACTCAGCCTTTATTATCACTCTGCCGATCTTTAAACAGTGTCTAAACCAAGCCATTGCTTTAAAACGTCAAGCTGTACAAGCAAAAGCAATGCAAGCTTTAGATGATAAAACTAATGAATTACTACTTAGAAACGCTCAGAATACAGCCATGCAATCTAAGATGACTGCACAACTGGCATCTACATCTTCTATTAAAATTGAAACATTAGAAGAAAGCTGGAGTACAATCATGCAAGGGATCGAAGAAACTAAGCAGATTCAAAAAGAAGCAGCCCAGGCACGTGTAACAGGGACTCAAAGACTTCATGAAATCCAAGAAGAGTTTAAGAAAAGCCAGTCAGCTAAACAGCTGAATGGTTAATGATACAGTGATTCAATACTTACCAGCTTCATGTGAGGTTTGTATAAATTCAACTTAATTAAATAAAGATACAAATAAAAAAGCACAACACAGGATATAAAAAACCTTGTGTTGTGCTTTCGTAATTTTATTAAATGATTGAGTAAGGCATAAAGAACATAATCATAACGACTAAATCTAAAATAACATAAAAACTAATAGATTTTAGGAAGTGGTCATTTTTGCCTTCACGTGTTCTGTTTCTATTAATATATACAAATATCGTCATAAGACTGAATAAGATATAAGCAAACCAATGTGAACTAGGTGCTTGTAAAAATGGTGGCCATAATCCATCATTGTTAAAAAAACTGAAAATATCAAATCCAAATGTATATGTTTTGCTTGCCAAGAAAACTCCAAAGATGATCATAATCATTTTGTCTTTGTTTTGCTCAGCCCAGTTTAACTTAAACATGAGTATCGGAGCAGTAATAACTAAAAGAGGTAGAATGACAGTCATCATTGGTGGTATACCTGCAAGGATTAGAGCTGGATAGGTAGTGATGGTTCTTAGGAATATATCCATTAAAGTGCTTTGAGAATAATCACGACTTGCTGTAATCATTTCAGGATCATTAGAAGATAAATAGACTTTGTTTTCTAGATCGTTTTGTTCGTTATGAACTAAATAATCATATTGTCCCATCTTCAAATATGAAGGTTTTACTGAACTTCTTTCTGATTTAGTTAACTGTTTAAACTCGTCTGTACCATGTGTTGTTTTATATAAGTTAGGGTAAGCTTGAACCCCTTTAGCAATTTCTGTACGTCCCAGGTTTGAAGCCCAGAAATTAATTAAATAACTTAATTGTCCTGATTCTTCCCGGATAAGATAAGGAACTGCTTCATAGGTATCCACTTCATAACCAGTATGTACATAGTCTAGGGGTGTCTTAACATTAAAATCGAAGAAATCCACATAGTTATTACCAAAACGCATGTGTTTCATAGTTGATATTACAACTGCTTTACCATCATTAACAGTCATAGTAACATTAACAGGATTAATTGCACTCAAGGACGGCAGGATGTGTAGGTCCTCAGCGTAAACATTTGCTCCGTCGTCTGTCATGACACTAAGTTTGTATGTAGAGCCTTTCATTGTGATGGCAGAAATAATGGTTTCACCATCCACTTGGTCTACTTCTGCAAGTTCAATACGCCCTTCAAAGCCAGGTTCATAAATTTTTGTTGTTCCATCTTTAAGTAGTGCAACACGCGTACGATCATAAGCTGTTACATGATTGCTGGACAGCTTAAATGTCATCCCTTCTAAAGTTACTTCTTTTCGGTCCATTTCTGAAAAATCTTCAGGCTGGATGGTTAAGAAACTAACTCGGTCATTGGACTCTGAAAGTGTAATGATTTCAAGACGACCTTGAATGAACATACCAGACACTTCTGAAATGTTGTGATCAAAAGTCGCTTCACCAGAACTGAGTTCAACTCCATTTAGGTTAAACATCTTAAATCCAAGTGATTTGTTGAGTGCAACGATATTAACAAAGCGTTTGTCGTCAATTGCAATGGCAGTTGTGTTATTTGAAGATAGACTTTGAAAATCCATTTTTGGATTGTATGTATCAATTTCCAATTGATTAGACCAGTTATCACTCGGTAGTTTCACTTGTTCTGTATAAATAAATGAAAATAGCGAAGAAAAGATCATTAGGAACATTAAAACAATGACCAGTCTCCACGGTTGTAAAAGCTTCTTCATGTTATTCCCCCTCTTCTGATGCCCTAAATGAATGTATTAACTAAATGGTGAGAACACTTAGTTAAATGGGCGTTAAAATTATTATAACGTATTAAATGTTTCGTGTAATTAAAAAATATAAGTCATTAAGTTAATATTTGTTAATATTCTAAAATTTCTAAAAAACATATGCGTAAATTGACTGATGTTTTGTTTTATTGTCTATGTTTAGGTATAATGGAAGTACGTCGGAGGATTTCTTACACAAGATTAGAAGAAAAAGGTAATAAATCTCCAATTGTACATTTCTACAGATCATCCAATTAAAAGGTTCAAAATATCCATAAGAAATAGTTAATTAATTGTTTAGGCAATGAACCAGACAGGTAAGTATGATTTAGGCATGATTTTTTGACTCGATCAAATATGTACGGAAAATAACTAAATGAACGTAAAAGGGGGCAGTACTATGTCGCTGAAAATGAACAAGGTGTTTCAGGACATGGATCAGTTTTGGTCCGTTGAACTGATCGGCGATGTCGACATTCAGACATCAGGTAGACTAAAAGAAGAACTAAACCAGCTACTTGATCAAAAAGAATGTGATATCAATATTGATTGCGCCAATTTAAGTTACATCGATTCGACTGGACTTGGTGTACTCATTGGTGTACTGAAAAGAGTTAAGAAAAGCGAGAATAATATTCTGATTACGAACGCACAACAGAATATACTCAAGCTACTTAAAATTACGGGACTCGACAAAATATTTGTCATGAAGTAATCAAAAAGTCAGTAATAACAAAAAAGGGTGGACGATTTGTATGAAGGATTGCATTTCTTTAACATTGCCTACGAAATCAGAATATGTAAGTGTTGCTAGACTTACAGCATCTGTCGTAGCAAACAATATGGGATTTGACATCGAATCTATCGAAGATATTAAAGTAGCCGTAGGCGAAGCTTGCAACAATGCTGTACTTCATGGTGCATGCCAAGAAGACTTTGAAATTAGCTTTTTGATTGAAAATAGCGAATTTATTGTTGAAGTTCTAGACTGTGGCAACGGATTCAGTGTTGATGAGTATAATGAACCTGATTTAATGAACCCAGGTGAAAATGGACTTGGAATATTTATTATGAGATCTTTAATGGATGATGTAACTGTTAAATCGGAAGTTGGGCAGGGTACAAAAATTCGTATGGTGAAGAGACTCGTTGTTTAATGCGTTGCAGATAAACATAAAGACGCGGACACATTTGGGTGCTATCAGGGGCTGATATTATGACAAGTCAAAGATCTACCAAGGTGGATGCAGGTTATACCACCATGGAGAGTATAAAGGACATTGACAGCAAAGTACTATTCAAAATGTACAAGGAATCTAAAGACATAAACATAAGAAATGAATTGATTCACAGATACATGTACATAACTGAAATACTTTCAAAAAAATATGTGAATAAAGGAATCGACTATGAAGATATTTATCAGGTCGCTTCGTTAGGATTGATATACGCGATTGAACGATATGATGTTGATCGTGGATTTGAGTTTTCCAGTTTTGCTACCCCAACTATTATCGGAGAGATTAAAAAATATTTCCGTGATAAGGGGTGGTCAGTTAGAGTGCCTAGAAGAATTCAGGAACTCAGCAAAAAGATCAACGTAGCAAAAAGTAAACTTCAGCAAGATCTACAACGTGTTCCACGTATTGAGGATATTGCAGAGTATTTATCCTGTACTGAAGAACAAGTTATTGAAGCTATGGAAGCTTCACAAGTATATACACCAAAGTCATTAGATATTAGCTACGATAGCAGTGGTGATGACAAAGATATTCAACTTCTTGATATCATTGGTGAAGATGACAAGTATTTCGACGTGATTGAAAACCGCGATTTTATTGAGAAATGTATGGAAAAACTCAACGAAGTGGAACTTAAGATCATTCAAGACCGATTCTTTGAAAGTAAAACACAAATTCAGGTTGCTAATGAACTAAATGTTTCACAAATGACGGTTTCAAGAATGGAAAAGAAAATCATTAAGAAATTCCGAAAAGAATACAAGAAATTGACTGAAATTTGATACATCGTTCTTAAAATGTATAACAAGATGATAACATTAAGAAAACAGGGCATAGACTGACTAGTGTAACATGTGCCACCTTATAGTTATTAAATAAAGAAAATCCCCTCATATATGAGGGGATTTATTTTTGTACAATTAAAGCTAAATTAGCAAGCACAAGTTACCTTGGTAGATAAATTGCAAATAGGTTAGAATCTAACAAAACCCATTTTATCTTTAACACGGTTAAGGACTTTCTGAGAAATTTCATCAGCACGTTCAGCGCCTTTTTTAAGAACTTCCTCAACTTCGCCACTTGCTAAGATTTCTTGGTGACGTTGCTGAATTGGTAGTAAAGCATCATTAACAACTTCAACAAGTTCTTTTTTGAATGTACCGTAACCAACACCTTTGTACTTAGACTCAAGATCTTCGATTGATACATTACCAAGTTGCGAGTAAATAGTGAGTAAGTTAGCTACGCCAGCTTTGTTCTCTACATCATAACGTACTTCCATATCACTATCTGTTGTAGACTTCATAATGCTTTTCTTAATTTTATTTGCCGGTTCTAGAAGGGTAATCTTACTGTGAACATTAGGATTACTCTTAGACATCTTTGCTGTCGGGTCATCTAGGGACATAATTCGAGCCCCTTGTTTACTGATCAATGGCTCTGGTACAACAAACGTCTCACCATACTTATTATTGAATCTTTGTGCAATATCTCGCGTTAACTCAAGATGTTGCTTTTGATCATTGCCTACTGGAACATAATTCGTATCATATAAAAGAATGTCAGCAGCCATTAAAACAGGATATGTAAACAATCCTGTTGGAACAGCTTTGTGAGCTGCACTTTTGTCTTTAAACTGAGTCATTCTATTAAGTTCACCCATGTATGAATTACATTGAAGGAGCCAAGCGAGTTCAGCGTGTGCAGATACCTGCGATTGCAAGAATAATGTTACTTTACTCGGATCAAGTCCGATTGCCATATAGAGCGCTGCAAGCTCTAATGAATTTTTTCTAAGTTCCGCTGGATCTTGAGGAACCGTAACTGAATGTAGATCAACAACACAATAGAAACAATCCTTATCGTCCTGTTGTTTGATAAAATTGCGCATTGTAATATAGTTGCCTAAATGAATTTGGCCTGTTGGTTGCACACCAGAAAATACGCGTTTCATAAGAACACCTCCAAAAATTAACTAATGTCATTATAATATAGTGGTTTCAAAGTTACAACTTATCGTGTACATACTGCTATACTATTTTAACATTTAAAATAAATTAGCAATGAATGTAACATTGTAAATGCCATATAAAAAATACAATACATATAAATAATTTGTTATATTGACAATATATTTTTGGACAGCTATCATGTTAGCAACGAGAAATCGTTCAAAGTATTGGAAATTCCTTTACTTTGCTTCCTTAATGAAATGAATGCCAAAACAAGAAGACTCCAGGCTAACCACCTGGAGTTCTTTGTTTTTGCATTGTTAACCAATTGATAAAGTTTGGTTGACAATAAAGAAAGACTTGATAAAATATAAGCAAATGTAAAGACAAGGAGAAACAAGATGGATTTAAGATCATATGTAGCAGATATTGAAAAGTTCGAAGGCCTAAAGTATGAAGACGCGTTA
>Ga0209272_10000250_pt1 | contig 53374 bp, 53 predicted proteins | sample tdDd002_FD_187125 | JGI IMG/M metagenome (GOLD analysis project Ga0209272, IMG submission 187125) | Marine sediment microbial communities from the Atlantic coast under amendment with organic carbon and nitrate - tdDd00.2 (SPAdes)... | ecosystem: Environmental > Aquatic > Marine > Coastal >...
ACTATAAATTCTTCACCACCATACCGCGCAACAAAATCATCCTGTTTTCTTAACATTTTCTTTATGGTTTGTGCTACCCGCCTTAAACACTCGTCTCCAGCAGGATGTCCGTAAGTATCATTATAGTTTTTAAAATAATCTATATCCATCATCAACACTGCCATCGGCTCTTTAAAATGAATTGCCTCCTGCCAAGCGGTCTTTAAAAACTCATCTAATTTCCTTCTGTTATACAAACCTGTTAAGCCATCAAGATTTGATAACAATTCCAATTCATGAGTTCTTTCTTTTACTTTTTCTTCTAACATTTTATTGGTATCAGACAGTTGTAAATTGGAGATTTTTAGTTCTTCCATATAGTTTTTTATTTGATGAATCATTTTACTGAATATATTGGTGAGTTCACCAATTTCATCCTGTCTATTATTTTCAATCGTTATATCAAAATCACCTTTATTGACATTCTTCATTGCATTTATAAGGTTCTTAATCGGCGAAATAATGATTCTACTATAAATTAATGCTATCAACGTAGAGAATATAACTATTAATACAAAAACAGCTGACATCCTATTTCTCATAATTTTTATAGGTTCTTTAATCTCATCTATATAAATACCGTAACACAAGTACCAATCCATGGGCTCATAGTATCTATAAATAACCATCCTATCTCTATAATAAGATTCGTCAGGATTTTTCCATGGATAGTTAACACTGCCATTCTTTTTTTCTATTATTTCCTGGATAAAATAATTACCATCCACATCCACAGAATCATAAATGCTAACACCTTCTTGTTTGGGATGAATTATTAATTCACCTTTTGAATTCATCACATACATATATCCCATTTCCCCAGCTTTAACAGAAAGGATGTTTTCCTTAAAATCAAACACATTTATTAGCTTGATAAACTCAGACTTATACGACGATACTGATATGATATAATCCCAAGGTTCAAAATAGGTCATATACAAAACTTTTTCACGCGCTCTTTTATCTTCGGGATTTTTCCAATAATAACTTAAATAACCCTCTTTCGATTTGATTTGTTCTTTAACAAAGTCATAACTCGAAATATCTTCACCACTGACTGTCGGATGATGAGATAAAACACCCTTGGAATCAAGCAAGTAAGTATATCCTGAATCCCCTACCTTTTGACTCGTTAAAATTTCATTTATAGTTGCTTTTGCTTCAACTTCTGATACTTCTCCTTGTTGTGATTTGTCATAATACAATTGAATAAGGTCTTTGTTTTTCTCAGCTATTGCCCTTAAGTGATTACGAATAGAGACATTTACTGCTGAGTCTATTAAATTGTAAGTTGATTCAGTTATAGACTCAAGATTTTCCATGACCAACTCATCATTTAAATTTGAAGTCATGTTGTAACTTATTACCTCTGTTACAACAGTACAGATTATAACCAAAGACAACAGTAATAATAATATCTGTTTTGAGAAACCTAATTGACTCATTGTAACTGCCCTCCCCGTCATAATCTATACCAATCTTCAATCCTATCATTTTATCATGGAATCAATAATTATAATATCCACTACAATCTTATCCATTCGGAGTCTAAATATATCATTTAAACTAATAATTCAAACTCTGCATTCTATTCAAACTATCTGATTTTAACCTTAAAAGGTAATCAGAATAAAAGAAATTAGACAAAAGCTCTTTGTCTAATAACTATCTACATGTTTTTTTATGTCATCAATATTTTTCCAAGAAGTCACAACCATTTTCGAATCAAAGTGTACTGAAGCATTACCATAATGCCAAACATATGGTTCTTTTTCTAAAATACACGTCGGTGATCCCAATCTGTTTAATACAACATCTTCTGAAGCACCTATGATAACATCTTCTGATGATTGGTCACCTCTTTTAAATCCTTTTTTTAAATCATGAAACATATTACGCCACTCAGTTACTTTATTCTGCTTAAATTTAATGTGAGAACTTGCATAGTGCCAGACATCAGGATTTAACTTCAAAACAGAATGTGGTGAACCATAGATCTCAAGTATCTCTTCTTTAGTTAAACCAATTCTAATATAATCGTTATAGCCAGGTGGTTTTAAACCATCATCCAATTGGTTGTAGACACCTTTCCACTCTACCACTTTATGATTTTCAAACAGTATATGCGAAGCTGCATATTTCCAAACATTAGGATTGATCACTAGAATCTCTGTTGGTGATCCTAATGTGGTAAGTACTTCTTCTTCAGTACTGCCAATGTTTAAATAAACATGACACTCTTCCGGACTTTTCATACCAACATTTAATTGCCTGTATTGATTTTTCCACTCAATAACTTTATTATTTCTGAACTTAACATGTGATGCTTTGTAATGCCAGACATCTTTATCAAGTGCCAGCAAAGTATCTGGAGCTCCCAACGCTTTTAAAACGTCTTCCGAAGTTGAACCAATTCTAATAAAATCAGCTCCTTCAACGGCTTTTTTTAGACCATGTTCCATTTGACGATAGACACTTTTCCATTCAATAACACAACCGTTAACATCAAATTTTATATGAGATGCTTCATATCTCCAAACAGATTCAAAATCATCAATGACTGCTGTTGGAGAGCCTAATGCTTGAATGACCTCTTCAGTAGTTGAACCAAGAAAAAATGTGTAATCACTCGCTAAAACCGGTTTCATGCCTTTACTTAAGTCATCAAACATGTTTTTCCAAGCAACAACTTCGCCATTTGAATTAAACTTAATATGAGAAGATCCATACGTCCAAAGATTATTATTGATCTTTGATGGCTCTCCTAATAGCGCTGTTACTTCTTCTTTTGTTATCCCTAAATGAATATAATCTCTCACTTTATCACCTTCTTTGTATATATATACCCTAAATTCTAGATGCTAATATTAAGAAAATCAAAAAATATTATGTATTATTTATTAGGCTTCTATTAATTAATGAGAAGTTCCATCTAACTGATTTACATTTATTTTACAAGTTCTAACCTGTATTCTACGGAATATAAACTATAGAAAACGAATTCTATACAATGATAATCCGTTACCTTTTAGTACAAAAAATAAAGAAGGCTACAGTTTCCTGCAGCTTTCTTTGGGGTTGGGGTTGTCTATTATGAACCTGAATAAGCGCAAAGGTCGCTATCTTCAGGAATAATGGATTCATTATCTAGTATTTCATTAGTACAGTAACCTTCAAACAATATATCTAAACCATTAGAGGAATATTATTTATCTTTGAACACGACCTGATGCATCGCCACCAACAAGAGTTTCTACCTCGTCTACTGTTACCAAGTTAAAATCACCTGAAATTGTATGTTTTAAAGCTGATGCAGCAACTGCAAATTCCAGTGCTTGATCAAATGTCTTTTCGCTTATCAATCCATATATCAATCCTGCAGCAAAGGAATCTCCACCACCAACACGGTCAACAATTCTAAGGTCATATTTCTTTGAATGATAGTATGAATTACCATCATAAATCAAAGCTGACCAACCATTGTCTGATGCTGAATATGATTCTCTTAATGTAGATACCACATATTTAAAGTTAAAAGTTTCTTGCATTTGTTTGAAAATACTCTTATAACCATCTAGTTCTAAAGCGCCTGTTGTTACATCGGTTTCACCTGGTTTAAATCCAAGTACTTTTTCTGCATCTTCTTCATTACCGATACACACATCTACATAAGCCATCAACTTAGTCATCACAGCTTTTGCTTCTGCTTCTGACCAAAGTTTTTTTCTATAATTTAAGTCCACACTCACTGTTACATTATGTTTTTTAGCAGCAATCAGTGCTTTTTCAGTTAATTCTGCAGCCTCTTTACTTAATGCAGGTGTGATACCAGAGAAATGGAACCATTCTGCATCTTCAAATACTTTATCAAAATCAAAATCTTCTATTGTCGCTTCCGAAATTGAAGAATGTGCTCTATCATAAACTACTTTTGATGGTCGCATTGAAGCACCTGTTTCCAAGTAGTAAATACCAACTCTTTCACCACCACGAGCAATATAATCTGTATTCACACCAAATTTTTTTAAGTTATTAACAGCTGAATCACCGATTGGATTTAATGGTAACTTTGATACAAAATAAGGATTTAATCCATAATTGGCTAAAGATACAGCTACGTTGGCCTCGCCACCACCATAAACTACATCAAATGACTCTGATTGAACAAATCTTTTATAACCAGGTGTTGATAATCTCAACATAATCTCACCCATAGTAATTACTTTTTTCATAAAATCCTCCTATTGTCTCGCTTCTTTAATTTTATTTACAAATGCTTTTGCAACTTCTGTCATCTGCCCTGATGTGCCTTTGGTTAAGCTACCACCAACACCAACTGCCACACAGCCATTTTTAATCCACTCTCCTACATTCTCTAAGTTAACACCACCGGTTGGCATTAATACAGTTTGAGGTAGTGGTCCTTTGATTGCCTTTATAAATGATGGTCCAAATGCTGAACCGGGGAAAACTTTAATGATATCAGCGCCGGCTTCCATTGCTTTTAATATCTCAGTCATCGTCATACATCCAGGCATATATGGAACTTGATAACGATTACATAGTTTTACAGTTTCTAAATCAAAAGCTGGACTCACAATATATTTTGCACCTGCTAGGATTGCAATTCTAGCTGTTTCAGAATCTAAAACAGTACCTGCTCCAACAATCAATTCATCTCCAAACTTTTCAACAAGTGCTTCAATTACTTTATGAGCACCTGGAACTGTAAATGTTACTTCTATGGCATCAATACCACCTGCCATACACGCTTCTGATATTTCAAATGCTTTTGCTTCACTTTCAGCACGAACAACTGCAACAACACCTGTTTTTTCAATGCGGTTTAAAACTTCCCATTTTTTCATAATCAATCTCCGTTTCACTATATGGAACTCAATTTCGTTTTTAGTTGGTTTCATTATACAAAACTCCGTTTCAAAAATCAACACTTAATTTAAAATGATTTCATTTTCATCAAAAAAAACATCAAAAAAAAGAAAATCCTTAGATTTTCTTCCATCACTTTATTTATTCAAATACATAGCCAAGCTTTTTAGAGATATCTGCAGTTGTATTTGCTACCGCATTACCAAAGGCATCTATTTTTTCTTCAGTTAATCTAAATTTTGGTGTTGATATACTGATGGCATATTGAATATCTTTTCTATGATTGTATATTGGCGCAGCAACACAAATCACACCCAGTTCATTCTCTTCTCTATCAATAGCATAACCTCTATCACGAATACCATCAAAATCTTTTAACAATTCATCTTCACTCATCAATGTATACTCTGTGAATCTTTCTATATTGTTAAGCAATACATCCCAATACCGTTCTCTGGTTTTGTCATCGGTCAAGGCTAAAAACGCTTTGCCAACTGCTGAAGAATATAAAGGAATGCTTTTACCTACATAGGAATACATACGAATGGTATTCTTTGCTTCTATTTTATCGATGTAAATCGCATTATTACCTTCTATCATAACCAGATGAACAACTTCACCAGTCTCTTCATTTAACTTATTTAAAAACGGTTTAGCAATTCTAATGATATCCATATCATCAATAATCTGTTGACCTAGATGTAAAATCTTAGGTGTTAACGCATATTGACTATTGGATTCATCTTGAATCACATACCCTTTATAGATTAACGTATGTAATAATCGATGTACTGTACTTTTATTCAGTTCTACCATTTTTGTAATCTCTAACAGACTCTTTTTACCTTCACCGAGTGCTTCAATTATTGAAAATGCGCGATCGATTGATTGAACTATATCTTGTTTCATAATTTAAAACCCCATTTCATTTTCTTTTATTCAATGTAACAGGTCCAATAAATTTTATCAAGTCAAAATAATAAGTTTTGTCTTCTCATTTTGAATTTTAGATATGAAACCATACTCATATAATAAATTCCCTCTATTAAATTTTCTTTTTACTTGTTGTACTTTTACATATAAAACGATTGTATTTGTACCTACGTTTATGATACCTTGTATAAAATATACAAATGAAAACTATACCTCTTTATGTTTTCTTGATTTTAAAATTGCCTCATGTCATAGTTTTTTAGTAGATGATCAAGGAGGTCAAATGAAAAATACACCACACATCAAAGCAAACGGGGTTCTGATAGCTGAAACCATTTTACTACCCGGCGATCCACTGAGAGCTAAATTTATAGCCGATACATTCTTAGAAGATGTTGTTACATTTAACACGGTAAGAAACATGTTTGGTTATACAGGTACATACAACAATAAAAAGATTTCAGTGATGGGTACTGGGATGGGCATGCCATCAATCGGAATATATGCTTACGAACTTATTCATACTTTTGGCGTTAAAAATTTAATTCGTATTGGATCATGTGGCGCGATGCAAGAAGACTTGAAACTTTATGATATCATCATCGCATTAGGTGCTTCTACCAATTCAAACTTTGCATCTCAATACAAACTACAAGGCACATTTGCACCAACTGCATCATGGTCTTTATTAAATCACGCAACTGAGATTGCGAAAGAAAAAAAAGTTCCAGTACATGTTGGAAACATTTTAACATCTGATATTTTTTATAACAATGATGAACAGGCAATGTACGCTTGGAAAGAAATGGGCATTTTAGCAGAAGATATGGAAACTGCTGCTCTTTATATGATAGCTTCAAAGGCTGGAGTAAATGCACTAACACTTCTAACAGTCAGCGATCATATGATTACTCATGAACAAGCCAGTACAACTGAAAGACAAACTGCCTTTACACAAATGATGGCTATTGCATTAGAACTTGCTTAAAGACCTTAACCGGTCTTTTTTTATTTGCCTATCCACTTGATTACGACTTTACTCAAAAAAGGCATTAGAGTAATAACAGAAACCAATCTAAGTGTATGAAATAATACCACGACTTCTGTTTGAGCACCATACTCATTCGCTACAAGGGTCATTGATGTCAATCCACCTGGACATGTTGAAAATAATGCTGTTACTAGATCAAGACCAGTTGTCTTATATAAGATCACGCCTAGAATAATTGACATCGACATAAGGCCTATAACGGTAATGACCGACGGTAGAATCAATTGAGATATCGCTTTAAGATTACCTATGTTGAAGTTTAAGCCTATTATGGTGCCTACCAATATCTGAGTCACTAATGATGTCTGTGTTGGTAATTTACCACTGCTTGTAATCATATTGAATAACCCTACAGCCAACATAGCGAATAGTAATGTACCAGATGGCAAACCGGTTTTATGTCCTAATAAACCGCCCACGATTCCAATCAGTAACGTTATAATAATCTTATCCATTTCCAAACTCCTATTCAAATTATTTATGTCATATGATTGAAGTATAGTACAAATATACTTATAATGAAAATATATATTAATTATAAGTTTCGATAACTAAAAGTAATAAGGAGGGTTTATGGATTACAAGGATTGGCAAATGCTTAAATATTTATCTCAAAATAAAAATATCACTAAAACAGCAAAATGTATGTTCATCTCCCAACCTGCTATCACGAAAAGATTGTTTCAGCTTGAACAAGATTTAGAAATTAAAATTGCCATAAGAAATAGAAATATGTTTGAATTCACTCCAGAAGGGTTATTGTTAGTTGAGTATTCAAATGATATGTTATTGAAGTATGAACAGCTACAAAACAAATTACTACAACAGAAGAATCATGTCGAAGGCATACTAAGAATTGCAGTTTCTGGTTATGTCTCAAAATATATACTTCCCCACTTGTTAAAATCATTTAAAACCAGTTATCCACTGGTTGAATTTATGATTATTACTGATTGGAATTCAGAAGTTATCAAACGGTTAAATAATAACGAAGTACATGTTGGTATTGTTAGAGGAGATTTCAACTGGACTGGTGGAAAGATTAAACTTGAAGATGATTATCTTTGTATCGCCTCTTCTAGTCCGCTAGAGTTACAGAACTTACCCGAATATCAAAGAATCGTCTTTAAAACCGACTCTAATTTTGAATCACAAATTAATAACTGGTGGAAAGAAAATTACACACGCCCTTCTAATACTGCTATCAAAGTGGATCAAAGTGATACCTGTAAAGAAATGATACTACACGACTTAGGCTATGGGATTGTTACACAACAAATGGTAAAAGATAATGACGAATTATATATTTATCCAATATCTGATGTAAAAAAACAGCCCCTCAACAGAACGACTTGGCTTTACTACAATAAGTCTATTGAAAACATGAAACTCATTCATACTTTTTTAGAATTTACACAAAACTACTTTAAAGATTAATATTAATAGTTCAAGTAAAAAGAAAGCCATATCAATGGCTTTCTTCAATCTTATAGATTAGGACATTCTGTTGTTAGGATCCATTCATCGTTGATCAGTTCCAATACTGCATCATATTTATCATCCTTATCACCTAGAATAAAGGATAAGGAGTTATCTGTTAACCATTCAAAATTATAAACATAAATCTGATTCAAATCTAATCTGTACAACTCTTGAAAATCATCGTTTGCAAACTCAAGTATCATAATACTGGATTCAGGTTCAGCATAATACCCTAATGTTCCCAATAATTTTGTTTTATCAGGAGACAATACAACGGTATTATTAAACGGAAGCTTCACTTTTGTTTTTGTCGATCTATCATACGCCTCCAATGTGGTGCCTTCATAACTTTCACTGGTCAAATACATATTAAACTTAGCCAATTCATCTCTCATATGTGTTTTTACATACCAAAAATTTGAAGAGGCCTTCTTTATCATTATTGATCCATCAGCCATCTTCATATAGTAATATTCAGAATTTAATAGATAACCAAGTTCATGAGGCAGTCTAGATCTATAAGTATAACCAATTGTGCCGTCTTTAAGGGTTACTTTAAACCATAAAACCAGTTGATGATCTATGATATCATACAGCCTTACGAATGAGACTGATTGAACATTATGAACATCATATATACCGATGACACTAGAAGTTTCATCTTGAATTTTATACACTGTCATCAGAGAAGAAGGATTTGAATAATCATAATCACTTGATACAACTTGACGATACCATGTATTGTCCATTCTTTGCAGTTGAATCGTTTCTTGCAGTAAGTCCTCTGGTGCAAAATTCCAATCATTTTCGCTGATACCATAACCACTAAAAGTTAAAGTATTATCCGAATAACCTTGATATTCAATACCAACATAAGCTGTTTCATCTTCATAAATCAGATCAAAATTACCATTCATCAAATCATATATTTTAACATTTGAATACTCATGTTCCTGTTCATCAACATATTGGTTAATATCCTTATAAACAATTAAGAAGTCGTCATCAATAAAATGATAAGGATCATTTGTTTTGAACGTTTGAGCTGTGTTGACATTCACAATAAAAAGCGACTCGCCTTCAAAAATGAAGTATCCTTCATCCTCTAATCTCTGATCAGGAACTAAATATTCCCCTTCAATTTCAAATTCCTCCTCATTAATCTTAAAAACAATATGATTAAAACTATTATACGTTTCTATACTTTCAGAACTTAAGAAGTAACATACATCTTTGTTTGGAGGATATAATTCATACCAAATATCTAATGTTTCTCCATAATCATAAATGATACCATAAACATTCTTGTATTCCATTTCATCTGTAATATTATAAATCACTTTCGATGTTCGATCTGGCGATTCATAACATAGATAATCTGTATTTCCGACTACCTGCAACTGACTTTTTCGAGTCTTTACGCCTCGTCCTAACTCATCATAAAGTACCGTGTAATATTCATACTCACCTTCTGATATGAATGTATAAGTCTCTTCTATCAAATGATCATTGATATATATTTCATAAGGATATTGTGATAAAATATGTTCTTTAAGAATAACAGATGTTCCAACTTCATAATAATTTTCTAAAACCAATCCATCCTCATTCATTTTAATTACTTCATAAGCTTCTAAAAATGTCTCTTCACAGAACCAGCTCGCAATCCACCCCTGATGATCGCCTGCTCTGATTTTATACCAGATTTCATCATTGACCGTTTCAGACTCGATTACTTCATAAACACTTTGAAGATATACTTCACCGATTTTTTCAGAATTAACAGTTGGTGCTGTTCTTAAATTAAGTACATCTACCATAACTTTTACTCTGTTTATTGTTGTTTCTGTCTTCTCTTCAATTGTCTCTTCTTGTGAGACATCTACATCAGTTTCTTCTTCAATTTGTACGACTTCATTTGGTGTGATTTCATCAGTTTCACACCCCATCAATATAAATGTTAGTACTATCAGCACAACTATAAACACTTTGCGTTTCATACCATCTCCTATAAATTCATCATTTAATAACCTTTAATAGATCCTGCTGATATACCGAGTATTGTACCATCAGATGCTTTATGGAAAAAAATCATTTTCTCTTTATTCTGCCATTTATACCTAATAAATGCTTCCGGTATTTCTATACTAAGATTAATAAGGGTATCATCTAATTCTGATGATATAAGTCCGAACATTGATTTCCCCAATAATCCTTCAATAGGATGCATAATCAGATTGAAATCTTCATCCAATATGAATGCATAAGCAGTCTTACCAACGATATAATCATTTACAAATTCATAGTTTAAAGGATTCTCTTTAATAGCAGCCTCATATTCAAGCGCAACTGTCTTAGCTTCTAACTTAAAGTTCGCTATGGACTTTGTTTCTTTTACTTGATTAACATAGAAAATTCCTGCTATAACGACTATTATCAATAGAGCAATAACAAATATTTTTTTCATCATAATAACTCCTTTTAATTTCGGTTGTTATTCTTTTACGAGTTGATCACTACTAAACACCGTTCTTAACCCTCTACTAAAAGTAGCTGGGATAACAGAAAGGTGTGTTTCATTTTCGAAAATATGAGTTGTCAACTGAAGACCTTCATAGTTTCTCTTCTCAAAAACTTCTGACAATTCAACAACATTACCAACCATTTTTGCAAAGGCAGGTTCATAAATCGATTCAAGCGCTCCTGCAGACATAAACACATTGGCATTTAACGTTTTATGTTTCTTAGAGTAGTTTTCTTCATATTGAAAAGTAATAGCATTATCCCAATACATAGAAGGGCTCCCTATTATGTATCTAGAAAAACTCATCGGTTTATGAAACAAGGTATACAAACCAAACAATCCACTCATAGAATCACCAGCAAGTGTACTATCATTTTCATCTATCGGGTATATCGACTTAATATATGGTTTTAATTCTCTATTTAAGAACTTTAGAAAGTTATCTGCTCCACCAGCTATATCAGGCATATCATAAGGTGTTGGTCCAAAATCTCTATTTCTTAAATAAAGATGACCCTTCCCATCAGGATAACCAATGCCTACAACTATTGTATCTGGTATTTCTTTACCATACTGAAGCAACCTAACCGTATCTGTAAACAATCCAAAAAATATATTTGCGTCTAAAAGATAAATGACAGGATATAGTTTGTCTTTGATTGGATATCCTTTCGGTAGTGCTATATAAATTTTGAAATCATCTTCTACAATATTCGATGTAACGATATGTTCCTTTGTCATTGGAATATCTATTTTCACACATAACCTCCTTACCTACATTAATTGTTTTTATATACCCAAATCTAGGATTATTACGACTTCTTCTTGTAATTACTTTCGATACTATGAATCTTACCTTCTTCTTTTAGATAGTAATTATGTTGAGCTAATAACAGCATTTTAATCTCATCTAAATTGGAAGCATCAATCATCCCCAGTTCTATAAGCTCTTTTCCACACCTGAAATAGGTTTCATGATCATATGTACAAGTGTAACCCAGTAATTTGCTTTTACAGGTTCCACAATCATAACATCCTGTGTATTTAAATTCATACTCGTCTATCGTTTTTCTAATTGCCTCATGAAAGAATTCGGAATAATTATTTGATGCGCAGAATTTTAATTTTATCATCGGTTTCTTATCAACTATAGAATATTTTAATATTATATTCTTGATATCTTTATGTTTAAAAAGATAATTAACATCTATAGTTTTTGCTCTTTTGAATTTATACCCAAGCGCAATCATAAATTCCTCAATGTCTTTATAGATGTATTTGTCTTTCTCAATAACAACATCATAAAACTCTCTCATGATCTTCTCCTATTCTCTCGTAAAATTTTTAATTTCATTTCCAAATATAAAAAGAGTTGCTCTTGTAACACCTTCGAGTTCTTCATCCTCCGTCATAAATTTGCCTTCAATATCATATCGATACCCCAATCCATAATAGGACCCTGAACCACCATCTTTCAATGCCGTTTCCTTTGATAAGAGAGCAAACATTGGCTTATCATATAAATTAACCACTCGATAGTAATCTACTGCTAAAACAGATATCCATAGAATCAGAAGAATCATAATAAAAACGAATATCTTTTTACCTTTACTTTTTCTTACATACACTTCTAAAGTCACATTCATTTTAACCTACTTTCGGCTAATTGTTTAACAACCTGTTATAACCATTTATAACTAAATAATAGTCACCATCAGTATAAACTACTTTAAATAAATTTACATCAATCTTGTAAAATATTACTTTTTATTTAATTATATTGAAACACTTCTAATACAATGATTCTATATGAAGAAAAACACTCCATAATTTTTGAAGTGTTTTCCGTGATACAAAATAATTAAATCAATTAACTGAATAAATGTTGATTAAAGAATCCTTTCAGATCGCTTTTAACATCAGACTCTAATATTGAATCTTCAATTAGAAGATTCAAACTTTCTCGTGATAATTTTTGATTTTTCAAAACAGTAATCAAATCATAAAATTTCTCCGATTCTAGAGCATCTGTATACATTGCAAGATCTTCAATAAGGCCATCCTTTATACTCATATGAATAGAAAACATTCCCCATGAAAATTTCTGTTCATAATGAAAATCAAAAGCTGGACCATCCCCAAAATTCCATTCATGACTCATGTACTTATCCATATAATGATTTAATGGTAAAGTGTCTTTGTAAATATATTCTGTTTCAATAGTCTGTTGACTAAACTCTTTAAGTGAGTCAACCGAGTAATTAATAACATCATCTATTGTTATAGTTCTATTGATTTCCTTTAAATTAACAACACGCGATTTTACAGAATCAAAACCTTTATTATCTAACTTTTGATGAGAGACTGATAAGTAATCACTTATTTTATTAATGTTTGCATCAATCAACAAGGTCCCATGATGTAAGTGTCGGTCTTCATCATGAATAAAGGCATTACCAGAAAATTTTCTACCGTTTGCAATCAAATCATTACGACCATTAAACTCACCTTCAATATCCAACTTACTTAATGCCTTTAAGATAATAGAGAATTGTCTATCAATATCAAAGTAATCCGTTTTAGCGATAAATGCAAAGTTTAAATTACCAAGATCGTGATAAACCGCACCACCACCAGATAATCGTCTTACGGTAATCACATCATCCGCTTCAAGTTTTGAAATGTTACACTCCTGATATGGATTCTGATTTCTACCAATCACTACTGCATTTTCACTTTGCCAAAATAGCAAAATGCATTCTTCCTCTTGAACACTGGACATGAAAGACTCTTCTAAAGATAAGTTTATTCTAGGATCAGTCATAGTAGAGATATAAACTTTATACTTGATGTTATCCATTATGGATACCTCGTCCCTCTAAACCAAGTAATGCTTCATGAATCGATTCTGCAGCTGTCGGATGAGCATATATAACATGAGTAAGATCCTCTTTGCACACCTTCTGTTGTATCAGATTCACTAGTGTTGCAATCATATCAGTACCATGTCCACCAACAATTGATGCACCAATGATATATTCATTTTGATTGTCATAAATAACTTTAACAAATCCTTCTGTTTCATTCATTGCAACAGACTTACCATTTGCAGCCATGTAGAATTTACTTATGGTGATATCTAATTCTTTTCGGATCGCCTCTCGCTCCGTTACACCAACATGTCCAATTTCTGGTGTTGTGAAAATAGCGCTTGGAATGATTTCATATGACATTTTAGAATCCATTCCAGCAATGACTTCAGATGCTACCATGCCCTGATGCGATGCAACATGCGCCAGCTGAATGATGTTTGTTACATCACCAATAGCATAAATGTGCTCTTTATTAGTTTTCATATGCTCATTGACCTGAATACCATTCTTCTTGGAATTCAGTGAAACTCCCAAAATATCTAAGTCAATAGAATCCAAACGAGGTTTTCTACCAACCGCCATCATGACTTTCTCACTACTGATATAATATGTTTTATCATCTATCATATAAGTGGTGATCATTTCATTATTTTGTGTTTCATGTATACCGGATGCACATGCTCCAGAATGGATGTGAATGCCTTTCTCTTCAGCAGAAGTTTTGATCACATCAACAACATCTTGGTCTAACAGAGCTAATATTTCTGACATATACTCAATCACATGTACTTCAGAACCCAATGCATTGAATATAAACGCGAACTCCATACCTATAACGCCACCACCTATGATGGTAATTGATTTTGGAATTTCAGTAATTTCAAGTGCATCTTTGCTTGTCATTATGCTCTTTAAATCATGGCCTTCAATTGGTATGAAACTCGGTTCAGATCCAGTTGCAATAATCAAATCATCAAAAGTAATTTCTGCATCTATCTTTTTAGTTTTAACACCGATAACAGTTTCTGATTTCGTTTCAGCGCGACCTCGAATAACTTCGATATCATTCGCTTCCATAAGATGTTCAATACCACCGACCAAGTTATCAACCACTTCTGATTTTCTTGTCATCAGTTTAGTCATATCAATACTGACATTACCTACATCAAATCCAAACTCAGAACCTTCTTTTATATGTTTAAGGACTTTTGTACTATGAGCTAAAGCTTTAGTTGGAATACAACCATAGTTTAAACAAGTACCACCTAATTTATCTTCTTCAATCAGAATAACTTTTTTACCGAGTTGAGCACTTCTGATTGCAGCAACATATCCACCCGGACCACCACCGACAATCAAAACTTCAGCATGCATTTCTTTCTTCAATGGTTTTGAAATGCCAAAACTATACCCTGTACTTTTTTTAGCGACTTGTTCTTCACCATCAATCGATCCGATTTCTTGATCCAAAACAACAACATCGCCTACTTTTATTGTTAAATCAGTCACAATTCCATCGTACTTTGACTTGTATTTCAGACTACCTTTACCACTCTCTATTGTAAATAGGACATCTTCAGCCTGTACCGAATCGCCTACAACTACATTTATTTTACCTATTTTACCATCTTTATCATGACCATTTAACTTATCAATAATTAATGTATTTTTCATGATAGCTCCTTTCAAATGAAAAAGGGAGAATTACTTCTCCCACTTCAAACTTATTTAAAATCATTCTCAAATTCATCGATACATGCTTGTAATAATGTCACGGTATAGGCCATTGATGGTCCGCCACCGAATGCTACTGAAATCATTGCAGCTTCAAGAATCTCTTCTTTACTTGCTCCTGCTTCAAATGATTTGTAACAATGATACACGATACAATATTCACAACGGTTGTAACAACCAATTGCTACACTAATTAGTTCTTTTGATTTTAAATCCATTGCTTTCGGTTCATATGAAGCGCCTAGTAAACCCATAAATGCTCCAACATGTTCTGGATTAGTGCCTGCTAGTCCTTCTAAACCACCTACAAAATCATTTAACATTTCTCTAACATCATATTTCATAATAAACCTCCTAAAATTGTTTGCTTGAACAATGTTAAGTATAGCAAACAAATTGTTAAAAAACAAACAATATTTTTCAAAAAAATAAAAAAGAATAGAATTAACTATTCTTGAATATTACTCAACATTGTTTTAAGAACATTTTCAAAGGTTTCTAAATCTTTTTCTGGTATATTTTTAATCAGCTGATTATTAAATTCCATTCCAAGAGGTAATAAAGTCTCAAATTGATGTTGTCCCTCATCAGATAATGCCAATGTGATGACACGTCGATCTTCTGTGCTACGCGTTCTTATTACGATGCCATCTCTTTCAAGACGATCGATCAAACGACCAATACTGGAATCCTTAACACACATTAAATTGGACAACTCGCGTTGAGATATATTTTCAAATTCATTAATGTAGTACATAGAAATCCACTGGATTCTAGTGATACCACTACCTTCAAGCTTTCGACCGAAAGCCTCTGAGAATTGTTTCATATAACTCTCAGTTACATAACTAGTTCATCGTCTTAAATTAAAACTCATTATTGCTCCTTCCCTCTACATTATGTAGTATATGGGAATTGATATAAAATATCAAGAATTAAAGCATTGAGTAAAATGATACCCGAGGTTTCTGCAACACTAAAAGCATCTCATTATTAGGAAATTCTGTCGTAAAATAGACTAACAATATCCTTACTTCAACATCATACTATTGTTCACAACAAGTGTGCTGTAAAGAAAAAGTACATCTTGATCTGAAAACTCTATGAATTCATCCAGATACTCAGCACCTACGTACCTTGTATCTACTAATGTAATTTTCTCATAAGATCCGACCAGTAGTGGTGTGATACTGCTCCCAAATGAATCTCTGAAGATAATCAATTCCTTTGTGGTATTAGCATTTGGATTATATATTTCTATTAGAGGTGAAGCACCTGATAAGAACACATCATAAGCATCCATACCTTCTAGACTTTCAATATCATAAAGCTCTGTGGCTTCAGACTTTTCATAGTTTTTAATGATTAAGTCCTCAAAGTCAGGATGAGATAAATATAATAGTTCCTCTGCATCTATTCTAAATCCCGATTGTGAAGCATAAGCACCATAAAATTTTTCAAAACTGTTTTGTATATAATCATGCATTTGATACTTCATCTCAAAATTCATTTCTTTAGATAGCATTTCAATCACTTCGCTCAGGTTTTCCTGACGCCAATGTGGGTCAGTCGTATAATAGTCCTCTAACGATAAAGTCTGAAATATATCAATATATGTCATATCTGATGATTTGATTTCATCTATCATTTTGATGTAATCGATCTTAAGATACGCCTCATCCAAAAAATAATTTTTATCTGGAATTAGACTGATATAAACCTGATTGTCTTTTAAATACATTTCATTAATTTTATTGATATATTCTACAAAGTACTCTGTCATTTCAGGTTTATAAGGATATTCTAATTTAAAAATATGATCATTTTCCAAGAATAAATCGTTTACATCATTTTTGTTTAAAACACTCAATTCAAACCATGATTTCAACTGTCTGAAGTTGTCTCTAAAAACCATTTGATCCAATAAATAAGGCTCAAATTCTTTCATAAAGTCTCCACTTATAAGGGTATCAAAATTCAACTCAGGAAACTCTTTTAGTGTTCTTCTTTCACTAAAAGAAATCTCTGAATCTGCTATAACGATATTCAAAATTAAGAGTGTACAGATAAATATTAAAAATACAATTGTTGTTGTTTTTTTCATGTTAAAACCTAAAATACAAGAATGGATTAAACGAAGAATCCACTAAGTATCCTGTAATAATCAGTAATAAGCCTATATATACAAACGGTTCCAAGCCATTCATGAGTTTATACAACACATAACGGTTTTTCAGTTTAGTGATGAAATTCCTTAAAAGTGGCGTTGCACCAACAATACCAAGGATAAAGATCATACTATAACTTTTTAGATAATAAATGGTCTCTTTTGTACTCAATGGTATATCCATAAGACCAAACATACTTTTAAGATGTTTTGTCACTTCTATCAACGAATCATTTCTAAATATCACAAATGCCAATACGGTAAAGATAACAACGTAAATATGACTGATAATTCTAGATTTGTTTAAATACTTCATTAGTACAAATTTTTCTATAATTAATACAGCACCATATAAAATACCCCATAAGATAAAGTTCCAACTTGCGCCATGCCAGAAACCGGTTAGAAACCATACAATCAGTATATTTCGAAACCATTTTATTGTACTCACTCTATTACCACCAAGTGGAATATAAACATAATCTCTGAACCAATTGCCAAGTGAAATATGCCATCTTCGCCAGAATTCACTGATACTTCTAGATATATATGGATAATTGAAGTTTTCTAAAAAATGAAAACCGAAAATTCTTCCCAGTCCAATCGCCATATCACTGTATCCAGAAAAATCATAATAGATTTGAAGCGCATAGGCTACAGCTGATATCCAATAAAACAGTACTGAAACTTCTTTTGTGAAATAAATCATTTCTGCTAATTCTCCTAGAGAATTGGCAATTAAAACTTTTTTAGAAAGACCTATTACAAACCGACTGATACCATAACTGAAGTTATCAAAACTATGTGTTCTTGATTTTAATTCTTCAGAAATTGTCTTATACCGCACAATAGGCCCTGCAATCAATTGAGGGAACAGAGCAACATAAGTACCCAGACCAATGATACTGTCTTGGACTTCAGCTTCATTTCTATAGACGTCGATGGTATAACTCATTGTTTGGAAAGTAAAAAAACTGATCCCGATGGGTAATTCCAAATGCAAAAGTGCAAGATCTGTATTAAATAATGTATTGAAATTTACTATCATAAAATCTGAGTACTTAAAGATGACTAACATCGTCAGATTAATGACAATAGATGAGATCAACGCTCTTCTGGCTTTCTTTGTACCGCGGTGTTTTACAATGATTTTACTGTGTGTATAATCTACCAATGTAGAAATAACAAGTAGCACTGTATACTTAGGTTCTCCAGCAAAGTAGAATGCTAAGCTCCCAAGTAATAGCGTTAAGTTTTTATATTTTCTAGGTGTTATGAAATACCCAATCAACATGATTGGTAAGAAAAAGTATATAAAGCTAATACTTGAGAATAACAATGCTACATCCTTTCTAGTTCATGATATCTAAAAATGCTGTCATTAAGGCTTCTGATTCTAAGTCCATAATTAATACAATGTGATTACCAACATTTTCTACTAAGATATTTTCTGGCTCAACACCAACACAGATCCATTTACGACCATCTACATTAGCTTTAATGTCTGCTTTAATTGTTTCGATATCACTACCGTCTTCAACTGTGAATAAAACAATTGAATGTGCTTGTGAACTCATCATAGGCTCTGAAGCTAATCCATCAAGGTATTTAAAGTTATCAACGCCTAACATGTAATTCATATTCTCAGGTGTTAATTCCGACTTCATTGTACCAGGGAATTCCAAACCTGATTGAACATACATTTGATCAATGATTTCTTCAAGTGTCATAGTCACTTCAACTTCTTCTGCTTCTTCAACTGCTTCTTCTGTTTCTTCAACTGCTTCTTCCGTTTCTTCTACTGCATTTTCTGTATTACCTTCATTTACAACAACATCTTCAACGACCTCATTATTATTATTTGCATCATTAACCGCACATGCTGCAAGTGTAAGTGATAAGATTGTGATAACTGATAGTACTAAAATTTTCTTCATTTTCTTTCTCCTTTTGTTTTGTATGTGTTTACATAGATATAGACGCGATGGAATATAATAAGTTCCACAGATTTAAATAGTCGGAATATTAAGATACAAAAGATTTTTCATCACCTATAATTTACAACTCACATTGTGCGGTTATATCAACACTTCCACCATATATCTCATATATAAAAGTCTGCAAAAAAAAACATCCTCTTAAGAAAGAATGTTTTTCATTATATATTTATTGGTGTGAAATACTAAATCAATTCTAATCATACACATAAATCCTTCATTCAATTAAAAGAATAACTTAGGTAAAGAAGTATCCCATGTATCAGCACCGGATTTAATCATGTACGCTTTTTCTTCGTCTAATACAAATGTATTTAACCATTCTATTAAAGCATCTGCTCTGTAACAGAGACATGATTTCTTACCGTTTTCATATTCCCAATAATCATGGTCATTATTCTTATTGTACAACCATTCAAAAAATTTGTCTTGATAAGTAATTAAATCAGGTACAATGATTTCAGGACATTCAATGATATCTGCTCTGATATCAAATTCTATGACAACTCTCATACAGCTCCTTTCAATTATGCTATATTCTTTGGTGCTTTGTCTGATGTGTTTTGTTCTTTCAATAACTCATAAATAGCTTTCTGATGTATTTCATTTCTATGAAGTTTTTCTATGATCTCTGCAAAACCTCTTAGACCTGCAAAAGCTACTAAAGCTGAAAATATCATCGTAAACATAGCTCCAAAATCATAGTTCCCATAATATGCAGACGTACCAGCAGGTACAAAAATAGCTGCAAACAAACCAAAACCTAATACAACTATTGATAACACTTTTATAAAAGATGCTATCCGATTGTTTTCAATTTGAGTTTCATTTTTAAAGGATTCACTTTCTTGTTCCAATAGATTACCATTGCATTTATTACATATTTCTGCTATATCGACGTTATCAAAACCACATAATTTACAGACTTTCATTTATTTCTCCTTCATTCTAATAAGTTTTTAAATTATGTTTCAATATATCCATCACCTCATCATAGCCTTGGTTCTTGCTACTATAATGATAGGGATCATGAACCATTATATACTCAAAATTAGATAATACCGTTTGAGGTAACAGGTCTAAATGACCCGAAGTAACATCATTGGCATTCTTATTCCATTCTTCACTTCTAACCATAGCAAATACAGTATCTTGATAAGGTGTTTCTGCTGTCCGATTTGGATGTCTATGTCTCACGATAAAGTAATCCTGATCTAACTTTGTTAACATGTCATGCAAAGGACTTTTTGTATCCTGGTCCTCAACTGTAAACACAAGCCCCTTCCATTCAACTGGAAACACAATGGAGTAACCATAAGAATCATTCAAATACTCAAACTCTGTTTTACTTTTATTCAACTCCCGTTTCACATTCTCTTGACCCACTTCAAAGTAAGCATATATGGGATACCTCGGATAATTACCCGCTCCATAATCCACACCATTTAGCGTTTCTCTATGAAAATCAGTTGCAATCCTATACTGACCAATCTCAAGAGTCTCTGTATATACAGATGTTCTAAAGGTTTGCCACTGTTCATCACCATGTCCTAAGATATAACCAATATCAGTAAAAGCAATCATTACATCTGTTTCTTTTCTAACAATCACCCATTGATCTCCAACTTTTTTTTCCAAGCTAAAATGATTGCCATACATGATTTCATCATTGAGTGTGCTAAACCATTTAGCTTTGACTTCTTTAGTATCTTGAGTATACACTTCAAACTCGGTAATCATCTCAATACCTTCTAAAGGTTTTGACTCATCAGTATTGCAGATGATTTCTTCTTCTGAATCAGTAATTGTTACTTCATTTGCCTCGGTATTTTTAGACATAATATTCACTGCAAAAATACCGATTGGTAATAATAATATCAATACCAATATAATCAATATCATTTTATATTTCGTCATAATTCTCACCTACTCATCTGTTGATAACTGCCACTGACCATCTTTAAAAGCAATCGTTTCTTCATGCTTTCCTTCTGTATCTCCTTTTGTGAAAGAAATCGTTTGATTGTCACTCCACTTGAACTCATAAGCATTAACTCCTACAAAATTATATATATAGATTTCTTCTAATACTTTATTTTCTATATTATAAATTCTAATTGTAGTAATAGGTTCACCATAATGCCATGTTGTTGCCAACACCTTTGTTTTATCAGGCGACAATTCTATCTGACTATTAAAAGGTACTTCTAGTTCATGACCATCTTTACCATCAAAAACATTGATTACACGTTCATCAAACCAAACATATGTGGTATAAAGACCTAAAGAGCTTAAGGCATCACTAATGTTTAAAGGGATATAGAAAAACTTATTCTCGGATTCTATGACCTTTTGTTTACCATCATCTAGTATAAACGTAATGTTTTTATTACGTAAAACACTACGACTTTCATCATCTCGCCATGTTCTATAAGCATAACCTGTTAAGTTATCAGAAAGTGTTACTTCAAACCACATCACAGTTTCGTCATCGATAATATCATAAGTTGCTAGATATTGGGTCTCCAACAGATCTTCTGGAGTATAAACCCCAATTTTTTCTGATAGTTCATCCATCGATGTATAAACAGCTATCTCTTCTGGATAACCTACATGTAATATACCATTACCGGTTGTTAGACAAAACCAACTTCCATTCGTTGGTGTCAGATTCAATGTATCTACTTTTCGATTTTCAGGTGCGTATTGCCAGTGATCTCTTGATTCATAATACCCTTTGACCACAATATTATCTGCACCCAATTCAATGGTTTCAAATCCTATATAATCACCTGAATTTTTATAAACAACTTCAAAATCTTCCTCAGTCATTTTTATAACTTGAAACAGAGTTTCCTTAGATTTCGGTGTCATACTGTAATCTTGATAGGAACTATAATTAACAATCAATCGGTCTTGTAACAATATTTCAACAGAGTCTTCAAATTGTATCAAAGCGCCAGACTCTAAATTAACAATTGTTGTACCAAAATCTTGAATCCAAATAAATCCTTCATTCATCATGCCTTTATTTAGTGACGCGCTTTTTAAACCTAATGTTAATCCACCATATTTCGTAAAAGGCATTTCAATATTTTGAATATCATAAAAATGCTCTATTTCTAAATCATCTGTATTTACATAAAGGATCTGACCATCAAGTTTTGCTTTACACCAAATAACATAGTTATAATCAATATAAAGCGACGACATATCCAAAGTATAGGAATCCTTCGATTCTATTACAGCAGTTCTTGTGTCATTCGGTTTTAAATATCCAAAGCCTAAAATGTTTTCATAAACTTCTACATCAAAACTTTCTTTGCTCAACTCTCTCAATAACTCATCATAAGTTGTTACTTCTATTGTATGTTTACCAACTTCATTGAATCTATATGACTCCTCAACAATAACATCATCAACCAATACATCAACTGTATATCTCGAAGTTTCCATTTCTTCTACATTAATGAATTCACCCACTTCGTACAACTGATGAAGTTTAATCGATGGCGCTTCTACGATAGCTAAATCATTTGGTTCATCGTCTGTCGCTTCACAAAACCATCCAGCGATCCATCCTTCAGTTTCTTTCCCGACATGAACTCTATACCAAGTCTCTTCTTTTCCATCATTCATAATAACTTTAGAACCTAAAAGTTCATAAACGCTATCTTTATATACTGATCCTATTTTTTCTGATGATATCGAAGGGGCTTCTCTAAGATTTAGTACATCTACAGTAACCTTCACTCTTTTCAGCTCATCTACTATTTCTACAGGATCTACATCTGAAGGTTCAACATCTGAAATTTCAGTATCGATGAGTTTACTATCTTCAGTAATTGGTTCAGTTTCAGAGAGTGGTGTTTTAGGTACATCATTACACCCTACTAGAAGTATTACTATAAATATAAGTACGATTTTTTTCATTTTCCTCCCCTTTCAGTTCATTCTATATTATGGTAACACATACAAAATAACTTAAATGTTAAATGAGTTAATTGTCATATATCTGAAATACAAAAAAGTACTCCTAAGAGTACTTCTTCTGAATTATGATCATAGCAATCTATTTTAGATAGACATATTACCAGTATCAAAAATAATCGCTTCTTTTTCTTTGTATCTTTCGTTCATTTCTTTTGTTTCTAAATAAGTCATGAAGATTTCTTTTACATCTACGCTGGACTTAATCATATAAGAAGTTTTATACCGACTCTCTTCCTTAAAGTCACTGAATTCTGAAGCCACTTCTGAATCAAATGTCATACTTAAAAAAGTTCTTTTGGGAACAAACCACGTTCCTTCACTAGACATACCTCTAAATAGAGTAATCTCACTTTTGTTGAATTGATTAAACAAACATCTGATAAATGCCATACGATGTAGGATGTACTTTTCTCGAGTAGCTTTGTCACCCATTCCAGTAAATATGTGTTCACTTCGAATCATATTGCCATCATATGAAGCTAAACCTAATTCAGCCATCACAATCATCAATCCTTTAACCCATTCACCCGAATTAGGATTTAGAACCATTAGTTCCGAAGTCTTCTTTTCCAGTGCCAGCAGCTCCAATGACTCCATATACTTTAAGAAATCATGTGATATTTGCTCTAGTTGATTCGAATCTTTTCTATTTAGTTCTGTCATCTTATAAATAAATTTTGACTCGTTTTGAATCCATAGATTCGTTGAATCCATTAGTGCTTCTATTTTCTTTTCAGTTGTTTCAACTTTATGTGTTGCTCTTGGCACTGAAATTTTTTTATCCAGTTTTGATATGACTGATTTAATTTTATCAGTGTCAGTATTTACAATAACATTCTTTTCAAACTGAAAACTATCTACACTTTCAAAAGTAACATCCCATGTTTTACCTTTGTCTTCAAAATCCATGATCTCCCAACGGAAATGTCCTGATTCATAGTCCATCGACTGAATCACACCTGGTGTTCTTCTACCATCTAGTAATCTACACTTATTGCCCACTTCCAAATATTTGATCTCACCGTCTATAAAGTGATCATCAGATAGCATTTCTCCGTTTTGTTGATGTAATCCCATTTAATATCCTCATTTCTTTTACTGTTGTTTCCTTCTGCTCAACTAAGATGTTCAATACTACAAACATTCAATTCTAAAATGTTCTTTGTCATGAATGACTTTGTCTATGGTCAGTCCTACTTCTTCAGCCATACTAATAATAGATTCAGCGGTCTGTCCATTTTCATCCATTTTTATACCATATCCAGTTTCTACGCTAGTGTCATTATAATGAATTTCTAGTTTTGAAACGTAAATATCTTTTTCTGAACCATCATAAACTGGTAATGTATTATCCCAAATGATGACTTTAGCACCTGGTTTCAGAACTCTTTTAGCCTCTCTTAAAACTTCTCGCTGTGTTTCTTTTGACATGTACATCAAAGCATAAAAGAATGTTATAACATCAAAAGAATCATCCAGAAACGGCATATGTTTTGCATCCATAACCATTTTTAACGCTTCATTGTTTGTTTCTTCTAATTCTTCTTTCCTAATGTCAACTACAACAGCTTCCTTCCCATAAATATTGCCAATGATGCCTTCACCACCGCCACCGATATCGAGAAGTTTCACATCTTCAAATTCCTTTTCTAACTTAAGATAATACACTTCCGATACAAGATACCTTTCATCATTCATAACGCCCCCCATTTCATAACAATAGCTCATATGTATATCAGTGATTTCATTATACGGTCTCAAACATTGCTTTTGAATCAATCTCATTACAACTCAAATACACATAGTATCTCTTACATTATACCTAATAAATCGTACAGATTACATCAAAAATATTAATTAATATGAGATTACAAAACAAAAAGATGCTGAATTGAATCAGCATCTAATCATATTATTATATATAAATCTAAATCAAATCGTCAGTTTCAATTTTTAAGTCATTAAAAACTTTTGATTCTATTATTTGTCCCGACATAAAAATTCTTGTGCCTTTCAAATCACAGTTTTCAAAGTTATGAACCATCACCATATTGGCATCTACATCCACTAACCAATATTCTTTAATCCCTGTATTCATGTATAGTTCCATTTTCTTGATCATGTCTTTAGATCTTGTTTCAGTTGAAATTACCTCTACGATCATTTCGGGTATCTCTTCATCTTCTTTTATAACAAATAAATCTGGTTGAACATAACTCTCAGATTGATCTGGTCTAGTTAACTTTATTTTGATCGGACCCATAATCGACTTATAAGGTTTCTTTCTGAAATAGATATAAAACTCACTTGATAATGCACTCAATGTATCCTGATGTTCAATCGTGGGAGCAATCTGATCAAACGGTTCACCATCAATCAATTCAAATACTTTTTCTATATCAATCTCTTTAAATGTTTCTTCTACTACAACATCTTTTTCTTTTATCGGTTCTTCAACTGTTGGAGCTGATGAAAAGGTCTTTTCCACTTCAGGATTAACCACTGATAGATTATCAAAATCTTTTAAGATTTCATTAAAACTTCGACTATAACCGGTATGATCAAAAACATAAAGATTCTCTTTGGCTCTAGATATCCCTACATAAAACAATCTCCTGTCTTCTTCCAAACTTTCTATATCATAATTCTTATACCAATCATGGGTATGAAAATAGTAAACATTATCAAATTCCAATCCTTTAGCAGAATGAATTGTAGTTAATATAACTTTAGGTCTTTTACCTTTGTGCATATCTACAACTGGATCTAATATCAAATTAATAACAAAGTTAATAAGTGAATCATAGGTTTCCAGTAACTCTTTAATCAGTTTAAAATCATCTTTTATATCATCTTTTGTATAAGCTTCAGATTCCACGTGTTCATAAATACTGAAGTAAAATTCGCAAATATTCTTAAACAGATCTTCTTTTGACTCTTTGCTGTCAAGAATCTCTTTCATTTTCTTTAAAGGTTCTCTGTTTTTAGAACTTACATAAGAAACATCTTCTAATCTTGTATCAATTATCTTTCTTGCTGTCTTCGGACCAATACCAGGAAGTAGTGTCAACACTCTATTAAAACTCACGATATCCAATCTATTTAAATAAACCATTAAAAACGCCATCACATCTTTAACGTGTTTTCTCTCTAAAAGTCTGATACCCCCGTAAACCGAATACTCTATGTTCTCCTCAATGAATGCCTTTTCAAAAACAGTCCTGTTTTTATTATACCTATAGATCAGAGCATGGGTCTTGTCACTTTTTTGTTTGATTTGCCCCAGTATAAACGCCTTATGTTCTTCTAACGATTTACCCGAAATAACTTGAGCTTTACCAGATTCTTCTCTGACTACTCTAAATGTTTTATGATAGCCAAGATTTGATCTTTCAATTGTTTTATTGACATAATCTACAATCTCACCTGTTGATCTGTAATTGTCTTTTAGTTTAATCATTTGAGCATTCTCAAAGTCATTGGTAAAGTTTAGAATAATTCTATGATCTGCACCTCTAAAAGCATAAATGCCTTGAAAATCATCTCCAATAGCCATGGTATTATCAATCTTTAATCGTTTGATGAAATCAAGTTGCATTTGATTGGTATCTTGATATTCATCTATCATAAGATACTCAAATGACGAGGTTACTTTGGTTTGAGTATTAGCTTTTAAATACCTTGTAACCAATTGAATCATATCATCATAGTTAGCAAGTAAATGAGCCGCTTTGTAACGGTCATATTCTTTCCTATATGCTTCCAAGTTTTCTATATCAGCATCCAGTTCTTTTAAATCAAATTCTTTGACATACTCACTGATTGATAATTGAGTGTTATTGCAGTAAGATATAATTTTCTGTAATCTTTTGGCTCGCATCTTTTTATTAAATTCCATAAAATCAGCCATAACCAATTTATGCACTTGAACATCATCTTCAGGATCTAATAATCTAAAACCTGATATCGGTGATGAATTACCTAACTTCGTTGAAATGAAATGAGAAAAGGCATGAAATGTACCAATAAATCCAAGTGATGTATTAGGTAATAAATAATTGATTCTTTCTTTTAACTCTCTACCAGCTTTTCTAGTAAAGGTTATCACCACAAGTGATTGAGGATCCACATTATTTTTAACCAAATACACTACTCTATAGGCAAGTGTATGTGTTTTACCTGAACCGGGTCCAGCTATAACCAAATAGTTGCCTTCTTTTCTAGTTGCAGCAACTCTCTGTTCATGGTTTAATTTATTTAAAAAATCTTCTTTATAGACCAAGTTCATATCACTAATGTCTTTTAAACTCAGTGCTTTTATGGCCTTATTTATATCGCTCTTCATTTAACACGTCCTATCCAATACCTAGCAAACGTCTGTTCTATTTTATTTTAACAGAAATACAGTAAGGATTCAATTGTGACATACTCTCACCATCTAAAACTTAGGTTGCAGCATAAGCGAACTATTTCCTTATAATCCTACGGTTGTTTAAAACTGCATCAATAATTAAAGTTTACCTTTTCCTCTTATTTCGATACTTGTATTGAAATCACTATTATTGGATTGAATTAATTAATCGAGAAATGTTACACAACATAAATATAATTAAATCTTTATTAGAATAGAAAATGAGAAGCAGTCAAACCGCTTCTCATTTTAATGTATGATTTATTTTTCAGAGAATATCTTTAAGAACTCTAAAGCTTTATTAGTATCTGTAGGCTTTTTTACATTCACATAACCATCTAAGCTAGTTAGAAGCGGTGTTACAGTTGAAGTAATCTCTACCGCTCTACCAGATTCAATGATTTGGATAAATGGCATTGGATCAATTGCATTTAACGCTGCTTTACGAAGATCTTCATCTAAAGTAACTTTGCCATATGCTTCATCTAAATTGAATAATACATATCGCGCGGAGTTTGAAGCCATCTCAACGATATCAAGCTTTGGATCTTCTTGAACCTTTTCAAAGTGAAGTGCAGGAACTGAATATAATACATGGATTTCATCACTGAATAAAGCTTGAACTGCTGCACTCGCATCAGGGATAATCTTAATTTCTACATTTTTAATTCTAGCTTCATTATCTGATCCAGTCATATAAGCTGGGTTCTTTTGGAAATATACAGCTTGGTCATCTTTACCACTCATGATATACGGACCACTCGTAAATAGATGATTATCCTTTACGGCTTCATTTTGGTCACCATAGATACCACCATGATCATTGATACTTGCAACTTGATCAGCACTTACGATTCCCGCTGATTGATGCGCTAAAAAGTTTAGAACTTGTGGGAAAGCTTCAATAGTTGAAATTTTAACTACTTGGTATTTACCACTATTGTTATTTACATCATCTTTACCAGCCACTAAAGAGCTAATTGGTTTTGATAAGTCTGCTTCAAGAACAGATTTAATCGTCTTTCCATCAACAGTTTTAACACTTTCCAATTCAGAAAGATCTGTAACAATAGAAATGTTTTCCATGTTTCCATGAAGTGTATAAGTTCTATGCTCAGGTACTGAATCTTTATCCTTCGCTCTGTTCATACTGTAAACAACATCTTCCGCTGCTACCAATACACCAGTATCGACTGCTTCACCATTTTCAAGTGTAGCAAAATTAATGTCATCTTGAAGAATGAAGTAATAATCTTTGTTACCATCAGCGATTGCAAATGCATGAGATAATGCACCTTCTGAAGTAACTACATCATTATCTGTTAAGTTAACAAGTCTTACATATTGGTTCGTGTTTATCATATTGATTGAACCATCGTTACCTTTGATTGGATCAAGTGATGTTAAATTACCAGAGTTTTGTGTTAATAATAATGCTTGAGTATCTCTCATTGAAGCATCATTGTAATCAAACTGCTCCCATACCATTGAACGAGACTTAGAAAGTCTTACGTGTTCTGGTCCAGGTACTAAAATTTCTTTGTTGTAAGCTTGAGTTTTATTGTTTGAGTAAAGTGGAATAATATAAGCATTATCCATTAGGATTTGCTCTACTTCACCATATGTCTTTACATATTGATCTGGTGTTTCTGTAGCAGCTCTTAATATTAATTCTTCTACTTTAGCATTATTGATACCTGACATGTTGTAGTCACCATCTGCAGTAAACAGAGATCTTACCGCATAATCAGGGTTACCAGTTACTGTTGTCCAACCTGAGTAAGCGATATCAAAGTCACCATTTGATACTTTTTCTTTATAAGTTGCGTAATCTGGTGTTTGAACTAAATTAACCTTGATACCGATCTTCTCTAATTGATCTTTGATGATTGTTGCATCTTTAGCACCGTAAGTAGACATATAAACTAAATCAAGTGTAACATCTACATCGACTGCTTCTGCTGCTTCTACTGTGCCATTTGTTGCTTCGTTGTTGCTTGAGTTACATGCTGTTAATGTTAATAATAACACCAGCATCAGTACCATCATTTTTCTTAATTTCATTGTATCCTCCCCCTTAACTATATGAGATCACTTACCCTTGTAAGTGGTATCATCAATAACTGATTTCGCCATTTTTAATTTCTATTACACGATGACATGCAACAAAATGGTCCTTTTCTATCTCCCTTAGTTCTGGTGTTGTCGTAGTGCAAACGTCTTTTTTGAATTGACATCTAGCAGCAAAACGACACCCAGCTTTAGGATTAATTGGAGATGAGATTTCGCCACTCAATAATATCCTTTTATTCTTTTTCTTTAATGTTGGTGAGGGTATAGCCGATAGTAAAGCTTGGGTATATGGATGAAGTGCGCCTTTGAAAATTGCATCCTTTGGTGCCTTTTCAACCATTTTACCTAAATACATAACACCGATATCATCTGATATATGTTTTACTACAGATAAATCATGTGTGATAAACATGTACGTTAAATCCATTTGAGTCTGCAAATCCTGAAGCAAATTGAGAATCTGTGCCTGAATGGATACGTCTAAAGCACTTACAGGTTCATCACAAACAATGAATTTAGGATTTACAGCTAACGCTCTTGCGATTACCACTCTTTGCCTTCTACCACCATCAAGTTCATGGGGATAAGCATTTGTTAATCTTTCCGAAAGACCAACAAGCCTCATCAGCTCTTTAACTCTTTCAAGTCTTTTTGCTTTATCCTTATACATCTTATGAACAATCAGTGGTGCTTCTATGATTTGAGAAATTGTCTTACGCGGATTGAGTGATGCATAAGGATCTTGAAAGATAATTTGCATTTCTTTTCTTATTTGTCTTAATTCTTTTTCATTAAGTGTTGTTACATCCACACCATTGTAAAGAATCTTGCCACCTGTTGGTTCATGTAATCTTAAGATTGCTTTACCAGATGTAGATTTACCACAACCACTCTCTCCTACAATACCAAGTGTTTTACCTTTAATGATTTTGAAGGAAATATCATCCACAGCATGTAAATCTCCAAAAGGGGTAGGAAAGAATTTTCTTAAGTTTTGTATTTCTAATAATGCACTTGAATTCATATCATCTCCTATTCACCGAGTGGGAAGTGACATTTAACTGAATGTTCACCACCTATAAGTTCTGGCTTCTTATTTTTACATATATCAACAACGTATGGACATCTTGGGTGGAAAACACAACCACTTGGAAGATTTGTAGGATCCGGAATCAATCCTTTAATCGGGACCAAGCGATCCACTTCATCATTCATACTCGGTATTGATTCAAACAAACCTTGGGTATAAGGATGTTTTGTGTTTTCAAATATACCTTCTATTGCTCCGTATTCAATAATTTCTCCGGCATACATGATTGCTACATGATCACAAGTTTCTGCTATAACACCAAGATCATGTGTAATCATAATCAGTGATGTATTATACTTTTCTTTTAATTTACTCATCAGTTCTAATACCTGAGCTTGTATTGTTACATCAAGTGCAGTTGTCGGTTCATCAGCAATAAGAAGTGCTGGATTACAAGCCAGAGCCATTGCAATGATTGCACGTTGTTTCATACCACCCGAGAACTGATGTGGGTAATCATTGAACCGATTACCTTCAATACCTACGACCTGTAGCATATCTTCTGCTTTTTTATTCGCTAGCTGGTCATTTAAACCTTCATGATTTCTTAAAGTTTCTGCAATTTGTGATCCAATGGTATAAACCGGATTTAAAGCTGTCATGGGATCTTGGAAAATCATAGATATTTCATTTCCTCGATATCCTCTTTTTTCAATTTCGTTCATAGTAATAACATTTTTGTCATAATAGAAGATATCACCATCAATAATTTCTCCAGGAGGATCTGGTATTAACTGCATAATCGATAGAGCTGTTGTTGTTTTGCCAGCTCCGGTTTCACCAACTATCCCTAAGTTTTCACCTTCATTGAGACTGAAACTTATACCATTAACAGCTTTAACAACTTCTTGTTCTGTTATGTAGTGAACATGTAAATTCTTAACATCTAATATTTTTTTCATACACCTATCCTTATTTCAATTTAGGGTCTAGAGCATCACGCAATCCGTCACCGAAGAAGTTAAATGCTAACACTACTGCTACAATTGCAAGTCCAGGGAATATTGCTAAATGTGGATAGAATTCTAAGTATTCACTTCCGGCTTTTAGAATATTACCCCACTCTGGCGTAGGTGGTTGTACACCTAAACCTAAGTAACTCAGTGAAGAAGTTGCTAGTACCGCACCACCGATACTCAGTGTTGCTCTTACGATAACAGGCGATAATGAGTTAGGAATAATATCATCTAAGATAATCTTCCAACTTGGTGTACCACAAGCTCTTGATGCTTCTATAAACTCTGAATCCGCTAGCTGCATCACCTGAGCTCTTACCATTCTTGCATAGCCAGGAATACCACCGACACTTAGTGCTAAGATTAGATTCATCGTACTCGCTCCAAAAGCAGCTACTATGGCGATTGCTAGTAGAATTCCTGGAATTGCATAGAGTACATCTAATATCCTCATGATGATGTTGTCAGCCCGTTTACCATAATAACCAGCTACTGCACCGAGTAGCCCACCGATGATAATCGGATTAATGGTTGAAACTACACCAACAACCAGCGAAATTCTAGCACCGAATATAATTCTAGTAAACACATCTCGACCGAACTCATCGGATCCGAACGGGTAAGCCAAACTTGGCTCTTCTAGGATATGAGAATAATCGTTTTGCACAGCAGTTGAGTAATCGAAGATTAAGAAACTGTATAGTGATATTGCTAATAAAAGCACAACGAAGATCATACCAGCTGACGCTGTAGGATTTCTGAAAAGTCTTCTTAAAATGCTGATCCACATAATATCTCTACTGTTGTTTTGATTTCTGATCTTTACTAAGATAACTGCACCTGTCAGAGGTGCAAGGATATTACCACTAAGTGTAAACAGAATATTCATGTAAGCAATATACTTAAGTTTTTCGTTTATTCTTGTAAATGTACTGTACTTACCAACAAAGTAAACACTAATCCACTGTAAAGTGAATAGAGCTGTTAATATAATCACACCTAATTCTTGTGTTGAAGTGGTTGCTTCTTTAAAGATGTTAAGTGTTGCAATGATTAAAAGCATTGTTGTGATCATTGCCGAATAATATGATAATTTATACTCTAAAGAACTTTCTTTATTTAGCATAATTAACATAGTCAATATCGCAAAAACATTTCCGAATAATCCGAATATTACGTATATTAAGCTTAACAATCTGGTTTTCTTTTGAAGGCCACCATATTCATGTTTCTTTATTCTTAAACAGAATAGATGTGCAACAACCGCTGCTGCGAGATAACCTCCAATAATAATTAGATAAATAGTTTGTGATATATCATTTATAACTTCTTTTCTTCCACCAAATGCGAAGAGTACTACGAAGATCAATGCTATAACGATAGAAAACCATTTTGTAAACATATTGATTTTATAATCTGCTGATTTACCCAGCAATCTCGATTGATTTCTAGTCATTTTTTCTTTTTTCATTTGCACTCCTAATACTTCTTCAGTTTTGCTTTAATCCTTGGATCAAAGAATGCATAAAGTATGTCTACCATTAGATTGGCAATACTAATTATAATTGCAATATACACAACACCAGCAAGTACAACTGGTATGTCAGGTATCATTTGTTTGGATACAATATATGATCCAATACCTGGAATGGTGAAGACTCTCTCTGTTACAGCTGAACCGCCTAGCATGCCTCCAAATTGAAGTCCGATAATTGTAATAATTGGAATAATCGCATTTCTAAGGGCATGACCTAAGATTACATCTTTCTCTTTGAGGCCTTTAGCTCTTGCTGTTGTGATATAGTCCGATTTAATAACTTCTAACATGGATGATCTAGTCATTCTGGCTACTGATGCTGCGAGTGCAGTTCCAAGTACAATCGCTGGCATAATCAGTGATTTCATTTCTGCATTATCATAGATAACATTGAGCCAACCCAAATTTACTGAGAATACGAGGATTAGCATTAAACCTAGCCAGAAGTTTGGTATAGAGATACCAATAAGAGCCAAAGTCATCGCCGAAAAATCAAATGTTGAATACTGTTTGACGGCTGATATTATCCCAGCGGGGACTGCTATCAATACAGATATCAAAAGGGATGCAATGGTTACTTTTAATGTAATTGGAAACTTTCTCATTAAACTTTCAACTACTGGCTCATTTCCTACAAAGGAATTTCCAAAGTCAAATGTTACGACATTCTTCATGGCTTTAAATGCTTGTATAAAATACGAATCATTCATACCATATAGTTCTTTCCAGTCTGCAACTTGTTCCTCTGTTGCTAACTCTCCAAGAATATTTCTTGCTGGATCCATTGGTGAAAAATACAGTATTGTAAATACCACTAGTGTTACACCAAAGATAACGAATGTGAGCATAACAAGTCTTTCAAAAATGTATTTCAGATATGGGTTTTTAAATATAAATAATGCAACATACATAACAAATCCAAATACATACGAATATAATCTAAAGCCTGGATTTTGATAAAGTGAAACAAACGTTGAAGAAAGTGTGTTAGGGTTTTCATCTAACGAGCTCATCTTTTCCTTTACACGTCTATCAACTTCTTCTTTATAAGTTTGATCTGTTAGTCTTTTAAGTTCCGCATCAAACTTTGCTACATTGACTGGGTGATCAAAGAACTCATATCTTCGTTTAAGACGGTTATTCTCCATAGATTTTACTTTTTCATAATAATCTTCTTGTTCTAATGAAGTGATGATTTGTTTCCTATGAATATGTTCATAGCTACTTTTTTTATTAAATAGATATCTGATCAAAATAAAAACGCTAACTGGTAAACCAAGTATAAGTATTAAGAACTTATACATTGGATAACGCATTGCTTTTACAAACGCTTGGTCAAATCCATAAAAAAGAGCTAACAGGTTATTTGTCTTTTTCATCTATCCCTGCCTTTATGCTTCTTCTAGTATTCGATCAATTTCATCGAAACGAGCGCCTAGTAACATCTTGCCACTTTCAAATACAATTAGTGGAATACCAATACGTCCTTCTTTCTTTATTGGAGTATATAATTCACTTTCATCTCGTATTTTTAAGAATGCTGCTAAATACTCTAAACTTTCTGAAATGTTACGATAGTGCACTTTAACACCTTTTTTCAAAAGATACTCTTTTGTTGGATTACAACCACCTCATAAAGCTGTACCATAAACAATTACATCTTGATTCATCTGTTCCCCCTTATTGTTCTAAATACCAGTTGTGTACATCGTAAAAATGATTATATGGGTAGCATGTTATACCTTTTAAACGGTTAGACAACACACGACCTTCAGACCAATGATATAAAAAAATCACCGGTAACTGATCATTTAATATAATTGCTACTTCTTTGTATATTTCTGCTCTTTCAGAATTATCTAGGTTTTTAACACCTTCAGATAATAAAGCATCTAACTCAACATTACTAAAGCGACTGTAGTTACCATTATCTATTGTCTCTGTTGAGAAAAATCTAGAGATATCAGGATCTAAATCAAATCCTGTACCGATAAGTCCCATGTCATAATCTCCAGAAATCATTCTTTTGATTAATTCAGAAAATTCTACTTTTTCAAGATTAACTTTTATACCAATATTATCTAAGTTTTCTTGAATAATCGGCGCTGACAATTCTCTTGCTTTATTACCACTTGGATAAATCAGTGTTAACTCAATAGGTTCATTATCATTATAAAGAATTCCATTTTGATACTTTAGATTCGCTTTATGAATCATATCCTCAATGGCCTGATCTGGGTTGTATCTATAAAAATCGAGTTGATTATCTCCTGGATAAGCAGAGTGCTCTTCTCTATAAACGGTGTTTGCTATAGCACCATGACCAAAGATTAGTGTATCTACCAACAACTCTCTATCTATTGCTCTAGCAATGGCCTTTCTAATATTGACATCCTTCAGTATTGAATGTTCATTATTAATAACTATACTTTGGAATGAGTTGTAATCGACTTCCTGTATAGAAAGACCTGCATCTTCAAAAAGATTGAGTTCATTTGGATCCATAGTTGTAATTTGCATAAAATCAAGTTCATTATTAATCATCTTAATTTTTGCAGTATCACTGTTCATAACTTCAAATGTTATGTATTCAATATTCGGCTTTCCACCCCAGTAATCTTTATTTCGTTTCATTGTCACATATTGATCCAATACAGCACTTTCTAATATATAAGGACCAGTCCCTATGGTTTCTAAAAGAAGTGATTCATTATTTAGAGCTTCAGCGACCTTAACATCTTGCCATATATGTTTCGGGAATATCCTTACAGCACCTATATGTTCTAGTATAGGAGCATAAATTGTATTGGTTGAAAGCTTTATTGTATGCGAATCAATTATTTCTATTCCATCTATCTCCGATACTTGTCTCTCTCTATATGCCTTGACGCCCTTTATTGGTGTTACAAGATAGTGCATGCTCCCTGTATAATCAGGATCTGCTAAATAGTATATGGAAAAGGCGACATCCTCTGCAGTAAAAGGTTTACCATCATGCCATTTCACATTTTCTCGTAAATAAAAGGTGATACTTTTAGAATCCTCTGAGATTTCCCAGTTCTCTGCTAGGATACCTTCGTATTCATCCATCGGATTGACCATCACCAAGCTTTCATATGCCAAACTGATAATAGTACCATCATAATCACCCAATTCATATTGTGGTGCAAAGACACCAGAAGGAGCACTCCAAAGTGCATACCTTAATTCATTCTCATGATTGTCTTCAGCGGTTATATGTTGTTTCACTGATTGATCTTCACATCCAACAAATAAAAGGATTAGTATTAACCAAAGTATTTTTTTCATTTTTCTCTCCTATTCTCTATAATGCAACTTACGTGCCAACTTTGTTTTGCTTGTTTTCAGAGCATTCAAGGATTTGCCTCACTAAAATACCCTGCAAAATTTGCAGGGTATGACTTTTTTGCAGTAATTATATTTTTTTTGTTTTATAATATATATTTCTTTCACTAATACCTAAAATTTTCGCAGCTTTGGATTTATTACCATTTACCGATTGCAATGTACGCTCTATTGCTTCTTGTTCTACTTCAGCAAGTTTTGTACCTACCTTGATTTGAATAAAATCATCATCATAGAACTGCTGCTTCGATGAAGAAAGTGCCGGTAAAGCATGTTTATCAATTGTATCTTTAGACATGATAACAGCCCTATAAATGATATTTTCTAGTTCTCTGATGTTTCCTTTGTATTCATAGTTTAAAAGAATATCTAAAGCACCTTTACTGATTCCGTTAATACTCGTATCATATGCATCATTCGCTTTTTCTATAAAGTGACTGATCAAATAAGGAATGTCCTCTTTTCTTTCTTTTAGAGGTGGAATATGAAGCATCATTACATTCAGTCGATAGAATAAATCACTTCTGAAGTTCCCCTTTTCTACTTCCTCTTCTAGATTTCGATTGGTTGCTGCAATAACTCGTACATCTACACTTATTCTTTCTTGTCCACCAACAGGTGTTATTTCCCGCTCTTGTAATACACGAAGGAGTTTAACCTGAGCTGATAATGACATCTCTCCGATTTCATCTAGGAATAAGGTACATTTATCCGCTCTTTCAAATAGGCCCTTTTTGTTTTCAATAGCGCCTGTAAAAGCACCCTTCACATGACCAAACAATTCGGATTCTATCAAAGTATCAGATATGGCACCACAATTGATAACTTCAATAGTACATTTGCTTCTATCACTATTTTCATGTATGGCCCTTGCTATCAATTCCTTGCCTGTACCACTTTCGCCCTGAATGAGAACATTGACATTCAACTTGCTAATCCGTTCGACAACCTCGAGAATATTCCTCATTTTTTGTGAATGAACAGCCATACTGTCCACATCGCTTACTCGATACAAACTATGTTTGTTTTGTTCTTCTAGTAAAATCTTTTTCTTTTGATTCACATGATTAATTGCTTGATTAAACATCTCATGCAGACCATCCATATCAATTGGTTTTTGAACATAGTCATACGCCCCCATCTTAATCGCTTTTATGGAAGTTTCAATGGTACCATAAGCTGTCATAACTATGATTATTGTACTTGGATACATGTATTTAATCTTCTTTAGTATCTCCAATCCTGAAACCTTTCCAAATCTTAGATCCACTAATGCAAGATCCGGTTTATGATTGAGAAGTTGTTCATTCACTTCCAGAATATTATTAGCAGTCAATACTTCAAAATAATCTTCAAATGTAAACTTAAGAGCATTCAATAGTGCTTTCTCATCATCTATAATTAATAATTTAGTCATATATTAACGCTCCATTCAATGTTAATTCAAATACCGCTTTATTAAGTTCAGAATTATAAGCTCTTACTGAACCATTATTCTTACTTACCAATTCATATACGATGGATAAACCAAGACCATTACCATCATCTTTTGTAGTATAAAATGGTTCAAAGATACTTTCTAGATCTGATGTTGGGATTATCGAACCAGAATCTTCAAAAGATAAGATTATTTTATTTTGATGATACTTGCCAACAATACGAACTTGACCACCAGATTCCACTCTCAGTTTTTCTATTGCATTATACAAGATATTCACACAAACTTGGGTAAATTGATTCTTATCAAATTCTATTAACAATCGATTATCGACCTGTTGTACATAGGTAATATCTTCATTTTGGGTTTGCATTTTAGTCAATCTCAAAATACTTGAGATCTCTTTTGATAGACTAAAATGTTCTCTTTCAGGCGATTTTGCTTTAGATTGATTTAACAGGTTATTAACAATGACATTGATACGATCAATTTCACTTGTTAAATCTTGAATCATTATATCTCTAAAAGACTCATTATCATACTTCTGAGGTAATATCTTTATGTATGTACTGATACTCGTCAAAGGATTTCGAAGTTCATGTGCCACATCTGCAGTCATACGACCAATACTTTGAAGTTTATCAATGCTCATCATACGCTCTTTCATTATGGTTTCTTCTGTTTGATCACGAAGAACTATCGTTGCACCATTAATTGTCTCACCTGAGGAAAGTGATAATTCTATTGGATTAATACTGTATTCAAAAATTTTAGTTTCATTTGTTTTTGTTCTTTTCTCTATGTTACTGATAGTCTCTTGGTTGTAGATACATTTTTCTATATCTTCTAAAGAAATAATTGATAGTAAAATACTCTCCTCAATCTTCTTACCGATACAGCTTTCAATATCTTGTTTTGGAAAAAGTTCATGTACCTTCTCATTTACAAAAAGAATATTCTTTTTCCCGTCTATTGTTATAACAGCATCTGATAAACTTTGAAGCATATCTACACTTAGCTTTTTCTGAAAAGCGATTTCTTTCGTTCTTTTATCCACTTCCTGTTTAAGAATATGGTTTATTCTAAAGATTACCGTAATGATAATTGTAAGAGATACAGATACTATTAGTGCAACATATAAAGAGTTCTTCAATCCTGAATTATCTGTGATGAAAATCTCACCAAACCATTTTGTTTCTATTGCATTGAGTTCATCTGAATTGCTAATTTCTTCTATCCCTTTATTAATTAGTTCTATAAGTACATTATTATCTCTATGTGCAGCTATGGCTGAAGGAAAAGTCTCTATCCCCTCTCCAACTAATTTAATACTGCTTGAGTAGTTTGGATTCTGGAGTAACAGAACACTTTCTCTTTCATTTCCAATCCACGCATCTACTGTACCATACTTAAGCATAGTTGCTGCATCTTCAGTTGATTCAGTTTTAAAAATTCTTATGTTCTTTAAGCCAGTAACATAACTAAGTGAAGGATCACTTTTATAAATTGCTACTTTTTTACCAGCCAATTCTTCAAAGCTGTTAATAAATGTAGTAGTTGATTTAACAAAAATACGAGCGTGATTATCAATAAAAGGCTTTGAGTAGTGTACTTGATCAGTCTCTGAAGCATTATATTGTAAACCAAGAATCAAATCCAATTGTTGATTTTGTAGTTTTTTCATCAAATCTTCTATACTGCCTTCAATAAGTACAAAGTTTATATTCAATTTCTCTGATAATAAACCTAAAACATCTACATTATAACCAATTTGTTCATCAGCTCTTGATTTATACAGATAAGGTGCTCCGGTATTGGCTACACCGATTGTTATGATTTCATTTTTAGAGATATTCTCAGAAATTAATTTTTCTTCAGGTCTACCAACGTATAGAAAGATACTGAAAAAGATTAAAAGTAATATTACTATATATTTAATGTATTTCATAAATCCTCACGGTCTTATATTTTCTATATTATAATATATTTCACACTTCACCACTAATGTCAATTAACGATGAGTAAAACTTGCATTACAGCCCTAGTATGCATTTATATGTTAAGACCAATATAATTATAATACAAGCTGGATATGTTTGATTAACTAACAAGAAATGACTGGAGGTAAAAAAAGATAAACAAAAGAAATCAAGTTACGATCCATTTCACCAGTTTACACAAATCAAACTATACAGCAGTATTGGTCTATACCTTTACTAAAAACCTTTTTGCTATGGTCTCATAAATGATATATCAAATAAAGTAATTAATTCTATGTAACCATAAATATAACTTACGTGTCAACATGTATTCACATGAATCCATGTAATCACAATTTCTTTACTAACTTGCATAAAAAAAGGAAATCCAAGAGGATTCCATTATTAATTAGTAATAATCTTATATTTCTTTAAATGCTCCATACCATTTAAAGAGTCTCGTTTTATCACTTTTATGGAGTGATTCAATCAACAAATCTATTGAAGTACCAGATAAAGTCCTTGGTATCTATATCAGAATAATAGGCAATCTACTAAAAATTACTCCCTATGATCTTTTACATAAGTTATATTATTCTTACCGTATTTCGCTAAACTACTATCAACACCTAATCTTTTAAATGGTAGATTGATATCATCTTTTATATGCCTTTATGTTATATTCTTCATATACTGAGTTACTTTATCAAAATCACATGATATAGGTTCATATTTGTACATTTTATTAACTGTGTATATTTGAAGTCCATTTAAGTCTTAAGAATAAAATCCATTGAATTCATTCTTAAGACGATTTAGAGACGAATCGGAATAACCTTTAATGATTACCATTATCAGCTGCAATTTGGTCTAATATAACCTCATAACATCGCCCCAATTTTTCTAACTTTTATCAATCTATTACTCTACCTTCAATCAACACTCGACCATTATCAGGACACCTATACGAAAACTTCTTAGCTTTTTCATCTCCATAATCCAATGATCCATTATTAATCAATGCGAACACATTAGGATAGATACACTGCCATAACTCATGACAAATTGGTGGACATAAATCTCCTACAATAAAAGTATCACCAGCTTTATGATAATGGCTCCTACATTTGCTTTCAACTATTGTTAATTCTACTTTCATTGTTACTCCTTCATTTAAATTCTATTTGATATTTTAATCATTATTCAGTATTTGTATAAAACGTGAAAAGACTGAACTTGATCTGTAACAGTCTAAATTAAGTTAATAATATCTTTTAATGACTCAATAGAAAAATCTGCCTCAGAGTTTGATTTACCATGTTCATTAAAATAAATGGTTTCAATGCCAGCTATATTACCACACTCGACATCTAAAGATCTATCACCTACATAAAAAGTTTCGGATTTATTCAAATCATATTTTTCTATCAAATAATCCAATGCATCAGATTCCGGTTTTCTCCTAAAGCCATTATCACTGGTTACAACTTCAATAAAGAAACGGTCTATATCATTTGCTTTTATAATCTCTAAAGTGGATAACCCTCTATGCGTGTAGATGAAATGTTGATGGCCGTGTTGTTGTAAGAGATCTAGTATATCTTTACAATCTCTGATTAAATGATAATCTGATGGAAGAACAGCATCATCTATTTCTATATACATATTGTACAGCGATTCCAAAGACAAATTATTTTTCTTGGCTTCCTCAATAAAAAAACCTCTAATTGATGCATCTGTAATACGCTTAAATATCTCTTCTGCACTCAAATCTAAATGTTCTTTAAAGACTTGATGGACATTACGTGTCAATATCTCATAAGAATCAACTAAAGTGCCATCTAAGTCCCATATAAATGTTTTCATGGTTTCTCCTTCTAAAAAATATAGTACTCTGTTTATTATACCATGTTATTCCTAAACGTTTCATTAGACATATCTTAACAATATCAAACACCTACTGCTTCAATTCTTTAATAAATCCTAACCCAAATCATCATCCATAACAGTCTCCTCAAAATGATCATAAGTTCACTCTTTTCTTTTTTTGTGTGTTTCTTAAATCATTATAGGATGAATCTATTATGCATACTTATTTAATATTTATATAACTATTTTCACTCCTAACAAAAACACCTTACAAAATGTAAGGCATTATAATCAATCTTCTAATTATTTAGTCCATCAGTTTATTTAGAGCACCTTTTATCTTAACTCTTACCTTCTTAGCTTCTTTCTTTTCCCATCTTTTTAGAAAGTCAATGAATTCAGGATTTTGACTATCACCAATCTGATTCAGTAATAAGGTGATGACTTGGCGATTAACATCTTTCAAAAGTACTAACAATTCTTTTTTCTCAGAATCATCACTTTTGAGTATCTTATGAAACAATTCATCTGCACAAATTGGTTTATAAGTTTCCCAACCTTTTTCAGTGAACACAATCAAAGGCGTATGACCTTCATATGTAATTTCTAAATAGTTATGGATAATCATCCAATCTACATAGGCTGTTATTTCATCAAAGGTCTTTTCACTATAATGTGAATAACTTGGACACTCATCTAATTTGAGTTCTAAGACTTCTGTATCCTTGGATCCTTCTAGTATCTGAATCAATAATGATTTATCTGCTTGAAAAATAATCTCATCTGCAGCTCTCAAAATTACTTTGATGTCTTCATCTTTTAACTTAATATGTCTTACATCACTGAGTCCATGATGTTTTTTATTTTTTTTGCTCATTACATACTCCTATAAATCACATGTCGAAATACTAACTGCTGTAATATCACAATCTAATTTAAAATCACTTCTTTACTTTGAAGAATCCTATCATGAAAACAACAGTTAACAAACATCCTGCGATAAAATAATAAAAACCAAAAGGACTGTTCATACCAGGCATATACTTAAAATTCATACCGAATACACCTGCTAAAAAGGATAGTGGAATAAATATAGCCGAAAATATGGTTAATGTTGTCATGACTTTATTCATTTCGTTACCATTGTTAAGCATGTAGTTTTCAAATAATACATTTACGAGTTCTTTTAACTGCATCACTTCATCAGTTAGAAGAGTTGTATGTTCTTGTAAGATATCCATAAACTGTTTGTCATCAAGTTCCAAAAGTGACTCGTTTTTAGAAAAATACTTCACCACATGATCAATGGGTGTACAATTGAGTTTGAACATCATAATATACTTTCTCAATTTATGTATTTCTTTTATACTGATGTCTTCTTCATTGATGATACTTGCTTCTGCTAGTTCTACTTCCTGTCTGATGACATCAAGGACATTTAAATAATTATCCACAAGTACATCCAATAAACAATAATACAAATACGCACTTTTTTATTTCTGATGTACCCTTGTTTGGTTTTTATTCGATCTCTGATGGTATCAAATACATCACCATCTCGTTCTTGGAATGTAATTACAATATCTTCATTGTTAAAAATACTGAAATTCTCAATTTCGATATCATTATCTATCAAATAGACCATTTGAAGGTCATTAAAGATATAATTGGTTTTACTTTTAAAAGAACTGTGTTTGGTGATGTTAACAATCTGTTCCAAAACAAAATCTGAAATATTAAAATAATCTCCTATTTTCTGTATTTCAGAGATATGATTGATACCAGTAACATTCATCCATACAGTTTGGTTACTTGATTTTAAGTGTTTCTTATAATACTGTATAAAATCCTCTACAGTTTTTAAGGTTTTTATTTCATATTTTTTCATTGTAACTATAATGTTCTATCTTAAAAGTATCTGGTTTTTTTCCATTATAGACCAAAGTACCAGGGACTAAATTGCTTACACTACTTAAATCCAATTTGAGGTTTGATTCATTATTACCTTTTGTCACCTGGTCCTCCTTCTAATTCACTTCATTGTAATTCATATAAAACTCTTCATTAAACACCTCTAGAAGCGCTTCGTATACTTCTAGGATTTTCTCTTTTAAATCATCTGATGTTCTATCTTCTTGTCTATACAGATACATCTCTTTACTAAGCGGTTCTATTGTATCGTACATCAGTGTTAATAACGCTTGTTCTCTATCACTGATAACACCATCAGCATCAAAAGCATCACGACTGATGATATGAGTGTTGTACACAAATCCTTCTGTTACAATTGATAGTAAGCGATCAAATATCCGGTCAACATTAATATCTACAATTCCTATTTCATGCCTTAAAGTAAAGTTTGAATCACAAACACTCTGCAAGTTGTATAAGTCTGCTTTAAATCGTTCAAATCCATTCACATTCGGACCAATTTCGTCCAATTGCCAGTTTTCAGAATAGCTCAGAGTCGATTCTACATCAGATAAGGCAATTTCAAGATCATAGTAGTAACTTTGAATATATAAGTGTTCTGCTTCTTGTGTTGTCTTAACTTTTCCTATGTGATATCCACCTAGAAAAATTAAAACAAATATCACAAATAAAAGGAACTGTTTTTCTCTCTTTTTAACAACAGTATTTTTATTCATATACTTATCCTTTATGATGTCTTTTTTGTCTGTCAGCTTCATAAAGCATCATCGATGTAGCACATGCAACATTAAAAGAAGTAATCTTGCCATACATCGGAATCTTAACCATCACATTACACATTTCTTTAAACTTGTGACTGAGTCCACTGGTTTCATTGCCAATCAAAAGAACAGATGGTTTTAGAAAATCAACATCATCTATCATTTTTTCCGTTGCTGAAGTGGATCCAATAATCTGTAACTCTGAAAATTCTTCCATCGTTTTATTTAACCATTCGCCAACTTGTTTCGGTGAATCCACTCTAACAACCGGCACTCTAAACAGCGTTCCTAAACTGGCTCTAATAGTTTTTACATCATAGAGATCTACTGCATGACCAGACAAGATAACACCATCTATAGCCAATCCTTCACACGATCTAAGGATTGTACCCAGGTTACCATGATTAGATGGTCGATCGATAACTACAATTAATGAGTTTTGTTTTACTTTTATTCTTGAAAGGTTATCTTCTGGTATTTTAACAATGGCAAGCAGTTCTGAATAGTCTTCATTTTTATCACTGAGTTCAACCATTAATTCATAAGGTAATTCAATATGATCAGAAGTACTTGATGACTCTAACATTTCCATTGCCCATTTAGACAGTTTTCGTTCATTTGAGTAAATAAGGGATACAATCTCCCAATTGTTATCGATAGCGGCAGAAATTGATTTAGCGCCTTCAACAAAAAACTCATTATTTTTACTACGTTTTTTTCTATTATTTTTAAGTACTTCGATATGTTGATAAACATTGTTTTTCGTAAATACTTGGATTGTTTTCTTAGCCATATAGTACCTCACTTTTATTCTAATATGCTGAAATTTGTTACGTCTCCAATATGTTTCATAATAACATATACACTTATGTTCACATAATGTTCTATTAATTTTTAATAAAAGAAAAAGAAAGTTTATATATTCTTTCTTTTCTGTAATCCTTCTTATTTATTATTTATCTTTTTAATACGAATCTCTGATGAGGATAATCAAATTCGATGATGAGTTCATCTTCAATAAAACCAAATTTCTTATATAACGTCCTAGGTGCATCACCTTTCGGATCATTATCTCTAAACGTTGAAACTGTTAGTGTTTGATCTTCTGGAAAAAGAGATAACATTTCCTCAACCAGTTTCGATGCTAGACCTAACCTTCTATATTCAGGATGTACTGCCATACACGAAAGACAACTTACCTTATGAGAAAATATCAGAATGGCAACAACTTTAGTATCCTCTTTAACACATAGTGCTGTTTTTCTTCTAATGTTTTTTAAAACCGTCTCTTTATAACCATTCAATTGATCATCTGTTTCCAATCCAGGAAAATTATCTTTTATCATAGTGATCATATTCATCCAAGAATCTATATCTAATTCATCAGCAAAACATACATCACTTAACATAGTCACCTCATATTCTCATCCAAAACTACGAGCTCTGTAGTTTTCATATCCTTAATCTATAACTACTAAATTTATGAGTTAATATTAATTTCTATAAAACTCATATTGAGGTCCTTTGTTATCATCTCTTCGCATTTCGGTATATGAATCATTAGTAAATTCATTTAATGTTTTTTCCCAAAACTTAATCGCAGGTATGTTATAGTCCATGGTAGAGACTCTCCAATCACCAGGAAACATATCAAAGATTCTTTTAGCTACTTCCAATCCTATCTTTTGTTTTCTATATTTCCTAATTACAAAATAATGTCTTAGATAATTAATTGATTCATCTAAACGAACAACTACAAATCCTGCTAAGTTACCATCTACTTGAAGCAAATAAGTTCTATAATTAGGCTGATCTGTGTAATCTTTCAGATCATTTAAACCGTGATAAAACCCATCATCACCAATTTCTTTGCCACTTAATTCACTTGTATCATGAGCAAAGAATTGAAACATTCTTTCTAAGGTTTGATTATCTTCTGATGTTGCTTTTACTAGAGTTGTTTTCATCATTTCAAGCCTCCTATAGTTCAATAGAATTTATATGTTTTTTTGAACACAAATTATTCTAGTTCAAATATCGATTTAACTTGTTCATATACCTCATCAATTGTTTTTTGACCATCTATTGTAAGCGCAGTATACTCTAGATCCGTGGCTTCATTTCTAACTTGCTTAGCGAATTCTACATCTCTAGCCATCCAATTATCAAAAGCTTGTTCCCAATCGCTACACTCACTCAGGTAATATTTAACCCACTTACGTTCTCTGTACTTATCCATTTGGAATTCTCTAGATGGCGTCATGCAAATATAACGATTCTTTGCCAGTTTCATTTTTTCAGCAAACTCTGGTATTAGAGCAGCTCCTTCTACAATGACATTCTGGTTTTTATACTTATTCAAATCTTTCATGATTATAGTTAAAGCATATCTATAAAATTCAAACTCTTCTTCAACTTGTTCAGCCACATCGCGCATCCAAGTTTCATCTTTCGTTCTTTTGTTTATTTTTTTCATCAATTTGTTGCCTCTTTTAGCGCCCATTGCAATATAACGCTCTAAGAAATCATCACACTTGTAATACTTAAATCCATACTCTTTTATCAACTTTTCAGTAATTGAGCTTTTACCACAACATGGTGAGCCGCCTATCCAGTATATTTTATCTAAATTCATTTTATCTCCTTTTTATTATCCTAAATAAATACTCCAAATGAATTGAATTTCATTCGGAAACTCTTTATAACAGTGTTCTCTGAAACTCGTAAGTTCTGCACCTTGTCTGACATAAAATTTACAGGCAGATACATTATTGTTTTGTGTTTCTATTTTTATTCGATTACAGTTTAGTTCTTTGGATACGTCTTTACACGTATTTAATAATCGATGTCCGATACCTCTATTGCGGTAAGCCTCATCAATTCTAATATCCCAAAGTACAGTCAGATCATCTCGCCCTTCCAACATGTTGATTTCTTTTGTTTTATAAGCAAGCAGTGCACCACCAACCAGTTTATCACCCTCATACGCTAATATGACAAACCAATTGCTTAAATCAAATCGCTTCATTAGTTGACTTGGATTGTCAGCCGCGCAATCATAATTCTTATGATAAGGCGTTACAATGACTTCCTCTAACGAGAGACCATCTAGTCCTCCGTTCTTTTTCTTTAATTGATATTCTGACTCAACAATAAATTCTATAGATAATTTACTATAAGACACCATATTCTCAATATTTGGCTTTTCTATTTCAATTCTTATTTCAGACATAACATTCTCCAATTCTAATAAGACTAAATTTATTCAACCACAACTATAGTCCAAATCTAATTATAGCAATTATTCAACCATTTCACATCTATTTTTCATATAATATTTGATTTTAATTATTTTTAACAAAAAAAGAGATACAGAAATCTCTTTAATCGGTATATATGGTAACATCAGCAGCAAAGAATTTATGTTAATTGTTTTATCTAGTTCATAAATGTTCCCAGTTATTTACACACCCAATCTCTTTTCAAAAGACCCATAACATTAACATCTGAATACTTTTTTTCACTTATATGCGCTTCTCTTTTAACACCTTCTTTTATAAACCCTAATTGAGTCAATAAATTAAGGCTATCTAAATTGTAATCATACACTTCTGCATCAATTCTATGTAGTCCCTCATTAAAGAGTTGATTGATAAATCCTATAAGTGCTTCTTTTGCATAACCCTTTTTCCGTTCTTCACCCAAACCAAATCGAAGCCATGCCATATTATCTCCTATCCAGTTGATTCTGATATAACCAATAGGTCTATCAGTATCATTCAAACAAATAAGATTATACAGTTCCTCATCATTTATTATACTATGTTTTATATCCTGTATTTGATTGTCAATTGTTATTTCAGTGTCTAAACCAACTGACATTTTTCTGATTAATAAATCTGATTTCCACTTGGCCATAAGAGAAGCATCTTCAGTTTGTATATCCCTCAAAAAGATTCTTTCTGTTTTTAAATACATTTTTACTCCAATCATTAATTACTTTTTAACAAGAAATCATAATGTTTCAGTAGTAACAGATTCTTAATCACCAGGTTACCCATCCACCAGTTCTTACTGATTGCAAATTCTGATTCATAACTTCCCCAAGACCAAGGAATTTCCCAGATACCCTCAGAATTTCTAGTCTTATGGATAAACTCCAACTCAAATAAAACAGTCTCTTTATTGGATTCATAAAAATGACTCTCAGAACTAATGAAGAATTGAGATGGTTTGCACACATAATTTCCTTGCCATTTAGAAAAGTCCTTTTCTATCAGTTGATGAACCACTTCTTTTAATTTATTCCGATAAGATTGAAAATCTACTAACTCTAAAAGACTTGCTGCTTCTATATATTCCATTAAATTCACAAAACAATATATTTCATGCATCTCATCCAATACTTCTGTTTGAATGAAATAGTCAACCGATTCAATCGCTATCTCTTTTGCTAATTGATATAATCCACTTTCTTTGTCAGCATATTTCAGCGCAAAGCCAGCCAAACTCGCTGTTGGATTAAACCTCAAATTATGTGGTTCGTCTGCTTTGAAACGCCACCAAGGAGCTCCGGGATAATCATTGTTACTCTCTATCGTATTTAACCAGCGATTTGAACTAAACTCTTTACCACTATCTAGGTATTTTAATATACCTTGTATGATTTCATTTTTAGAATCTTTTAACTCAAGTTCTTTTATGATTTCAGTAGCAACCCAAGTCTGAAGGGGTGATGAACTTGGATTCCACGAGTCCGCTTCTAGTGCGTGGCCAAATCCTCCATCTTCATTTTGATAAACACTTAAGCAATTTAAAACAATTTCGTTACTACCTTTTTCAAAGTGATATTGATACCGCGCCAGATCTAATGGTCTTGCATTTCTATACATCCATTTTTTTATGATTTGATGTGATTTATAGTCCATAATATCTCCCTAATAATCTTCTATGTTTGTTTCTTATACGCCAATTTCTCAAATAAAGTCTGCGGTGTATGCATTTCAGTTGAGTTTTGATCTAAATGTTTATCTATCAAATGTCCCAAAGTAAAAGATTGTCGAGTTCTAATTAACTTAGGTAATTTCTGATGGTTATTTAACATTTGAATCAAGTTATCCATGTCAGATTTTATATTACCTAGTTTAAAGTCCGGTTCTATATTACTTAGCGGATACACATTAAACTCACTATCTATATATAAGTTCTCAAGTGATACTTTATCAATTTGATACTCATCCACACTTGATTTTATCTCTTTGTATTTATATTCTGGTAAAAATAATTCATGTTCTTGTTCATAGACATGAAATGTCTTATATCTTAAGTCCTGTTCGTGAGGTATAATCATCTTGTTTTCTCTTAAAGAGCCAGCATAATTAAAAGCACCAGTTACAAAATAGCCATCTACTTTAAGATCATCAGCTAGTGTGATTAATTCCTCAATATTTCTTGTATTCCCCTTTGTCAGCATCATCTGCCAAATGACATCTATATTATTGTCATGACATAATTCAGTCACTTCAATAATTTCTCGAAAATGTCCATTTCTCCCGACAAAACTATCATGTGTATACTCAGTACCAAACAATGTGAGTTTAACAGTACTATAATGTTCTTTGATCCCTTGAATCAAATCCGGCTGTTTGGCAAGACCAAACCCATTTGTGACCAACAGACCTCTTTTATCAGCATGCATCAAGTCTTCTTTTTTTAACATTTCTACCGCTTTAATATACTCTGGATATAGAGTTTGCTCTTGAAGTAATAAAACACCAACATCACCCTCTATTCTTTCTTTGAAAGCTTTAGAAAGTTCAATGATCTCTTCTATAGACATCAGTGAATGATTTGACTTAATTTCATAACAGTAACAATGTTTGCACCGATTAGGGCACCCTGTAATTTCATAGTTCAGTGTATAGTGCTTCATAGGACCTCCTACATACGACTACAGATTTATAGTACAACTCACATTATAATTCTTACACTTTCTTCTATCTTTTAAATCACTTAAAGAAGATGTTTTAACATTCCTTCTCTATGATTCATAAACTGTTTCATTACCTGATAATGCTCTGTCTCTTCATAATCTACTTGCTTCATACCATTATCAACCAAATAAATGGCTGACTCTGGGTACCCCATAACAATTGGTGAATGTGTCGCGATGATAAACTGTGAACCTTCTTCTATCAGTTCATGCATCCTACTCAGCAAGGCCAATTGTCTTGTTGGAGATAGAGCTGCTTCAGGCTCATCAAGGATATAGACACCATGACCACCAAAGCGGTGTACCATCAAAGACATAAATGATTCTCCATGGGATTGTTTATGTAAAGAAAGTCCACCATAGGATTCAATTATCGGTCGACCCAAGCCACCATAACGGTCAATCTCATCTATGTGAGATGCCACGTTATAGAAACTTTCAGCTCTGAGAAAAAAACCATCCTTTGGTGCTCTAATGCCTTTAACCAATCTCATATAATCATGTAAGATAGAATGAGACGCACTGGTTTCAAAATTAAGATTTCGTGTACCACCTTCGGGATTAAAGCCATATGCTATCGCAATTGCTTCTAATAAAGTTGATTTCCCACTCCCGTTTTCTCCGATGATATAAGTTACTTTTGGATGTAGATCCAGTTGTTTAAAATCTTTAATGGCTTTTAGAGAAAACGGATAACGCGAACAATCATACTCACCTTCTAATGCCACAGATCTTATATATTGATTCATGTTTGTTTCAATCATACAAACTCCTTATAAATAAAATTACCTCTAGTTATAGCATACTATATAACAGAATATTACAGTAGTCGTAAAACAATATAACAAAAAAATCCTTGCAAGGATAACGTCCTTACAAGGATACTGTTTAATTACTTTTCATTCATTTCTATAATAAAAGGTCCTAATAAAGCTTTTTCAACTTCTAAATTTAGTTTTAGTTTCTTTGCGTCTCCTACTTTTCAGTCAGGAATATAAATTTTCCGCTTTGATTATAAAAAGGCCACAACCCACTATAGTTGTCTATAATCAAAGACAAACCACTCTGATCCTGATTGATTAATTTCTCAATTATTATTTTGTCATTCATATTCACCTCTTAGTCTTCAATGCTATATCCGTAAAGAAAACATCGTTTTGGACAATTATATAAATATTATGCAATTAAATTCCCTATACAATTGTATAGGGAACAACTTACCATCTATTTGACACTTTCTCAGCAAATCCCAAGAAGTCATTTAATTCTATTTTGGTACCATCATCTAATATCGCTGTCCCTGTATATCTACCGAAGACTTGATGTTGATTGGTTTCAATTAACAATACATTGATATGGTCCGAACGATCTAATATCGGTATAAAATCCATTTCAAAACGTCCATCAGAACTAGAGAATTTCCAAGGTTTTAGATAATCCTCTGGAATATGAAAATTGATATGTTCCAGCTTATGAGCTTTATGATTATAAAACAACATATTTTCAGTGGCATGAGACGTATCACCAAACCCATAACCAATATTAAAACCAAACACATCTTCACCTAATTTACCTGAAGCACTGCCCCAATACCATGTATTTTTATAGGTCCATACACCTCTGCCCCAATCCAATATCCCAAATGAATCTTCTGGATCAAATCCATAGGTTTTATCACCCAATGTAATTTCACCATGAGCTGGCATACAAGTAATTTTCTGATTGTAGTAGAAAGCTCTTTTGTTATTATGAAACGGCGTTGCAATAACCATTGAGTCCATCTCTAAATGATTGTCTAAATAAACATGACCTTTTAAAGCACATCTCTCATGATAATCATCAAAACAGACTTCCAGTTTTCTTCTGTCGTTTACTAAAAAATTCATTCTCACTTGTTTGTTTTTCACCTTCACATCTCCGATTTCAGAAGTTGGAGGCATATTCAGCTTACCCATTGTAAGAGGCATTGTTTTTGATTTTGTCACTTGGAATTTTGAATCCCATTCCAATACAGAAGCTGACGTCACACCCAAATAACCATTATCTGCAACCGTTAAGGCAATTGCATGGTTTTGGTTATATATTAAGTAATAATCCCACTCCTTTAACAATAACTTTGGTGACTTAACCATGTCTCTTGAGTACTGCCAATGTAATTTTGTAGCGTATCCAGGATTAGACAATTGACCTTTTTCATCTAGTAAATTCTGTGGTGTTTTGATGAGCTTCTGCATTCTAACCTCACTTTATTATTCCTTCAACCTAATACAAGTGTAGCAAATAAACT
>Ga0209272_10000251_pt1 | contig 53156 bp, 45 predicted proteins | sample tdDd002_FD_187125 | JGI IMG/M metagenome (GOLD analysis project Ga0209272, IMG submission 187125) | Marine sediment microbial communities from the Atlantic coast under amendment with organic carbon and nitrate - tdDd00.2 (SPAdes)... | ecosystem: Environmental > Aquatic > Marine > Coastal >...
TTGGGTTTTTCCCAACTGCGCTGCCAATGGCTTGTGCTGACATCGAGTCTCTATTCATCGCTTCTGCAACTTGTCTGCTGATATCACCATAAGTTACAGTTTGGCCAAAAGGTATTTCACTTAAATAATGCCATACAAGTTGTTGAAATTCTGTACCCAACGGTTCTAGTTTCAGATCAAACACCTTGAGTATTCCCTCTTCATATGCTCTTAGCTGATTTTCTAAGTCTCTCATCGTATGACGGATATTTTCTGTCATCACTGAGTTATCCAGCCAAACTGCATCTGATAGAATCGTTGGATAGTGTTTTTGATTTTCAAACCACAAACCAGCAATACCACCATTTTCATTTAAGCCAACAGTCATTTTGCCTAATTGTATTTCTAATACTGCATAAATCATATGAACTCCTATTCCGATAAACTGTACCATAATGCTATGGTCAAGTAACTTCTCCAAGGTTTAAACTTTTCTGCATAGTCGTTTGCAGCTATTTCGTATAGTTTATTTAACTTATATTTAGACAACCCGTTCTTGTTTTGAAGTAATAAATCACCCTCATCATCTTGAAGACTTGGCGTCAAAGCGTGTTTAACACCAATATCCGAAACAGGAAATGCATCTGGCCAACTCATCCCTCGCATCGTTAAATACTCAGCAGTCCATGGTCCTATCCCTTTTAAAGAAAGCAATTTACTTTTTTGATCATTCGGATTCTTATCTGAACTCAAAGTCAAGTCACCATCAGCCATGGCTTCAGCCAAAGCATAAATAGAAAAACTTCTATTTTTTATTATACCAATAGGTCCCAACACACCATCAATGGGTTCCTTGATTGCATAAAGTTCCTCTGCTGATGGAAAATGAGCATTCAACTCTATCCAAGGGGTTTCTATAGTTGTGCCTAAAAGCTTAACCAGTCTAGTCGCAATCGTATGAGCTGCTTTCACGGTAATCTGTTGACCTAAAATGGCTCGTGTGCTCATCTCAAAAGAATCGAAACAGCCAGGCAATCTAATACCTCTAGGTAGTTCAGTTGGTAATTGATCAGGAATCAGATCCAAATCAAAAGCCCTTCTTACTCTTTTTATTACCTCAAAAAGTACTTTTTCCAGTGATTTACTCACAGATAGTACAACTAGATGTTCTTCAGAAACAGGATTAACTTCAATCCAACCTGAGTATATGACATCATCACTCTGAATCCTGAGTGTTCTGCGGTATCTATTATCAACAACCCACTCCACACCTGGTATTTGTCTCATTTTGAAAAAGTCCATCATGATTTTCCAGTTGTAAGGTGGTCTATAGGAAAGCTTAACTTTTATTGTATCCATATTCTTGGAACCTTTCTTTCTCAAATTGGTGGGTGTTAATTGATAGTGTTTCTTAAATGCTGCATTGAATCTCGATACACTACCAAAACCAACTATCAAAGCGATATCTGTAATGGGAAGTTGTGTATCTGTCAACAACCCTTTTGCCATCAATAATCTTTTTGTCATAATAAAGTTCTGAGGTGATACACCTATATTATCCTTAAACAATCTACTGATATGTCTTGAAGTGATACCAAAATAATCCGCACATTCTCCTATGAGACCAGGTTTATAACGATGCTTCTCAAAATAATGCATCATCATACCAATCAACTCTGTAGACTGTTCAAACTCACTGAATCCTGGTGCCAATTCTGGTCGACACCTTAGGCAAGGTCTATAACCTTTAGCTTCTGCAATCTCTGCTGAATCATAAAAAGTGCAGTTTTCAGTTTTAGGTACAGGGACTTTGCAAATTGGTCTACAATAGATGCCTGTTGTTTTAACCGCAGTAAAAAATAATCCATCAAATCTGGCATCTCTTGCTTGTATTACTTTATAACATTGTTCATGTGTTAAATTCATAACTCCACCTCGTTCTAGACTTATCATATCATAGATGTTACTGGAAAACTTCTCGTTTTCGGACATTAGTAATTTGTATGACAACTTATCTTTCATGGCAGTTATGATGTGGGTACTTCTTTAAATTTAGTCAAAACTGATTCTCCGATAAATTCCTCTTAAGTAATAGCTTCAGTTATGTTAGAATAGTAACTGATATTTAATAAACAGAAACGGAGTACAACTATGAGACTTTCTTTAGCACCAATCCAAGGTATGACTATAGCTTATTATAGAAATCTTTATGCAGAGATTTTTGGTGGCATTGATGATTACTATTCACCATTTATCGCTACTACAAGTATGAGAAAAGATAGTTTAGCACTATTTAAAGATATTTTACCTGAAGTAAACGATAGTTCACTTAATATCATTCCTCAACTTCTTGGTAATAACGGATCAGATTTTAGATACTTTGCTTCTAAAATAGTCGATTTAGGGTACAGTGAACTCAACTGGAACATCGGTTGTCCTTTCCCTATGGTCACAAAAAAGAAAAAAGGATCTGGTATTTTACCCCATCCTGATATGATAAAAGAACTATTAGATGAAGTCTGTAAAGATGACTCATATGATTTAACCGTTAAGATGCGTCTAGGATTAGATGATCCTGAAGAAGGTATAAAAGTCGTTGAGTTACTCAATGATTATCCACTGAAGGGTGTGATTATTCACGGTCGTACAGGTATACAAAAATATACAGGTCACGTTGATTTAGACTCATTTGAAACACTTTACTCTGCTTGTAACCATGAAATGACATATAACGGTGATATATACACTTTTGATGACTACGAAAAAATTCAAGCACGTTTCCCTAAAATTGATAATTTCATGTTGGGAAGAGGCGCTCTGAGAGATCCGTTTTTACCTTCAACCATAAAAGGCAATCCTGTCCCAAGAGAAGAAAAGCTAAGTAAAATTAAAGAATTCCACGATACTGTTTTTAGCAATTATATTAATGTGTTATCAGGTGAAAAACATTTATTAGATAAAATGAAAGAGTTTTGGACATATCTGACTGTCCACGTCGATCCAAGTGGTAAGTATATGAAGAAAATAAAAAAATGCCGTACAAGTGCTGCTTATCTAGAGATTGTTAATCAAATGCTTGATACATCAAATGCATGGAGCGAATCACTTTAATAAACAGTACTATAAATAATAAACAATATAAATACAGCACTTCTGAAGTGCTGTATTTAAAATTACTAAATCAATATGTAATTGAATCTTTTACTAGACTGCTTCTTGAGAGTTTAATAATTCGCTTTTGCTCTCATCTGATTTTAACTGAAGAAGATTTGTATCTTCAATAATCTGTTCCGTAGTACTTGTTAACTCATCAGTAGTTGCATTAACTTCTTCTGTCGAAGCCATAACATTATCAACGTTTGAAGCAACTGTAGTAATGAGTTTGTTTAGTGCTAATGCCACATCATCTATAACGAATAATTGTGTTTGAACCGCTTTAAAATTATCCTCATTTTGTGATACTGCAATTTTAGATTCTTCTGCAAGTTTTCTCACTTCGTCAGCTACAACTGCAAACCCTCTTCCTAATTCCCCTGCACGTGCTGCTTCAATTGATGCATTAAGAGCTAACAAATTGGTTTGATCACTAATATTAGAAATTGTATCACTCATCTCACTATAACGATCAATACCTTTCTTAATATCTTTTAAACTAGTATTCAAATTTTCAACAAGATTTTCAACTGTTTTTACTTCTGAAGTAATCGAAGAAACATCATTTGCATTTGAAGTAGTTGCAGATGAAATCTGTTGCAGTGCTTCACCAACAGCATTTAATTTTCTAACCAAATCATATGAAAACTCTTTCAGTTGTGCTGAAATTGCCTCATTCTTGTTTAATAACAGTTCAGTTTGGTGTTGTTCTTCATAAGATTTATTAAGTGCTTCTGTTGTCAAGGCTTTCTGATATTCTCTACAGGTTTCAGGTTCATTTTGATTTAAACAAATTGCAATTGCAGCATCTTCACATGTACCATAACCACAGGCCGGACAATCAAATGTTTTTTCCAGATCACTGAATTTTCTTAAAGCAAGATATCCCTTGTCGATGTTTTGTTTGGCTTGTTTAATATCTGCTATATACGATGAAGACTTGTCATCATAAGTTACTAAGTAATCATTTAGAGTCAATTGATTGGATAATTTCTTAATAAGATCCTTTGGATCGTTTTTAGAGATAATATTTTTCTTTTCCTTCTTTAGAGATTCAGTTCTTTGATACAACATGGCATCCATTTGATCCTCAGTTGGAAGCACGCCGTGGAACTCAGTACCAGTACCAAACATACATCCTTCTGAACAGTTCAATATGTCAATCAAAAGAGGTAAGTCCTTTGGACGATTATTAATGCTTGTAAGATAATTTTGTGCTAGTTCTGGACCTTCGATTCGCTTGATATGTAATCCTTTACCAAAGACTTGTTCAACAGATTCTCTTAATCCACCTGGAGTTGGATACCAAAAACCTACCAACGAAGCAGGCGAATCAAAGTCACATTCATTCTTATATTTCGTTGTATTTTCACTTTTATACTCTTCCATTAATTTAGCAAAAGATATATTACCTAACATTTCACCATGAGCTTTAAACTCATCAGTTTTACTGATACAAGGTGAGACGCCCCAAATATTATTTATTTTATGGTTGATTCTCATATAAACAGCTGTACAATGCATCGGTGATCCTACTGGTGATAAATATTTAAGTAAATTAGGATAATAACGTTGAATTGATTCTACTATTGTTCTACAAGGTTGTGCAATTACTGTTGATAGATTTTTTTCTTTTATAGCTCTTACATATAGAAGTGTAGTTATATCAGCTCCAAAAGAAGTATCCCATATGTATTTCACGCCCTTTTTCTCTTTTAACCATGCAAATACACGTTTGTAATCATTTGGATAGTTTAATATAAATGCTGGTGCAACAACTAAAGACGTGTTTGACGTCTTAAAAAACTGCTGAGTATCATCTTCATAATATCTTGCATTATGACGACACACATTAAGACAAGCACCACAAGCAATACAGTTTTCATTTACAACATGCATTTTCAGTTCTTGGTTTTCTTCTTTTGATACCATATTGGCATGTGCCTGCGGACAAGCAGCAATACACTTATTACACCCCACGCAATTATCAATATTGGTTTTAATCAATTCTTTTCTCATTTTTTCTCCCTTATGTAAACTAGAATAACACAACCCACTATATTGATATTATCATAAAAAAAAAATAATTTAACGGTTTGTATTTTTTAAGAATATGTGCTAATACCAGCTACTAAATAACTTTTCAAATCAAATTATTATTCCATAATACTCGTTATTATATTGTAAAAAGATGACTCCATATAAACTAAAGTCATCTTGCTCTATATAAATTCTACTTTTCCCTTATAAGGTCTCTGAATACAATCAAAACGATACAGATTTATACATTATTCGGTAGTAATATTGATATCTCATTTAAATTTAACTCACCTATAACTCTTTCATCAACTTATGTTGTTATGCAACCGGCAAAATGAATCTATCTTGCGGTGTAAAACTAGGAATATAATTGGACCTACAACCACAACCTACAGTCGTACTGCAACCGCATGATTCACCTTCTGAAATATGACCATCGGTTTTGATATCCTCATCTGAAAATCCTACTGTCTTTAAATGACTGATACGTGTCGTAAACCTTATGATAGATTCATTTGGAAGGTTGCGTAAGAAAACTTCTTACCCAATTCTTGTCCTTTAATGTCTACATAGAGTTTAGAATTATCTTCTTCACTCCATGCTTTTATATCGTCACTATGGAAATCAAAACTATAGGTTTCATCATTATGTTTTACAATATCAATTAACTTCATTTTATACCTTTCTGTAGATGTACATGTACAACTCATAGATATGTCTTCTTTCTAATTGATAACGTTTATCAATCGGAGTTATATCACGGGATAACTATGAGGTCAAATCCAATAAAAAGATGAGCCACTAATTTAGAGAGCTCATCAGTTACAATCAATTAATCGAAAAAATGTTTATCCTTTTCTTTTAACAACATCATTAACTTATAGGCTGTTTCAGCACCAGCATTCTGATTCTGGCCTGTCACAATATTACCATCAACAACAACTAGATTTGCAAATACATCTTTAAATGCAACATTACTCCTAAAATCAGCTCCAAGGTTTCTTAGTTCTGTTTCTGGATGCATTGGTGTTTGTGTAATTCTAAGTTCCTTAACTTGTTTATCTGTAACAGCAGTTATTTTCTTTCCTTTTACAAGAGGTTCACCATTTGTTTCCCTTGCATGCAAAAATCCAAGTGCTCCATGACAAACAGCTCCCAATAAAATGCCTTCAGCATGCGCCTTTGTCAGTTTATCACCCAATACTTCACTTGTGCCTAAATCATATGCAGCGCCCCAGCCACCAGACATAAAAATAATATCATAATCAGTAAACTCAACATCATCTATCAACATAGAATGCTCCACTTTATTAAGGAAACTTTTGTCTTTTAAGAATCTGATATCCGCAGGTGTTGCCAAAGGATACTTCATACTTTTAGGTTCTATTGGAATGCGACCACCTTTTATACTCGCTAAATCAACTGTCATATTGGCATCCAGAAAATGATAGTACGGTACTGTCATTTCAGATGCATAAACACCAATCTTTTTCTCAGTATCACCTAAGTGATCATGAGAAGTGGTTATAATCAAAGCTTTTTTACCCGTTAAATCCTGTGGATGTTCTTCGAAATATGGATGAAAACCCAGTTTATTAAGAACTTTGGGTAAACAGACACCTGCAATACCAACCGTTAGAGCGGCACCCGACATAAATATCAACGATTTATTCATAATGAACTCCTTTTGTATATAAGTAAAACAGACACTCAATGTAACTGTTATCGTTCTCTTTTATTTCTACCCAATGTTTTTAGTTTATATCAAATCACTTTGTAAAAAAATAGCCCCTATTCACATAGGGACTATCCAGTAATTTAAATTGTCTTTTTACACTGTTTATTCAATCATAGTTTCAGACGCTGCTTCAATATACTTCTTAGCCCAATGTCCCTTAACGTCTTTATAACTTGTTTTGTCTGTTTCTTTTGATTTCCTGTTAATCAGTTTATTCATCATTACAACAAATTCACCTCTCTTTGTATCCGCATCCGGTCTAAAAGTACCATCTTCAAATCCGGAAACAATTTCTGCATTATAGAGTTGATAGATAGCTTTTCCTGCCCAGTGTTCCATCACATCTTTTACATCAACAGGTGTAGATGCTTTATTTACCTTTGTTAGTTTCCAATAGTTTGAAAATACAATAGCTATCTCTGCTCTTTTAATCGGTTGATTGGCTCTAAACGTATCATCTTCATAACCACCAAACAAACCGAGACTCACAACCTTTTTTATATCATCATAAGCCCAATGAGAGGTTTCCAGATCATTGAATGCTGCTTGATTTTGATAGTCTTCACTACTTAACAACTTTGCAAAGATAGAAGCAACTTCCGCTCTCGTGATACTTTTCTCAGGTTTGAACTCACCATCAGGATAACCGCCAATATAAGCCTTTGAAACAGATACACCAGCTTGTGGGGTTACTTCTTCTCCTACCATATAGACAACAACTGTACAAAGCGCTTTTCTATTCATGTCTTGAGTTTTAACGGTGATTAAAGTCTCACCCACCTTATGAGGTGTTACAACACCATTTTCATCAACTGATGCAATCTCAGGATTTGAACTTGTCCATGTAACTGCTTTATTAGTTGTACCAGAAACTTTTTCTGTTAAATCATAACTTGTCATCTTGTCATCAGCTTCAGTACCAACTTCTAATTCAATTCTTGTTTTATCCAGAGAAATACTGACTGAAGGCCCTGGTGAACTGTTGTTACCAGAATTTGATTTTGAAGCTTGTACAACAACAGTTGCTTCTATATTCAATCTTGTTGTTGGATCAGTCTGAAGCACCTCAACTGGCAATTCAAATGTTCCAACAGCAGTATACTGACCAGATACATGTTTGTTGTAATGCGAAATAGTCCAGTCCAAGCCTACTACATATGTATTTCCAGAGTATGTTGTTATAGTAGTTGTCATAGGTAAACCTGATATCGCCAGCGCTTCTCTTGTATTGTACTTAACTGTTACGTCAGATACATTCTCAATCGACTGTATCATATCAGGTTGCACCTGATCAATTGTTAAAACAACAGTCCCACCCTCTGATGCTTTAGGAAGTGTTATTGTGACATGACCTTCTGCTTCAACTAAATAGGTATTAGAACTATATAAATCAATCAGTTGAGTCCCAACTGCATAATCAGTGGTAATGGTTTTTTCAAACGCTTCTTGACCTGTATTTAAGCCTATTAACAAAGACTTCTCATGTTTTCTTTCAAAGATTGTTACTTGATCTGTATCACTCACATATATAGTTTTACGATTACCTTTAGCAAATACTTCCGAATAGTCTTTTCTGATATTCAACATTTTTGTATAGTGATTAAATATCTGTTGATTAAAATCTTCATCTTCTGTATCAAAAATCATATCATATCTATTTTCAGAATACTGACCTGCTGCCATATCAGTAGCATTCTTGCCCGTTAATCCAATTTCTTCACCATAATAAACAACAACTTGACCTTTTGAGGTCATCTGTAAAGAAGCTGCTAACATGGCATACTCTGTTAACTTATCATCACTCACATTAAATCTAGTTAAAAATCCATCTTCATCATGACTTGATAAGAATTGTCCCAAAGTAACATTTTCATTTATTTGTGTATTTCTTTCATTCAATTCTTGTTCAATCAATTCTAGTTGACCTTCAACAAATAGTTTTGCCTTCCATTTAAAGTTAAAGTCCAAGATTGAATCCATTTGATCAGAGCCTAAGTAATCTCCTGTATTAGATAAACTACCATCATAATACTCACCAATCATCTTAAAGTTGGCATCTTGTTTTACCAGTTCATTCTTAAGAGCTTGCCACGTAGCATGTTCAACATGTTTAACAGTGTCCACTCTAAAGTAATCTATGGTATCACCACGGTCGGTTTTTGCTCGATTTAACCAATCTGTTTGCCATAGAATCAATTGATTACGAACAGCAGCATCTTCTGTTTCAAAGTCAGGTAAACCAGCTAAGTATTGAGTTAATGCATCACTACCTGAAGTTTCTCTAATCATATCATCAAATACAGCACGTTCTTCTAATGTTGGCAATTTATCAGTGTTTAAAGTTGATGCTTCGTTCATACCATAACCCGTATGATTAACTACCACATCTACCATGATTTTGATACCTTTATCATGAGCCTGATCAATTAATGACTTAAAGGTTTCTATGTCTCCTAAATGTTCATCAAGTGATGTGAAATCTTTAGCCCAATAACCATGATAACCATATTGTGTACCATCAAATGCTTTACCTTGGTTAAAATCAATATTATCAACAATTGGCGTTATCCAAATCGTATTGATACCCAGTGTTTCTAAATAGTCTAACTTATCAATAATCCCTTGGAAATCACCACCATGGTAAGCTTCCAAATGAGATTTATCAACATCCATATTGTTTGTTAAATCACCATCATTGAATCGATCTGTTACCATAAAGTATATTACTGCTTCATCCCAATTAGAATCTGTAACCTCATCAGATACTTGTAATGAAACCATACCGGTATGTGTATTACCATAAACATCAACAACAGTTACAACAACCTGTTTCGTACCAGATGTTGTTGGTATCATTGTAATGGCTTTTACGTTTTGATCAATCGAAACATGGTTTTGTCCATTAATTTCTGTTAAATCAACATAAACATCTTTAATTTCCACTGGCATGTTAGAGGTGGTTTCTATTGATAAAACAACACCTTCATTGATACCAACTGTTTCTTTGCTAAAACTTGCTGTCACGGTAATCTGTGGTACAAGATACGTTAACACAGAAGCGCCATCCTTTTGCTGCTCATTCTTTGTATCAAGCACTTTGGTTTCTACACCATTGATTGTTACTAAGAAGTAGTATAGATGATCCCCTTCTGACAAGTTCATCTCATCATGACGATACAATGCATTAACGTCATCATAAGTCATATCATATTCCTGATCATCAAATACAAGTTTAACGCCATCAATTGAATCCATATCATTGTTACTAAATAATACATCATCTCTATAATAAATCGTAGCATTACCATTTTCAATTTCTGGTCCAGTCAGCACTTTTACATAAGTAAACTCTCCAACACCAGAATATGAGAACACCTTCATAAACTCTACGCCACTTGGTACATCAATAAATCTATCGTAATCAGGATCCTTTTCACTCCAATCGTTCTTTCGGATGATAGATCCAACTCTTAAACTATCGGGAGACACTAAGAATTCAAATTCTAAATAATTCTTACCATTTAACTCAGTCACACCAATCGGTGCAATTGCATCATTGGTTTCTCCTGTATCCCATAACCATAAATCCCAGTTGTCATATGTCTCATCATCACGGTAATAATAAAGTTTAACGGTTCTTGCTTCATAGGCCTTCACTTCTAGTGTAAATGTGTTTGTAATTAATCCAACAGAAGCTGTTATTTCAACAGTACCTGGTGCAATACCTGTTACAGTGCCATTTGAAACCGTTGCTATACTTTCATCTGATGATGACCAATTAATGAGTTCACCCAGTAAAAGCGAGTCATTTTGATCAAAACATTCAGTCGTTAAATGAGTTGTTTTCGATATATAAACATCTAAATCACCCACTATTTCTATTCTTGTTAAAACACTGTCTTCTACTTGAATCGTAACCGTTTTTGTTAATAAACCCGACTGTAATGTTACAACAGCAGCCCCTTCTTTAAGTGCTGATACTGTGCCATCAAGCACGCCTACAACTGTTGTATCTGATATCTCATACGAGATACTCTCACCAATCATTCTATTACCTTCTTGATCAACAACATAAGGTGACATATTAACTGAGTCTGTCGGTTCTAAATTATAGACATCTTTAGAGGTTATAATTTCAGTTGCCACAGGTATATAATCAGCCTTTTTATTATCATATAAAATCATCATAGATAAACTTGAAACTGACACTTGATTGCCTGTAAACGTATTTATGACGTCGTTGCCGGCTTCATCATTGTCAACAACAACATGCCACTCTGTATCAGATGGTAAGTCAACAGTTTTGTTATCTGTATTACCATTATAGATAACAACAATATTATCCCATGTATCATTATTGGCATAATTCACAAGTTTGTAAGCAATCACACCATCATCTTGTTTGTAAGTAATCATATTCGTTGATATTTCATCATGTGTTTCCATCGTGAATGCAGGATGGGCTTTTCTGAGTTCTATTAACCCTTGATAATAATCAAATACAGGTTCATAACTAACTTTATTTTCCCAATTAATTTTATTGATGGTATCATCACTCTTATAACTGTTATGATCCCCTTGTTTACTTCTTAAAATCTCTGATCCTGCATGTATAAATGGAATCCCTTGAGAAGTTAAAACCATACCATTGGCTAAGATACTTCTCTGAACCGTTTCATTATCAAAAATATTAGTTTCTGTTAATGTTGCATATGGATCTGCTGCGTCAATGTGTTGAGTTTTTAATACTTTATCCCAAAGTACTAAATTATCATGAGCGGTTACATAAGTAATCGATTCTGTCGGTGAATTTGTAAAATCAGTACCACCGTATAAACCTGTTACAACATCACCTAATGCATCTAATTTACCAGTGGCAAATCCTTTTGAATCACCATCGCTACCACCTTTTATAGCACTACGTATATTGTCATTAAAAACAGCAAAGTCTTTATCCTTTTGAGTGCCTTTTACAGTTGATATACCATTGTATATTTCATTGCTACCTGCTGTCCAAGGCTCACCATATACAATAATTGAATCATCAATTTCATGTTTTAATTCATAAGTAAGTTCTTCCATAGTTTGCAAATCAATCAGACCCATTAAATCAAATCTAAATCCATCTACATTGTATTCAGTTGCCCAATACTTCACAGAGTCTTTTATGTATTTTCTAACCATTGGTCTTTCTGTAGCTACTTCGTTACCGCAGCCAGAACCATTTGTAAAACTACCTCGGTCATCTGTTCTATAGAAATAACCTGGTACGATTTTATTAAACGGTCCTTCGTCCACACTGAATGTATGGTTATAAACAACATCCATTACCACTCTTAAATCAGCATCATGCATCGCTTGTACCATTTCTTTGAATTCTACAATACGCGCATATGGATCCGTCGGATCACTTGAATAAGAACCTTCTGGAACATTATAGTTTTGAGGATCATATCCCCAATTAAATTTTGGTTTAGAAGAAGTTGCATCATCTACAACCAACTCGTCTACAGTTTTAAAGTCATACACCGGTAATAGATGTACATGAGTCACTCCCAATTCCTGAATATGATCAATACCAGTTGACTGACCATTATAAGTCGTACCAGTTTCAGTAAAAGCCTTATATTTTCCTTTGTTGGTTGCATTGGACTCCGAATCAATCGAGAAGTCTCTAACATGTAGTTCATATAAAACCATATCAGATTCATCAACGAAGAAAGGCTTTTCTTCTGTCCAATGTGTTGGTGAAGCGACACTAAAATCTATAATCGCGCCACGTTGACCATTTGCAGATGTTGCTTTTACATACGGGTCTATGGCATAGTTTACTGTACCGTCTGCAAACTCAACTTTATACATGTAATACTGATTATTCAGATCACCTGATAACGTTGAAGTCCATACGCCATTATCTGCTCTTGTCATTAAGTTTTCTGTTCCACCGGTATAATCTGTAACAACACCATCCACATAAGTACCAGCAGTATTATATGTTGCAACAGATACAGCTGTGGCGGTCGGCGCCCATACTTTAAATGTACTTGAAGTATTTGAGTACGTCACACCTAAATCATTCGATGTATATAGATATTTTGTATCATCTAAGACACGTCTCATAGAAACAGATTCGGCATTAAACGAATCACTTCTAACAGTATAAATCTTTCTAACATCAATAGTAGATAAATCTTCCACATGAAGTGTTATTTTGTTATCAGCAGTTTTAGAAACAGTCGATGCAACAACCTGATCTCCATCGTAAAGTTTAAAACTAGAAACCTCTTCATCTGTAACGGGATGTGTTAACATCACATTTATATTACTATTTTCATCAAAATTAGCTTGTAATACCTTTTTATTGATATCCACTTGATTTCTTGAAGTATAAACAGTAGAATCGCCTTCAATAATCCAAACTTCAGTTACATCTGTACCATTTATATGAATATCACTTTCCTGATAAGACCAATCTGATTTTCTCGGTAGAATATTGATGTGATCGTTGGTTGTTTGAAGAGACATTTGCATAAAATCATTTTGTAATCCTTGATTATATCCTATGGCCTGTCCGTTTTCTCCATCGTACCAATACCACAAATCATACCCACTATAATTTCCATCGTATTTATAATAATTAACTATAAAAGTATTCATTTTTTCTACAACTTCAAATGTCATTTCTACTTGATGATCAGAGTAGTTAGCAACCACCACAATATCATCTAAAACAGAACCCACTTGAGCTGTCAATTGATCACCTACAAGATCAATCCCTGAATAGTTATCTTTTAAAGTGTATGTTGAAACCACATCAGAACTTTGACCATCCATAAAATATTCTGTAGATAGAGTAACTGAATTGCCCTGTTCTATTGTTTTATTTGATTTAAATTTTAAACCGTCTACCCAAAATGCTGAGTTTCCATCGGCTTCAAGACTGTTCAATTGATCTGTAAATCCATTATCCCACGAACCTGATACTGGGAAATACTTGTATTGATAATTACCAGGAAGAAGATCTAGAGTTAATGTAAAATAACCACTGTTATTTTTAGTCATTGCTATACCAGTATTATCCCATCCATTAGGAGAACCAACCAAATTCAAAGTTCCCCCATCATGAACCGCATTGAACTGAACTCGTTTACCGTTGATAATAGGGCTCTTCAGTGCTGATTTAAAGTTCAACACATAATGGTCACTTGAAAGAGTCGAGCTTGATACAGCACCATCATCAAGTGTTAAAGAATAGTCCGTATAAAGTTCCAAAGTCGGCAATGTTACTGTTAAAACTTGATCTGTAAAATCCGCATTAAAACCAACTGATGGTGTCACAGATATTTTACTGACATCAATACTTTGAATCACTTTATTAAATGTAAATGAAACATCAGTTGTCTCAACTTCAGTAGCGTTGGTTAATGGTGTTGTACTTGATATAAACAAAGTATCTACAACTGGTGCATTTACATGAACGGCTAATGAAAGTGGTTCGCTTAGCACCCCATATTTCTCATAGAGGAAGTTAAACTTAAGGTCTTCTCCTTCATAGTCACTTAAAGTTACACCTGGAAAAATACTTGAAGTAGACGTAACCGCACTTGGATCAGATCCGTCACTAGTCATTTCGTATCTGAGAGTTGCTGCAGAACCAGATATGATAATAGAATCTGAACTTTCTAAACTGTCACCATCAGTTACATTCGCTTCTGGTGTCTTTAGATCAAGAGAAGTAAACAAGTCTTTGTTCGATAGATTTAAGTATACATCTACTGATAAATCTTCTTGTAAAGGATTGGTCAGAACAATATTCCCTCCAGTTAAAGACTCGCTCCATTCAAATCCCGGAGCTGGATTGAAGATAATTTTATACTCAACAGTCTCCTCTGAAGCCAAAGAAATAGTTGCTTTCAATATATTTTTTGATCCATTAATGAACTGCATCGTCGTTGGTGACAATAGAGGATCCCATTGACCGAGTGCATCTTGAGAACCAACAATCTTAGCTTCAATACCATTTGGATAGTTTATACTATCAATTAACATGTTCAATTGTTCATAATATGTAAAAATAACATCTTGAGTCGAATCAATCGCAATCGATTTGTTTTCGTTTGTTCGATAACTCAACCAATCAGATTGGTCATGACCTTTATAGGCTTGAGATACATCTCCGTTCAAAGTAAATGTATTTTGCCATATGTATGGTTCTACTTGATTCAAAGAATAAGCGCCCTGATCCCAATTACCATCAAGACCTCTTATCTCAATTGTGTTATTGCTGCTCTCAACAGCATATGTCATCGAACTCATAGATGTAAATAACATCACAAAAACCATGATTAATGACAATAGTCGTTTGTTTTTCATAATACCCCCCTCAGGCAATCGTTTGCATAAAATACATAAAAAAAATAATGGTTATCTTCTATTATTATGTATATTTATCATTTTTTTCTCTAATCACATAGTATTCATGCAATACTAGTGCAACCGTTTGCATTTATTTTATCAAATATTTTCTGAATATTCAAGCAAAATCATCTTATCCAATACCTTATTTTAAAGAAATTGGTTTCAAACTCTTAAAGAAAATATAATTTCTTTTATTACATTTTCCACTCTATTAAAAGAAATGTTGTACTACCGACGACGTAATCAAAAGGATTCCTTTAAGGAATTTATCCAACAACTCATATAAATAACAGCTGAATGTAACGCCCTATTTTGGGTATATAACAAATATAAGAGGTGATTGTTATGACCGATGATAAAAAGCTGACTAAAGAGGAAAAACAAGAAATAGCAGATAAGAAAGAACAATATGAAGATTACTGTAAAGAAATTGAAGCTAAACTGCGAAAAGCAGAAAGACATACATGGATGGTTAAAGATTTGGATTATTTACAACAATAATAAAAAGAGACAATCTTTTATAAGATTGTCTACAGTCTGAGAGAAGGTATGATACCTTCTCTTAATCAAAGCATATGCTTAAATATTAAAAGTAGTATACATAAATTAGCTCTTCTTGAATTCAGTAAAGAAACAACAGCTGCAGCATATATTTAAATTATTCATGTTTGCCTTAATTGATAACATCATAATCGCCTCCACTTTTTTAGATGGCTTGTCCATCTGAAACCCATTCTAAATCATTTATTTCAAAAATACGATATCCTTTCAGAAAATAGTATACTGATTTAGCATCGATTAATTTTGCATGTCAACTCCTTTGTTTTTTCAGTGCTTCTAAGGCAAATAATTTTTCAATAATCACAAAAAAAACTGTAGTATCAACTACAGTTTACAAAGACATAATCATTTTTTTAACATCGTTTAAGTCTTTTTTTCTAATCAACTCTCTTAATGTCTCAATCAACTCACAATTATTTATTTTTCTGGAACGTAAAATAATCTCAAACAAATCAGAGTCGTCATGAAAAACAAGATTTAAGATATCATCGAGTAGTTCTATTTGACCTTCTAACTTCCCTTCCGCCTTTGCATCGTTAATATGTTGTTCATTATACATAACATTCACCTCAACTTATCTATTAATGTTATTTCATTTATACCCATGATTTGAATTGAAAATCAAACAAGAAAAAAAAAGACAACAACATTTCTGAAGTCATCCATTAATCCATAGAACTTTCAAAACCCGACTGAAAATATTCTTACTTACATATCATAATCTAGTAGAACCGCTCTTACCGGGCTACCGTCTGCTCCTTCTATTTTAAGAGGCAGTGCTATAAGCTCATAAGTGCCTTCTGGTACATCGTTTAATACCAATCCCTCAATATTATAGATATCACACTTATATAATGTCTGATGCGACGATAACGTCTCTACATTGTATATATCAACACTTGGTGAGTCTAAGCCAATCAGTTTCACTCTATGATCTTTTAAGAAGTGTATTAACTCGACTGAGATACCTTTAAAATCATCATCCCATATCGTTTCATCCATATGATCAGATGTCTTAAACAGTACGCGTTCTTCGGTAATTTTGACTTTAAGATCACTGATTTCAATGTGTTTACCTTTGGCATGTGTCACATCAATCACTTGACACTTTCCAATATAATTTTTTAAGTCATGTTTCTCTATCGACTTACCATTTGTATCATAATGCCAATGTGCATCCACATGTGTGCCTGTATGTAAACTTGCGGTAATCCAAGAAGAATGCCCGGTCATATCTTTCAACTCAAAAGACGATTCATTTCTTTCATACTCTTTATCACCAGGCCAAACCTTTAACGCTTTATTGATTGTTTTTGTTATATCATAAATTTTCATATGCACCTCCATCATTTAAAATAATTATACATTAAAACTGAATTGTATGAGATGTATACTACTATTAAAAATAAAAAATGCTGATTAAATCAGCATTTACTTATTCTCATATGATTATAAATCTCTTGTTTTTGTTGTACCTAAAATCGGCATAATCTGTTTATAGTTCGGACATAACTTTCCAACCAAGCGCCAGAAAGATCTATCATGATTTAAATGTTCTAAATGACATAACTCATGTATAACGACATAATCAACGGCTTCAATAGGAAACAACATCAACTTCCAATTGAAGGTCAAGTTTCTCATTGAACTACAGCTGCCCCATCTCGATTCATGACTTTCTATTTTAAATGATTTATATTTGGTTTTTATTTGTTTTTGATGCAGTCTCAACTGTTTATCGATGACTTTTTTTGCTTCTCTCTTATAAAAAGTCTTCAATGCTTTTGTAACATCAACTTCGTCTGTTTTTGATGTCAAACACTTAAAGGTTTTTCCATCAAATTGTATTACTTCTTTTTTTATAGTTTCATCTATAGCAATAGTTAAAGGATATAAGTTCCCTAAGTATCTGCACTGTGGTTGACCTTGTGACATAGTTCTCTCCAATCCTACAATTTCTTAATAAAGCATCTTGAGTAGTTTACCATGTCATCATACATCATACAATCATTTCTTGAGAATAAATGATCTTATAACAAGAAAATCTCAGAGAGAAATTTCAAGACACGCGTGATATAATGACGTTCTATCAATACTTATACAACTAAAAAGAATGCCTATCCTTTGATATACATTCTTTCATTTCATTATTAGACAGTTACATATGCCGATGTAACTTTTTAATGATGTCACCTTATTTAATTGGACACACGCCATTCACACAATCGCTGTCAACATCTTGACTCATAACATTCAAAGCTTCATCTAATACTGAACCAACTCTTGGTGTTCCATTGATTTCACTGATGTTATGTCTTGTTCCCTCATCTGTGAACACATATGGATAATTAATAAATTCAATTTTCATTTTTAACCCTCACAATACATTGTATTTGCCTTTTCTATAATCAAGAATACCACTAAATATTGTGTAACAACAGTCTTGACTTTTCACCAGAAATTTGACTCTTTGTATTTAACTAGCTCTCAGCTAATGATAATATTTTTGAATCCTTTCTAGTGATTTTCTTTATAACTATCCAAGTGTGTTTTATCTAAATAATGAGAATTTTTCATTATTTTTATCCTTATTCAACTTAATTAAATTAGAAGAAATAAACAATGCATTACTGGTTGTATTGTATATGAATTACTATTATACATAAATACAATCGACTTGAATTGATTCTCAAAATACATTCACATCAGTAACATCTTATAATTATCACTTCAGATATTTAAGCTATCTTTTCATATAGGCACCTGAATAATCTTGTTCCGATTCATCCTCACAAGAGGTCAATAATTCCATAAAAAAACTACTGTTAAAGCTTTTGATTTCATATCATTCTTATACTTTACAGATAAATAATTGGTTTCAAATGGGAACATTACTCATTTTCATTGGTTACTGAAATGATTTATAGGTTTTATAGTGGGTAGATATTTAATGGAGGTATCCTTATGAATATGTACATTGATGAGTTGGTTTCAAAAGTAAAACTTCTTGAAGAAAAATTAGGATTCTATGCTAATTATAATATCCTAGAACCCTTTGATGTAGATACCTATGATATTGTAGATGTCAATAAAGCAGCAAGGATTGTTGGGAATTTTCTTTCATTGAATAATATCGAAATTCTAGTGAATTACAAAGAACAGGATAAAACAGGCGGGCATATTGATCTGTCTGATTTGACATGTGTTGTAATTGATATCACACCAGATATAAAAGGATCTCCAGAAACACTTCTTTCAATCTTAAGTCATGAACTGACACATCTATACCTTGCAACACATAATATGTATATTGGTCATTCTATTATCAATATCTATGAGAATGAAGTCTTTACAGATATAGCAGGTCAATATCTCGGATTAGGAAAACTCATTTTGAACGGTAATACCATGATCAAGAATTTTGATAAAGGTCCGAAAGCTATCCACTATGGTTATTTGACTTATGATCAAATGGTTTTTACTTATAACTTGATTTGCTCTATGCGAAAAATAACATTAATGGATAGATTGACTGGTTTAAAAGACTCCATTAAAGAATACATTACCGAGAATTTTAATATACGTCATAAATACTTTGATCTTGAGTACCACCAGGAAGACTATCAGGAAGATATAATTCATGATGAAATTATTTTTTGGGAATACATGTTATCAAAGATAGATCATCTATCATCCATACAAAAAGAATTAGAAGAACTATTATTCGGAAATGTAAATGACATCATGAATCATAAATTACACTTTTATGAAGATTACCACAATAAACTCAAACAGATGACAGAACCAAACGACATCCACAATCCATGTATCAAATATCTTGATAAACTGATATTCAATAAAATGTATCAAGACTTTAAAAGGGACTCTTTAGAACTGATTGAAAAGGTCAATCAGCTGGAAACCGATCTCTCTGTTTTATTGTCTTATGTCAATAAAAGATCCAGTAAATATAAATCACTAAGCCATAATAACCCTGACGAAAAAAAATAACAGATATTAAATTTTTTCTTTGCTACAGTTTATAAAAACACAATAAAAAATCCTTATAATAACAGTTACATCACTGTTCATCATAAGGATTTTTATTTAACATATTAGAATGAGTCGATTAAACTTGTAATTTTCAGTTGAGATAATAGTTCCTCATATGTCAGTGGTTTTAATAATTTATTTTTTGAGATTTCTATCACTTTTTGTTTGTTAGGTAACAGATCAAAAAAATTGTCTGAACAAACAAAATCATCGTATTTTAAGTCTACTTGTACATATTTCGAAAAGGTATCAGATGATATAATAATTGAATACGATTCCTCATATTCTAACAGTTCAAAACTAATGGTACCTTTCTTTAATTCAAGGGTTTTAAACTTTGTAAAAACAACTGTATTCTCACTTACAACTTTGCCATCTACTTCAAAATCATAAGACAGATAATAATTTCTTCTTTCCATTTCATTAGACAAATACATTTTAAAGTCCAAATCAATTAGTTCTGTAGCTGTAAGAGCATCCGTTACTATAGCTTCTTTTCCACTGCTGACTACAGTTCCATCCAACTTACAGAATTGCCATGAATAGACACCAGAGATTTTTTCTTTAGTCTCATTTGTTAAATGAAGTGAAACGTTAGTTTCTTCTTCATGAGCTGATATTAAAACTGGTGCAAAGAACTTCTTTGCATAATAATGAAGCGCTTTCCATCTACCTTCATAATCAATACTTGCCCAAGATGCAACTTGCCAGCAGTCATTCAATTGCCAATAAATAGCCCCCATACAACGACCGCGATGTCTTCTCCAATGTTCTACACCATATTTAATACCTTCAGCTTGTATCAACTGAGAGACATAAAGTAAACTTTCAAAATCTTTTGGATATCTATAGTTTTCGGAAATGTAATGCAAAATCTTACCATTACAAGATTTATTCTTTTGATGGTTCTCCATGACTGGTGAAAATATATTTCTATCTTCTTCAATTGTTACACTTTCCAATGTTTTCAAACATGGAAAAGATTGTAAACCAAACTCAGACATAAATCTTGGATAGTAGTTTCTGTAATCAGTAAATGGTTTGTTCTCATGCCAGACTCCCCAATAGTGCATATCACCTATATGATCAATATTCGGATCGGTAAAATCCCCTTTTGAAGACGGTGATGATGGCCAGTAAAACCTAGTAGGATCTTCTTCTTTTAAAACACTTGGAATTATCTCATGATATTGTCTTAAATAATCTCTTCTATTTTTAGGTGTATCAGGTAACCAATCGTCACTTAATCCCCATTCGATTTCATTATTCCCGCACCACATAGCTAAAGATGCATGATGCCTTAATCTCCTGATATTATCTCTAAATTCTTGTTTGATATTGTCGACAAACTCATCAGTTAAATCGTATAATCTACAGGCAAACATAAAATCTTGCCAAACCAATAACCCTAGTTCATCACATTTATCATAAAAGCTATCATCCGGGTAATAGCCACCACCCCAAACTCTAACACAGTTAAAATTCGCTTCTATACACTGTTCTAATAAATGACCTGTTTTCTCTGCAGATCTTCTACTCAAAATACTATCTTCAGGGATAAAATCTGCTCCCATCAAGAAAATAGGTAATCCATTGACTACAACTTCAAATGATTCCCCCCATTGATCTGGTTCTTGTTTTATATCTATCGTACGAAGACCATACTTCAGTTCGTTTTGATAAACGACTGCACTTGGGCTTATAATTCTAATTGCAACCGAATACAGTGAAGGCTCACCAAAGTTGTTAGGCCACCATAACTCGGGATCATCAATCGTTAAAGTTGTTGTAATCTCTTGACCTGTGTATTGACCTTTAACAACTCTACTCTTTCCCTGTGGACTGTTCAATACAATTTCGAAAGTAAAATCATTTCGTTTGATAATCCATTCATTTTTTATTATGAATTCTAAATCTACTTTATTATCATAATGGATCTGATTGATGATTATATCTTCTACTTTTACCTCATCAACACCTTCTAAATAGATATCTCTCCATATACCTACATCAGGTAATTTCGGCCCCCAATCCCAACCGAACATCGAGTGAGCTTTTCTTAAGTAATATATCCCTTGTAATGAATCTTTACCTTTACATATCGGTTTAATCGCATGTTGATCCTCAACATACTTAGCAGGTGCATCAAACTCAATTCGTATATCATTTTGAGATACGACTAAATAGTCTTTCACGTCAAATTCATATCTTCTATGCATATTATTGGTTTGTGCAATCAAGTGGTTGTTGATATATACAGATGAAAGTGTATCTAATCCTTCACAGACCAAAACAACTTTCTGATGACTTAACAACTGCTCATCCACATCAAAGTCTCTAGAATAGGTATAGTCTTTATAAGACAGCTTCAGCGCATCCTGTTCGTTTTCTCGATAGAAAGGATCCTCTATCAGTTGATTTGTTAATAAGTCTAGATACATACTCCCTGGTACGGTACCATTACATTTAATATCCAATTCATTATTTTCTAGTAACCAAGTGCCATTTAAAGAATTTTTCATAACTTCTCCTTTCAATACCCTTAGTATAATAAATAAAAAACAACTTAGCTTTTCTTAACTTGCTAATCCGTTCCTTTTTCTTGCGCTCTATATGATGTTGGACTTTGTCCTGTTATCTCTTTAAATGCTTGACTAAAGCTTTTGACTTGTTTGTAACCCACTTCATATCCAATTCTAGTAATTGATTCTTGGGTTTCAATCATCATTTTTTTTGCAAGTTGTATACGTTTGTTCTTTACATAGGCATGAATTGTTAATCCTGTCATCTTCTTAAAAAATCTTACAAAGTGATAACGGCTGTAATTGAAGTATTCTGCAATTGACTCAACAGACAAGTCTTCTTGATAATGATTATCCAAGTAATCCATCACTTGATAAATCTTACTGATGGTTAGTTGATTCTGAGTGGTTTCTTTCATATTGTAATCTGTGAGTTCCATATGCCTTAAAAGATAGACCATCAGAGAAGAAAGTTCTGATATTATCATGGTTTGATAACCCAATGACTGTTGATCAAACTCCTTTACGATAGAATCAATTGTTGATAAAATTCTTGGGTGATTCTCTAAATCCTTTGAACTAAAATACGGATTTGAGATTCTTCTGTATCGATATATTTCCATCAGAGACTCAATCATACTAAGACCAAACTGAAATACAATAAATGTTTTTGTGTTTTCATCGGTTTCAAAATAATGAGCTTCACCACTTTGGATTATCAAGAAATCTCCTTGATTCAATGTAAATAATTTGTTATTTATACCCACACGTGTTTGACCCGATATAATATAGACCAATTCCATTCTTTCATGCCAATGATTGCACATCTCGATTTGACTCGCATGCCATAACATAAATGGAAATTTCTCATCCATTGGACTCATTTCATAAATCATATGCTTTCACCACTTTTAATATATGCCTTAACAGAACACCCTATTTTATTTCGGAATATCTTTGAAAAATACTTATAATCCGAAAATCCGACTTTATACGCCAATTCATACACTTTCAAGTATGGCATTTCTTTTATAATACGCTGAGACATGTCAATACGATAATCCAATATCCATTCACTTAAGTTTTTACCAGTATCTTTTTTGAAGAGTTTTGACAAATAATCACTTGATATCTTAACTCTATCTGCAAGATCAACTGCTTTTAATTGCTCATGTACATGTCCATGAATATATTTCATGGTTTCTGAAACATAATAATCGTAATCACTAAAATCTTGTGTGTCATGAACCATATTTTCTTTTATCTTCAACACCTCTTCTGTTAACTTCTTAATACCTACAGGCTTCAGAAGGTATGCATCTACTCTATATTGAATTGCAGTTCTTGCATACTCAAAATCATTGTACCCACTTAAAATAATGATATGTACCGTTGATCCCATTTCTCTTAGTTTCTTACATAGTTCCAAGCCACCCATAATTGGCATTCTTACGTCGGTTATAATGATATCAACTTGATGTATCTTCATAACCTCTAATGCTTCCTCACCATTGCGCGCTTTACTGACTTCAATATTATAACTGCTCCAATCAATGACTTTTACAATACCTTCTCTTATTACTTTTTCATCATCTACTATCAAAATTCTCATATGATCATCCTTTGTCTAACGATAACTCGGGTACCCACTACAACTTCATTATCATACTTAATACCATACTCATTACCAGAGTACAGTTTTATTCTTTCATTTACATTTTGAATCGCAAATATGTTATCTGATGTATGATCTGAATTGAGACATGCATTTAATGATTCTGCATCAACTCCAATACCATCATCAATAATTTCATATATAAGACTGTTGTTTTTTACATAAGCTTTGATTCTAATACTCCCAGTGCCACCATTTTTTTCAATTCCATGATAAACGGCATTTTCTACAAGTGGTTGAATCACTTGTTTAATTACTTTTAATGACAAGACTTCTTTAGAGGTCTCAACTGAAAAATCTATGGTCTCGCCATATCTAACCGTTAGAATATAAATATAATTTTCCAAATGCATCATTTCTTCTTCTACAGTGGTTTCACCTTTCCCATCATTTAAGCTTAATCGAAACATTGATGATAATGCATGAACCAATTCTGATGTTTGTTCTGCTGATTCTCCAAGCGCCATCCAGTAAATCGTATCAAGTGTATTGTATAAGAAATGAGGATTAATCTGAGCTTGTAATGCTTTCAGTTCTGATTCCCTTTGTTTTATGGTACTTTCATATACCTGAGTTTTAACAACCTTCAAACGCTGAGACATTTGGTTTAAACTTTCTCCTACCAATGCAATTTCATCATCACCTTTGACATCCATGGTAATATCAAAATTTTCATTCTCAACTTCTCTCATTATTTTTCTAACCTGTTTAAGCGGTTCAAATATTCTTAAATATACAAGACTCATCAATAATTCGATGACAATCACACAAATTATAATACTGCCAAGTGTATATTTCAATATAATCTTATTGTCTTTCACCAGTGAAGCGATTGGTATCTTATGTACCAAAATCCAATCTACTTTGTCAAATTTATAATAAGTGACAAGTTCATCATCTGACTCAAAGTAACCACTTTTTTTCTTGGAATTAGTTAATGACAGTCTTTTGATAACATCATTAGAACTATCATTATTAGTAGCAATTACTCGACTGTTGTTATCGATCAAATAGAAATAATCTTTTTCAGCCGTTTGATCTCCTAACATATCTGTTAAAACACTTCTTTTGACATTGATTCTGAAAAAGCCTAAATCACGACTTAAATTCTTATAATCTTTCAACATTCTAGAAAGAGATACGACTTCTATTTTACTGCCATTAAAGTGTCCTAATGTTTCATAGGACCACGTCGCACCCCCATTAAGTTCCATTAGAATTGACTTATCTTGCTCAGTAAACTCATAATAACTGTTCTTACTATCCAACTTAATGCCATTGTTTCCATCCAGAGATATGGAATATATATTGTCTTTAAAGTGTGTTAAATCTGTTAGATAGGTTGAGAGTTCAAATGCTTCATCTAAAAATTTATCACTTATATTTTCCTCTTCCATATTTAAATACTGCCGTACCGTTTGATCACGAATCATATCTAAAGAGTTCTGATGAATCTGATTCAAAACATTTTCTATTCGTTGTCCAGTTTGTTCTACTGTCTTTAAATTCGAATCACTAATCCTAGATTTAATAATTTGTGATGATTTTATATATGAATAACTTCCTAATAACAGCAGTGGTAAAACCACGATTAAAAAAGTTAATCTGGTAATTTTTTTATGTAGTTCCCCTTTAAATTTAAACATAAAAGACCCCCTTATCATCATATAACTATATTTACAATATTTAAATAGAATTTTACTTTTACATCGTATTTGAAGATATTATATCCTATAATTGATATATTTATTACAATTATTATGCCATATAATGAATTTAAGATCGGCCAATCTTACAACTTAATATAATAGGAGGTATTACATTGAAGTTTAAAAATAGAATTATTACATTGATATTAATCTTTACTTTAATCATGACATTCACTGCTTGTGATTCAAATGAGGTCAATGAATCAACTGAAACGACAAAAGAAGAAATGATAGAATTAAAATTTATAGGTACTGAAAGTCGAGATAATTACGACTCTGATGCAAGAGTTAAAGCATATTTTGATGCTATAGAATTATTTGAAAAAGATTACCCTAATGTAAAAATAACACATGAAAGTATTCCTCATGATGCGTATCAGCAAAAAGTTCAAGTGTTGTCTGCAGCCAATGAGTTGCCTGATCTATTTGATGTAAAAGGATCATGGAATAAAAATATGGTTAATAACGGACTTGTGGCAAGTTTAACACCATACTTAAATGATAATAAGGCATGGGCAGATACAATAAAGCCTAACACCAATATTAATTTTACTATTGAAGATGAAGTTTATGGTTTATCAGTTGAATCTGGCGGATCTACATCACTAGTATTTTATAATGAAGCCATCTTCAAAGAATGTGGTATTGATGAATTTCCAGCAACAGCTGAAGCATTTTATGAGGCTATAGATAAAATAAATGCAAAAGGTTATACACCTATCAGCATGGGTAACAAAGGTAAGTGGTTAGCGGAGTCTTGTTACTTAAGTACTATTGGCAATCGTTTTACAGGAACAGAATGGACTAGAAGCATTATAGATAATAAAGGTGCAAAATTTACCGATCAAGCATTTATTGATGCTTTAGCGTATTTCCAAAGTTTAGCTGACAAAGGCGCTTTTAACTCAGACTTAAACTCTATAGATTACAAACAACAACGTGTACCATATTACAATGGTCAAGCCGCTATGTTTGTAGAAGGCTTCTGGGCAATCAGCGCAGTTATAAACGATGCGCCTGAAGAAATCTCATCAAATACAAAAATTGCTATTTTACCAGATGTTGATAATGGTCTTAATAATGCTTCTATGATCTCAGGTGGTGCTGGCGGTTGGGCAAAATCTATGAACGCTGGTTTATCTGACGAGAAAAAAGAGCTTATTGCCAATTGGTTTGAATACTATATCAGCGAAGAAAACGCAACCCTACTTTACAACGAAGGTATTATTCCTGGAATGGAAAGTACTTCTTACGATGAAGAAAAATTACACAGACTTCAACTCGATTATTATGAAATCATGGATAACATTGTACCATGTGAAGTATATGACTTAACATTTAATCCTGCAGTTGAAGCTGTTCTGGAAAGTGGTTTACAAGAACTCTTAATTGGTATCATATCACCTGAGGAATTAGCCGAACGTATTCAAGAGGAATACGAGAAAGTTAGCGTCGAAGAATAAACTTATATGCTCATTATCAGTTTACTGTGATGAGCATTCATTTTACTAGAAAGGAGCCCTCAACTATGGGATCAATCATATTTAGGAAAAAAAAGAGCACCTTTCTTCTCTTTTTACTTCCCGGAGTAATATGGTATTCATTTGTTACAATTATTCCGCTGATAACTTCATTTAGTTATAGCTTTTTCAAATGGTCAGGTGGACCTAATAAAACCTTTATAGGTTTAGATAATTTTAAAATGTTATTGCAAGATGAAATATTCTGGCAGGCTTTTAAGAACAATCTGTTAATCACCTTATTATGCGTCATTGGCCAAATTGGTTTTGCTCTAATCATCTCCTCTTTGCTCAGCACCAAATTTGTTAAATTTAAAAATATTCATAGATCGGTTATCTTCTTCCCTGTTGTGCTCTCAACCATCATTATCGGATTCATATGGACTATGATGTACAACAAAGATTATGGCATCGTCAATTGGTTCTTACAATTCCTCCATTTAGACTTCCTTATCAAACCTTGGTTGGATGATCCGAAGATCGTTATGTTATCAATCAGTCTTCCTATCATATGGCAATACATTGGTTATTACATGGTTATCATTATGGCCGGCATGACTAACATCTCAAATGAAGTATTTGAAATGGCTGAAATTGATGGTGCAACCGGTTTTAGGAAATTAATACACATTACATTACCACTATTAAAAAATACCATCATGGTTTGTATTATGCTTTGTATTGCTGGGAACATGCAGGTTTTCTCACATATATTTGTTATGACGAGCGGTGGACCTGGAACAAGTTCTATGGTTATGGCTATGTACTCTTATGAAAAATCTTTTTCTCAGTACCAACTTGGCTATGGTAGTGCCATTTCTATTGGTATTTTAGTTGTCAGTTTGGCAATGGTATTTATAAGTAGAAAGTTATTAGGAGGGAAAAATGATGATACAGCATACTAGGAGAAGAGCTCTTTTAAAGTTCACTTCAAATACACTCACAAATGTCTTTTTAATCGCATATTCAGTATTTTGTATTTTCCCTATCATCTGGATGATACTGTCATCTTTTAAGAGCTCAGCGGAATTCAACGCCGACATTATGGCAATGCCTACTAGCATTAAATTTTCTAATTACATTGATGCCTTTAAAACAAGTAATATGGGATTATATTCTCTGAACAGTTTTTTTAATGCTTTGGTTTCTACTGTAATTGTATTGTTCTTGGCATTTATCATAGGATATTTTTTAGCAAGATTTAGCTTTACAGGCAAGAAGTTTCTAACTGCATTTTTTATGTTTGGTATGCTGATACCAATCCATGCACTATTGGTACCAACATTTATCTTATTTAAAAAATTGAATCTATTTGATCAACGTTTCACTTTAATAATTCCTTATGTTGCCTTTGGTTTACCGATTGCAGTATTTCTATTTACCAGTTACATCAAAGGGATACCAAAAGAACTCGAAGAAGCTGCTATTATCGATGGTGCAAGTTTCCCTAAGATACTGTTTACCATCATATTCCCTGTTTGTAGACCAATCGTTTTAACCATTGGCATCTTACAATTCTTCAGCAAATGGAATGAGTTTCCTTTTGCATTGGTACTCGTTAACAGTGAAAAATACAAAACTATACCGATAGGACTTCGAAACTTTAGCGGCCAATATGCTACTAATTATCCCCTATTAATGGCAGGTCTAGTGTTAGCTATCATACCGGTTATTCTTATTTATGTCATATTTAATAAGAAAATCATTGAAGGTATGACAACAGGCGCTGTAAAAGGTTAAAGTTCAAAAAAGTAAGTGAAACACATTTCTGTGTCACTTACTTTTTTGTTGTTATTAACCGTTTATATTTTCATTATCTTATCCAACCATGTTATTTTATCTATCAGCTGCCATGAAATTATGCTACAGATATATCCAATGATAATCGCTGCAATAATATCGCTTGGAAAGTGAACAAATAGATACATCCTTGAAAACGCAACTAAAGCTGCAATGGCAAAAGTCGGTATATAGATATTGATCTCATTCAATCTAAGCTTTTCTTTTAGTAACACAAACGCTACTGCAAAGGAAGCCGTTGTATGACCTGAAGGGAAAGAATAACTATCAGGTTCTTTTATCAATAAAACAATATCTCTGTAATTATACGGACGTGCCCTTTCAACGATGTTCTTCAATAATCCATTTGTAATAATAACACCTAGTACAAAAGCTAGAGAACAGATTATTCCGATTCTTCTTGTTTTAGGATATACAAGCAAAGCAACAATCATCAGTATCCAAAGCAATCCATAATCACCGATATGAGTAAAGAATAACCATATCTTATCACTAAGCGGGTTCCCTAATAACTCTTGTATTTTATCTAATATCATTAACTCAAAATTTTGCAATTAAATTATTTAACCTCACTTCTTATTATTTATCTAGAAACAGTTCTAAAGTTTCATAACCATTATGATGACTTTCAGTGACTTCATTAAATAAACGATTATAAATATCAGAATGTTCTTTTTTTCTTTCAGCAAACATCTTTTTTGCTTCCATGGTATGAAGTCTGTCATCAATGTTCTTAAGTTCTAAATGATACCCACTAAAAAATGATGATTCTTTATCCTGTTCAGCAGATAAAATAGTTCCAGATTCAGCCATTGAATACAACTGTTGTGATGCAATACCAGAATAAGCAATATATCTAGCAATTCCAATCGCACCCGAAAGATCTAATTTATCAGCATCAAATACAATCTTAGCCTCAATACTTTCGGGTAACATATTTAGTCTATAAGTATGAGTTATAATGCAGTCCTTTACACGATTGGCTTTACTTTTAGACCAACCGGTTGAGATTAAGAACTCATATGCCAATTTACCACCTTCATCAGAATGGTTTGATCCTGTTTCATTTAATTCTAAATTTCTTCCTATATCATGTAATAAACATGATGCAATTAGAATATCCTTATCAACATCATACTTTTTACTGATTTCTAGTGCATTATATAACACTCTATAGATATGCCCAGCATCATGAGCAACATCACATGTCTCCATACATGAGAGCATATATTTTTCAATCTTCTTATAGTTAACTTTATTCATTGAAATCCCTTCAAATCTACTTATGAGAAATTAAATAGTCTTATATTCTTTTTCCAAACAATCAATCGGTCTAACTTCTTCTTGACTTGGCTTCTGTTATCATCTAAGAGTTCAATATGACATCTTGCTGCGATGGTTTCTACCACTTCATCTATCGTCATATTATCCGTTACAATATGTTCTTTGAAGTAATCATCACTTAATGCTGATACACATCTATCAATTTGTTTTGCAGCCCAAGAGTTTTTGCCATCACCTCTACGGTTTAATCGTTTAAGTAATGTAGAAGCACTAACTTTAAGTGTGAAATAACAAATCTTATGTTCCTCATTATTGACATGCTTTAAAATCTCTTCCATGTATTCTTTATTGGTTACTGTCATTGGTACAATTATAATGCCGTCATAATTTGTGCTCATGTACTCAAGCATTTTACTGTTAAATTCTCTCCACATGAGATAGCCTTGAAAATCACCAATTCCAATAGTCTTAGGTATATTATCTCTAATGTAAAATCCTGTTTTTTCAGGATCAAAAACATGCGAATTAGGAATTCGTTTATTCAATTCATATGCGGTTTGTGTTTTTCCACTCCCAAAAGCACCGTTTATCCAAACAATCATTATTGCCTCCTATCTCATACTTAAAAACTAGAAACCAGGTCAAATGAAGACTTTGATACATCCTGATATTCTTAGTTCTTATAGATTTTTAAAATCTTACGACTTGTTAACATTACCGTATTTTCTTTCGCAACCCATAAAATATTCAATGGCACCATCTAACTCATGGCGATCAAAATCAGGCCATAATAAATCTGTGAAGAATAACTCAGAATAGAATGTTTGCCAAGGTAAAAAATTACTTGTGCGTTTGACAGCACCTGTTCTTATCAATAAATCAACGTCTGGTATGCCACTCGTATCCAAATAACGTTCAAATATTTCTTCTGTAACATCGTTGATGTTCATGTCATTTTCTTGTAATTCCAGATAGAGTTTCTTTGCAGCTCTAACAATTTCATCTCTACCACCATAATTGACAGCCAACTGTACGCTCATTTTACGATTTAGTTCTGTTTTCATAGAGATGTCCTCTACAATATCGATACACTCCTGATCTAACTTAGTCGTATCTCCAATAATATTGACACATATCCCTCTATCAATCAGTTCTTGTTGTTTCATTTTCAGATACTTATTCATCAACATAAATATATGATCTACTTCTTCTGGCTCTCGTGTCCAATTTTCAGTTGAAAAAGCATATACACTTAAAAAGGGAATTTCCTCTTCAATACACCATTCCAATGTTTTTTCAAACGTTTTGATACCTTCATCATGTCCCATAAATCTCATCAAACCGCGAGATTCTGCCCATCGTCCATTACCATCCATTATGATTCCCAAGTGAGTTAGTTTATTCATTTACGAACCTCCATCCGTATTTAAAGACCTTCTTCAATATTTATAGTAAGAAAGTCTTCTTTGATTTCTAATGTTGTTTTTTATAAAGAATATAGAATCTCTATATGTTTTTTTAACTTAAATTAACTGTAATCATTCATCAATTATTCTGTCACTATAATACCATGTTTTGTTAAATTAGAGGGCATTAAGTTCTTATGAATTTGCTAATAACATTCCCTTAAGTATGATAAAACCATATTCTATTTGGTACCATTATGAGGTATACTAGGAGTTGGAGTCTGTATTAGAAGGTATTAGTTCATATTAAAGGGGATTTTAAAATATGGGAGTTAAACATACAAATAACGAAGCTGAACTCAACAATAAATATCGAGTTTTAAAAGATAATATAAAACTTCTGGTTATTGATAGAATACGTAAAGAACATCAATCCGAATATGAGAAAAACACTGATTTTGTTGCAGAATATATTAGAGATCATATAGGATTTGGACCACAAAAAAATAATGGCAACAGCAAATATAAAATCGAAGCCATCAAACAGAGTTTAAATGTTAACCCAAGTCAACCACCCTCTTTAAGATTCTTATTAGGTCTTTCAGAATTGTTTGATGTCTCGCTGGATTGTTTATTTAAACCAAACCATAGCTCACAGGAAGAAATTCTAGACGAAAACAAAGAAATTATTGAACCGATTTTGCATAATAGATATGAAAAGTACATGTTAAACGGGGCTCAGTTTTATCTTTATTTTCTTGATACAGAAAGATATATTGATATTGTCGAAGGTGAGTTACAGTTTATTAAGCCTAGTGATGAGAACATTGTGTCTACTAAACTGAAACTTTCTAGTTACAATAAAAACTATTTAGGTTCATTTGAAATCAGTAAGAATAGTTTCGTTGGTCAAATCGAATTGAAATCGACTGATTATACAAAAGATGAAAGTATCAATATTATGTTTATTGATCCATCTATTGAATCAACAGAACTTCTTGGAACTGTAGGTTATATGATTTCACAGTCTGGTGATCCTTTAAAAAAACCTTGTATCAATAAAGTGATTTTATCTAGAAAAAAAATCTCAGAAAAAGATATTGAATCAAGAAGATGGTTACAAGGGTTATTAAATATTACCTCTACTGGATTACTAATCGAAAAAGATAAATTTAAAGAACTATTAGAAACAAAAGCTGTCAATCAATCCTTAAAAGATTTCTTGAAAATCGAATACAAAGAACTTGTTTTCATTGATGATCCAGCTTTATGGCACAGAAGAATGTCAGATAGCATTCTAAATAAAAAAACAGAATTACAAGAACTCATCAGTTTATTACGTCAGGCATCAGTATCCGACAGTGTGTTTAAATTGACTGAAATAGATAATATCTTAGCATATGAATTTTTGATTAACTATGATATTCAATAGACATCCATAAATGTGGATCAAAACATGGTTAATCATCCTATCAAAAGACTGCCTATTAGAGCAGTCTTTTGTGTGGTTAAGTTTAAAATATTCTTTGATTCAGTGTCACTATACGTTATTTACAATACTAAAACTCATTTAGACACAATTTGCAAATCTTTTTATGATGAATTTCAACTAAATTCTCAGTTGACTTACAAAAGCTGCACATTTCTTCAACTTTTACTATTGTAATGTCACCATTCACTAACTTAATCCGAAGCTTATCTCCTGTTTCAATATCTAGAATTCTGGTTAACTCTTTTGGTATAGAGTATCTTCCCTCTTTATCTAACGATCTTACAATACCTAAAGATTTCATACAACCTCCATTTACATAATAAACCATATGTATTATATATCGGAAGTAAGATGCTTATGTTTAGTTATATTTATGTATTTTTGTAAAAACAAGAGACAACCATATCGATTCTCTCTTGTTTTTGATGTAACATTATTTATCTGTATTCATATCTTCCATTTCTTTTAATACCCAACTGACTCTCATTCTTTCACATGGCCCATCTAAGATATCATCATACTCATAATCTAATATAGGTCTATAATTTTCAAATAACGGCTCAGTTTTTCTGATGATATAAATATCTTCTTCTAGTTCAATAACACCATCTTCAATGTCTTCTAATAGTTCACTTAGTAATGGATCATAATTGTATTTATTCATTGTGTACTCCTTTTGCTGTGCTGTATAGAGTTATATTCTATCATAGTCTTTCATTCTATGATACAACCATTATCTTATTTTGAAATATTTGATACAGCAAATTTTCCTTCGAATAATTTTTGAAAGGCTACTAGAGTGGTTGGTAAAATCAAACAAGTAATGATATAACCAAAGACCATTTGAGAAACACTGACACCTCTTGCTAGAGCACTAACAGGTGTTATGTCACCATAACCTACTGTGAAATATGTTGTACTACTAAAGTATATTGCTGAAAATGATGCATCATTACCTATAACAAATGCGCTAGGATTATTAGACAATATATTCTCATAAATGTGAGAGTAGCTAAACACAACCGTTCCAATTAGTAAAAGAAATGCTAAAACAACATATAGTAATTTAAAGCCATTATGCCTTTTGTCTTTAGTTACTTTCAATTGATACATTTCTTTGATTACTAGAAATATATTAACAACCATTGCAGTAAATAACATGATTGCGATGATTACACTCAAACTTCCGACACTATTTTTTGCATTCATAAAAAATGTTGCAGAAACGAAATTAGTACTAATGGCTAATATGATGGTATTAATAATTTTAAAACTCAGGTTTAGAAAATATGGCATAATCCATAAACCAATAATCAAAACACCTTTGAATATCAGTGCGGTGTCAGTTGAGCTTTGATTGCTTATAATCATCATTAGTAAGACACACAAATATATTCCTTCCAAACGATATTTCCGTACATACGACATCATTTTACCCATACTTCATCTCCTAGTGTTTTAGTGATTCACATATCCTCTATCTATTAATACGATACTTATCTAAGTTGAGTCTTATTTAGTTATTATATATTATCCATGAAGGTGTTTCAATGTCACACTATTATTTCTGATATAATCGACAACTAAAAGTTTGAAACATACAGAGTAAGGATTAGTCACACTTGCTGAAAAAATTGGAGAAGCCAGTCAACTGATCTCAAATATTGGGATCAAACGAATCTACTTGCTTTAAATGCTGCAATTGAAACTACCTTTTCCTGATTTATAATCTTTACATGCTTTAACCTTAACTTTTTTGCTGAATATCGGTTTTCTTCCCATAAAAAATACCTCCAAGTAGAAATCTAATTTAATTAATTAGACTGTCTGCTTTGGAAGTATCATATCATTCAAGACATCAGCTTTTCGTTTATAAATTTCAGATTAGATAAAACAAGTTCTAATGTCCTTTCTTATGATGACTTGTCTTTTTAGCGGCATCTAAACTACCCATCATTCGTACGATTTTCTTTTTTTCAGCCAGTTTTGAATTTAGCTGCTCTCTATCGGTTGAATATTCAAGCTCTTTAAGCAGCTTTTTATAACTCAGTAATCTATCCATCGTCAAAGAGCCTTCTTCAATGGCTTGTTTTACAGCACACTCTGGCTCCTCGTCATGTTTGCAATCAGAGTATTTACATCTTTTTGCGATGGTAGAAATATCCTCAAAAGACGTTTCTACATCAGCGTGGAAAACCTGAATTTCTCTCATACCTGGCGTGTCTATGACTATGCCACCAGAAGGTAGTATCAACAATTCTCTATGAGTTGTGGTATGCCTACCTTTTTCATCTTTTCTGACTGGATTAACCTCCATTTTATCTTTATCAAGCAAGAGATTGATTAATGTTGACTTTCCGACACCTGACGAGCCTATAAATGCAATGGTCTCACGTGGTTTAATATTGGATTTAATAGCCTCCACTCCTTCGCCTGTTAAACCGTTCACTGTAAAGACTTCAACACCAAAAACGACTGATTCAACTTCAATTACTCTTGTTACAATATCATCACAGAGGTCAGTCTTTGTCAAAATGACAACCGGAGTAGCACCACTTTCCCAGGTTATACTCAAATAACGTTCCAATCTTCTAAGGTTGTAATCATGACCAAAAGCCATGCAAATAAATACCTTGTCTATATTGGTAGCAACTGTTTGTTCATCACTCTTCTTTCCAGCAACACTTCTAGAAAACGTACTTTTCCTAGTTAATATACCATGGATAATCGCATCTCCTTCAGCATCATTTTTACGATCTAAAAGCACCCAGTCTCCCACCTTTGGATAATCTGAAATATTATCAGCAGCATAACTCATTTTTCCTGAAATTCTCGCAGCAACTTCCCCTTCATCAGTCATCACCCTGTAGATGTTCCTATATTCAACACTGACTCTTCCGAGAAAGAAAGAAGAAGAATTCATCTTATACTCCTGTTGAATTGTTTCGTTTAACCCTAAGTCAAAGAGATTCATTTAATGCCTCCAATTTATTTTCCTAAAACATATATATCCAAATTAACAACTAATAAGACAAATATAATGAATTTCCTTATTTTTTTTAATTTATTTTCTTTTAATTATTCATTTTACGCATAATATTCAAGGAAATCTTGACTATGTGGTAAGAACACAGTTTATAATAACTATAAGAGGTGGTATAAATGGTTAGAGAAAAGCTGATAAAAAAAGAAGTATGTCATATGTTTAATACGTCAAAGGAGTTTTTAAGACACTACGAAAATAAATTACTGCTACAACCCGAAACCAATGACAGCAGGTATAGATTATACGGACATGAGGAGATTCAAAAAATAAGAGAGATCCTTTTATTAAAGGAGTTGGATTTCTCGATAAAAGAAATGCAAATGATAAATAATCGCTCTATTGAAAAACATGATTTCATTCAATTGATAAAGATTCATCAAACAAGTCTGACAAAGAAAATCGAACAGTTAATGAAAACTCATAATGATGTGAGCCAACTACTGGAGTTACTTGATAGAGATGAAACCTTCTCATTTTTAGAAAAGGAATATCCCAAAAGGTATTATGTATTAACAGATAGTTTACAGTTTGATGAATATTCCACATTAAAAGCATACTACGACAAATACAAAGATTATATTGAAGATGACTCCTATTCAGAGCGCATATTTCAAATGATATATAATTATAACGCGTTGAAGTTAGATCAAGCTCTAGAAGGTCAAGTGGCTGTAGAAATCAATCAGAAATCTGATGTCTGTTATACATTACAGTCAGGTAGTTATCTTTCTGTATTTTATCCTTTTGAACATGGCAATTTCAAAGACTTGAAATTTGTAGCAAAGGCTATTGAGGATTATTTGGATAAACAAGATCTGAAACGAGCCGATGGTATCGTTTTGGAAAAGGAACACCCTGAGTTATCTATTTTTTTAGACGAGGGTATCACCATTTTTGAATTGCAAATTAGAATAGAAAGGAAACACTAATGTCATTTTACGATAAGATAGAAAATGTGAAAACTTATATGCAAATGTGTGAAGGTTATGACCCTACAGAACTCATTACTCTTTTAAAGAAGTACTTAGAAAAAGGAAGTACACTTCTAGAACTAGGTATGGGACCAGGAAATGATTTAGATGTATTAAAGAATGATTTCACTGTAACTGGTTCTGATATTACGGAACACTTTCTTACCCTTTACAAAGAGAAATCTCCAACTTCTGATATCATGAAACTTGATGCTATCAGCTTAGAGACCAATCGGAGATTTGATTGTATTTACTCAAATAAGGTGTTAATGCACTTAACAACAGAAGATTTGAGAAAGTCCATTATCAATCAAAAAAACATCCTTAATGCTAATGGCTTGATATGCCATACCTTTTGGAAAGGCACATCTCAAGAATATATGGAGGGCACCTTGTTTCAAAACTACTTAGAAGATGACCTTTTAACTTTATTTCATAAAGAATTTGAATTGCTGTATATTGAATCTTTTAAAGAATTAGAAGATGATGATTCAATAGTTCTGATTATGAAGGCAAAATAAGCTTAAAAGTAAAATAAACTGCGTCTCTTTTGAGACGCAGTTTAAAACACATATAGGTATAACTTCTTTTATAACACTTGCTCTAAAAAACCTCTAAAAGCATCGGTTGTTGGATGGTCTAATATTTCTACACCACCTTGTTCTTTTATTTTTCCTTCTTCAATAAATAGAACATAGTCTGCAACATTTTTAGCAAAGGCTATTTCATGAGTTACAATAAAAAACTTCTTCCCTAGTATTCTCAATTCTTTTATCATGTCTAATACTTCTTTTGTAAGGACTGGATCTAACGCCGAAGTAGGTTCATCAAAGAAGAATAGTTCTGCATCCACAGCAAGTGATCTGACAATAGACACTCTCTGCTGTTGTCCCCCACTTAACATATAAGGATACTTATTTTTATGTTCTAATAAGGAAAACTTTTTTAATAAACCTTCTACTTTTTCTATAGCTTCTTCTCTTGAAAAACCTTTTATTTTCTCTAGAATCAAGACAATATTATCGAGTACCGTTTTATGCGGAAATAGACTGCCTGTTTGGAAAACAAAGCCTATCTTATCTTTAAAGTCTCTTGTACCTACTATATCATCGTTAATGAAAATGCTCCCCTTATCAAAAGATTCTATACCACTAAGTAATCTTAATAAAGTGGATTTACCACTACCACTCTTTCCGATTAATGCTACTGCTTCAACATCTTCTAAATTCAAACTAACATCATTAAATACCACTTCAGCATCATATTTTTTAGTTAAGTTATTAATCTCTATCTTCATATCTTTATTCTCTTTTCTAAATAATCTGTCAGTTGTAAAAGTGGTATTGTAATTAACAGGTACAATGCCAACAAAATTAAATACCCTTCTGTATATGCAAAGGTTTTGGATTGTACCGTTGAAATATTGTAGAAAAGTTCCTTGAATCCTATTAAATACAATAATGAACTACTTTTTATGATTGTAGAGAGCTGTCCCGACAAAGGAGGCAACATTATTTTAACCATTTGAGGGAAAAGAACATATCTGTACATCTGAATTTTATTAAATCCAAATAAGTCACATACAACCAGTTGATTTTTATCGATGCCTTCATATGCACTAATAAAAAGTTTCATCATAAACGGCGCAAAATAAATGGTTAAGGAACTGATTCCTAACACCAATTTACTGTCTACTTTAAGTGCTGTTCCAATAAAGAAATAAAAAACAATTACTACAACCAGCATTGGCGAACCAAACATGATGTTGGTTAAATGATTGGTTAAGTATTTTACATAGGGTACTTTACTTCTCACTGTGAAAAACATAAAGAAACCAAACACGAAACTAAGTATGAATATAATTAAACTGATAAAAATAGTCCATCCCATTCCTGATGCTATATACCCTAAATAAGGAATATATTTTTCAAAATGTAATTCTGAATTGGGTATATTGATGATGACCAAATATACACCCAACATTATTGTTAAAATAGATAATATATAATGTAATGCTTTTTTAATTTTCATATAAGTAAAACTCGAATCCTTTCCCAACCAATTCATTTAGCACATCATCATATTCTGTCGCGATTTTTTCGTTTACACCTAATTCTTCACGTTTGCTAATAAATTCATTCAACTTTTCTAATAGTTCTGTATCATTTTGTCTTACACCCATGCCTATTGGAGATACATCAACAGGCTCATAAATAACCATTAATTCTTCTGGATAGTTACGACTGATACTTACTGCACTTGCTGCGTCCACCATAAAGATATCAGCATTACCACTTACTAATTCCAATGATGCTGTCGCTTTATCATCAAATTCCAATATTTCAGGATTATTGGCTTTTTCTTTTGCCATCTCTAATGTTGCAAAACTCTTTGGACCTACAAACTTAACACCTTCTTTAGTAAAGATATCATCATATGTTTTAACGTCACTGTTTTTATTCACAATAGATAAAATCTTAAAATACATATACGGATCAGAGAAAGCTATTTTTTCTTTTCTACTTTCTGTGATGCTCATTGAAGCAATAATTACATCAATTTTTTCAGTTTCCAAAGCTGGAATCAAACTACCAAACGGTAAATCAACGATTTCTACTTTCATTCCTAAATACGCACCTAATTCCTCTGCGATCATAACACTGATGCCTTCAGGATCCCCATTTGTATCCATGCTTTCAAAAGCAGGCCACTTTAACTCCATACCGACTTTTAATACCTCTTCTTGTTCTACTTCACAACTAATCATCGTAAAAACAATAGCAATCATCATCGTGATAATCATTATTTTTTTTGATTTCTTAAAATTCATTTGGATCCCCTTTCATACCTTTAAACTACTTCGACGTCGAAGCATCTGTTTAAAAAAGATGAGCCTACTTTTGGCTCTTAAAATTCTGAAAAACTTGTTCTAGTCCTTCCTTGAAAAATTTTATTTGCTCTTCATCCATGTACTGATATTGGATGTCGTATAACTTCTCCGATATTTCAATAAAATCATCTTTCATTAAAATACCCTTTTCTGATAAAGATACAATTGTTGATCTTGCATCCTCTTCATTAACACGTGATACTATATATCCAAGGTTTTCTAACTTTTTTAATAAAGTAGTAACCGTTGAGCGTTCCTTTTTTATTATCTTGGATACTTCAGTTTTAGTCATTTCACCATGAAATAAAAGCGCAGATAGAATATTGCCATGAGAAGGTACCAATCCCATATGGCCTCTTAGCTCTAACTCTTTAATGATGACTTGATTTGCCAAATCACGTATTTGGCTGACTCTTGATATTGTATTATCTACTCTCATAACGCAATTATACTTCGACGTCGAAGTAATGTCAACTACTGGATTTAATATTTCAAAAAAAAGATGCTTAAGCATCTTAACTTTCATTATTTTTGATAAAAGAAACAGGTGCCTTCATCTCTAATCATACCAACACCTTCATAACATTTAATACCAGAAGGATTTTCAGTATCCACATACAATCTAGTCTTCCATAATCCCATGCTCTCAGAAGCTTCTATCACCTTGTTCATCAATACTTTTGCTATACCATGTCCCCTGAATTCCTCTGGTACCCATAATTCATCTACAAACATTGTACCCAATCGTTTATCTGGTTTTGGAATAACCGATGCTGAGATATATCCCGCTTTTTGATTATCAACTACAGCCATATAAATATGAAGCAAATCATTGTTGATCAAATCCCACATACCAATCACATCTTCTTCTAAGGCTAACTTAAAATCTGTATCATGATTGGGTTTGACACCTACTCTTCTCCATTCAGTCATTTCAGTAAATTCGTTATAGTTCTCTTTTGTTATTCTTATAATTTCCATACTCTGCATTCTAAACTCCTATGTCATTTCTACTAAACCTCATTATTATTTTACCAAATATTATATTTTTATCCAACAACTTTAATTATATCGTTCCAATGATGACCAATAGCTCAATCACGGTTATGAAGTTTGCAAAGCAATGTACAATGATACCCAATAACATAGACTCTTTTTTATAGACAATATAAAAAAGAGGTGTAAGTGCAATCACTCTTGCTAAGATTAACCACGGTGACCAAAAGTGATACACGGCAAATAATACCGAATTGACGATAACACCATAACGCCCCATCCATTTCATCCGCGACAATAAAAATCCACGAAAATATAATTCCTCTATGACAGGTACCAAAAGTGTGAAACTTAGAAAGGAAACTACTGTAGACCAAACAACTAAGTTTTTATTAAACACTGTCATATCTTGTACAAAATTATAATCTGTATTGATGAAGTAAAACACTTGATCAAATAATTGTTCTGAGATAGGTCCTGTCAATTTCATTAGAATGCCTATAATCAACATTAAGACAAAAGTATATCCTATGTTTTGTTTTAGACTTAGGATTTTATTAAAACCCAGTACTTTAAACACATTAAAACTATTGGTTTCTTTTTTTGAGACATAAAGTAAATAACCCAATTCAAATATTACAGCGAATAATGTTGCTGACATTCCCAATAATATGGATCTAGGCAGGTCATTTAAAAACTCAATTCTTAACGCCAATAGATATCCCAAATTAATTATGAAGCCAGGTAATAAGTGCAGAATAACTATTTTTCTTTTATTTTTAATCCTTTTTTCATTTTCCATTTGTTTCCTCCTTCTATGATTTTAATGATAAACTATAGTATAATACCAATGTCAAATCTTCAAAACAGCAAACTGTATTCTCTCTGATTGTAAAAACAAATTAGGGGTAAATTATTATCAGCAAACATAGTCATTCCTTAAGTAATAAATTTTGATTATGTATTATCTATATTAAGGAATAAACCAACAGGAGGAAGAATGACTGCTAGTAAACTGAAAGAAAAAATATTAAAGATCAGAAGTCATATTATACCGACATCAAGAATTATGCAGAAGGAATTTTACGTAACCATCGCTAAAGAAAACTTCATTAGACTGTTATGTCTAAGCATCTTTTACTTTTTATTCGAATTACGTATCAGACTAACATTACCACCGCAGAAATCTGATATGTTAAGAATGATTTCAACGTTCATTTTTTATTTCCAAGCGTTTTCCATCCTCGTTGCCATATGGCAGATAAAAAAGAAAAAAACTTTAAATGGTGTGTTTGCCCAATGGTACATTTCGATATACTGTATCATAGTCTTGTCTTGGGCTGTTAATGTCGGTCTCAATCAAGTTTTACATACCGGTTCAATCACCATGTTTATTTTGACGTTAACGGTTACTTCTGCATTCTTCTATAGAAGAGTACTGATTACACTTTTGACCAACTTCGGCTTCTATTTCTATTTTGCCTATAATATGAAATATGGTTTGGACATCACTGTGCTTGTTAGACCTGGACCTCAAAAGGTACCACGCGCTGTAGAACTTTACACAACAGATGCTTTTCTGATTGCAGCAATTAGTTGCATTATCGGTATCATTGTGTTCAGCTTAAGATTAAGTGTTTTTTATGAAAAAGAAGCACTTAAAGAGTTAATATCAAAAGATGCCATGACAGGTGTTTTAAACCATCATGCCATCTGTGAGACACTTAAAACAGAAACTCTTAGAGCTAATCGATATGATTTACCAATGAGTGTTCTGATAATAGATATAGATCATTTCAAAGCCATCAACGATACTTATGGACATCAGTTTGGAGATGAAGTCATCGTAGAAGTTGCAAAAATAATGCAGGAGAATTGTCGTGAAACAGATTATATAGGAAGATACGGTGGTGATGAATATTTAATTGTATTAACCAATACCAAAAGTGATAAAGCCTTAGAAATATGTGACCGTTTAAGAAAAAGCATTGAAGCAAAACAATTCGAAAATTCATGTACAGTCACTGTCAGTTGTGGTTTAAAAAATCATGAAGATGAAAATGATGATGAACTGATCAAACATGCTGATGAGGCATTGTATCAAGCTAAGAAAAATGGTAGAAATAGAGTATTCAGTTTCTAGAACGTATTATACTATTCTTTATTCATACATATAATGATTTAACGACTTCTAATGGAATCAAAAAAGTAGAAAACAATAAGTTGTTTTCTACTTTTATTTCATATAATTTTATTGCTATTCAATCATTTTAACTTTCATCAATTGGAACATACACTTCCAAATAAGATTTCATCTCAGAATCTTCTTGACCAATAAACAACATATTGATATAACATTCTCCGATAATAGTTAAATTCTTTTCAATCATATAGTTCATAGTGCCTTCATAAGTACGTTTTACTATATCTTCACCATTATAAGAATCCTCAACAACTGTATAAATACAGTTTCCTGGCGAGATGACATAATCAAAGTTACTCTCAGCCACCTTGTCTCTAGTTTCTGTTATCAACATAGAATTCGAAACAAGTTTATCACCTTCCATAACAATTTTTCTAGTCAGTTTTTTTATAGTCGCTTCTTTTTTATTGTTATAACTCGTATTATGGATCTTATTGAATTCACCATAAGCACGAAAATCTTCTATTTCGCCATGCACACATAAAGCTGGCATTTTTTTGACACTGTACACATTCAAGTTTCTTCTGATAACCTCACAGTCGTCTCTAAACTTATTCAAATTGCACTTAATTAAATTTAATTCTTCCAACTTAAGTTTTATCTCTTTTTCTTTTTCAACAGTCATCGATTCTACATCGTTTATCGTGCTGTTTAGACATATCTCTCTTATTGTATCAATGCTTAGATCCATCGTCCTATAAAATTCTATTAATAAGACAGTATCGACATCAACAAAATTATATTCCCTATAATTGTTCATCTCATTTTTAATCGGTTTCAAGATCCCTTTTACTTCATAATACCTTAGGCGATCTTTAGAGACACCTGTGATCTCTGATACTTGACCTATTGTATACATTGAAACCTCCATTATTTTTTGTGTTAAGTTCAGTTCTTATTAATTGGCATTATAAAAATAGACTTCAATCTTTGAAACAACATTTCCATCAAAATGTATCGCCATAAAAGCACTACCTGGTTTGGTTGTTACCAAGATCTTATGATGTCCCTCTTCAATCCCCAAAGCGCCCATATAACCTTGTGTCTCAGTACCGTCACTTCTTTCGCCATAGAATAAGCCGTCTGATTTCAGATAATTCTTTTCATGAGGGAACTTCCCTAAAACTTGTTCAAGTGTTTGTCCTACTTTAAGACCTCTTGGTAAGTCATGGTCAGTTGCTCCAATGATATCTATACGCCATATGATATCATCATACTCTGTAAATCTATAATCGATATTCCCATCATGATACGCTCCTTTAGAGTATTCTAAATGGCTCAGTTCACTCTCTACAATGGTTGAATCAAATAACTTAAATGATAATATTTCTTTTTCTGATAAATAAGGAATCTCTAAGTTCCATGGTGTCCATTCAATGATAATTGGAAATTGACCAAAGCCAGATTCAATATCCAGCTGATACTCTTCATAGGTATAATACAAATACCCACTATCAATCCAGGTCACAACTTCATAATTCAATATACTGTCTTCATAAGTGAGTGAAACAACTTCTTTACCATCTTTTGTATCTATTAAAAGTTTAAGAGCACCAGTTTCAATATCAACCAGATAAACATCGCCGCCTTGAGTGATGGTACCAGTATCAAACCCAAGCATTGAAATAAGGCGGGTCTCGTCATACCACTCACATGATTTAACGGTTCTACTCTGTTCTTGTCTCTTTTCTAAACCATCTGACGTGACTTGTGACAGTTGACCATCCTGATAGATGTTAATGGTACCACTTTCTTCAAATCCAACACCATTTACAAAAGCGATACGCTCACCAGACGGACTAATTTTAGGAACAGAAAGTGCACCTTTTTCAACTAAATAATAGGCCTCATTCTTTTTAATGATAATCTCACTGACAAGTTCTATTTTAAAATACAAACCTTCTGATAGATAATAAATTTCAGAACCATCATTCAATTGACCTGCTAAAGTATAACGGGCTATATTAATGTCTTCTAAAACGATATCTTCTAAAACAGTATCTTCTTCAACTGTTTCTTCAACATCTGGAGTTACTTTTGGAACTAAATAATCCTCTTGCATCATTGAAACATAATTCTCTAATATGTTTTCCATATCCTCTATGATATTTGTTTCAAATGTATAATCCTTGTTATTCATACTTACTGTCAAACCGTTGATGATACGAATTTTCTTGTCGCCACTGATATCAATGAAATACAGATACCCTTCTGTTTCATCAAGTTCTGTTTCCAATAAAACACTATTGTTCAGCAAGTCAAATAGTTCATCTAAAACCTCTTGATCTTCAACGATATAACTGACACCGTCCCCCCACTGAACAACGACTGAATCCGACTTTTCATATGTTAATACGGTATCACTACTACAACCGACTAGAAATAACATCATTAATAATATGATTATTTTTTTCATAATTTCCTCTCTTATATAAATCGTATGGTATTTATGGATAACCCCCTATAATAAGGGTACTTCTAATTATTTACTTTAACAAGTAAAAAATAAAAACAAGCAGCTCAGCTTGTTTTATAGTTTAGTGATTTAAGTTATACTTGTCAGTTCTTAAAACCATTTGATATCCCTCTTACAAAGTTTGAGACAACAGTACCTAACGGTAGTGGTGTGACGTCAAATTCTCCTGTAGGTGATATAGTAATCACAGTGCCACCTCTTTGTGTATAACACTTCTTTATGCCTTTATAAGCAAGAAAATCAAGGGACATACCATATACCAACATGATATCTTTATAAGTCAACGAGATGGTGTTCAAATGATCATGACCACAAAACATGCCTTTTATGATACCCGTTTCAACAGCTCTATCAAATAACTCACATTTGTTTTTAGAGACACCGAAATAGTCGTTGGTTTCGCCAATACTACCAAAATTATAAACAACTGATTTATCTCCCAGTTTCATCTTTTCATAAGCAATTTTATATTCAAGCAGTGGCATATGGAAAAATGTAAGAGCTTTTAGATCTTCCTTTTCGTTCTTTAATTTAACAAGTGATGTCATACACCAATCTATTTGATCTTTATGAATGCAATCAAAACCGCTGAAAAACCATCCCTTACCATACATGTTGGAATCCATCAGAACAAGAGACGATACCAACTCGTCGTTTGGTTTTCTTAGATTAATAATAAAATTACCAATGCCGTAAATATCATCTCTACCTTCTGAAAAAATACAATATACACCCGTTTTAAGAAGTTCAGCTAGATCTTCTCGACTTCCTTTTGATCCAATTTCAAGGTCATGATTTCCAAATACCATTGTATAAGGCGTTTTATAACCATCTAGAAATTTCATCAACTTTTTCATTTGTTTGATGTTGTTTAAAGTCCCCGATTTCGGTAAAAAAGGATAGATGATATCACCGGTTAATACTAACAGATCAGGTGAGGATTTACGAATCAAGGCATCCACAGCATCTAAAACTTGTTTATCCGAGTTCTTCGATAAAGGACCAAATCCCAAATGTAAGTCCGTCAATTGCAATATTTTAAAATCCTGATTTGGAGAAATGATTAAATCAAAAGATTCTTCATTATTAGCATGAACATTTTTATACATATATCATATCTCCTTTATTTAAGTTAATGGTAATAATGCGCCAATTGCACATAACGCTGCAGAGATTACCATTAAAATTTGAAATGGTATCGTACCTAATTTACCACATATCGGACTTGAACCTGCGTTTTTTCTTGAGCGATTGTATGTAAATATAAGCATCACACCAACTAAAACAACAACACCACTCATGAGTCTCGTTAATATAATAAAACTACTTACTCCAAATAATGAAAATGCAATACACGGTAGAGTGGCAAGTATCCAACAGACTTTATTGTTTAAACCCACTTGTTCATGTACAACATCTCTTAAGCTCAATGTATTAGACCAAAATGTTGACAGAAGAGCTAGCAATGAAAACACACCAGCTAAAATCGCTGCCCAAGGGGCTATGCTTTTTCCGAGTTGGAGATATGCCATCTCTTTATCCAAAGTACCTTTACTACCAAGTAAAACGGTAGATGTTACTATCAATACAAAACATGTGGATATTGCAAAACCTACTAATATAGAGAATCTTATTTTTTTAGGATCACCCTTCAATCCTTTTACAGACTGGATAACCGCTTGATTGGCTGAAGTTGCAAACACAACCATACTGTATAAAGCCAACAAATTATTGGGATGAAATGGTGCAGCTACTAAAGAGTTTACAGGATTCATAAAAGTCCCGACCGTCATACAGCTTACTATCAATATCAATAAGATCACAGTATACTTCTGTGCGATCCCTACTGCTTTCATACCCATAAAAACAACAATACCTGCCAATAAGTAATATAGGATTTGAGCCATATAAAATGGTACCGAGAACCAGTTTTGAATGATTTGTGCACCACCATTGATATTGCCACTGACACCAATCATAATGGCTACACCATAGACTGCAAACATTCCCCAACTGAACACTTTTTGAAACTTCCCTCTAAAGAGTTCCCCTTCAAAACTTTTTACAAGTTGCACACCACCATTATTATAAGATAATTCTGCAATCAGCAAATGTAATATGACATTAATAAAATACCCCAAAGCGAGTATCCATAACACATCTTTAAGACTATTCTTAGTCGCTAAATATGGTACGGCAATAATACCGGTACCAATACTATGTCCAACGATCATACTGATGGACTCAAATTGCGTTAACTCAGCTTCACTTTCTATGGATTTTACTTTTAATTCTGCTCTACTTTCCAATGCTCTTACCATAATCATTCTATCCTAACTATAATTATTATCTCAATAAATCCACAATCAGATTAATTTTTACCTTGTATTCCTATTATAAACCATAATTTTAGTTTTGTGTAAAACTACATGAAATGAATTTTATTATAGAAATGAAATCTAAAAACCACTCTACAACTGCAGAGTGGTTTTTTTATCTTGCAAAACATTCCGGGTGGAAGTTGTAACTACAAGAATCAACTGGCTAATTATAATAAGATATAAATCATCTTATTTTGTAGATCCATTTTCTATTAGGGTCGCAAGGGTTCTATAGGTTTGAATTTTTAGATTCGGTTTCTTCAGAATCTGTAAAATACTCTCCCCGGCTTGTTTACCTAAATCATATACATCGATATCAATGGTTGTCAGATTCGGATCCGTTGTTTTGGTAAAAGGATACGCATCAAATGTTACAATGCCAATATCCTCTGGAATTTTAATACCACTTGCTTGAATAGCTTTAAAAGCGCCTAAAGCTAGATAGTTGTTCGCACAGACAACGGCATCGGGTTTATCCTTACTCTTTAATAACTTGTTCATCATCTCATAACCGCTTTCAATCGAAGATTCTCCAAGTTGAACATATTCGTTCTCTACAGTTACCTCTTGCTGGTCCAATACATGTTTAACACCCTCTAATCTGCAAGTGGAGCCTATATCATTTTTGCGTCCACCGATAAATCCAATTGTATTATAACCAATAGATAATAAGTGTTTTGCAGCTAACTCACCAGACAAGGTGTTATCATTATCAATCCAACAAAGTTGTGTCTTATATTCAGGACATCCCAAAACGATATTTGGAAAATCAGCCTCAATGATTAGATTTTCCAATTCCTTTGTGATGATAGAAATATGCAGTACAATGCCATCCACACTTTTTTGAGTAATAACATCTCTTAAAACATCTAGACCATTATCTTTTCTGATCCCTACAATATTCAAACTGTAGTTTTTCTTAGATAAAGCATTTTGAAGACCAACCATAGTTTCAAACATATGTGGATTTTCAAAAGCGGCATTCTTTTCGAGTGATGTTACAAGCAAAATGGTTCTTGTCGATTGACGTGCAAAGTTCTGAGCCCGTCTATTAGGATGATAATCCATTTCTTTCATGATTTCTTTAATACGTGAAGCAGTTGCTTCAGATATTGTTGGAACATTATTTAATACTTTAGAAACTGTTGTTGTTGAAACACCAGCTTTTTTTGCAACATCTTTAATTGTAATCGCCATATATTCCTCTTTTACTCTCTTCTTTTTTTGATTATAAAATAAGGGGAATTATATGTCAAATTTCTTAAGAACAGCATAACCAAAACCATCTATTTTACTTTCTTTGAATCCGTTTTCAAAAAGTACTTTACCTTGTAGAAGTTCTTGATCTATCTCAATGGTATCTTGACTTGGATTTAAGATTACAACTACAGCGCTACCTTCTACAGACCTTTCAAATACATAAAGTTTACTGTCCGTTTTGGCATGTAAAGTTCTATACTCACCGTGAGTAATCTCTTTATTTTCTTTTCTAATAGAAATGGCTTCCTTATAAAACTTATAAATGTCTTTATTTACATCCCATTCCATCGGTCTTCTATAATCTTTTTCCTCAATGCCATGAAGTAACTGTTCATCACCATAATATATTGACGGTACACCAATAAACATCATCTGGAACAATACAGCCAGTTTGAATTTCTGAATATCTTGATTACATACAGAATAAAAACGCGATACATCATGACTATCCAGTAGATTCAATTGTCCCCAGAGCATATTCTTTCTGTATCTTAGTCTCATATTTGTAACTCTTGCATCAAACTCAAAACCACTTAATACATTATCTGCAAAGAAGTATTTACAATGTTTTCTTAAATCATAGTTCATTGTTGAATCATACATACTGCCATCCAGCCAATGTTGAGCACTTTCCCACACTTCTCCGATAATGAAGCTATCAGGTTTTACTGCTTTTACAGTTTTTCTAAAAGCTCTCCAGAAATGATCATCAACCTCGCTGGCTACATCCAATCGCCAACCATCAATATCAAATTCTTCAATCCAATATTTACCGACCTCTAAAAAGTAATCCCTTACATCAGGATGACCTGTATCTAATTTAGGCATCAGTCTTTCATAGGCAAAACATTCATAACTTGGAATGTCCTCTGGATTATCCGGTCTGATAACCGGTGATTCCAGACGGTAAAACCAATCCCAGTACTTTGACTTTTCACCTTTTTCAACCACATCTTCAAAAGCATAAAACTGCCAACCGCAATGATTGAAAACACCATCAATTATAACCTTGATACCATGTTCATGATAAGTCTTTACCATGGCTTTGAACTCTTCATTGGTTCCAAAACAAGGATCCACTTTAAAATAATCTACGGTATCATATTTATGATATTCTCCTGCTGTAAAAATCGGATTGATATAAATACAGTTGATACCTAATTCTTTTAAGTAATCAACATTTTCTTCAATGCCTTTAATGGTGCCACCAAGTCTGCTATGTGACCATACCGAACCCACTTTTTTCTTAATGCCTTTATTGCTGATGAATCGTTTATCAGTCGCGAAACTATCCGGGAAAATATTATAGATAACCGCATCATTAATCCAATCAGGAATTTTCATAATATCTTCCTTGTGATTAAATGGTAGTTTATAATACTCTGACCGATCATCAACCAACTCCGATCTAAAGAAGTCAGAATAATAAAATTCGGCACTGTCTCCATCATCTAACTTGAAATAATAATAAATTCTATGATATAAACTTTCCAATTCTACTTCAAAATAATCAAATAACTCATCCGATGCAACAACTTGCATAGGGACTTCATGAAAGATGATTGGATTCTGTCTACACGCTGTATCACCATAATATAACGTGCATGTCTTTAAGTCTTCTTTTGCAGATCGGAGTCTGAAGACAACTCTATTCTCATCAATGCCATGAGCATATTGAGACATAGGAATATGCAGTATAGACTCTTTTTTCATTCTAACCTCCTGATGTTATCCTTTCATACCCCCTACAGTCAATCCTGATACCATATGTTTCTGTGCAAACAAGAACATAATAAGTACCGGTAATGAAACCATCAAAGAAGCGGCTGCAAATATAGGCCAGTTTCCAGATGTTTCAGTTGCTTGTAGTGAATATAGTCCTGCTGCTAATGTATAGTTATCAGCACCAGTCAAGAATGTAATAGCGTATATATACTCGTTCCATACATAAATCAAAATCATAACTGCAGTTACAATAATTGATGGTTTTGCGAGTGGTATCATAATGCTTTTTGCAATGATAAAATCACTAGCGCCATCTATTCTAGCCGCTTCTTCAATTCCCATGGGAACGGTATCAAAATATCCTTTTAAGTTCCATAAAGCAAATATGGCCATGGTACCAATATAGACAATAACAAGTCCCAATTTCGTATTAATGAGTCCTAACGGACTTAACAATCTATAAATCGCAAACATAGAAAGTATTGCTGGAAATGCATTGAGTAATATCAATGTATTTAGAATCGTTTTTCTGCCTTTGAAACGATGTCTAGAAAAAGCATATGCTGCAGGTATGGCAACGCCAAGTGAAAAAACCAACGTTGATACCGCTAATATAGAACTGTTCTTAAACCATAATAGTAGTGGTTTATCCATTATTACTGCTATGTAATTTTTAAAAGTAAAGTCTTTTGGAATGAATGAAAAATCACTATCCACTAAACTGTTACTGGTATTAAACGATACTGAAAAGGCATAAAGAATCGGAAGTAAGGCGATAAAACAACACATAATAAAAAAGATATTTAAAATAATTTTTCTTGTTATTTTTCTCTTTTTCATTGAACCTCCTCCTTAAGTCTTTTCCTTGTTGCCAATGTAAATACAATCAACAATGCAAATATAATAATTGAAATTGCTGAACTGAATCCGTAATTATTAGTAATAAATGCATTTTCATATGCATATGTTAAAACGGTATGAATATCTGCACCTGTTTTGGCACCCGCTTGTTGCGTTAATAAAAAGATAACGTCAAACTGTTTAAAGGTTGTAAAAATAGTTATGATGACAGCCGGACCTATTACTGGCTTGATCAACGGTACTGTAATCATCAACGTTTTCTCTAATGGATTTGCGCCATTCATATCAGCATACTCATAATAACTTTTACTCACACTTTGGAGCGCACCATCCATAATCATAATCATAAATGGTAGTGCCAACCAAAGATTAACGGTCATACAGCTTAAGAAAGCTGATAAGTCTCCACTTAACCAAACCTGCGTCTGAAGTCCTAGTTTTTCAAGCCATTGGTTTAACAAGCCAAATCTAGAGTTAAACATACCAGTCTTCCATAAGAGAATCGAAACATACCCGGGCATTGCCCATGGAAACATGAGTATGGTTTTGTAGAGATTCTTCAGTTTTAATGAGTTATTGTTCAAAAGACTGGCCAAACCAAATGCAATGAACAATTGTAAAATCATATTAGAAATAGTCCATACGATCGTTCTAACAAGAGCTGCTAAGAATCCTGAATCCAACATAAACAATGCTGTTTTATAATTTTTTAGTCCTATGATTTTGAAATCAAACCAGTTATATATGTTCATATTGGTCAGTGATATATAAGCAGTATAGAGTATTGGGAAAATAACAATTAATGCTATCAAAATCAAAGAAGGTGCTGAATAAGCATAAGGCATCCACCTTATTTTCTTCTTATCCATTGGGTCACTTCCTTTCATCACTTACTTCATAGAGTCAATTACTTGTATTGCTTTTTTCTGGAACTTCTCTGCTGCCTCAACGACATCAGTTCCTTTCATATTGACAGATACCAATAAGTTACCTGCCA